>Ga0265314_10000020_pt1 | contig 307052 bp, 218 predicted proteins | sample 4126metaG_FD_203106 | JGI IMG/M metagenome (GOLD analysis project Ga0265314, IMG submission 203106) | Rhizosphere microbial communities from Carex aquatilis grown in University of Washington, Seatle, WA, United States - 4-1-26 metaG | ecosystem: Host-associated > Plants > Roots > Rhizosphere... | reverse complement strand
CCGCGCTCCGAGGCGGGGTGCGGGCTGCCGGGGGCAGCCTGAGCTTCACGGTGTTGAGCCACGATGCGGAAGATGGCCTCACTCACTGTTTTGTCCATGTTGAGGCGGCATGAATGCCGCGCTCCGCTGGGTCTGAGGCCTGTCCGGGCTTCGCGGATCGATCCGATGTCGGCCCTAAGAACGGATTAGGAGGAACTCCCGAGAGGGGGCATTGCCACGGGGATCACGTAGCGCACGCAGGCTGGGTCAAACCGGGATCATTCGTAGCGAAGGGCCTCTATGGGGTCCACGCATGCCGCACGGCGGGCAGCAGGCCAGCAGGCGGATAGGGTCAGAAGACCGAGGAGCAGCGGCACACTCCCGAGTATCAGGGCATCGAACGGGCTGACGCCGTAGAGGAAATTCACCAGGAGGCGCGTCACGGCGATGGCTAATGCGTAACCGAGCAGGACGCCCATCGAGGCGAGGATCGCTCCGCGCCTCAAGACTAGTCGCAGCACGTCCTGCGGTTGCGCCCCGAGGGCCATCCGAACCCCGAATTCGTGAGTGCGCTGGCCGACCACGTAGGCCATCACGCCGTAGACTCCGATTGCGGCGAGGGCAAGCGTGACGGCCCCGAGCAAGGCCAGCAAACTCGACGCGACGCGCTGAGTCATAAAGGCGGCCTGAATGTAGTCGGTCATTGGCAACGTGGCCCAGATCGAAACCTCGGGAGCGAGGGCGTAGATTTCTTTGCGAACCACCTCGGCAATGGACGCCGGGTCGCCAGTGGTGCGAACGCATAGCCCGGCGAGAAGGAGATAAGGCCATTGGCGAAAGGGAAGATAGAACAGGCACTTGGCGGGCTCGGTCAGCGACCGATATTTGCCGGTCTTGGAGATGCCTACCACAGTCCAGGTGGCGCCAATGGCCGTGAACCTGCGTCCGATGGGATTCTGCCTTGCCCAAAACCGTTTCGCCATCGCCTCATTAACAATAGCGACAGGAGTCGACTTTCCATCGTCCCCCTCGGTGAAATCACGTCCGTCGCGCAGAGGAATCCTCATTACGGCCAAATACCCGGGTGAGACGTAGGCGAGGCTCACGCCGAGGTCCTCATTGGGCTGGGGGGAGTAACCTTCGACGTTTACCCCGCAACTGTCGTCGGAAGGATCGAAGCCGAGAGGAACCCAACTGGCCAGACCCACGCCCTGCACACCCGGAAAGGAGGCGAGGCGCTGTTGCAGATTGTGAAGAAAAGCGATCCGTCCCTGAGGGTCCATTTCCAGGTTGCATCCGATATAGAGCAGATGGTTGGGATCGAATCCCAAATCAATTTGGCGGGCTTTGCGAAGTCCCTTGAGGCAAAGCCCGGCACAGATCAGCAGGACCATCGAGAGGGCAATCTGGGATATGACGAACAGGTTGAGCATCCGGTGATGAGGCGTGCCTGACATAGCCGCCCGGCCGCCTTCTTTAAGGGTTTCATTCAGGAGCGGACTGGAGGTTCGCAAAGCCGGCGCAAGGCCGAAGGCCACGCCAGTTGCCAGGGCAAGCAGGAAGGAGGATTGGAGGGTTCGCCAATCCACGGAGACGCAGAAACCCACAGGCAGCTGACTGTTAGGAATAAAGAGGCGGATCAGGTGCACCATCCAGTTGGCCAGCAGCAGCCCGAAGGCGCCGCCGATGAGCGACAGCAACAGGCTTTCAGTGAGCAATTGGCGGATCAAGCGACCGCGGTCGGCGCCCACGGCGAGGCGGATGGCGACCTCTTTCTGGCGACGGCTGGCCCGGGCCAGCAGCAGATTGGCCAGATTCACCGCCACGATCAGCAAGACGAGCAGGCTGACGGCTTGGAGCAGGCTCAACGCCGGCAGCATGAGCGGTTGTCCGCCGTAGGGGCATTTCCAGAGCGGCAGCAGGCGGAGGCGGACGTTCCGGTTCGATGCGGGGTAATCTTTCTCGAGTTGGGCGGCAAGGGTGTCGAGCGCAGCCTGTGCTCGAGCCGGCCTCACACCGGGGGCGAGCCGGGCCTGGGTGTGGAGCCAGCGCTCCGACCGGCTGTCCAACGAACCTCGAGGACGGTGAGCGACAACCTCATGCATGCTCAGAGGCGCCCAGAAATCACAATTGAATCCCGCTATGGTCCCTCGGAACACGCCCGGCACCACCCCGACAATGGTAAATCGGTTCCGGTTGAGATCCACCGTGCGGCCAACAATACCTGGGTCGCCAGCGAAGCGACGTTTCCAGAACGCTTCGCTGAGGATCATGACCGGATGCGCCCCAGGTTGCTCGTCCTCATCGGCCAACCATGTGCGGCCAAGGAGTGGGGTAACGCCGAGGACGCTGAAGAAGTTGGCGGTGGTAATCTGCCCATAAATCCATTCTGAGTGATTGTCTGCGCCTAGATCAGCGCGGAGGACGGATGAACCGATGATCCCGGTAAAGATTGGTTTAAGTTTCGCCCCCTCCTTCAGATCAGGAAGTGAGAGCCACTCTCCCATGGTCGTGCCATACAGGGTCGTCACCACCATCAATTCCTCTTGTTTCGCGACGCCGGCGAAGGGGCGGAGCAGGATGTTCTGGATCCAGCAGAATACCGTGGTGTTGGCGCCAATGCCCAGGGCGAGCGACAACACTGCGATCGCGGTAAAACCTGGATTCTTCCGTAATGTTCGCAGTCCGAAGCGGACATCCTGCCAGATAGCGTCAAGCAAGATGGGTTTACGAGGGCGGCGGCATTCCTCCCAAATACTGTTCATGAGCTTGGAGGCGAGTGAGCGTCCTTGGCCGGAGAGTTAGGCATGGAGATTATGTTCGTCGTGGCGCGGGGCGGGCCTGGATGGGAAGCTCCCCTGCTAATCTAGACTTTGGCCCCTGGCGAGACAAAGGGGCGCGCACAGAATGCCATTTCGTCTTCGACGATCTCATAATCTCGCGCCTGGAGTGAGTGTCGCCCGCGCGCAGTGTCAGGTTAGGCACGGTTTCAACGGAAGCTTTCAGCACCAGACTGCCCCCACCCCACTGCTGATCGAGGTGCTCGACTTGGTGCATTTGACAGTGCTGCGCACGTGGGGTCACGGTTTCGTCTGGTGGGGGGAATGATAAGTGCCGGACGATGGTCCGGATGCTGCTCCCTGATGGACGCGGGCGGTTACATGTGTGGGGCGGTGCCGGTGCTCGCGTTGGCGCCAACGGGGAGTGCGGGCATTGGCTGAATTGCGGGGGCAGGTGGCACGGAGGCGACCTGAAGGTCGCGCTCCCCCGGAGCGGAGGGGCGGCGGTGCTGGATCGAAGGTCCGAGGAGGCGCGACACGCTTGGGGCTTGCCGCGTTGCTGCGGCCGGGGACGGCCGCGCGCCGGGGATGAAGGCGGCGTTGGGAAGGGGTTGAGTCGCGGGGACCACGACGGTGATGCGACCTAAAGGTCGCGCACCGGGAGCGGAGCGGCGGCGGTGCTGGGTCGAAGGTCCGAGGAGGCGCGACACGCTTGGGGCTTGCCGCGTTGCTGCGGCCGGGGACGGCCTCGCGCCGGGATGCAGGCGGCGTTGGGAAGGGGTTGAGTCGCGGGGACCACGACGGTGATGCGGCCTAAAGGTCGCGCACCGGCGGCGGAGCGCCGAGCAGGTCGGGGTCTGGGAGAGTATGTAACACGCTCGGATGCTCCTGACTTGCTGCGGCCGGGGATGGCCGCGCGCCGGGGATTATGGATTAGGATTGTAAGATTACGATTACGAGCAAGATTAGAAATAAGGATCGTAAGTTTGAAGAGGAACATCAAGGAACACCGGGGGGGCGAGGGTGTTTTGGGCCTTGACGCCGGTCGGGGGTGGATGGATGGTGAAGATGGAAAGGATATCGTATGAGGCGGATTCTAGTGTGGATTTGTGTGGCAGCAGCAGGCACGCCGGCTTTCGCACAGGGCACGGTGTACTTCAGCAACCACCGCGTGGACGTGGACGCCCCAGTCAGCTATTCCGACCCAGGAGCTGGCGTCAATTTCCCGTTGGGCGGCGGTTATCTTGTCCAGCTCTATGCAGGCGCGGCCCCCGATTCACTAACTCCGGTGAGCAGCGCCGTGCCGTTCATCGATTCGAATGGACGAGGCACCGGCTATTTCAACGGCGGGCCGGTGACGGTCTCATTTTTGCAGCCGGGCACGGGAGGCTATTTTCAAATACGGTTCTGGGATGCGGCCGCCGGCACTACCTACGAGGCTGGGCAGGCGAGTGGGAGCTTCGGCTATTCCAATACCATCCTGCTGGCCACATTGGGAGACCCGAATGCCGCACCGGCCGGGTTTCCTGCCGATTTGGTGGGGCTGCAACCCTCCGCGATCGTGATCATCCCCGAGCCCAGTAGCCCCGTGCTGGGGCTGCTCGGAGCCGTCCTGCTGGGAGTCTTGGGGCGAATCTCGTCACCCCGCCGCTGAGACCATCCGATCTCGGAGGCGGGAACCAGTGGTTGTCGGCGATCAAGCGCGCGACTGCCGGGCCAACGAGGAGGGTTCACGCCTCGAGCCCGACGACCTGTTCAAATCCACCTGTTGCCCGAGCGAGTTTCTCCTGATCGGCGTCGAACGTCCAAAAGGCGACCGCCTGTAGTTCGATCGAGCGCATAGAGGGAGGCGCTGAAGCTGGAGTCGCAGTAGATCACCGCTTCTTCCGTTCCTGCAGCAGCTGGGCGAAGGCTTTTGTCCTAACTTGCGGCAAGATCAACTGAGGGGCGGAAGGCGGGGTGACGGCGAGCTTTGGTGGCCTGCTCGAAGGCGTAGGCGAGCCGAATCAGAACCTTCTCGGTGTAAGCGCCGCCGAAAAAGGAAAGGCCGACGGGCAACCCATAAACAAAGCCCGAAGGAACCGTGACGTGCGGATAGCCAGCGACCGCCGGAGGAGTGGTGCAACTGCCGGAACCGGAGTCGCCATTGACCAGATCGATCAGCCATGCCGGTCCTTGGGTGGGCGCCACGAGCGCATCAAGCCGGTGGGCCTTGATTACCGCGTCGATGCCCTCGGTGCGCGAGAGCTTAAGGCAGCGCTCGCGCGCGTCAGCATAATCGCGGTTGGTCAGGGGCCCTTTGGCTTCTGCCTGGGTCAGTAGCTCCTGGCCGAAATAGGGCATCACCTCAGCCTGGCGGCGCTGGTTGAACTCGATGAGGTCCTTCAATGAATGGATAGGGGCATTGGCGGGAAGCGCACTTAGATACTTGTTGAGATCCGTCTTAAACTCATAGAGGAGGACCTCCTGCTCGGCGTCGCTGTAGGGTCCCGAGGGCGCGAGTTCCACCGGGTCGATGATCTCGGCGCCCAGGCGCTTCATCGCGGATAAACACCCCTCAAAGAGTTTGTCCACCCGCGGATTGTAGCCGGCAAACTTACGAGCCACTCCGAGGCGCGCGCCTTTCAAGCCGTTCGGGTCGAGGCAGGACGTGTAATCGGTCTGAGCGGGGCGTGCGCGGTCTTTGGTGAATGGGTCATCCGGATCCTCGCCCGCGATGACGCCCAGCAATATTGCGGCATCGGCAACGCTACGCGTCATCGGTCCGGCGGTATCCTGGCTGTGGGCGATAGGGATGATTCCGGCGCGGCTCACCAACCCCATGGTGGGTTTGATGCCGACAATGCCGTTAGCCGCTGAGGGCGAGATGACTGAGCCGTCCGTCTCGGTCCCGATTGCGGCCGCAGTCAAATTCGCCGCCACGGCAACGGCGGAACCGGAGCTCGAACCGCTCGGGTTGCGGTCAAGGACGTATGGGTTGCGGGTCTGGCCGCCGCGGCTGCTCCAACCGCTGGTCGAATGGGTGGAGCGGAAATTGGCCCATTCGCTGAGGTTGGTTTTGCCGAGGATGAGCGCGCCGGCCTGGCGCAATTGGTGAACTACGTGCGAGTCTGTGGTGCGAACGCTTTCGGCCAAGGCGAGGGACCCAGCGCTAGTCTTCATTCGATCGCCGGTATCCAGATTATCCTTCACCAGGATGGGCACGCCGTGCAGAGGGCCCCGTGGCTTATGAGCCCGCCGCTCCTGGTCAAGCGTATCCGCCAGCGAAAAAGCCTCGGGGTTGATCTCGATCACAGACCGCAGTTTTGGCCCGCGGTGGTCCAGTGCGTGGATACGGTCGAGGTAACGTTCCACCAGTTGCCTGGAGGAATAGGCACCTTTCTCCAATCCTCGCTGGAGATCGGCGATGGTGGTTTCGAGAAGATCCTTTTCCGAAGCACCCGCCCGAGCTTGAGTGGAGCCAATCGAGGGCAATGCCACAGCCAGCCCTGCCCCGAGATTCAGTCCGTTCTGCAAAAACCGCCTTCGGCTTTGCATAGCGCTTTAGATCGAGATCTCGGCGTCCACGTCCCTGAGGTGCAGGTACTCCAGGATCCGTCCCACAGATTCACCCACCGTAAGCTGGTCCGTGAGCAATTCGATCTCCGCTTGTTCCGGGGCCTCGTATGGGGCAGACACGCCGGTAAACTCGCGCAGTTCATTGGCGCGGGCTTTTGCGTAGAGGCCTTTGGGATCACGTTCCTCGCAAACCGTGACCGGAGCGTTCACGAACACTTCGACGAATCGTCCTTCGCCAACCATGCGGCGAACCAGTTCCCGGTCCTCGCGGTAGGGTGAAATGAAGGCGGTGATGCAGATCACGCCGGCGTCGGCAAAGAGCTTGGCCACCTCACCGACACGCCGGATGTTCTCTTTGCGCTCGATTGGGGAAAAGCCCAGATCAGAGCAAAGGCCATGGCGCACGTTGTCGCCATCGAGCACGTAGGAGTGCTTGCCCATGTTAAAGAGTTCGCGCTCCAACTCGGTGGCGATGGTGGACTTGCCGGAACCGCTCAGCCCTGTGAGCCAGATGATGCAGCCGGGGTGACCGTTTCGGCGCGATCGGTGTTCCGAGCTGACTTTGCCTTGGCTCCAGAACAGATGCTCACCCTTGTGCGCTCCGTCGGTCGAGCGCCGCGGGTAGCCGTCCGGAGCGACTATCCCCCCACCGGCCACATCGAACCCGTCGACGATGACGAATCGGCCAGTGGCGATGATCTCGGTGTGGGGATCGAAGGCGATCAATCGCCTAGTCTTGAGGGTGAGTTCGGCCACTTCGTGACGGCCGACGAAAATCTCGTTTTGCTGCCTGGAAACAGTGGCCAAGCTGGAGGCATCGATCACTTTTTCGATCGACTCGATTTCGCACTCGGCTTCCTGGGTAGCCAGCTTGATCTTGTATTTACGGCCTTTTTTGAAGGGCTGTTTGCCCAGCCAAAAGAGCTTGGCTTTGAACCGGCTGAGCTCGCACGGCGGCTGGCTTTCGAGGGCGGCGATGGCGCCACGCTCCACGAAGATCTGCTCGCTAAGGGTAATTCCGATCGATTCACCGGCGACGGCAAAATCGCGCGAGGGGGCATTCCAGCGCTCGATGGTCTTGACCACGCTGGACTTGTTGGAAGGCGAGAAAACCAGCCGATCGCCCACTCGAACCGTCCCAGACTCGACCCTGCCGGAGAGAATGCGACGCTCATCGAACCGGTACACGTCCTGGATGGGAAGACGCAGTGCTTGATCCTTTGCCGACTCGGAAAGCTTGAACTGGTCAAGGGCCTCAAGGACCGTTGGCCCCGTCCACCATGGCATGGCTGCGCTCCGAGTGGCGATGTTGTCCCCCTGTTTAGCGGAGATGGGGATGAAAACCTTGGGCTCGACTCCGATGGATTGGAGCCACGAGCGATACTCGGCTTCGATCTGGTCAAAGCGCGCCTGGCTGTAGTTCTCCAGATCCATCTTGTTGACCAGGACAGCGATCTGGCGAATACCCAGCAAGTTAAGCAAATAGCCGTGACGGCGTGAGTTCTCTTGCACTCCCTCGTGAGCGTCGATCAGCAGCAGGGCAGCCTCGGCGTTGGCCGCGCCGGTGACCATGTTCTTCAGAAACTCCTTATGACCTGGAGCGTCGATGATCACGTACTGCCGTTTCTGGGTTTGGAACCAGATCTGCGCGGTATCGATGGTGATATTTTGGTCACGCTCCGACTGCAAAGCGTCCATCAGGTTGGCCCACTCGAAAGGCACGCCGCGGCGTTCCGCGACCTTTTTGAGTTGCTCCAGTTTACCCTCAGGCAGACTGCCCGTGTCATAGAAGAGACGGCCCACGAACGTGGATTTGCCGTGGTCCACGTGGCCGACGATGACGATCTTAAGTTGCTCGGTGGGGGACATTGGTCTGGTTAGTCGATCCAAAAGGTTGCACACGGTTCACATGTAGCCATCACGGCGAAGCTTCTCGAAAGCATCTTCGCTCTCCTTGTCCTGAGCCCGCCCGGCGCGTTCCGAGGTGCGGGTATGACGCAATTCGTCAATGATTTCCCGAACGGTCCTGGCGTTGGACTTGATGGGAAAGGTGCACGGAGCACAGCCGATGCTGCGATAGCGTTCACCCTTTTCGTTGGCAAAATAAAGCGGGATGATGGGGATATTCTCCCGTTCGATGTACTCCCAAATATTGATCTCGGTCCAGTGGAGCAATGGATGGATCCGGATGTGGGCGCCTTTTTCAAAATCTGTCTTGAACTGGTCCCACAGCTCCGGCGGCTGATCCTCTACGTTCCACTCCATGTTCTTGTCGCGAGGGCTGAAGTAGCGCTCTTTGGCGCGAGTGGGTTCCTCGTCGCGGCGAACTCCGACGATCACGCCGTTGAAGTGGTGTTTGTCGAGCAGGGCCTTGAGGGCGTCTTTTTTGAGCGTGCCGCAACATTCGACCCTGGTCGCCCGGCCCTGCGGAAAGGTCCGACCCTCCTTGAGGACTTCCTCGTTCTTGCCGACCACCAGTTCGAGCTTCCACTCGCGAGCCAAGCGATCGCGGTACTCGATCATCGAAGCGATTTTATAGCTGGTGTCCACGTGAACGAGGGGGAACGGCACGTGACCAAAAAAAGCTTTGCGGGCCAGCCAGAGGAGCACGCTAGAATCCTTACCAATGCTCCAGAGCATGGCCAGGTTCTCGAACTTGTTAAAAGCCTCGCGCAAAATGTAAATCGACTGATTCTCCAACTTTGATAGGTGATCCATGGTAACTTCCGTGTCACGCCTTCCGAGGGAGGAAGGTGTGGATGCCGCACTCGGCCTTGTTGAACCCGGTCCAGCGGCCAGCTCGCTCATCCTCCCCGGCTGCGGTAGCGCGGGTGCAGGGCCAGCAGCCGATGCTGCGATAACCTTGGTCCTGCAACGGGTTGTAGGGAATGCCATGCTTCTGGATGTAGCTCCAGATATCCTCGCGGCTCCAATTGGCCATCGGGTTCAGTTTCACGATGTGCCGCTCGCTATCCGTCTCGAGGTCGTAAATCTCAATGATTCCGATGTCCGATCGCGCGGAGGACTGCTGCCGTCGGAGGCCGGTTATCCAGCACGCCAGGGAGCGGAGCTTGTCCTGGAGGGGGAGCACCTTACGCATCGTGCAGCAGAGATCCGGTTCGCGTTTCCACAATTCATCTCCGTGCGCGGCGGCTTGCTGCTCGACCGTCAAGTCCGGGGACAGGACTTCGATGGACAAGCCCAAGAAAGATTCCAGGCGCTGCTTCAAGGCGATTGTCTCGGGGAACAACAAACCTGTGTCGAGAGTGAATACGGGGAAGTCTATCCCCTGCTCTTTCGCCAAATGCAGCATGACCAGCCCAGAGCCCTGAAAACTAGTGCCGATGGCGGCGCGCTTTCCATAGCGCTCCCAGGCCCAGGCGAGGATGGTTTGGGTCGAGGCATGGTTGAACCTCTGGTTCAAGGATTGAACTTCCTCGGCCGAAAGCACAGCGCTCGCCTGTTTGGTCTCGATCACTCAGCAGCCTTAGTTCTCAACGGCACCATCCCACGGCAACTCATGTCGCGGTGGTGGCTGCCTCAGCGAGGACCACCCGATGGCACCAATCGCCAAATCTCTCTCCAGCTCCCCGCTGATCCTTAAACTGGCTGAGCAGAGGCCGTAACTCGGCCTCGATTTCCTCGCTGCGAACGCTCTCTTTGTAAACCCGATTTAGCCGGGTACAGGCTTCGTTGCCGCCCAAGTAAAGCTGGTAACGCCCCGGGGCCTTCCCCACAAAGGCGACTTCCGCCATATAGGGCCGTGCGCACCCGTTTGGGCAGCCGGTCATGCGGATTACGATCTCCTCGTCATCAAGGCCTACTTCTTTGAGCAAGACTTCGATCCGGGTCAACACCTCGGGCATAGCCCGCTCGGATTCTGCGAGTGCGAGACCGCAGGTGGGCATGGCGGGACAGGCCATCGACGCCAGGCGCGTCTTGGAGAAGGGATTCTCCACCGAAACACCGTGCTCGGCTAGTACGCGCCCGAGGGCGGCGCGATCTTCGTCCCGCACATTGACGAGCAACAGGTTCTGCGACGCGGTCAGGCGGACTTCGGGGCGGAACTCTCCCACGACGCGACGTAATCCGGTCATCAATTGGTAGCCATCAACATCCTTGATGCGACCGTTTTCAACGAACAAGCCAAGAAACCACCGGCCGTCGGTCTGCCGGTGCCAACCCAACACATCGCTCTGGCCGGTGAAGGTATAGGGACGCGGTGGCTGCAATTTCAGTCCAGCGCGCTCTTCAACCTGGGCCTTGAACCACTCCACGCCCTTCTCCTCGATGACATACTTCAGGCGCGCATGCTTGCGGTTGGTTCGGTCACCAAAGTCGCGATGAACGGTAAGGATTGCCTTGGCCATGGTCTCGAGATGCTGGGGTTCGACGAACCCGATCATGTCGGCGAGGCGCGGGTAGGTTTGGGCATTGCCGTGTGACATTCCTAGCCCGCCGCCTGCGACCACGTTATAGCCTAGCAAACGGTCGCCCTCGGCAATCACGATAAACCCGAGATCGTTAGTGAAGATGTCCACATCGTTGAGAGGCGGAATGGCAAATGCGGTCTTAAACTTGCGCGGCAGATACTGTTTGCCATAAAGGGGATCCACGAAATCCCGCTGCGCCGGATCGCTCAGGTTCAACTCTTCGCCTTCGAGCCAGATCTTGTGGTAGGCAGGGGTCTTGGGGGCCAGCGCGTTGGACAACCGGCGCGCCTCCGTCAGGACATGCTCGACCAGAGGGCTGGTGGCTGGGGTGGGCGGAGCCATCACGTTGCGCTCGACGTCGCCACAGGCAGCGATGGTGCTCATCATCGCCTCGTTGAGCTCTTTGATAGTCTTGCGGAGGTTGGCCTTGATCACGCCGTGAAACTGGAAATCCTGTCGCGTCGTGATCCTCAGGGTGCCGTAACCGTATTCGCGCGCCAATCGGTCGCAGGTAAGGTACTGGTCCGGGCTGATCGCGCCGCCAGGGAACTTAGTGCGCACCATGAAGATGTAGTGCTTACCGGCCTTCCGCTTGTCGCGGTCATCTTGCTGATAGACGCCATGAAACTTGAGGAACTCATAGTCATCATGGGTGAAGCAGTCCTGGGTCGGATCGGCCAAGGTTTGCGAAATAGCACCGGTCAGGAGAGGGTTATTCTCCTTTAAATCTTCGTTATGGGTCCTTTTTGCGGGACCGGTTGTCGTTAACATAAGTTAGATACTAAGGTTACTTATTATTGCGCCCAACATCACGCTTGTCAACATCGTGTTTCTCGGCAATCGCCCGATGTTCCTGGCCAGAGGCGGTATCCCCTTGGTGTCCGCGCACATGCCCTGGGTTGGAGTTCCAAGCCTCGACGACCATCCCATCGGTTTCCAACCGAAGTGCACGGCGGTCAAACCCGCCGAAAATGCCCCACTGAGCAAATCCACTGGCGCGCATGAGCAGTTCCATCTCGGTTTTGTAGATCCATCGGACGACGGTGTGAGAAGTATGGGTGGAGGCGACTCTCCCGTGAGAGTCGATCATCTCTATTTCCACTTTCGAAAACTGCCGCTGCTCAACCCGGTCGAAGGATCGAGTGTCGAACAGGCGGACCGGCAGACCGGTTTTGGGGTGGAGAACCTCGGTCTCGAGCACGCGGGTGTTCTCCGGCGCGGTAATGATCCCGGTCCCGGGAAAGAAAGCATCAAAGGCGAGCAGGCCGCCGGGTTGCAGGTGTTCTCGGCACCTGCTCAGCGTGCCGATTTGATCGTCTACCGTCAGGTTGTGCACGAAAGCGTTGAACGGGATCATGATCAGGGCATAGCGACGCTCCAAGGCGAAAGAGGCCATGCTTGCCTGCCAGAGTCGAGGTTGAAAGCCTTTGGCGCTCGCCTTCTCGCGGAGACGCGCGAGCATGCTGGCGGAGAGATCGACTCCATCCACCTCCAGGCCCGCACTGAGACACGGTAGCATGACTCGTCCTGTGCCGCAGGCGAGATCGAGGATGGGGCCGCCTGCCGCACGGGCGAGCTGGAGGTAATAATCCAGCCCGTAGTCCAACTGCTCGAAGACGACGTCGTAGAGTTCGGCGTCGTCGTAGGGAGTGGTCTCGGTTTCGGTTTCCGTTACGGACAGCATCAGCGGGAGGATGATTGCAGAAAGCGCCAAATGCAAAAGGCTAAATGACGACCCGATCATTGAGGCCGGCCCAGGGTTTTGCTGGGAACCCTGCGTTCAGGGATTGGCGGCGGCTCGGGAAAACCGGGCTTCAAGAAGTCAGCGGGATCCGCCAGATCTTTTGGGCGGTTTCGAACCCTCGGAACTGGACCTCCATTGGTTCGGGCTTCCCCTTGATGGTGTTAAGAACTGCCTCCATCTCCGGGCGCCGGAACAGTTCATCAGAGACGGTCAAGTCCCCCCCCTCGCAACGATCCACCATCCGCGCCGCGAAGTTCACGGTGGTGCCGAAATAGTCGAGCTTGTCGTTGGCGTTGACCGCGAGGCAGGGCCCCAGATGGAGGCTGGACTTGAGTAGGAGGCGGGAATTGACGCCGGGGTTGGGGTTGGCGGTGGGGAGCCGCTCGTGCATTTCCAGAACGGCGACCAAGGCTTCTTCCGCTTGGCTGAAAACTGCCATCACCGAATCGCCGATGGTTTTGACCACCGCCCCGTGGTGATTGCGAACGGCCTGCATGAGAACCGTGAAGTGATTTCGCACGAGGGCATAGGCCGGGGCATCGCCGATTCCCTGGTACATGGCCGTTGAGCCGCGGAGGTCGGTAAACAGAACCACCTGGCTGCCTACGGTAATCCGCTCGTGAGGTGAAATGACCTCGGCGGCGAAGAGATCGCGGAATTCCTGCCAGTTGGTCACTCGAGCCGCGGTCAGAATGTCCTCATCCCACTCGATGCGCTCAACCATCACTTGGAGGGGAAAAGGATTGGGGTTGAAGATTTGGACGGCATAATCCTCAACCTTACCGTACTCATTTTTCACGGTGAATCGGTCCGGTTCGCAAACCACAACCGGCTGGAACAGGGGTGTAGGGGCGTCCTCAGGCGACAGCTTTACCGGCTGGCGCACTTGAGGAGAGCGCAGTCGGACCGGCCGATCCAGCTCCGGGAATTTCCAAGCGCGCCTCTGGCCCGCCTCCAGGAGTAACTGGCTCAAGACGTGGGGGCGTCCGCCCGGGCCGGCGAGACAGAAGGTTTGGTCTTCGCGGGGCCGGATGGCCTGATTCACCGCGAATTTCAATTCGACGGATTTGTCGAATTCAGCGTCGAACTTGATTTGGCAGACGTCACAGTGGCTGGCGTGGGACAGGTCGGCGAGCGAACTAGCCGAGGGCACGCGGGAGGAACGGCAGTTGGGGCATAAGACCTCCCAGCTCAGATCCAACAATCCGCTCCGGGTGGCGTGGAGAAAGAGGCGTAGAACATCCCAGCCGTTGCGCCGCCATTCACGAGCCACGGTTAAAGGGCGCAGGTGGGCGAGCTGGACGTCAGGTGCTTCGCGCAGCAGGGTGGCCAACAGGCCAATGAGATCCGGCGGTTGGTTGGCGGCCTGCAGTTTCTCGACGCCGGAGCGCAATGCCTTTTCGTCAGGGGCGTGGACAGGCAGTTTTGGCCAAGCATTTGCGCGCTGCCCGCGCAAGTAATCGCTTACTTGTCCAATCAGGGCCCCCATTTCCTTTTCCGTTTTAGGTCCCAAAACGTACTTGGCCAAAGACTTCCCGGCGAGGCCGCTGGGGATCAACTCGGAATAAACCACCACTCGGGTGCCTTCCTCGCCGCGGTCACGCAGTTCCATGCCCACCCAAGCTTCGGTAAAGGGGCCGCGCTCAAAGACCCGATGGACGCGATAGAATTCTGGCTCGAGCCAATCCCAAGGCCATTCGCGCCAGCGAAGCTCCACACCCATGAGCCGGGCGCTGCCGGTGATCACACTGCCCCCCTCGGGCAGGGGGCTGGTTTTGTAATCGACCGGAGGAAGCCCTATGGAACGGTTGATCCAATCGGTTTTGCTCAGCAACGGCCAAACCGCCGCCCTAGGGAAAGGGACAGAATGCTGGCTTTCGAGTCGAATGGTTGCGGGCATCTGGAATTAGTTATGAGCACATCTCGGGCCAGCCCGGACGCCCTTGGGGGGGATGAGGCCAAGAGCCCAACGGACTCATGCCGCCGTGGGCTTCAAAGGCGACCTTCAGCGCCCGAGCCAACTGGAATTCACGGACGCCACTAAGCAAGCCCATGCGTATGCCATGTGAACCGTCCGGTCCGCAGCGGCGGAGGGCGGACCGAGCGGCTGGGCCGGCTTTGCGGCTAGGTCGTCTTCTCCGAGCCAGGCGCGGATGCGTAGATCTCGGCGCCGCGCTCGATAAACTGCTCGGCCTTTTCCTTGAGTCCCTCTTGGAGGGCAACATCCTCCGACAGGCCCTTTTGAGCCGCGTACTGGCGGACGTCCTCGGTGATCTTCATGGAGCAGAAATGCGGACCACACATCGAGCAGAAGTGCGCTGACTTGGCGCCTTCCTGGGGCAAGGTCTCATCGTGGAAGGACCTGGCGGTGTCGGGGTCCAGGCTTAGGTTGAATTGGTCCTGCCAGCGGAACTCGAAGCGGGCTTTGCTGAGGGCGTTGTCGCGATACTGCGCGGCGGGATGGCCTTTCGCCAGGTCGGCAGCGTGCGCGGCGATCTTGTAGGCGATCACGCCATCCTTGACGTCCTTCTTGTTGGGCAGACCGAGGTGTTCTTTGGGGGTGACATAGCAAAGCATGGCACAACCGTACCACCCGATCATTGCCGCCCCGATGGCGCTGGTGATGTGGTCGTAGCCTGGCGCGATATCCGTGGTGAGCGGGCCAAGGGTGTAGAAGGGAGCCTCGTGGCACCACTCGAGCTGCTTGGCCATGTTCTCCTGGATCATGTGCATAGGAACGTGGCCTGGCCCCTCGTTCATCACCTGCACGCCCCGGGCCCAGGCCCGCTTAGTGAGGTCGCCCTGCACTTCCAGTTCGCCGAATTGAGCTTCGTCGTTCGCATCGGCGATGGAGCCAGGACGGAGGCCATCCCCGATGGAGAAGCTCACGTCGTAGGCAGCCATGATCTCACAGATTTCGTCCCAATGGGTATAGAGGAAGTTCTCCTGGTGATGCGCCAAGCACCATTTGGCGAGGATGGAGCCGCCGCGCGACACGATTCCGGTGGCCCGACGGGCAGTCAGGGGAATGAAGCGCAACAAGACACCGGCATGGATCGTAAAATAGTCCACCCCCTGCTCGCATTGCTCCAGGAGGGTATCGCGGTAGATCTCCCAGGTTAGCTCTTCGGCTTTGCCGCCCACTTTCTCCAACGCCTGATAGATGGGCACCGTGCCGATGGGAACGGGGGAATTGCGCAGGATCCATTCCCGGGTGGCGTGGATATTCTTACCGGTGGAAAGGTCCATTACGGTATCCGCGCCCCACTTGATCGACCAACGCATCTTCTCCACCTCTTCCTCGATGCTCGAAGCGACGGCGGAGTTGCCGATGTTCGAATTGATTTTCACCAGGAAATTGCGCCCGATGATCATTGGCTCCAACTCGAGGTGATTGATGTTGGCAGGGATGATTGCCCGGCCACGCGCAACTTCGTCCCGGACGAACTCCGGGGTTATGTGTTTGGGGATGGACGCACCCCAGGACTGGCCGGGATGCTGTTGGTTAAGGACATCACGACGGCCTTGCTTGTTCTCGACCGACTCGAAAGCGGCTTCTCGTCCCATGTTCTCCCGGATGGCGATGTACTCCATTTCCGGTGTGATAATGCCCTGGCGAGCGTACCAGAGTTGAGAGACAGGGTGCCCGGCAGAAGCCCGCAGGGGCAGTCGGCCGCGGCGCTGGAAATTCGTGTCGGCCCGGCCGCCAGCGGAACGCGCCGCTTGGTGTTGGGCGTGGACTTCGGAAAGGAAGCCGTTGTCCTGCGGGGTGACCTGCCGACCGGTGTATTCCTCAACGTCCCCTCGCGCACGAATCCACTCCTCCCGAACGGGTGGCAAGCCTTGTTCAACGCTGCCGCTGAAGGCAGGGTCGCCCCAAGGCCCGCTGGTCTCGTAGACGCGCACGGGCTCATTCGGGGCAGTCGAGCCGTCGAACCTGGTAGTTGGGCTGAGGACAATCTCACGGAAGGGAACGCGCACGCTGGGATGCAGTTTGCCTGGGGCGTAAACTCGTTTGGAGTTAGGCAGAGCGTCGCTGCTGTGGGGTTCGAACGAATCTTTAGTCGCGATCATAGGCTATAACAAGTCACCAACGCGGATCCGGAACCGCATCCCGGCGGGCAAATAGGCAGGGTCGCTTCCCTGCGCCAGCATTACCTGGATCAGGTTCGACGGGTCGGCGAACTTGTGTGTGTCGCCCTCTCAGCCTTGCCCAGCTCGATCAGCCAGACCGGTCGGCTCCCCGAATGTTGTTTTGAAAAGTAAAGCAGCCCATTAGGCGAGTCAAGGCAACGCAGCAGGCAACGCGCGAGCCGCGCGTCGGGGCGGGAGGGGCACAGAGGACTGCCATCCCCAGCTACTTGGCTGAGGTGCTCTTGGCTGGGTTGACTAAGACTAAGGTATTAGCGGCAGGTCGCTCGCGGCCTTCTGAAGGGCTGTTCATGACGTTCCCTCGAGCCCAAAGGGTAGCTGAGCCGCCGCCGTCCAGGTTCATCGCATGATCGCAACCCAGCTTGATCATGTAGGCGGCCAGCTCCGGGAGCGTCATGCCCACGGACAAATCCGCTTGCCGGCCGTCGACTTCGACCAGGAAGATGTAATCGTGGTTCCAACCGATGGCGGTGCGTGGATGCCGCAACTTCACTCCACTCCACTGGAGAGCTGTTCCGTTGCGCACAAGGGTGGGTCCTCCGCCGATCGCGGTCTTGACCCCAGAGAGGTCAGGGCTGGTCTCGGTGACAATTTGCAGGGTCGCCCCGGCCTTAAGGGAGGGGAGGCCGGACAGGAGCTTCGGACCGATGGATAGGACCGCGACATCCTGATTGAGCGGAGTGTTACCCTCGGCGCGCACCTCGCGAACGTGAGCCATGTAGGTTGTCCCAGGAGCCAATGGGAGCCACGGTTTGCCCGGAGTGGCCTCCAAGACTATTTCCATGCCGTCGGCGGTTTTCGTGGAAGTGCCCACCCGCCACGTAAAGAGCACACACGCGCCAGGCGCTCGGGATTCGTTGAGGCCAAAGGGGGTGGTCGACCCGTCGGGCCAGACAACTCGGAAATGCGACACGAAATTGGTCACATGAGGGTTGCCGGAGGGGTCGGTCCAGAACACCGCGTTGCCCGCCGGGCCGGTAACCAGCTCGCCAAGGAAGATCTGAAGATCGCGCGGCCGACCCTCGTAGTCGCGGCCCTTATCGTAAAAATCCCCGTTAATGGCCGCCAAGGGTTGACCCGCCCTTTGCGGCAGTTCCTTGACCTGCTCGCTGACGGTGCTCATCCCGAACACTTCTCCCTTCCCCAGGGTGGTACAGAACTCGAGGTTGGTGTGAGAGCGTTCTGTCTTGAAGATGTGTATCGACCAAGGTCCATCGGGGACCTGATCATGGAGATAGGTGTAGCCGCGGCCATTGCGCTTGGCCGGCGCCTCGGCGGCGCGAGCGCTCTGCCCTGGGGCGACCACGCTGAAGGTCAGACCCAGCAACAAGGCGGGCCCAACCGCCAGAAAACGGCGTGTGAGTTGTGCACCTGAGAGGCGCGGGGAGGAAGCGACGAATGCGGCGTCACCCGCGCCGGGTGCCCTGTTTTTCCTCGATTTGAAAAAGGCTAGGGATGCGGGCCAGAGTCCCCTGCCCCATGCGTGGATTCGTCTTGGCCAGATAAAGAACGTCTGCATGGATCTTATCAAGGGGAAACGCTTCCTGCGCTGTTCGCGCCAGGGCGCGGCTTCTCGAGGACGACCAAACCGTTGGCGATCACCCGTTCCCGCCTATCGCACGGGCTGTTGCGGACTTGCCCCTGGGCCCAGAGTGTGGCCGACCCCCCCCCATCGAAGTTCATCGCCTCTTCGCATCCAAGGCTAACCAGGTAGTTTGACAACTCTTCCAGCGTCATGCCGACGGAGAGGTTTTTTTGGCGGCCATCGACAACCACAAGGAAGAAGTACTGTCTATTCCAGCCGATGGCAGAGCGCGGGTGTGGCTCCAGCATCGTGCCAAACTCGTAGGCCTCCGAGCCGTGTGTGTCGATCTTCTGGGGCCTGCCGCCATGGATCAAGACCGGTCCGCCGCCGATGGCTACTGGCGAACTCCACAGGTTTGGCGTGGAGGCCGTCCAGATCAGCAACGAGCCCCCGACCGGCACGGCGGGAAGTTTCGCGACCAAGCCAGGGCCGATCGAGAGCACCATAGTGTCCCGGGAAACCGCGGTGTCACCGGCATCATTCTGTTCGCGAACCCTGGCAGTGTAGGTCTCCGACATTCTCAACGGCAGCCACAGGTTTGTTCCTGAACGCTCCAGAACCAACTCCCGACCGCCCACCGTGTGCGTGCTCGGCCCGACTGCCGAGGTATAGAGCACCAGATTAGTAGCGCGGCGCTCCTCGTTGAGGCCGAAGTGATTGGACGAACCGTCCGGCCAGATCACCGAAAAACGGGAAACAATATTAGAGGTGTGCGGTTGCCCAAAGGCATCAATCCAGAACGAAACCCCGCCGCTAGGAGCGCTGATAACCTCGCCGTCAAGAATCTGAATGCCACGCGGATGGCCGGCATAAGCTCGATAGGGCTGATAGAAATCCGCATTGATCGCTGCCAAGGGAGTGCCCTTAGAGGGCTGAAGGCTGCCCACTTGCGCGCTCAAGGTCGCCATGCCAACCGCCGCGTTGCCGGCGTGAAGGCTGTGCAGTTCGTAGGCGGGGTTTCCTCGCGGCCAGCGTACCACGTGGATCGACAGAGGCACTTCCGGTTTGCGATCGTTGCTGTAGGTAAGGTTGTCGGAGGGAGGGAGAAGAGGCGCTGGCGCAGCTTGGGTGATCGGCGTTTCGGGCAGCCCGAGAACCACGCACGCGGCGAGGAACAAACCCCACGCCAGACCGTGATGGTCCAGGCGACAAGCTGGAAATGGCTGCGCGTCCAACGGGGGCGACACTGATGACCAGATAGCATGTTCTGCGCCAAACGCAATCTAATCATCGGCGGAAACGGAACACCCGTTTCGGCGCAGCCCGCAGTGGCAGAGTCACTTGCCACGGCACAGTCCCACCAGCAATCACGCTATGCCGAGGGTGTTAGGGCCGGGCAAGGAGTTCAGTCTCTGGTCACAATTGTCGTCGAGTCTGCTGCGAAGCCCGTGAGGACTTTCGCCAATCGAGCGTTTCTGCGGGACGAAGCCTGCAGTCCAGACGCAAGTGCCTGGGGCAGGGCGGCGGAGATCCGCTTTCGTTGACGAACCGGCTTTAAACCGCCAGAATCAGAGCATGCAACGCTCTCTGTCCTCGGCACTTGCCACTCTTTGTGGGATCGCCATCGTCATTTCTGTCTGCTCCTGCGGCAAAAGCCCGGCAGGAGGCAAGCTCCTGGTTGGTTTTTCACAGATTGGCGCCGAAAGCGGCTGGCGCAGCGCCGAGACCGACTCGATCCGCTCAGAGGCGGAGAAACGCGGTGTCGATCTGAAATTCTCCGACGCCCAGCAGAAGCAAGAAAACCAAATCAAGGCGATCCGTTCGTTCATTGCGCAAAAGGTCGACGCGATCATCCTCGCCCCAGTGGTTGAGACGGGGTGGGAGCCGGTGTTGATGGAGGTCCAGCGCGCGAAGATACCAGTCGTTCTGGTGGACCGCGGCATCAAGGTCAGCGACGAATCGCTCTACGCGACATTGATTGCGTCGGATTTCGTGGAAGAGGGTCGGATGGCGGGTGAATGGCTGGTACAGAAACTGGGCGGCAAAGGAAATGTGGTTGAGCTCCAGGGAACCACCGGCGCCGCGCCGGCGATCGACCGCAAGAAGGGTTTCGAGCAAGCCATCGCCAAGGCTCCTGGAATTAAGATCATCAAATCCCAGACGGGGGATTTCACGCGAGCCAAGGGCAAAGAGGTGATGGAGGCTTTCCTAAAAGCCGAGGGCAAGAACATCCAAGCCGTCTACGCGCATAATGACGATATGGCCCTCGGCGCACTGCAAGCCATCGAGGAGGCTGGCCTGAAGCCAGGCCAAGACCTGGTGGTGGTGTCGATTGACGGAGTCAAAGGCGCCTTTGAGGCCATGGTCGCGGGCAAGCTCAACTGCACCGTCGAATGCAATCCGTTGCTCGGACCGGCGGCATTTGACGCCGTCGAGGCATTGCATGCAGGCAAGAGCGTCCCGAAAAAATCTATCGTTCAAGATAAGGTGTTCGATCAATCCACCGCGAAAGCCACCATCGACTCGCGAAAATACTGACCGTGAAGCTTTCTCCCTGGCTGTTGCCCAAGTTGCTCGTGGTCGCGAGCGCCTTCCGCCTGCTGGGCGCAGAAAATGCCGTGATCCGGAATGCGGACTTCGAGGAAGGGTCAGCGACTTTGGGATGGGAGCTGGCGGAGTATGGGGCCAAGCCAGAAGTAGCAGTCGACAGACAAGAGAAGCAGCATGGGAGGCAGGCCCTGAGAATCAGCGCTACCGAGCCCTCCGATACAGCACTGGGGCAGGAGATCGCGCTTAAACCACGGTGCTGGTACCAATTCACGGGCTGGGTGAGAACAGAGGGGCTGGATCCTAAAGGATCGCCCACCTTCGGCACACTACAAGTCCAGTCCCCGCAGGGCAGCGGCATCATCGCCTCCGGCAACAGCCACCAAGGGAACACGCCGTGGACGGAGGTCCGCGTGTATTTTTGCGCTCCGGCCGACGGAAGAGTTCGGCTTTGTCTTTTCTTCGTGGGTTTTGGACGGGGCACGGGAACCGCCTGGTTCGACAACCTCGGGCTATCGGAGATTAAGATAGGAGATTATCCCATCACGATCACCCCAGAGCATCTCAACCCGGCGCGAATCAGCCGGCTTCAATACGGGCAATTCGTCGAGTACCTCTGTGACTTGGTGCCTTCTATGTGGGCCGAGAAACTCGCCGACGGCAGTTTTGAAGGCCTGAGCCCGTACAAGTTCGTGTTCCTGAAGGAGACAGACTTCAAAGCCAAGCCTTGGTATCCCAGCGGGGCGGTGAACCGAGCCGATTTCACTCGCGACAAAGCGGACAAGATCAGCGGTGAGTTTTCTCAACGCATCGCAGTGCCCGACGGCGCGCCCTGCAGCGTGGGGATCTCGCAGGACGGCATCGCGGTCGAACGGGGGCAGGGTTGCGATTTCTCGGTATGGCTCAGGACATCCGGTGTCACGGGAGCTGTGGAAGTCACCCTACACCATGAAGCGGCCGTCCTCGCAAGCGCGGTCCTGACGCCTTCGAGCGAATGGAAGCGGCAGACTGTCCGGCTCGTGCCGAGTGTCACAGACGCCCAGGCCACTCTCTCGGTAAGTTTCCATGCCCCGGGCACACTGTGGCTGGACAACGCGTCGTTGATGCCCACTCGCAACCTGGGCGGATGGCGCCCTGAGGTGGTCGCGGCTGTGCGAGCGCTTCGACCCGGTGTGATCCGATTTGGTGGGAGCACACTCGACGACCCGAACCTGGGTGAGTTTGAATGGAAAGGCACTATCGGTGATCCGGACCATCGGCAACCTTTCCGGGCTTGGGGCGGTCTGCAACCAACCGGACCGGGCCTAGAGGAGTTCGTGCAGTTCTGCCGGCTGGTCGATTCCGAGCCTTTGATATGCGTCCGTTTTTCCCGCAAGACCCCTCGCGATGCCGCGGAGGAAGTCGAGTATTTCAACGGCCCCGCGAGCAGTCCGATGGGGGCCTGGCGCGCGCGCAATGGACATCCCGAGCCGTATCGACTCAGGTTTTGGCAGGTGGGCAACGAGCGGGAGAGCCCAGACTACGAGAACCAGCTCGCCGATTTTTGCGCGGCGATGCGACGCGTCGATCCGAACATTAAGATCTTCTCGTCATTCCCGACGGCGGGCGTGCTCGACAAGGCCGGGGCTTGGTTGGACTTCGTTTGCCCGCACCATTACAGCCATGATCTCGTGGCCATGGATAATGACCTGGATGCGGTAAGCCGCCTGATCCTCGATCACGGGGGTGGACGAGACATCAAGATAGCGGTTACTGAATGGAACACCACAGCAGGAGACGCGGGTCCGAGGCGAGCGATGCTATGGACGCTGGAAAACGCCCTCGCCTGTTCCCGGTATCACAACTTGCTCCACCGCCACAGTCACCAAGTCGTCGTCGCGAATCGTTCTAACTTGGCCAACAGTTTTTGTTCCGGGATTATCCAGATGGACAACCACCGTCTCTACAAGACGCCCACCTATTATGCCCAGCAACTCTACTCGACTTACGCCGGCGATTGGCCGCTACGCATCGCCTCGGACATACCGGTTCAGGTTGGGTTAGACCTCAGCGCTACGCTTTCCGAGGATGGGAAAACGATGACGCTCTTTGCCGTGAATGATTCGCTGGATGAGATCACGCGCGTAATCGACCTCGGGCAAATAGCGACGGGAAAGCCCGCGCTCCGAGTTTGGACGTTGACGGATCGCCACCACTCGGGGGAGCCGGATGTCACCAACTCTTTTGGAGAGCCGGAACGCCTCGTTCCGACTGAGAGTTCGTTGAAGACGGCTTCAACGCGGTTCCCTTACCATTTTCCCGCCTTGTCCTTAACGGTGCTGAGGTGTCCGGCGACGGCCGTAGGAACGAATGACAAATAGCACGAGGAACGGAGGCAGCGACCTCGAAGATGCGGCGCGCGCCGCGCTATCCAGAAGCATCGACATTGGTCGAGAGGAGTCACGGAATCAAGCCAGCGCTTAGTTGTCCTTGTCCGTCGACTGAGGACCTGCCGTCCTTCGGCTTGCGCGAGGGGCCAAAGCATGAGATACCTATCTTGGTCAGACCGCTATGCTATCCCTGCAGGAACAATACGACGATGCGATGTTCGCGTTCAGCTCGGGCGATTACGCCGCGGCGAGCGCGGGCCTGAAGGCGATACTCGCGGCCGATCCGGAGCATTTCGAAGCTCAACTCGCGCTCGGAATGGTTTACTGCCGCCAGGGCGACTACGCCGCAGCGATTGAAGAAGGTCACAAGGCCGAAAAGATGCGGCCGCAGGAGCAGTTGGTGCACACCAACCTTTCGCTCTTTTACGTTAAAGCCGGGAACAAGACCGCCGCCGAGCATCATGGGCTGCAAGCACGCGTCGCTTCTTGGAGGGGAAACATGGCTCCTCCTCCGCCAGGTGGTAATCAGCCCGCACCATCCGAGCTCGAAATTGCCAAAGCCAAACCGGAGCCCGTCAAACTGCCCACTAAGTTTCCTGAAACCCCCTGGAAAAAGAAAACATGAAATCCGCTTACGAACTGGCGATGGAAAGACTCGGGAAGTCCGAGCCGGTCAAGAAACTTACGGACGAGCAAAAGAAACAACTAGCGGAACTGGATACTGTCTATAAGGCCAAGGTCGCCGAACGGGAAATCTTCCTGAAGGACAACCTGATCAAGGCGCAGATGCAGGGCGATGCTGAAGCCATCGAGCAACTCCAGAAGCAGATGACGAGCGATCGCAAGTCCTTGAGCGCCGAGTTGGAGGAGAAAAAGGAGAAAGTCCGGCAAGGAGGCTGATTCTCCGCCCGGCCGGTTGTAGCCTCCGGAGGAAACTGCCATCATTAGCCCATGAAACCGTCGCTTTATCTCGCCGCCACTGTCCTCTCGCTGGCGTTGACCGGCCTGTTAAGCCAGGCTCGCGCGCAGAGCACCCCCTCATCCCAGCCGAAAGCGGATACGAAGATCGTCCACGCCGACCCGGCTGAGGCCAAGAAACTGGTCTCAGAAAAGAAGGTTGAGGTGGTGGATGTCCGCACGCCCAAAGAATACGAGGGAGGACACATCGCGGGAGCGAAGAACATCGATTTCCAAGCCGCCGACTTCGAGAAGAAGCTGGCTGAATTGGATCGGGGCAAGACTTACCTGGTCCATTGTGCCGCCGGCGGCAGAAGCACCAAGTCCTTGGAGTCCTTCAAAAAGCTGCAGTTCAAGTCCGTGGTGCACTTGGATGGCGGTTTGCGCGTCTGGGAGAAGGCCGGCAATCCGGTCGAGAAATAGGCGAGACGAGTTCCTGCGGGACGGCTAAGGTGCGGCCATGCACCTCTGGCACTTTCTTCGGCGAACTGGTTGGCCGAGCGCCGTCATTGCCGCCTTTTGCTTCCTGATCCCGATGCATGCCTCGGATCCACGCGCTGTTCAAGTCAAGCGAATCAACTACCACGGCTGGACCAACTCGATCGTGCTGGCGAATCCAGCGACCGAGGTGGTAATCGTGCCCGCCATCGGCCGGGTCATGGCGTTCAGGTTCGTTGGCGAGGAGGGCCCGCTGTGGGATGATCCTGAACTCTACGGCAAATCCCCAGATCCCCAAACGACTGAGTGGGGCAATTTCGGCGGGGATAAGACCTGGCCGGCTCCCCAGGCGGATTGGGGGAAGGTGACGCCGCGTGCTTGGCCGCCCCCCACGGCGTTCGATTCATTGCCGGTGGAAGCATCGGTTGCCGGGAGTGTGATCACGCTGGTTTCACCGGTTGATTCCCATTACGGCATTCGCACCCGGCGCAGGATCGAGCTCGATTCTGCCCGACCCGTGCTCCGCATCACCACTACCTATGAGAAGGTCAGTGGAGCTGCCTTGACCGTCGGGGTATGGACGATAACCCAACTCAGAGACCCGGTGGCGGTGTTCGCGCCGGTCGCTCCGGACTCGCGGTTTGCCAGCGGATACGACAAGCAATCCGAGGGGTTACCGCTGGACCTCCGGGTGAGCGAGGGTTTGCTGTCGCTCCGCCGCGGCCCTGGCAACGGCGAAAAGGTGGGCACCGATGCCGGCGCATTGCTTTGGGTGGGCGCCACTACGATGCTGCTGATTCGCTCCCCTCGCGTCGCCGGAGCTACCTACCCCGATAACGGTAGCAGCGCCGAGGTGTGGACGAACGGTGATCCCAAAGCCTACGTTGAACTGGAAATGCTCGGGCCGCTTAAGGCCATGTCCAAGGGCGATACACTGGAGCGCAGCAACACTTATACCCTGCTGCGCCGCACCACTTCCGACGCGCGCGCCGATGCGCGGAAGGCGCTTTCGGCAACTGACTGAGCCGGTTCGTGGATTTTCCTCGAACGGCCGACGCGGATCGAGCTAATCTCGGAGCATGGGTATCACCAAGTCGGCAACGAGCATTGGCCATAACACCCTACCAACCACTCCCTCCCCTCCCCACGCGGAGGGACCGAGTCCGGATGACCTGTTGCCGGTGCTAAAGAGGCACTTCGGCTTTGACGCTTTCCGCCCGCTACAGGAGGAGATCATCCGCGCCACGCTGGCCGGGCAAGATGTGTTCGCGCTGCTGCCCACGGGTGGGGGCAAATCGCTGTGCTTCCAGTTGCCAGCCTTAGTGCGTCCCGGGCTCACGGTTGTGGTCTCGCCGCTGATCGCACTGATGAAGGATCAGGTGGACGGTTTGCGGACCGGGGGATTGCCCGCCACTTTCCTTAATTCGAGCCTCGCACCTGAGGAATCTCGGGCGAGGCTGCGGGCCTTGCACAATGAGGAGTACCGGCTTCTCTACGTGGCGCCCGAGCGGCTATTGCTCTCAGGGTGCCTGGACGATCTAAAACGATGGAAAGTTAACCTGTTCGCGGTTGACGAAGCCCACTGCGTCAGCGAGTGGGGCCATGATTTCCGGCCGGAATACCGACAGTTGGCCGGCCTGCGCGATTTGTTCCCAACCGTGCCGATGATGGCGCTAACCGCAACCGCCACCGAGCGTGTGCGTGCCGACATCGTCAAGTCCTTGCGACTGCGCGAGCCCAAATGCTTTGTCGCGAGTTTCAACCGGCCGAACTTGTTCTATCGCGTGGTGCCGAAGTCAAAACCCTACGCGCAGACAGTGGCTTTCCTGCGCGAGAGGCAGGACGAGTCGGGAATTGTGTATTGCCAGAGCCGCAAGACCACCGAGAGCGTTGCGGCTCGGCTGTGCGAGGACGGCATACCTGCATTGCCTTACCACGCCGGTTTGACGGCCCAGCAGCGAACTGAAAACCAGGAGCGTTTCGTTCGGGACGAAACTCGGGTCATCTGCGCGACGATCGCGTTCGGGATGGGCATCAACAAGTCGAACGTCCGTTTCATTGTGCACTATGACCTGCCCAAGAACATTGAGAGCTACTACCAGGAGACTGGAAGGGCGGGCCGAGATGGATTGCCCAGCGACTGCCTTTTGTTGTTCAGCGCGGGCGATGTCGTGAAGCTCAAGCGGTTCATTGACGAGAAGCCGGACCCGGAAGAGCGGCGCGTCGCCGAAGCACAATTGAGCCAAATGGTGCACTACGCGGAGAACGCCGAGTGCCGTCGCGCCGCGCTCTTGGCCTACTTCGGCGAGCACGTGGCTAAGGGCGGTTGCGATGGGTGCGACAACTGTGCTTCGCCCCGCTCGACCTACGACGGCACCGTGGTGGCGCAGAAGTTCCTTTCCTGCGTCTTTCGCATCAAACAGCGAAGTGGCTTTAACGTGGGCATGAATCACGTGATCGAGGTGCTCACTGGGGCCGACACCGAGAAGGTTCGCAAATGGGGTCACGAGCAGCTATCAACCTACGGCATTGGCAAGGACCAGTCGCGTCAGGACTGGGCCGTTATCGGCCGCGAATTGCTCCGCTTAGGCTGGCTCCACCAGGATGCCGCCAAGTTCAATACACTTGAGTTGACCACGGAGGGGCGCAGCGTGCTTTCCGAACGCAAGCCGGTTCGACTCACCCAGCCCATGCGAATCCCGGAGCCGAGCCAACATCGGCCGGGTGAATTGCCTTGTGATGAGGCCTTGTTCCACCGCCTGCGGGAACTGCGGAAACGCTTGGCGGATTCGCTGGATGTTCCGGCCTACCTGATCTTCTCGGATGCGGCGCTCCGTCAGATGGCGCGGGATCTGCCAACCAACAATCAGGCCTTCGGCCGTATCAGCGGCGTGGGAGAACGCAAATTGCGCGAATTCGGGCCGGAGTTCCTGAAGGAAATTGGCGACCACGTCCGGCATCATGCTCTGCAGGCGTCGCGCAACGATCTCACAAGTCTTGGCACGCACCGGGAGGATCTATCCGACACAGCGAGGGCGACTCTCCGGCTCTTTCGGCAAGGCCAGAGTGTTACGGAGGTCGCGGGCCACCGGAATCTGGGCACCGGAACCATTTTCAACCATTTGGCCGAGGCGATCGAAGCGGGCGAATCCGTCGAGGTCCCTGGTTTGTTGACTCCGGCACAGCAAACCCAAATCGAAACCGCTATCGAACAATTTGGTCCGACCAGCCTCAGCCTCCTGCGTGAAAAACTAGGCGAAGCTTTCACCTACGATCAATTGCGCATGAGCCGGGCCTACTGGATAGCCCGGCAGGGAGGGAACAGCTCGGGCTGAACCGGTTGAGCGGGCCCGGCTCGCACCGCGAAGGGCGAAGGAGAGAAACACAGTAGGAACCGGCTCCGATCACGAACCGCGCTTTACGACTTGGGTTGTTGTGGTTGTGGCCTCGGTGGTAACGACATTCCCGACCGTGGGCCAGCCAGGCGTGTTTCACTTCTGTGCGATCACAATCAGGTCGGTGGTCTCTTTGGCGGCGGCACTCGGACTGGGGAGGCGGCTCTGCTTCAGAAGCGTAAAGCCGCACTCCTGGAGCGAACTGACAACCTGATCCTCGCTGTGGTAATTTATGTAGAGCTGGTCTCCGGTGCTGCAACGCTCGAAGCCCGAGTCCTCGGACTTCCCCAACATCGTGCTAAGGTAGAGCACCCCTCCCGGATCCAAAGCCTGACCAGCTGCCCTGATGAAAGCCGTTGCCTCATCGGTTGAAAGGTACGGCAGGCCGAAGGCGCAGATGATCCCGTCGAAGCGCCGACGAAGCTTGGTCAGACGCCGGCAGTCGTGCACGCGAAAATGAGCCGAAGGAACTGCCGCACGGGCGAGTTCCACCATCCGTGGCGCAAGGTCGATGCCCAGCAGATCTAGATCCGGCCTTTGCGCCATCAGGAACCGCGACACATTGCCCGGGCCACACGCGGCGTCCAAGACGCGAGCGCGGCCTGGTCTGAGGAACTCACAGAATGCCTGGTAGGAGGCATCGTATAGGGTGATGCCCATGTATTTGTCTCGATACTTGTCCGCGAGCTTGTGAAACAGACTCGCTGAAATGGCGCAATGGTCCATGGCGGAATTGAGCTGCTGCGTTGGGATCGGGTGTTCGACTTTCGCCATCGGACCGCATTCGTATAGGGGCGGGTCGCTGAGCGAAGACGACACATGCGTAACAAGTTGAAGGTTTAGCATGGATGAAATGGGCCTGACAGCGAAATAGGAGGTGGGAGGCCGCGAGCTCGTTCACGCGCCCGCGTGTACACGGGGTGAATCCGCAACACGTTCACGCGGTCCCACCTGGCTGCGGTCGAGGAAGTTGCGCATTTTTCAACAAGCGATAAGCGACAAATGTTCGCTTATTAAATGCTTAGTGACCTTTGTTAAGCGCTCAGTAGGCGCTTCGTCGAGGTGGATTAAGCGCTTATTTTGAGTGGCGAAGCTTTTAGGAAAGGTCGAAGGGTGAAGGCAAGCGGGCTTTGAAACTTCGGGTTTGAGATTTGAGAGATGACCAGTGCCTGGGGGCGAGCGCATCCATTTAGCGAGGTGGAACCAGGACCAAAACACTTTACATAAGCAAACGAAGGAAACGAAGGCTGGCTGCAGATGAAGGGGAGTTGGATTTGAAGTTTCGGATTTGAGATTTGAGAGGAGGCCAGTGCCTGGGGGCGAACGCATCCATTTAGCGAGGTAAAACCGAGACCAAAACACTTTACATAAGCAAACGAAGGAAACGAAGGGTTGACCACGGATTTCGCTGATTTCACGGATCACTGATCACCACGAAGTTCTGGTGGATCTAAAACCCGAGTACGGCACGAGGCCGTCGCGATGGGGAAGATCGTCGCGGTGAAAGCGTCTAAGGGCCCCTTTAGGCCGGGCCGGCTGACCGGGGATTGCCGCGTGGAGGGCTCAGATGGGAGTCAATTATAATCGGTTGGGGACGCTTTTGAATTTCAGCCGTCGCTACGCGACGGTTGGGGAGGTTACATGTGGTCAGTGTCTGTGGACGGAGGGCCACGACTACCTTCGGGAAACCGCTACGCGGTGGGTTGCCTGGCACGCCCTCCGGGGTGCGGGGATTTGGGGGCGCGGTTACCGGTGGTCATTCCACCTGGGGTGGAACGACCACCGGCTATTATCTGTCAACCCTTCGGGTTGGTTCATCGGCGGAGAGGACAGGCCGGGCGCGGCTGGGCTGGCCACGGTGGTTCGGGCAATTCATTTTGGCGGAGCGGGTCAGGGTGATGGAACTGTTTCGGAGTTCGATTGGGTTCGGGGAGGTCAGCCAGGGTGGCGGCGGGTCTCCCGGGCTGGATCTTACGGCGCGCGCGGCGCCTACGGTAGTGGCGTGTACGAGGGTTGGGGATAGGTTGGGTCGCGGGGAGCATCACGGTGAGGCGACCTTAAGGTCGCGCACCGGGGGCGGACTGTCGACGGCGTGAGGTTGAACGTCCGAGAAGACGCGACACGCTCGGAGCTTGCCACCTTGCTGCGGCCGAGGACGGCCGCACTCCGGGGGCGCCCGACCTCGCAGCGCACGCGCTGCCTCCAGGAATGTCGTGTACGAGGGTTGGGGATAGCTTAAGTCGCGGGGAGCATCATGTTGAGGCGACCTTAAGGTCGCGCACCGGAGGCGGACTGTCGACGGCGTGAGGTTGAACGTCCGAGAAAACGCGACACGCTCGGAGCTTGCCACCCTGCTGCGGCCGAGGACGGCCGCACTCCTGGGGCGCTGCCGGCCGAATCCGGCCTGATGCGCACGCAAACGCACTTGGATTTCAGGCGTCGCGACGCGATACTCGGTGGGTTGTCTGGCACCGCTTCGAGGTGGGGGACAAGGGTGTGTTTGCGCGTGGCATGGCCAATTAAGGCCCGGTCACAGCCTTGGTGCGGAAAAAAGTCGCGTTGGTGGTGGGCCCGATGACCGTCGAGAATTCCAGATGGCCGGAGGGGTTCTGGAAGGTTTGCAGTGGGGACCAGTGGACCAGGTCGCCGGACTGCTGAAGTTCGAAGGCCAACGCCGGCGGCCCATTCAGCACGAAGCTTAGCTGCCCGGCAGGGCCAACCAGCAACGACTGGAACAACGTGTCGGTCCGCGCCCGGACCTGTAAGGTCGCGCTGGCACTACTGGTGTCGGCAGCGTTGCTGACGTTGACCGTGTAAGTTCCAGCGTCTGTGACCTGGGCATGGGCCAAGGTCAAAACTATATTCGTCGCCCCAGAGATGTTGGTGCCGTTCAATTCCCATTGGACCTGAAGCGGGGGTTCCCCTTGCGCGGAGACGGTGAAACTCACGGAGTCGCCGACCGCAACATTGGCATCAGCCGGGCCGTCAATGATTACCGGCACGGCCGGTTGACTCACCAGCTTGATCACCCGAGTTCCTTGCACTGCGTAGAGGTTTTGCTGGCGATCGAATGCCAATAGCCCGTTTAGGCCAGAGCCGCTAAAGGCAGTCGCTTTCACTCCATTTGTCCAAAGGATCTGGATGCCGCTGGCACCAACAAGAAAGGCATTGCCTGTCGGCAGGGCGGTGAACCCCAACGGATCGAACGGTGCTCCCCCGTTCGTCGAGTATGGGTTATCAACATACCCACCTGGCCATGACCCAGTGACCCGCAAGCTCGAGACAAACAGGGGATTACCCTGATTTAGCGTCCAGTCGTCTTCTAGATAGAAAAGTGCCGAAGAGTGTCCCGAGGCCAAACCCAGGACGCTGCCTCCGCTATTGCTCACATACGCTGCAACTGAAGTCAGCAGCCGCTCGCTGCCGGCAGCACTCAGCCCAAGGATCTCATCGCTCGGGGCTCCGAGCGGGAGCGGCAGAGTGGTCGTCTCTCTTGAAGAGATGGCGATGCTTCCGGAGTTCATCGCCGCGATCGCCTTATAATCGGGATAGCCATCCGCCGATTTGCCCCTGACGCGCATTGTGGTCGTCTCACCCTCGGGGGAGATTTTTCGAATCCGGGCATTGACGTTGTCGGAGTCAAGGACGTAGCAGTTGCCCAGCGTATCGACGCACAGACTGTTCCAAGTTGCCGACAGCGACGCGAATTTCGACTGTAGCCCTGGACCATCGTTGGTACCAGCATTGCCGCTTCCAGCCAGTGTCGTCACCTTCCCAGCCGGGGTGATCTTCCGAATTCGGAGGTTGCCTGCATCGGCCACATAGACGTTCCCGGCGGTATCAACGTCCAACCCGCTAATAGAACTGGAGAATTGCGCCTTGGAGCCCAAGCCATCAGCAAACCCGCCCACACTTCCCGCCAAGGGTTGAGGGATCAGCTCCACAGGCACGAGCACAGACACGTGTGCGCTAGCCGAAACGCTTCCGTTGGAATTGCTGACGGTGACCTTGTAGTCCCCAGCGTTGCTCAACCGCACGAAGGGAATTGTCAATGCAGCGTTGGTTGCACCGGGGACATTGGTGCCCTTGAACTGCCACTGGTACTTTAGCGGTCCCGGTCCATCGCCCGAGACTCGAAGGACCAATCGGCTTCCCACCACCGCGATGGAGTCGTGTGGCGCGCTCGTAATGATCGGACGTTCGGTGCTGGCAATAAGCTTCAGGATTTGGCTGTCGCGGGTAAAATAAATGTTCTGCTCGGTGTCGGCTGCCAATAGCGATCCGACGACGCCGTCGTACAGATGCACCGAGTTCGTCGTATACCGAGTAATCCCCGCGTTGTCCGCGATGTAGATGGCCCCCTTCACATCGGTGGTGAATCCGTAGGGTAGCGGTGCTTCTGAGACGGTGCTGTAAGCCCAATCGACGTCGCCTATCCAGGTCGTCGAGCTAAAACCGGGTGTCGGAGACGTGTCGATGAAATCGTCCCGGTGAAGCGACTGGACATCTGCCGAGTGACCCGAGGCGATGGCGAAAAGCTCCACCGATCCGATATACTCAAAAGAGGCCTGATACCATCCGCTCGGAAAGGCAGGGCTTTGGAGCAGAGCGGAGCTGGGCTGGAATTCAAGTTTTGCCGAATAGATAGCAAAGAACCCGTTCGTATCGGCCTTGGTGGCAACGAAATCAACATTATTGGCTTCCGTGGCGACGATGGACGCATAATCGGCACCATCGTTGGGGTCAACCGCCTCATCGTAAACAGTGCTCACCATCCCTTGCGGGTCAATTTTGCGGATAAGGGTACGCCCAGGCGCAATAGGATCGAGAACGAAGCAATTGCCAAGGCCATCGACACACAATGAACCCCAAGAGGCGTTGATAGCATAAAACTGTGCCTGGAGACCCGGTCCATCGTTCGTGCCCGATACCCCTGACCCTGCAAGCGTGCTTACTATCCCGTCAGGTGTGATCTTCCGGATTCGGAAGTTGCCGGCATCCGCCACGTAGACATTTCCCGCGCTATCTATATCGAACCCCGTGATGTTGGAGGAAAACTTGGCCTGGGCCCCTGCTCCGTCCGCGAAGCCGGGAGTGCTTCCGGCCAGATTGGTGAGGGTGAGTTGTGCCATCGCCGATTGCCCCAGCGCGAGCAAGAGCCCTATGGCGCATTGACTCGCAAGCCATCCTGCCAGCAAGACACAAACGCCCCGGGAATTGCCGGTCCGGTTAGATGATCGAAGGCTGTGATTCATAGCTGCGAAGAACGTCGAAGGTTTCGTTGACGCGACCGGGAAGGTCTGGGCCTCGACCCACCCCGCCAACACGCGCTGGATATGAGGAGTCGCTCGCTCAGGAGTTGTACCAGGCTCATCGGAGAGAATTGACACCAAGCAGATGTGGCCTCGGATTCGTGGGGGCCCGCTTGCGATCTCATGCGCGTTCTGGGTAGGGATAGCCGCCAGTTATGGAGTCTATGATATAATCTTTCGCCGAAGCTGGCAAGGCCGACGGGAAGAAATATCGAATCCGTCTGACTCCACCCCCCTCCCTTTGCCCTGCTCGAAGAGGGTTTGCTCCGAACTTCTCCTCAGTCAGCGTCCGACGTGCGCCGGCGCAATCCAATCGTAGGTTGGACGCGGGGCTAATTAAGTTGAGGCGACCTAAAGGTCGCGCACCGGGGGCGGACTGTCGACGGCGTGAGGTTGAACGTCCGAGAGGACGCGACACGCTCGGAGTTTGCCACCTTGCTGCGGCCGAGGACGGCCGCGCTCCTGGAGCGTCCGACCTCGCAGCGCACGCGCTGCCTACAGGAATGTCGTGTACGAGGGTTGGGAATCCGGCGAGTCGCGGGGCTAATTAAGTTGAGGCGACCTTAAGGTCGCGCACCGTGGGCGGGCTGGCCACGGCGTGAGGTTGAACGTCCGAGAAGACGCGACACGCTCGGAGCTTGCCACCTTGCTGCGGCCGAGGACGGCCGCTCCTGGGGCGTCCGACCTCGCAGCGCACGCGCTGCCTACAGGAATGTCGTGTAGGAGCCTTGAGAATCGATTGGACCGCGGGGAGCATCACGGTGAGGCGACCTAAAGGTCGCGCACCGTGGGCGGGCTGTCGATGGCGTGAGGTTGAACGCCCGAGAAGACGCGACACGCTCGGAGTTTGCCACCTTGCTGCGGCCGAGGACGGCCGCACTCCGGGGGCGTCGGACCTCGCAGCGCACGCGCTGCCTACAGCAATGTCGTGTAGGAGCCTTGAGAATCGATTGGACCGCGGGGCTAATTAAGTTGAGGCGACCTTAAGGTCGCGCACCGTGGGCGGACCTGGCAAGCGCAGGGCAGTTTGCTTGAGAGGCATTGTTACTTCTTCCTGACAAACCGCCGCAAGCGCCGCTTCAATTGCGGCTGCAGGTGGCCGCGCGCCGGGGAGGGAAGAGTGCCACAAAACTGGATTCTTTGCTTGCAAGCTCCTGGATGGGTCTAATAATAAAAACAAATCTCATTAATGGAAACACAAGTCAGTGGGAACCTGCCTGTCCTATGATCATCCCCTGCCCTGCGCGTGGAGCTTGCCCACCGAGCTCCTGCGGAGGAACGTCCAAGCGTTCTCTCATGCGAGATTTCTACCCTTCACGTTCGGCACCTAACCAATCCAATGACTCACGAGCAGCTATGAACAACCTGATCAATACACAGGGCTCGGTGGCGGCAGCTTGGGCCCCGGCCTGGAAAACGCTCACGCGCGAGTTCGCCCTTGCGCTTCTCCTGACGGCCGCGGTGCCGCTTAACTCCTCGGCACAGACCCTGCCGGTTAACACGGGGCTTCAGCTTTGGCTCAAGGCCGATGCCGGGGTGACCACCAACAATACCGGCCAAGTGACCAAGTGGGCCGACCAATCCGGGGTGGGCAACGACGCTATCCAGTCGGACTCGGCCAAGGCGCCTACGCTGGTGCTGAATTCGCTGAACGGGAAGCCGACGCTGAGGTTCCCCGGCGACACCCGGTATATGGACGTGGCGGACTCCGCGACCATTGCTGCGCTCACGGAGGACGTGACGATCATCGCCCTGGTGATGTACGACGATGTGTCCAGCTATCGCTGCTGCGTGACCAAGACCCTTGGTAATGGCCCAGCCCCTTTCGATTGGTGGAACCAAGCCGGGTCGGCGGGTGGCGCCGCCAACTTCTGGCTGGGCGCCGCCCCGAGCACCGGCTCCTACCAGGATAATGTCGGCAACAACCCGCCGCGCCTGGGCTTGTTTAACGTGATGACCTTCAGTTGGGGGAACGGAACGGTAAACCAATACCTGAACGACCGGGGCAACGGAACAGGCGCGTACAATGAAGGCAGCCCGGCCGACGGCGGCACGCCGCTGCGCATCGGTTCGCGCGACGACCTGGTCACCCAACTCAAAGGCAACGTGGCTGAAATCCTGATTTATCAGCCGGCCCTTTCCGATGCGGACCGGGGCTCGGTGCTGAATTATCTCAAGAGCAAGTGGAGCCTGAACTTCATCACGCCTCCCACGGTGAGCATCCAAACGCCCGCCGGCAGTGTTCAAACTTCAGCGGGAAGCACCGTCGCGGTCACGGTCGCGGCTTCGGACTCCAACACGAACGGGGCGTTGAGCTTGCTCAGCCTCATGAATAATGGAGCCACGGTTGCGAGTTGGACCCAGCCGCCTTACACGGTCGATTTGCGCATGCTGAATCCTGGGCAGTCCGTCCTGACGGCGGTGGCGGCGAATAAGCTCGGCGCGCTGGCGACGTCGGCGCCGGTCTCGATCACCGTGACCGGCACGGTGTCGGTGCTCCAGCCGCCCAGCGACGGGCTGCAGGTCTGGTTGCGGGCCGATGCTGGCGTAACGACGTCGACTGGTGGGGCAGTGACCGGCTGGGCGGACCAGTCAGGCAACGGCAACGATGCGACCCAGCCGGATGACGCGGTGGCACCGGTGCTAACGTCGAATGTCATCAACGGCCATCCTACGTTGGTTTTTGGGACCAACGCACCCTACCTGGAGGTCTCCGATGCAGGCACAGCGTTCACCACCAATAGTTTCACGATTTTGGCCGAGGCCCGGTTCGCGGATTTCGCCAGCTACCGACAGCTCCTGTCTAAAACAACCTCCAGCCCGGCCAATGCGGCGCCGTTCGACTGGTGGTTTGGGCCGAACTCCGGCGTCCCCAACGGGTATATCGGGGATGGCACCACCTTCAACACGGTAGGCGCAACGCTGGCGGCGGCGGCGGGCGAGTTCGGCACCTACGGCCTGGGTTTCGACGGCAAGAGCCTTTCCCACATTCTCGATATGGTGACCGATGGCACGGGTGCCGTCAGCGTGGCCCCGGCGAGTGGAGGCAATCCGCTGCGGATTGGCCAACGGGATGATGGGGTCACCCAAATGGCGGGCGATATCGCAGAAATCCTGATCTATAACAAGGCGCTGTCGGCGAACGATCAAAGCAATGCGGTCGTCTATTTGTCCGGCAAGTATGGCGTCGCTCAGGCAATCGTTGGCAATCCGCCGGTAGATGTCAGTATCACCAGCCCGACAAATGGGTCATCGTTCGCGATAGGCAGCGACGTGAGCGTGGGGATCGACGCATCGATTGCGCTGGGGAGCATCGTCAACGTGCAACTTCTGGCCAACGACTTCGTGGTAGTGGCTCTGACCAACAGCCCCTACCACGTCCCGATCGAATTGCTGTCGCCCGGCAGTGTGACGCTCAAGGCGGTGGTCTTGGACAACCTCGGCTTGATGTCCACTTCGGCGCCGGTGGTGCTGACGATAACGGGGTCGGGCCCGGCGGCACCGCCGAGCACCGATCTGAGGTTCTGGTTCAGCGCGGACTCGGGAGTGCAGGCGGCCGCGGATGGCACCGTGACCAGTTGGACGGATCGGTCCGGCAACGGCAATACAGCGGGAGCGGCCGCCAGCTCGCCACACCAAGTGACCAACTCGGTCAATGGCCTGCCGGCGCTTCACTTCGAGGCCGGGGATTACCTGGATGTGCCAACGGCAGCCAGCATTCAATTCACCGGCGATCTTTCCTCTTACTTTGTCGTTCGCTTTGACGACTTCGACAGTTACCGCGCGGTTTGGGCCAAGACCCTGAACAATCTGCCGGGTTCGGTCGATTACTACTTGCTACCCGGATCAGGTGTGCCGGTACTTTACCGCGGCAATGGCGCAGGGAGCGCGGGCAGTGTGGCCGCCAACCGGGGGGTACCTCCCGGGGCTTACATGGTGGTTGGCTACGAGATGGCGGGACAGAACGCGACCCATTACATCAACGGGGTCGCGGCGGGCAGTGGCCAGCTCACGGCCAGTATCGCCGATGCCGGCACGGATCTGCTGATCGGTACCCGGGCGGACATGGTCACGAAGCTGCAGGGCGACCTGGCTGAGGTGCTCGCCTTTGGGCATGCCCTTACTCCCGCCGAGCACTCAGCAGTTCTGAGCTACCTGGCTGGGAAGTACAACCAGCCCATGGTGGGCCTTGCCTATCTGCCGCCCGCGGTGAGCATCCTCAGCCCGGCCAACGGGGCGACGGTGCCCGTGGCGACGCCCATCGACTTCGAAGTGGGCGTTATCGACACCAACAATCCGATTGGCCAGGTGGTGTTCCTAGCTAACGGTGCCGTGGTGGGTACAGCCACAGCGCCACCGTACGCGCTGAGCATCAACCCGATTACGCCGGGCAAGCTGACCTTGCAGGCCCAAGCCACGGACATTTGGGGCGCCTTGGGCACTTCCACGGAGGTTGTGCTCACAGTGAGCGGCCAAGGCCCACCCGCACCGCCGACTAACGGGTTGGTGCTCTGGCTCAAGGCCGACGCCGGCGTCACAACCAACGGCGACGGGACGGTATCCGCGTGGGCTGACCAGTCGGGCAACGGAAACAATGCGTTGCAGGCGGCTTCAGCCGCCGCACCCAGCCTGGTGATCGATGCGAAGACGGGCCGGCCGGCCGTGCAGTTCAACGGCACGGGTACGTATCTCGCGGCGGCCAGCGCCCCGAGTCTGGTTGTGCAAGGTGATATCTCCACGTTCTCCGCCTTTGACGTCACCGACGTGACCACCGCGCACACGATCTGGAGCAAATCCAGCACCGCGCAGGCATTCCCATGGGTATATGCAGTCGCTCCGGGCGGGGGCATGGCGTTCACCCGCGGGAACTCTGACGGTCGCAATCCGGTCACCAGCTCGGCTTCCGTGCAGCCCGGCACTCCAGTGGTTGCCGGCGTTTCTCTGACAGGTTCTCTGGCTTCGCATTACCTCGATGCAGTGCCCGCCGGCAGCGGGGTATTCGGCTATGGCGCACTCGACATGGGCACGCCGCTGGTTATCGGGGCATTGGACGACTTCACCAGCCCGTTCGCCGGTAATCTGAGCGAGGTGCTGATCTACAATCGTTCACTCACCGGGGATGACCTCACCTTGGCGAACAACTACCTGGCCGCCAGGTCCTCCATCACGGTGATTCAAGTTGGTCCGCCTAGCGCCAGTGTCAGCCTCCACATATCCACCCTAAGCGGGGGTACGGCCCAGATTTCCTGGCCCGCCTCGGCCAGCGGGTGGATCCTGCAGAGCAAGGCTACTCTTGGCAGTGGTGCTTGGACGTCCGTGGCGACCAACCCGCCGAACAACACGATCGTCATCGACGTCACCAACGCAGCGCGCTACTTCCGCCTGCTGTCGCAGTAGACAAATCATCGACTAGGCAAAGGGCCGGCGATTGGCACGCCGGCCCTTTTTGCTTTACTCACCTGAGCTCAGCAGAACCCGGAAACCGATGTGGAAATGTTTGGCGTTGGGGTCGTGCTCATTGCGGGAGGCTGAGCGGCAGTAAGTGGCGGTGTCCTCCCAGTAGCCGCCGCGAAGCACGCGGAGGGAGCCGGTTGAGGGGCCTTGCGGGTCGATGACCATGCCGCCGAGATAGGGTCCAAACCAGTCCTGGCACCATTCCTCGAGGTTCCCATGCATGTCCGCCAGCCCCCAAGGATTGGGAAACTTCTGCCCCACCGGGTGCGTCATGGAACCGCTGTCGTCGAAATACCACGCGTAGTTGGTCAGGTTGGTATAACCAAGATCATCGCCGTAACTGAACCTGGTGGATGTCCATGCCCGGCACGCATATTCCCATTCTGCTTCCGTGGGCAGTCGATACAGACTGTTCTTCGGAATCCGCCCCGCCGCCCGTTCCTGATCCGTGAGGCGGGTACAGTAACCGGCGGCCTCAGACCAAGACACACTATCCACCGGACGAGTCAAATCCGAGGTGAACCCGCTGTTTGCGCTGAAGTAGCTCGGGTTGTTACCCGTCAAAGCGAGATACTCCCCCTGGGTCACCAAATACTTCCCCATCCAAAAACCCCGGCTGATGATCACTTCAGTTTGAGGGGACTCCTTGAGGGAGCGTCCCACTTCGTTGGTCGAGCTTCCCATGCGAAACGTCCCTTCCCGGATATAGACCGTGTTCGTGGGAGCAGGAAACGTCACGGCTCGATAGAAACGACGGCCGGTGGCCGGTGCGGACTGGTCGGTCCAGAGATATGGACTGGCGGGGAGTTGAACAAACCCCACGCACCGCCAATCGTCCGCATTGGTGTGGTTCAGATCGCTCACGTATTCGATCGAATACACGTCGCCGACCGTGCCGGTGATTGTCAGCCCCAGATACAATTCACCGGCAAGGGTGGGTTGTGACTGCGCCAGAGCGAAGGGAGCCACGACGAATGAACATAAAGTCCCTAACAAGAGGATAGACTTTTGAGTTGTCACCAGGCTCGTTGACATGGGCAGTTGGAAATCATAGGCGGCTCTGAGTTCCATGTCGATAATAGTTACGGCTGCACGGGGCAAGGGGGCGCATCGCGGCCTTGTCGTTCCTTCTTTTTCGGTACGGTTGGATTTGGCGAAGTCGGCGCGCCTGCCATTGGTCAGCGGCCCGATGGCTTTTGCGTCTGGCTGGGAATCGCAGGGCTGCCTGGCTCTTAGGTGGTCTTGGCGGCAGCGGCGTGGGGATACAAGAGGTGCCAGCGCTCATTGCGCCTGATCGTCGCCAGCGCCAGCAGAGCTTCGTCTCCGGCCACGGTCCAATATTGCCCGGTGCACTTGAAGCGACATTGATACTGACGGGCCGTCGATTCGACCGCTCCGGAGCCGACGGGTTCTCCGGCGGCCCGGGCTTCTTTGTAGTCCATCCGGCCTTGATGGGTGGTGAAATAGCCCACCTGGGTGTCGAGCGCCTTCTGCTGAGCCAGCGTCAGAGGCTGGGCATTTAGGCGCAGGTCCTCCAAGTGATGCAGGACATCCAAGGCGCCGTCCTTGCGCCGGTCCAGATAACCCAGCAGCGGCTGCAACCATTGGCGAGCTTCCTGGGTGCCTTTGCCGTGAAGGATATCGGCCAGTTCATACAAATGCTCCTTCACGTGGAATAGGTCCACGCGTTGCCTGGCGCCTTTGAACCGCTCGTCGGCCAGATGCCAAATCCAGATGGCGCCGTCGGCGATAATGAGCACCTCCTGGGCGTGGAGCAGTCCCCGCAGGAGCGCTTCGGCATATAGCTGCTGGGTGAAGGCTTCCAAGCCTTCCCGGGTGGCGACGTAGCCGCGTTGGGAGATCAGCGGCCGGCCGGCCTGGGTTTTGCCGCGTTGATCCAGGCGGAAGAGGGTGGCGGTGTAAACCCAGTGCCACCGCTCCGGTTCCTGGCCCTGGCGGCGCAGCTTGCGGGTCTTTCCCCAGTCATCCCGCTCGCGGATGTTCCAGGCGTCAATTTCGATAATCAGAGTGAAAGGACCCAGAGCCGCCGTCGCCGAACGCGCCGACAACTCCGCCACGCCATGAGGGGTGTGGGAGAGGGCGATGTCGTTTTGGCGGACCTGGATGGCCCGCTGGCCCTGACGCTGGGCTTCCCGATGCAGGAAAGAAGGGCTCGGGGACAGACCGGTGAGGCGCTTTGCGTCCTGAGCGGCCAGCGCGTAGGGGCTGCGCACGCTCATGAGCGCGGCAATCTCCTGCACCCTTGGGGAGGCCGGAGCCTGAGGCTGAAGGCCCAGCGCTGAATCGGCCGGATGCCAGTAGCTGCGACAGCCCGGACACCAGCCATAGGGCCGTTTCAAGTCGAAGGAACCGAAGACCGAATCCACCCCCCGCAGACGCTCTTTGGCCTCGGCCTGCAGGGGTTCATGGCAGATGGGGCACTGGAAAGGCTGTTGGGCCGCCAGGACGTGGGCGGCGGCGCGCAAGATGGGGAGCATGAGCGCTCGGGCTTGAGTTTCCAGGAGTTCTTCGAGGTGACCGAGGTTGATGCGCGGGGTTTGGAGCAAGGCGGTGAGGTGGGCGTGAGCGGTTTGCGCCCAGGCCAGGAGCCAGGGGGTGGAAATGAGGTCAGTGTTGACAGTATCAGATATCATATATATGATATCTGATTTATATGCCGACCCCAATCACGATGCAACAAATGGATGAAAGAATCCTTTGCCTTAAACAGCAGCTCCTGGCCCTGGGACCGCTGCATCCGGGAAGCCTCTCCCGGCAATATCAGGTCTGTGGAAAAACTGGCTGCAAGTGCTGCGACCCCAAAAAGCCTCGTCCCCACGGCCCTTACACCAAGTTAACCTACGTGCACCGAGGAAAGTTCAATTGCCGTTTTGTTCGGGCCGAAGCGGTCCAGGAGGTCACCGCGATGGTCGCCACCTTCAAGACCTTCCGCCAACTCACCCAGGAGTGGGTGGCTCTATCCATCCAGCGCGCTCAGTTGGGACCTCTCCAGCGGACTAATCGGGCGCCAAAACGGGCGACGCCGGCTCGGGAAACCCCAAAACCACCCCGCCGACCCAAAAAAAGTCGATAAAGAGAAGATGCGCCCGGGGCAAGGGGGCAAGCGCAAGCCGCCGTTGACCCGAAGGAAGTCCTGGTTGGCTACATTCCACGGAATGGCAGTGACGCTTTTCGTGGACGAAGTTGGGCAGCTGCAAAAGGGCGAACATCCGACCGCACGAGCAGGCAAAGAGTCGAGGGCTGCCTGGCGGCCGCAAAACCTCCGGAACACGAAGGACCAAGAAAACGAACGGCGTTATGGCTGACCGCTTTTAGGGGGTGAGCTCTCGATGGGGTTGGTTGTCAACAAACCATCGCCGGCGGGTTTCGTCCGAGTCCGCAGCAAATGTGCGGTGCGACACCAAGGAGGCGTGGCTATCACAGAAACGTACACACGGAGATAGGTGGCGTTTTGCCTTAGATTACTTAGGCATTGTGTTCTCCGTGAGGCGGCCTTGGCTTTTTGAAAGCGCCGGTAATAGCAGCCTGGCAAGGAGCGCATCGATGCCTGCCACGACCAAGAGTTCGATGAAAGTCTTCGGTGCTCCTGTCTTGCTGCGGGCCGTGGACGGCCAGGCCGGGGCTGATGGCTGACAACCCGAGGGGAGGATGCGGTTGGCTGATGAATCCCGGTGCGCTCACGGTGGAGGGTGTGGATCTGGCCGGACGCGGAAACGCTTTTGAGGTTCGGCCGTCGCTACGCGACATTTAGGGGCGTGACATTTGGTCCGTGGACAGAGGTCCACGGCTACCCTTGTCAGACCGCTACGCGGTAGGTCTTCTGGCACCGCTTCGAAGTGCGGTGGATTCCAGGGATGGCGAGCGGTGGTTGGGGCACCTCGGTTGGCGAGATGAGCAGCGCATTGGAATGTTCTGCATTGCTGCGGCCGGGGGCAGCAATACGCCGGGGGCTAAGGCTGGCGCCGCAGGCCCAACCCTGGGCTTGGAGAGCGCAGTTTCTTTGGGAGTGAACCGCCGGAAGGCCTCAGTGGAGGCATGGAATTCCATTGATCCAGGGACCTGTCCCGGGCAAGATAAAACCCATCAACTCACGCGGATTGCCTTGTAAGTTGGACAAATTAAGAAAACGAAACATGACACGAACTCAATACACAGCACTCGCCGCACTCGCCACCGTGACGCTCTCGACCACGCTCTGCGTTTGGAAATTGCAGGCTGCCGATGCTGAGCCCGCCACCGTTAAGGACGTCATGAAGGCCTACCACAAGGCCCCAGAGGGCGTTGATCCCATCTGCAAGAAAGCGCTAGCGAGCAAGGCCACGCCGGAGGAACTCAAGAAGCTGGTAGCCGGCTATCGAGTGCTGGCGAAGGCCAAGGCGCCCAAGGGCGACGAGGCGAGCTGGAAGGACAAGACCAGCAAGCTCCTGGCCGCAGCCGAAGCAGTCGAGAAGCACGAACCGGATGCGATTCCCCGTTACAAAGAGGCGATCAACTGCAAGGCGTGCCATAGCGCGCACAAGCCGGACTGACCCGAACGGCTCTAGCGCAGATCAATGCGCCATTGCCCGTCGATCTGGTGAGCCTTGACGTCCTGACCCGAGATGTCGGAAGGAAGGATGGTTACCTTCAACGAGACCGAGCCGTCCGGCGAAGTCTCGCGGCTCTTGATAAGGAATCCGGGGATCGCGGCCATGTTGTGGAGGAACTCCTCGGGGTTGCTTTGATACTCTTGCCGGGTACGCTCGGCAGCTTCGGGGGAGAGGGCTTGGAACAGGAGATTCGTGTCAGCGTGAGCCATGGCCCAGAAGAGAGTTTGCAGGGCCGCCTCCGGTGTGGCAAAGCCCATGTTTTGCGCAGTCGATCCTTTAATGTAGTCCGGGGGCAAGACGCTCCCGCCGGGCGGCGTGTTCGTCGCGGCGCTCTTCGCGGCTAATCGCGCCTGGAGATTCTGGTTCTCAACCCGCACGTTGGCCAAATCCCGCTGCCGAGCGTGGAGGCGGGTAACTTCGGCGCGCAACCTCATCAGTTCTAGATTCTCCGCCTCGCTAAGCGGTGATTGCGGGACGCCGGTAGAAACAGCGGGAGGTGCGGCGGGGAGCCTGGCCTGGTTCGTGTTTGCCAATTCCGACCGCAGGTCGCGCTCAACCGTGCGGAGCGTGTCGACTTCCCGGCGTTGCACTGCGGCGGTTGCCAAAATCACCAGAGTGACAAGGCCGAGGCTCGCGGCGGCTTTGTGTTGGGCGGTCATTGTGCGGGAGTTGTTGAAGGCGCATTCGTGGCCGGCTGAGCTGGCAAGAGGCCGTAGCGCCGAGCCATTCGCTCGTCCATGCCCAACGGCGCTCCGCCGGTTACGGAGACGGTGCCCGGAGCCGGGTTTTCGGTGGCAGGCTGCGGTTGCGGGTTCGACTCTTCCATCCAGAGCTTGCCATCGCGGATCACAAGCTGCTCTGGATGTTTCTTGGCCACATAACCCTGCACGCTGCCATCGCACAGGCCAACGTGTCCATGGATCGGGCAACGGAACGCAACGCGCTGAGGCTCGGCCTCAGTCCCCGAAGCGGCCAAGTAGTCGTAGGAACAGTTCGCCATGCTAAAGCTGGCCCAATTGGTGGCGGCCTGCCGGCCGGCATCTCCCGGGCAAATCAGTACCAGTGGGCTGCTCAACTCGTTGGACATCGATAGGACGTCAGGAGGGAGAAGGTCGTGGTTGTCGTTCGCCCAAACCCGGGCGGACAGACCCATTTGTTTAAGGTTGTTGATGCACCTGATGGCCTCCGCCCGTTTCTGCGATTCATCGAGCCTGTCGAGCTCCTCGGCGGTGAAGCCTGTTCCCTGAGCCAGTTGCTGGTGCAACCTCTGGTTGACGGCCGAGAGGGTCTCGAGTTGACGGACGTCCTTGCCCGCCTGCTGCACGGCCGCCTTGAGCCGCTCGATTTCCTTACGTGGGTCGGGCAATTCAACGGCGGCTGCGGCGCTGGTTGTCGAAAGGTCGTTGGTGTCAACCGGGTGAGCCGAGCGCGCAACTTGTTGGCGCAGGGCCTGGACGCTCGCGCGAAGTTGAGTGAGCTCCGACTGCTGCACGGCGGCGAAAACGGCGCACGCCATGGCCAGACAAGCGGTGGCCAGCACCGGCCACCAGGAGTTTAACCAAGGCCGCGGCTGCCACGCGGGGCGGGCCTGTGGGCGAGAGGCAAGCGCGGGCTTTGCGGGGGCAACTGGGAGAACAACTTGGTTGAGGAGGGCTCCCTTGAGGGTGCGGGGTGGAAGCGGTTGTGGCGCGTTGCGCAGGGCCTGTTCGATTTCAGCTTGGCTGGGATTCATACGGAGGGTCGAAGTAAGGTTTGAGAAGCGAGAGGACGGACGTCACTGAGCCGGGTTTGAAGTTCCGCTACGGCCTGACGGAGGCGGTACTTAACCGTGCTAGTGGCGACGTCGAGCGCGTCTGCGGTTTCCTGTAGGGTGAGTGCTTGGTAATAGTGCAAATGGACGGTGGTCCGAAGTTCAGGATCTAACCGATCGACCTCCGCGTAGAGGACGGAAGCCAGATCGGCGGCGGAGGCTTCCTCGGCTGGCGTGGGTGTTGTTCCGGGGCGGTTCACCCACCACTCGTCGGGACGCGACTCAGTCAGGTTGGGCCGGGAACGCAGCCAGTCAACGAAGGTGCGGTAGGCGATGCCGTGAACCCAAGATGAGACCGAGCCATGCCCAGCGTAGGTGGGCAAAGATCGCCAGATACGCCCGAAGGCGCGCTGGGTTAGGTCGGCGCCGTCGGCTTCATTTCCGGCGAGTCGCCGAAGGAAGCCATACAGCCGCTCGTAATACCGAGTTACGAGTTCGGCGGCAGCGGTCGTATCGCCTTGCCGGGCCGTCTCGAGTACTTGTCTGTCGTCCATATCCATATCGTGCTATCCTCTTAGTCGTAAGAACCCACTAAGGTGGACAATTATTTCGGTAAAATGTCACGCTGAGGGCGGCGGAGCGGCGGTAAAAGGTGGGAATGTGGGGCCGCGGGCACGTCTCGGTTCGTTCAGCCGTGCCTCCTGACTCCCCAAGCCGCTGCGAGTCACAGACTCGCGCTCCGGGGTCGGCGCGGATAGGAGCGGCGGGAGGACGGGAATGTGGGGAGACCTCGATTGACTCCGCCACGCATCCTGAGTTCCCAAGCCGCTGCGAGTCATAGACTCGCGCTCCGGGTTTCGGGTTACTGCTGGCTGGCGGTATGCTGGTGGATGTGGTAGGCATTGGCATGATGCCAACGCGCCAAGGCTCAATCCGACTGTTCCGGTTCGCGGGAATTGAGGTCTTTCTGCACTGGTCCTGGTTCGTTGTGGCGCTTTACGAGATCGAGGCGCGGAAGGGCGCCTACTCTTCAACACTATGGAATGTGCTCGAGTATCTAGCCCTCTTCGCCATCGTGCTGATGCACGAGTTCGGCCATTCGTTGGCCTGTCGCCAGGTCGGGGGCCGCGCCGACCAGATTGTGCTCTGGCCGCTGGGGGGTGTGGCGTACGTCAACCCGCCTCCCAGGCCCGGCGCGACCCTCTGGAGCATCGCCGCCGGACCACTGGTCAACGTGGCGCTGGTTCCGATTCTCCTGGGCATTGGGGTTCTTGCCCGGAGCGCGGGATTGCATCACACAGCCGTAGATGCCTATCAATTCCTCCAAACGCTGCTCAGCCTCAATATCGTCCTGCTCGTCTTTAATCTGATGCCGGTCTATCCGTTGGACGGGGGGCAAATCCTCCGTTCATTGCTGTGGTTTGCGATGGGGCGAGCAGCCAGCCTGGGAGTGGCAAGCGCGATTGGGTTCTTAGGAGTGGCCGGGTTGGCAGTCCTGGCCTGGTTTGCTCACAACGTATGGTTCGGCGTCATGTGCGTTTTCATTGGACTCAACTGCATTAATGGGTTGGTCCAGGCGCGGACCCTGGCGCGCGCCGCGAAGGCACCGCGACATATAGGCTTTCGGTGCCCTGGTTGCGGGATATCGCCGGTGGCGGGAGCGTGGTGGATTTGTGGCCGGTGTCGGAAGGCGTTTGACACGTTCAACAGCCTCGCCGTGTGTCCGAATTGCGGCGCCGAATACCCCAAGACGACGTGCATGGAATGCGGGAATGCCTACCCGATCAACGACTGGTTGGTAGGTCCCCCACCCCCGCCGGGCGGGGCGGTTTAGCCGGCGACGCCGATGCCTGGCCGTTTTTCCGCCATCCCCAAAATGAGCTGTAACCGTTTGGACCCGTGGACGTCATAAGCTCTCGAACCGTGTATGCGGAAGCCCTCATACGCGAACCTGCTTGGGACGCACGGAGTTGCGTCGCACTAGCGCGCGCAGGCGATGACCAGGCCTGCCGTGCCTTGTTGAGCCATCTCTATCCGTTGGCCCTCAAGTTGGTTCGTGCGCATTTGCCGCATCGCGCGGATGAGGAAGATCTCGTCCAGATCGTTTTCATGAAACTGTTCGCCAAGCTCGACCAATTCTCCGGGACCGTCCCCCTGGAACATTGGTTTTCGCGTATCGTGGTCAATACCTGCATCAACCAGATCCGGTATCAGCGGGTGCGTCCGGAGCTTCGGTTGGCGGACTTGAGCGAGGACGAAGAGGAAGTGGTCCAGAGCTTAGCAGCCACGGAATATGAGCTGGCTGAACCGCAGCAGCTTGCCTCGCGGGAGCTGGTGGAGAAACTCCTGGATCTGCTCACCCCGCCCGAGCGATTGGTAATCACCCTGCTCCATCTTGAGGGACGCTCAGTCCGTGAAGTCAGCCAGCGGACCGGGTGGACGGGACCGATGGTCAAGATCCGCGCCTTCCGCGCCCGGCAGAAGCTCAAAAAACATCTCAATGCCCTCCTGAAGGAATCGCAGCCATGAAATCCAGCAGCACCCACCTCGATCGCTTGTTACGGGCGGCGTCAGCCGCTCCGCGACCCGCTGAGGCGCAACCACCTTATTCGCTTGAGGCCCGCGTGCTGGCGGCCAAGAAGCGGACCCGGACACAAGCCGAGCGTCCAGACCTCGGGCTGCTGTTCAGATATGGCTTCGCGTGCGCTTGCCTCCTGATGCTTGCCGCGGCCGCACTGAGCGTTCTCCAAGTGCGCAGAGGAGCATCGGAGGATTGGACCCAGTCAACCGCGCTGGTCAACAGCGCCCTTAGCCAATGAGCGGCATTACCAAAACCAAAGCGATTGCATACCTGGTGGCGGTTTTCCTGGCGGGCACGGTGAGCGGAGGATTCGTGGGTTTCGCGTTCGGACGGCACGCGTTTTTCACGCCGCCGCGGCCCGAGGCGATGGCGGCGCACGCGCGCGCTCGCCTGGCTTCTCAATTGCACCTCACCGCCGCGCAGGTGAGCCAAGCCGACCCGATCATCAGCGAGACTTGCATCCAGATCAGCGACATTCAGGCCAGCACGTTCGACCGGATTCACGCGGCCATCCGAGCCGGCCACGAGCGCATGCGCAACATATTAGACGCCGCGCAATGGGAGAAGCTGGAGGAGATGGATCGACGGCACGAGGAATCGGTGCCGCGCAGCGCCAAGAAGTGCGATCCAACCAACCAGCCAGAGCATTCCGCCGTTGCTCCACATTGACGCCGCCCGACTACTTCCGGCATACTCAACATTCTAGCAATTATGGCCGTTAAACGATCGTTTCCCTGGTTAACCATCATTTTCCTTCTGCTGCTGATCGGCGGGGGCGCTGGAGGCTGGTACTGGTATCAGCAGCGCAACGAGACACCGCCGCCTGACTACCGCACCGTGACCATTGCGCGGGGGGATATCATCCAATCCGTTACCGCCAATGGAGCGATTAACGCGGTTAAGACTGTCCAAGTCGGCACCCAAGTTTCCGGGATCATCAAGGACATCCAGGTCGACTTCAATTCCAAGGTCACCAACGGCCAGATTGTTGCCAAAATCGACCCTTCCACCTACCAACAGGCGTTGGTCCTGTCCCAAGCCGATCTTGCCAACGCCCAAGCCGCCCTGGAACTGGCGACCGTGACTGACAAACGCAACCGGGAGCTGCAGGCTAACAAGCTCATCCCCGATGCCGATTGTGACAAGTCATTGGCGGACCTCCACCAAGCCCAGGCAGTGGTTAAAATGCGCGAGGCCGGTCTTCAAACCGCCAAAGTTGATTTGGACCGTTGCATCATCTATGCACCCATCAACGGTATCGTGATCTCTCGCAACGTGGACGAGGGCCAGACCGTGGCCTCGAGCTTCAACACTCCGACATTGTTCCTGATCGCGAACGATCTGACCCAAATGCAAATCGAAGCCATGGTCTCCGAAGCCGATGTCGGTGGCGTTGAAGTGGGCCAGAAAGTGAATTTTACTGTGGACGCCTTCCCCAACCGCCAGTTCCCCGGCGTGGTCAATCAAGTCCGATATGCCCCGATCACCAATCAGAACGTCGTGACTTATACGTGCGTGGTGGAGGTCAAGAATCCCGAGCTCAAGTTGCGTCCGGGAATGACCGCCACCGCCTCAATTATCATCGCGGAGAGAGACGATGTGGTGCGCATCCCCAACGCGGCACTACGGTTCCGTCCGCCTGAAAAGGCCGCGCCGAAGGTTGACCCTTCAGCCAAGGGAACGAACGGCGTCCCAGCGATGGCCGGCGGCAGAACCAACGCCTCCCCCGAAGCCAAGATGGCAGGCGGTCCGGGTGGGACGGGCGAACGGCCGAGCCGGGAGGAGATTCGCCAACGAACCCAGAATATGAGCCCAGAGGAGCGCCAGGCGTTCTTCGCCCAGATGCGCGCGCGGTATGGCGACAGCGGCGGTTCGCGCGGCGGGGGCGGAGGGATGCCGGGCGGAGGCGGCGGGGGCGGAGGCGGCCGCGCCAACCAAGACGGCCCGGCTACGAGGACGGTATACATTATCCCGGCCGGGGCGGCTAAACCCGCCGATCCCAAGAGCGGCCCCGAACTCAAGCCAGTCACCATCAAGACGGGGATCACCGATGGCAGCTATACCGAGGTCCTGGAAGGGCTCAAGGACGGGGACGTGGTGGTGAGCGGCCTGAACCAACCCGTGGGTGGCGCCGCTGGCGCACGCCCTGGGGCTACGCCCTTTGGGGGACCGTTCGGGGGACCACGGCGGTTTTAGCCGAGAACACGTGAAATGTGGCCTTTCAACAGCCTTTAGCAGGTGTTTATACGCCTAGGTCCATTAACCTGATCGCGCCATGGCCGCTCTGATTAAGCTGGAGAGCTTCACCAAGACCTACGTCACGGGCGAAGTTGAGGTGCACGCGGTCCGGAGCGTGAACCTCGAAATTCAGCCCGGTGAGTTCGTGGCAGTGATGGGGGCCAGCGGCTCGGGCAAATCCACCCTCATGAACACGGTGGGCTGCCTGGATCGTCCAACCTCCGGCAAATATCTTTTGGATGGTGTGGAAGTCGGAAGCCTGAATCGCGAGCAGCTCGCCGATCTGCGCAATAAGAAAATTGGCTTCGTCTTTCAAGGGTTCAATCTCCTCTCTCGCACCTCCGCCCTGGAAAACGTGGAATTGCCCCTGCTCTATGCCCGCCCCAGCGTCCGCGGGCGCCATCAGCGGGAACGTGCTATTGAGGCGCTCACCCTGGTCGGTTTGGGGGAGCGCACCGATCACCACCCAAACCAGCTTTCGGGCGGACAACAGCAGCGCGTGGCCATTGCCCGGGCTCTGGTCAACAAACCCAGCTTGCTGCTGGCGGACGAACCCACGGGTAACCTGGACAGCTACACGAGCATTGAGATCATGGGCATCTTCCAGGATCTGAACAGCCGTGGGATGTCGGTGGTGATGGTCACGCACGAACTGGATGTCGCGCGGTATGCCAAGCGAACCGTAGTGATGCGGGACGGGCGCATTGTGAGCGATCTGCCGGTCCCAGACCGGCTGGACGCGCCGACTGAACTGCGCCGCCTGCAGGAGGAACAGAAAGCCATTCAACTCGCGCCATGATCGTTCTTGCCACGCTCAAAATGGCCGTGCGCGCGCTGCGCCGCAATACGCTGCGCACGTTGCTCACCATGCTCGGAATCATCATCGGGGTCGGCGCAGTGATCGCGATGGTCGGGATCGGCAATGGCGCCAAAGCCCAGGTCGAAGCACAAATCGCCAATCTGGGCCAGAACGTGGTGCTGGTCCTCTCCGGCACGGTGAACCGGGGGGGCTTCAACATGGGCTTTGGCAATGCACCCTCGCTCACCAAAGAGGATTACGACGCGATCAGGAAGGAAATCACCGGTATCAACGGGGTTAGCCCCGAAGTTCGAAGCGGGGCACAGATCGCGGCCGGCAATCAGAACATCAATACCCAGATTATGGGTGTGGGGGAGGATTACCTGGACATCCGCGCTTGGCCTTTGAGCAGCGGCGTGAACTTCAGTGAGCAGGACATCCGCACGGCCGGCAAAGTCGCCATTATCGGGAAAACGACGGCGGAAACGCTCTTTGGCGAAGGCGACCCAGTCGGCCAAGTCATCCGCATCAAGAACGCCCCCTTCATGGTGGTCGGCGAACTCGCCGCCAAGGGCATGAACATGATGGGTTTCGACCAGGATGATGTCGTCTTCGTTCCGTATACCGCGGCCATGAAACGGCTCACCGGTGCGACCTCTTTCCGATCCTTCAACGTCCAAGCCTCCCGACCCGACCTTCTCTCGGACGTGCAAATCCAGATCACCGATCTCTTGCGCCAACGCCATCGAATTGGTTTTGGCAAAGATGATGATTTCCTGGTTCGCACTCAGCAAGAAATCACCGACGCCGCCACCTCCACTTCCAAAACAATGACCGTGCTGCTCGGATCGATTGCGGGGGTGTCGCTCCTGGTCGGCGGCATCGGAATCATGAACATCATGCTCGTGAGTGTTACCGAGCGCACGCGCGAGATCGGCGTCCGGCTGGCCGTCGGGGCACATAGTTTCGACATCCTCCTGCAGTTTTTGATCGAAGCCGTGACCCTGAGTCTGGTCGGCGGAATCATCGGGATCATCCTCGGGGTAAGCGGGTCACGGCTGATCTCGGTCAAATTCGGATGGGTCACCCTGGTTTCGAGCGACTCGGTTTTGGTCTCCTTTATGTTCAGTGCTGTCATCGGGGTGTTCTTCGGTTTTTACCCGGCCCGAAAGGCTTCGATGCTCGATCCGATCGAGGCTCTGCGTTACGAGTAAGCCATAACCTGCGGCTCGAATCCTGTCTGGGCTTGCAGCGGTTGTCCTCCATCCCCGCCGCCGCCAGTCACTTTTTTGGGGGGATATCGGTCGAGACGGGCGGTCAGATCAAGACGGCCGAGACAAACCCCGCCGTCATTGCGAAAATGGCCAGGGCGACGCACTGCCAGCAAAGTCGCTGTCGCACCGAACCGAGGCGGCGGTAATTGTGGTAGCCAAACCAGAGCCAGAGCATCACTCCCAAACCCGAAAAGAATACCCAACAGAACGCTCGCGGGTTTAGGGGCAGCGCGTGGGTCCAGGCTGTAAGCAAGCCCTCACGATTCTCATCCCATGCCGACTCGAAACACGCCTGGACTATCGAAATCAGCCCGATCCCGATGGGCACACTCACCAGGATGCCCTTTACTGTCCCACACACCAGGGAGGAGGCATGCATAGCCAGGGCCACCATGGCGATCGCGAGACATGCCAGGGTCCAGGGAGAGCCCAGATCCTGCCAGCCCAAGCCGAAGCTCGCCGGCGTGGAGGCGAGCAGGAGGGATGCCAACCCAGCTGCCAGCGTCACCCCCACGCACAGCGCGGCTGCCGTCTTGATGCACCACTGCCGCCAAGCAGAGACTGGCAAGGTCAGTTGCCACTCCCAGGTCCCCAGCCCTCGCTCCTCCGCAAAGCTCGAGGCGCCCACGCACAATGCTGAGACGATGACGTAAAGGATGGTGGTGGGTGCGAAGATTTCCATCATAGCCGTGGGCTTCAGCCACCACAGTGCCAGCATGGTGAGCCAACTCCCTACGTACAAGGCAGCGATCAGGAAGCTCACTTGTTGTAGGTGCAGTTCTTTCATCAGGATCTGCCGCACTGCGGATACCCGCCCGACGGGCATCGTCGAGAACCACGTTCCGAGACCGGACTTAGCCCATGCGGCTGTGCTTAGGTCCCGAGCCTCCCCTTCGATCACGTCCATGTGCCGAAAGACCCATCGGCCCTGCAGCCAGCCGAGGAACCAGTAGGCCAACAGCAGCAACGCGAAAGAAATCGCTTGTAGGTCCAATACCCAATGCCCGGGTGAGACGTTCAAACGCGCGTATCCGGTGCGGACCAGCCAGTCAAAGAGCCCCGAGCCTTGCCAGAGGACACAGGGGAAGAACACCGAAAACACTACCGAGGCAAGGGCAGAGCGCGTGACCAAGGTGAGCCAAGGAGCCACACACAAGGCCGAGACCAGAGGCCCCAAAAGCCACCCTGCCCTCGCGCAGGGATGGGAGGCCCAGGATTGGATCAGGAAAGAATCACCTTCCGTGGCGGCCAACAACAAAAGGGCAGGACACAAGGCTCCCGTCCCCAATGCCACCCCCAAGACAACCATTTTCTGCGACCACACTTGCGCTCGTTCGACAGGCTGGGCCAACAGAATGGACAAGGTGCGAGAGACAAGCTCATGGCCCAAAACCGCCGCCCCCAGCGCGAGGCAACCCAAGCCATAGACGACGTAGGCCTCGAAGACCGCGTCTTGGCCCCAACGCAGGAGCAAGAAGCTGGGCGTTACCAACAAGAACAACCAGGGGAGTAGCACGGCGCGCAGTTCCTTGCACCAAACGGCCGGCATCACCGGCAGATAAAACCAGTTGGGCCACCCAGGACGAGGTTGAACCGGGGGCGTCGTCTTCATGCTGCCTTCCTTTCTTCCTTCAATGCTGCCACGAAGATCTCCTCCAAGCTCAGCGCCTCGCTATGAAGGAACTCTGGCGAGCGGCTCTTGAGCCGATCCATGATCTGCGCGGCGTCCCCTTCGACAACAAACTCCAGCTCTCGTCCCTCTCGCCGGATTTGAGAACCGCCCGCCAGATCGAGATCTGGCTGAGAGCGCACGAATCGGGCTTGGACGCGTTGGAACCGCTTCCGCGCAGCGTCGGCCTCCATGGTTAACACCTCCCGCCCCCGTTCGATGATCGTGAACTCGTCGATCAAGCCCTCAAACTCACTGATCAGGTGGGTCGAGACGAACACGGTGCGGCGCTCGGCATCTCCGTCCTGGTAAGTCCCAATCACGGTTTGGATGAACTCGCGCCGCACGATCGGATCCAGCCCCGAGGTTGGCTCGTCCAAGACCAGGAGATCAGGCTCGGGGCAGACGGCGGCAACGAGGGCGACCTGAGTCCGCTGACCCTTGGACAACGAGGTCACTTTCTGACTAGGGTCCAAACGAAACTGGCCCAGCAGCTCGGCTTCCTTGGGCGAATTCCACTTCTCGCGAAACGAAGCAAAGTAATCGAGGGTCTGACGGACGGTCATCCACGGATAGAAGGCGACTTGATCGGGGACATAGGCCAGTCGCGATTTCACCGCCACCTCGTGCCGTGCGGGGTTGAGACCAAACACCAAGATACTCCCGGCGGTAGGCCGAAGCAGGTTCAGCAAGCACTTGATGGTGGTAGTCTTGCCGGCGCCGTTGCGGCCGAAGAATCCGTAACACCGGCCCGGCTGCACCGTCAGGCAGAGCCCGTTGACGGCGTCCGTGTTCCCGTAGCGCCGGACGAGGTTTTGAATCTCAATAATGGGTGTAAGGTTACTCATGGTGATTTATTTCCTGGTCTGGGTTTCGGCTCGCTTTTCCTCGAAGGCGTCCAGCCGCTCCTGAACTAATTGGAGAAATTCTTCGCGGGTCACCTGGAAATGGTGGGCTTGCACCACCGCCGCATCGACGTCCGCGGCCAAGAGGTCCAAACGCACGCGCTTGCGATAAGGTGAATGGTTCTCTTTGAGAAAGCAGCCCTTGCCCGCCACGGTCTCGATCACGCCTTCGTTCTCTAGCTCGGTGTAGGCCTTGGCCACGGTATTGCGGTTCACGCGCAACTGTTCTGCCAAAGGCCGGATCGAGGGCAACATTTCCCCAGGCGTCAAGGCCCCCGAGGCCGCGGCAGCCTTGATTTGGTCCGCCACTTGCATGTAGATGGGCATGCCGGATTTGAAATTGAGCTGGATTAACATGGGCGAAGCTGTGTCATCTGTCCTATGACACTAGGACAGATTCACAGTCTCGTCAAGGGATTTTTTTGACGCGAGCAGACGAGGACTTATAGGGCCTAGGACGTGCGGTGAAACGCCGGGAGGGGTGGGGTTTAACAAACACTCTGCGTCGAGGCTCCGACCGTTCTTCGCGGTGACCCCTCCCCAGCATATGGCGTCACGAGCTTTCGGGACCCACCCCTAGGCGCGATCAAGGAAGCTTCGGTCCAGGGCGGCCTGCCAAGCGCAGTGTCGCCTTCAAGACGGTGGCGACCTCAAGGCACGGCAATCCATCGGGGCTATGCAACAACTCCATCGCGGGGCCGCGCGGTTGCCAGATCTCACGATCGCTCGCGCCCCACAGCACGAGGCCAGGCAACGAGACTGCCGCCGCCAAATGGGTGATCCCAGAATCGTGTCCCAGGTAAAAATCGCAGCCCCTCAGCCTGGTGGCCAGCTCAGGCAAAGCCAATCCCTGAAGAATCTCGACGCGGTCGGCAGGCCAGACGGCAGCCAGGCGCGCCAGGCGAGTGCCCTCCGCCTCGCCGCCCACCAGGAGCAACTTCCACGGGGTGGCCTCGGCCAGATGAGCCAGTAGATCGGCCCAGAGCGGCTCAGGCCAGTTCTTGTGTTCGCTGCCGCTGCCCGGGTGCGCCGCCAGGCAAAACGTTTCGCGAGGGACAGCCCCGGCGGCTTCGATCTTAGGAGGAAGACGTGGAATAGGATCCGCGCCAAATATCGCCAACCGTTCCAAGGGCTTGAGGAACGCATCGGTTGCATGCGCCTTGGGATCGGCCGGCGGGCGATGTGGCCCGGCGATGAATTGGGCTCGGGAGGAGAGCGCCAAATTGGTCTGGAAAATGAAATCCGGGTCGTAGAGGTAAGAGATGATTATCTCGAAGCCGGAAAAGTACTGCACGAGCTTGGGGTCCAGATCGCCGCCACGCGCGAAGAAACCGGCCAATGATCGTGCCTCGATCGCTTCGACTCGGTCCGCCAGCCCGGCGGCGCTAGCCAGGCAAGCGATGTTCGGATAGCCGAGAACTTCCAGGCCGACACGCGGGAAATTAGCCCTGAGTGCTGACAGGACCGGGAGCGTCAGGATGAAGTCTCCAATCGCGCCGCCTCGAACTACCAGGATTTTAGGGTTCATATCCCCCGCCCTGCCCTCTCGGATGATCGAGGCCTCCAGGCGCGCAGCGGGGCAATCGTCGAGGTCTCGTCACCCTCTCGCGAAGACCTAATTGGCGACCTGCCGAAACACGGTCAAACCCAGCACCAGGACGACCAGCCCCAGGACGAGGCGGCAAGCCGAGAAAATCCGGACTCGGCGATCGTCCGCGGTGATGAACTGGATGATGTCACGCAACCGCCAAGGGGAGATGCTGAACCAGACCGCGCCAATGACCCAGAGATAGGCCCAAACAACCAACACCAAGCGCCAAGGGGTATCCGCCCATCGGGCCGTGTCGAGGACCAACTTGGCTAACAGGAGCAAGACCACCGCCAATCCACGCACCGCCAGGTAATCGCGCACATAGATGCAGGCGCCAATGCCGATCACGCCAAAGCCGATGAGCATCAGCGGTTTAAACGCCGCGAAGTCGGAAATTGAATCGGTCTTCAAGTTGAAGAGGAACCAAGCTGTCCCCCCCAGCATCAGCACATAGCCCCACATTTCGGATCGCGGGAATTTGCGCATCGCCGCGCCGAGAGAAGCCGGGCGGATCAAGCCGTACGCCTGGGGCAGCGCGAAGGCCAAGCCCAGCACAATAGCCAAGGGCGAAAGTTTCAGTTCTGGCATAATTCAGTCCAAATTCACAATGGCTGGGTCCCCATACAAAGTGGTGAGGGAGGCCCGCGTAATGCGCAGGTCAAGCAACTGGCCAACATGCTGGCCTGAGCCTTCGAAAACCACGATCTTATTGCATCGGGTGCGTCCCTCAAGCCTGGCGGGGTTCTTACGGCTGTGCCCTTCCACCAAGACCTGGACGGTCTCCCCTACCTTGTCTTGGAAATGCCGCGCGCCAGTTTCATTCACACGTTGGAACAATAAGGCATGGCGGCGTTCAATCACATCCTGCGGGACTTGGTCAGGCATCGACGCCGCTGGGGTGTCCTTGCGCTGGGAGTACTTGAACACGTAAGCGGTCGCAAAGTCCGCCTCTCCCACCAACGCCATCGTTTGGTCAAAGTCCTCCTCGGTCTCGCCCGGAAAACCGACGATAATATCAGTCGAGATCCCGATCTTCGGCCGGATTGTCCGAAGTTTGTGGACGATGGCCAAGTAGCGCTCGCGCGTGTAGCCTCGGTGCATGGCCTTGAGGATCCGGTCGCTCCCGCTTTGGACCGGCACGTGCGCGCTCTCGCAAAGCTTAGGCAGGCGCCCGTAGGCGTGAATGAGATCGTCTCCGTAACCTTTGGGGTGAGGCGAAGTAAACCGGATCCGTTCGATCCCGGGGACTTCGCTCAAGGCATCAAGCAATTGCACGAACGGTGTCTTGCCATCCACATCAGCTAAATCGCGGCGCCCGTAGCTGGTCACGATTTGGCCCAGCAAGGTGATCTCGCGAACGCCACGCTCGGCCAATTCCCGGCACTCATTGACAATGTCGGGGATTGAGCGGCTCCGCTCCCGGCCGCGCGTGAAGGGGACGATGCAAAAGGTGCAATGCTGGTTACAGCCCTGCATGATGCTGACGAAGGCGGTAACGGCTCGAGGATGGCCATTCGTCGGGAGCACATGATCGCGAATCGTGGCTTCGCTCCCGGCCTCCTCGTCGACATCGCACACTCGCGCGCGCCGACCCGCCCGGATCTCCTCCACGTAATCGGCTGCGTGGTGAAATTTTTGAGTGCCCAAAACCAAGCTTACTCCTGGCAACCGCGCCAGGAGTTCTTCGCCGCGGCTTTGGGCCATGCAACCGAGAAACCCCAAGATCACGTGCGGACGCGACCTGCGCATCTCGGCGGCCACATTTTGCATCTTGGCGATGGCCTTCTGCTCGGCCATATCCCGTACGCTGCACGTATTCAGCAGGACGACATCCGCCGTGGCTTCACCTTCCGCCAAGGCATAGCCCTTAGCCACGAACTGAGCGGCGACGGCTTCGGTGTCCCGCTCGTTCATTTGGCATCCGTAAGTTTTGATAAAGACGCTGGGCATGCAGCCTTAAGGCGGGGGACCATACGCCAGGGTTGACCCGTTGAAAAGGTCGAAACTGGCGACCAGAAGCCGGTTATCGCGTCGCTGAGGCAGGGATCCCAAGGCCCTCGGGCGCCTCACGTTGCTGCGCGTGGGTGGTTTATGTCCAGTTTGGGCCCGAGGTGGGGACGAGGGTGGCCAAACCCGTTCGTCAGCTCGCCTGCAACAGGTTGAGCATCTGTTTGTCGAGTTTATGCCCGTGGAAGTCCTCGTAGGCAACGTCCTCGCGGCCGCTGTCCAGGATACCGAATCCGCCCTCCAGATTCCAGAGCGCCCAACCCCAGCCCGCCTCTTTCCAGAGGGCGAGGCAATCGCGCATCCAGTCCAGCACGACCGCATGGGGCGTCTTATTAAACGAGCCGAACTCGCCCACCATGACCCCGACCCCACGCGCCTCGAGAGCTTTCCAGGGCTGGATGTTCTTCAACTTGAGCGTTGCTTTGTCCCATAACGTGCCGCCCTCCTGCAACGGGTAAGTCGGCTTTTCCCAACGACCCCCGTTATTGGCCCAAGACGCCAAGTAGTGAGTAAGCTTGAACGGGGCGTACCCGCGGGCCGCGCACGCGACGGACAAACCGGCGAGCTCATCCGGCGGCGTATTTCCCCAATCCCTTCCATCGCAGATGATCAGCCGGTCCCGATCCTGCTCACGAATCGCTTCGGTTAGCCGGGCGATTGTCTTTCGGTAGATTCCCGGTTCCAGTTTGGGGGGCTCGTTGAGCAGATTGAAGCTTAGGTTGCGGTTGGGAATGCCCTGGTAGCGCTTGGCGAAGGTGCCCCAGTGCAGCGCGCAGACCCGGAGCGCCTCGTCGTCGCTCCAAAGGGATTTTGCTTCCCCAGGGCGGGCCACGGTGTAGCCCGGAGCACGGTGGAAGTTCAGGCACACGTGGACGCGATGCTTCTGCCCATGCTGCACCGCTGCATCGATTTCCTTGAGCGTGGATTCCCTGAAGCGCGTCCAATCGCCCTCTTCGACCCAGCCTCGATAGTCCATCGGCAGGCGTACAAAATTGAACCCCCACTGGGCGACTCGAGCAAAGTCCTCCTCAGGGAAAGGCCGGTTTTGACCGTTGAATTTCGAGAGAAGGTTGAATCCACGCCAACGAGGGAGCTTGAGCGCGGTGGGCTCGGGCAACGGATCGGAGGACTCTGCACAGTGCAGGGCCAGAGAGGCTCCGGCCGTAGCGGCACCACAACCGGCTAGGACTGAATGTGACAGGAATCTCCGACGCGACAGAGTGGTGTTCATTGGGCGATTAGACATGGATGCACCGTCTTGCATTCATGGGAGCAACCTCTGAAACCGACTCGAGCAGTGACCTACCGCCCCGCCTCGTTGAAATAGATCTTCAAGTTATGCGTGGCGCGGCCGGATGCCACGATGTCCATCTTGCCATCGCCGTTTAGATCAGCCAGGCATAGGTCCTCGCAAGCCATGGAGTTGTCGTCGAGAAGTGTGGTGCGCCAAGTTTTGCCCGAGGCGTCCAAGGGGGTGTAAATCCTGATCCCGACTTTCGTGTCGGCTTTGCCCATGGCGCGCCAGCCCGCGACGATCTGATCCCGGCCTATTCCAATGAAATCCGCGCAACCGAGGGCATGGCCATCCACCAGGCTGTCATCCAGCAAGGTGCGTTTCCACAGCCCCGTAGCGGTGCCGCTCGAAGGAATGGTGTAGATGGCCAGCTGGGTGCCGTGCATCGGTTCAATGGTGGCCACAAACGGCTGCTCAGCCGCAAGCTTGCCGACGCGCACCTCGCCCGCGCCCACGAAATTGGTCTCACCGGGTGCATTCCCCACCAACTGCGCGCGCTTCCAACCTTCCGGGTGGTGGACCATGTGAAAAACTCCTTCCTTGCCAGCAATCAGAAGGTCGTCGGCCTCCCGATCGGTCCAATGCACCGGTTGGAAGTTGTGGCTCAGGTGCATAAAATCCTCGATCACCTCGGTGGTCCAGGGCTGTTTGGGATCGGCAGGGATGTGATAGGCCAGCGCCCGTGCACCCGCGCCAACACCAGCTTTGTTGCCACGCCCATGCAACGGCACCACCACCAGATCGAATTTGCCTGATTGATTGCGCACCCAACGCATGCGGTGGACGGTCGGCTCGTGGGGTAGAACCACGGGCTCCCAACGTTGCGTTCGGTCGGCCGGCGGAATCAGGTAGAAGACGGCGCCGCTATTGACCGTGTCGGAGGGATTCCAACCCGCTCCGACGGCGATCTCGGCCTTGCCATCCCCGTTGATATCCTGCGCGGCGATGCACACGTTGTCGCTCTCGGTCAACTTCTCGACGATGACGTGCTTCTGCCATGAGGGATTCTGGTACCACACGATCTGGGATTTATCCACCAGCAGGATGTCAGGACGGCCGTCACCATCCACATCCGCCACCGCGACGCCGTAGCCGATCTCGACATGGGTGTCCACGTCCACGGACCGGAAGCGGGGCAGCGGCGGTTCCGCGCTAAAGGCACCGGCTCCGAGCCAGGCGGCGGTCAAGCCCGCGATGAGCGTACGGTGTTTGAGCATACGTTAAGCGAATTCTTAGGTTTCGCGTAATTAACGCCCTTCGCGCGCTCAGTTCAACCTCAAACGCCGCTGGCCAACTCGATCAATTCGCGGTGCAACACGGGGTTGGCGCCCACCACTGTGTAGTCGGTCTGATGGGTCTCCTTGGTGGGCTGAAACCGCAACTCTCGCCCGTCGATGTCGGTCATGAGCCCGCCTGCCTCGGGGAACATCAAGCATGCCGGGGCGACGTCCCAAATCTTGCCTGAGCGGCAGATGGCGCCGCCCAGCCGGCCATCGATGGCGTAACAGAAATCGAGGAGGCAGTTGGTAGAGCGCACACCCCGTGCGCGGCTGACCAAGCGGGTGAGGGTTCGCACCTCCTCGCGAGTCTGGTTAAGGGCGCGGGAGCTATCCAGGCTATAGGCGCAGAGCGCGTTGGCCAGGCGCGTTTCGGAAGAGACGTGCACGAGCTCGCCGTCGCGGCGCACGCCTTGGCCACGTTCGGCCAGATAGAGTGTGTGCGTGACTGGAAGGTACATCGCGGCCAAACAAGGCGTCTCGCCCTCCAGCACCGCCACCATCACGCCGAACCACGGCAGAGCGGCGGCAAAGTTGGAGGTTCCATCCAATGGATCGATGATCCAAGTGTAGGGCGCTGAGCCCTTTTGCCAGCCCGATTCCTCCGCCACGATGCCGTGGGTGGGAAAACGGGCCCGGATGCGTTGCAGGATGCAGCTCTCCGCTGCCGTATCGGCCTGGGTCACAATGCTGCTGGGCCGCTCCTTTTGGGCAATCTCGAGTTTGCCTCCGTAATAACCCATGAGGACATCGCCGGCGGATCGAACAGAGTCTTCAAGTAATTCTTTCATGCCTTTTCGCGATGGGAGCATGACTCATTCTGGTGCGCGGCAAAGGCAAATCCGAGCCCGCGAGGGCGCAGGTTGCCTCCAAGGGGCGGTGGGGTGCGAGAAAGCCAAAGCCGCGTAATCGCGGCCTAGAACGGCATCAGGCCGCCTCAGAGGGCGAGATTTCCGGCTGCCCTCTTAACCCGCCCAGGCCTTATTTCGGGGTCTCGGGTGATGGCGCGCCGTTATATAGCCACGCCCTCGGCGTCTTCACTTGGTGGGCGGTCCGCCAAAATGCACGGCGTGCGAGGCGTAGGCGGCCGCGTCGGACAACATCGCGTCGATGGTTGCGACGAGCGGCCCCGGCACGACCAATCCGGAGAACACGGCCCGATCACCGATCTCATCTTCAAGCAGGAAAGTGGGCCGCTGATTCACTTGGAGGGCGTGGAACTCGTTTGTCGTTTGCCTGACTCGTTCCTCGACCTCAGGTGATTTTGCCCTTGAGAGAAGCTCGGTGGCGACCAAGCCCCCGGCGGCCGCTGCTACCGCCGCGGCGATTTCCCATTGTCCGACTTGCTTGCCTTCCCTCAACGCCGCGTGCGCTATTGCCAAACGCACCCGATCGTCGGTCACGCCGAAATCTTTGGCTGCCTCGGCAACATAGTTCGGAGCGAAGTACTGTTTTAGTTCTTTTTGGAACCACCCTGAGTTGAGCATGAAAGGTGAACGCATCACGCTGCCGCTGCGCCGGTAGAACCACTCACATTGTTCTTTCGAGACCGGGTAGGCCTCCGCTGGCATGAGTGCGATCTTCCAGCCAAACTCAACCCGACCCGCGTATTGGCGCTTGAGGAGTTCCCAAGTAGGCTCAGCCCAGAAGCACCAGGAGGAAATCACTTCCAAGTAGTAGGTCACTTTCATGGATAGAAGCGTTGCCCGATGCCCTCTTGCTTGTCCAGCCTGACCCACAGGTTCTCGTAAACGTCCATAGGGCAATGATGAGGCCCGCGCGCACGCGCCGCGTTCGGGCTGGAGCTGGGTGAGTGAACGGAGCGAACTGCGGGGGGGGTTCCAATCCTCGTTCCCAAGTGACGTACCTTGGATGCTTCGAGGCCAGCTCGCTCCTTTCCTCAAGCCCCCGCCATTCCGGTCTGGCCCCCCATCCGACCGTACTTTCCCACTATTGGGACCCAGGTATCCCGTTCTTGTGACTGCCTAGCCGATATCGGGACCAATTGATGCGTGCTAATCATTGTGATGCAGCATGTTAGGGGCGATAAGCGCCCCTGGCATATTTTCTGCTTAATGATGGCTTAGTTCCGATTTGTTAGATTATTTAATAGCCAGACTTGCCACGACCATGTTGAACGATCTTCGCTTCGCGGTTCGGATGCTGGGGAAAAACCCGGGCTTCACCATCGTCGCCCTTTTGTTGCTGATGCTCGGGATCGGCGCTAACACGGCGGTCTTTAGCTTGGTCAATGTGCTGCTGTTCAAACCGCTTTCGGTTCAACAGCCGGAGCAGCTCGCGCGGGTCTACGAAAAAGAAAAGAAGCCGGACGGAGCCTATCGCAGCTTGTCATACCCTGAGTATGTCGAGGTCAGGGAGAAGAACACCGCGTTTGTGAGCATGGCGGCATTCAGCGTGGCCATGACGGGATTGCAGGAGGGCGAGAACACCCGGCGGGTATTTGTGGCGACCGTTAGCGCTAACTATTTTTCCACCTTCGGAGTGCGTCTGCCTTTGGGTCGCGATTTTTCAGCTCAAGAGGAGCGACCGGGGAGCGCGGTGCCAGTCGCGGTGGTGAGTTACCAATACTGGCAACGACATGGCGCCGAACGCGAAGTCATCGGCCGAACCCTGAAGCTGAATGGCCGCAGCTTCAACATCGTTGGTGTGGCGCCGGAAAGCTTCTCCGGCACCTCGGTTCTGTTCTCGCCCGAAGTATGGCTGCCGCTTGGGGTCCACGAGTTGGTGGTGAATGACTTCATGGCTCAGAAGGATCGGAGCCTGGAGGATCGCGGGAACCACGCTCTGATGGTCTTTGGCAGGCTCAAGCCGGGAGTCGGCTTGGACGCCGCCAGCAATCAACTCCGGCCTCTGGCTGACCAACTTGAGCAGGAGTATCCGGCCGAGAACAAAAATCAGACGCTGGCCGTGGGCGGGCTTTCACGCTTGTCGATCGGCACCGGTCCCTCCTCGGACCGGGAAAGCAAGGCTATGGCGATTCTGCTCATGCCGATGGCGGCAATGGTTCTGTTGACCGCTTGCTTGAACCTGGCGAACATGATGCTGGCCCGCGCGGCGGCCCGCCGCAAAGAGATCGCCATCCGCGTAGCCCTGGGCGGGGGGCGAATCCGAATTCTGAGGCAGTTGTTGGCCGAGGGACTTGTGTTGGCGCTGGCGGGCGGCGCGCTGGCCCTGGAGATGGCGTATTGGGTCACCCACCTGCTGGTCAATTCGCTCGGTCCGAAGATACCGTTTATGACCATTGTATTTGATGCACGGCCCGATTTGAGAGTTCTGGCAGCAACCTTTTTGTTCTGCGTGCTCGCCACGGTGCTTTTCGCCTTAGTCCCGGCATTGAGAACGGCGCGTACTGACGTGGTTCAGGACCTAAAGGAACAGACCCTGGCCGAGCGGAGCAAAGGGCATGGCTGGCGGCTCCTTGGGCTGCGCAATCTGCTCGTGATGGGTCAAGTTGCCCTGTCGCTAGTGCTGCTCGTGGTGGCCGGGCTGTTCCTGCGCGGCGCCCAAAAGGCGAACGCGGCGAACCCGGGCTTCCGTTTTGAGCAGGGTTTGCTCCTGGAGGTGGACGCAAGTCTTGCGGGTTATGACGAACCCAGAACCCGCCCTCTGTACCACACGATGCTTGAGCGTGTCCGAGCGCTCCCCGGCGTCCAGTCCGTCAGCATGGCCTCCATGGTCCCGTTCGGGCTGTTTGGAGATGAGCGCAACCTTGAGAAAGCGGGAGCTACCGACGCTGCGCAGCCAGGCGGTGCCAAAAAACAGGGTAATAAAACCGTCAACGCCAGCTACGTGATCATCGCCAACGACTACTTCAAGACGCTCGGCTTGTCGCTGTTGCGTGGACGCGATTTCGACCGACTCGAGGTCGAGGGCGCCTCTGCCGCTCCGGCGGCGATCCTCGACGAGGAAGCGGTGAAGCGGTTGTGGCCGGGTGAGGACGCGCTAGGCCGGCAAATCCAATTTGCCTCGGGTGACCCCTCCAATCGGCCGACGGTCATGACGATTGTGGGCGTGGTCCCGGCCCTGAAGCAGAACCTGGGGGACAGAGAGGCCGGCGCCCATGTGTACGTCCCCTTCGGGCAGGGCTATCAATCCCAGATGAACCTCCACGTCCGTCTTTCAAGTTCCGACAAACAAGCCGAGTCGGCCATGCTTCGAACGGTGCGGGCCGAGCTTCGCGCCCTGGACCCATCGCTCCCCGTGCTGTCGGCAAACACGCTGAGGGACTTTCACAGCAACGGGTTGATCATGTGGTTCTATCGCGCGGGGACACGACTGTTCCTGGCCTTTGCGTTTCTAGCGTTGCTGCTCGCCGCGTTGGGGATTTACGGAGTAAAGGCGTTTGTAGTGGCGCGGCGGACGCACGAGATTGGCATCAGGCTGGCCTTGGGCGCCACGCGACGGCAGGTGCTCTGCATGGTGCTGGCTGAGGGACTGAAACTGACTGCGGTGGGCGCCATCGTGGGTTCGGCGATCGCGCTGGCGGCAGGTCGCATGGTCGGCAGCAAGCTCTACGAGGTCAGCGGCTCAGATCCTCTTACCTTCGGCGTCACCCTGTTGGTAATCGCCGCGTCGGCTTCCCTAGCCAGCTACCTACCGGCCCGCCGGGCCGCCAGCGTGCAGCCGATGGCCGCGCTGCGCTACGAATAAGCGTCTGACTGACTCAGACCGATCGGAATTTGGGCGCCGAGGGTGCCTCGATGCCGAGTTCCGGACTTGCGCCTGAAGGCTGCGAATGGCACGCTCCGCCACTCCATTGTATGGCGAAGAAAAGTACACCCAAACGGCTCGTCCTGGTAATCCTGTCAAACCGTTTAAATCCGCGCCAAAAAGCGCGGTTCCTTGAACTCGATTGTGATCCAAAGGGCAATATCCTGGCTGAACGTCCCCTGAAATCGAAGCCGCGCAAAGCGTTGTTCGATGAAGTGTGGGAAAATGACGACGGCAAGACCGAGATGTCGTCTTGCAACCGGTTCAAACGCAAGTACCGCCACGCTCTGGAAAAAGCCAAGGCCTGACGCGTCCAGAGAGCGGCAACGATGGACGACGCCAAAGAGCGTCTTCCATCCAAGCCTGCGCTAACCCAAACCTACTTCGAGACGGTGTTCTCGGGGGCCGTTTTCTGGGTGAAAATCAGCTTGTCCTTGTCCACCGTGACCAGGATGGGATCGTTCTCGTGGAATGAGCCACGGATGATCTCCTCGGCGAGAGGGTCTTCCAAATACCGTTCGACGGACCGCCTCATTGGGCGGGCGCCGTACATCGGGTCGTAACCTTTCTCGGTCAGGAAATCGGTTGCCTTCGAATCGAGCTCCAGCTTGATGTTCTTGTGTTTGAGGCGCGCCATGACCTTGCGAACTTCAAGGTCAAGGATCTCGATTAGATCCGCTTTGGTGAGCGATCTGAACACGATCACATCATCCAACCGGTTCAAGAACTCAGGACGGAATGCCTTCTTCGCCTCTTCGAGGATCTTCTCCCTCATCCGCTCGTAACTGAGCTCATCGCTCGACGAGGTGAAGCCGATGGTGGTCTGGCGGCGAACCGTCTCCGAGCCCACGTTCGACGTCATCAAAACGATCGTGTTGCGAAAATCCACGACCCGTCCAACGCTGTCGGTCAGTTTGCCCTCCTCCAGGATCTGGAGAAGCATGTTCATGACATCAGGGTGAGCTTTCTCGATTTCGTCAAACAGCACGACGCAGTAGGGTTTGCGTCGAACCTGCTCGGTGAGCTGGCCACCCTCCTCGTAGCCGACATAGCCCGGAGGCGAGCCAACCAGCCGCGAGACATTGAATTTCTCCATGTACTCGCTCATGTCCAACTGAATGAGCAACTTGGAGTCGCCGAACATGTTTTCGGCCAGGGTCTTGGCGAGTAGCGTCTTGCCCACGCCGGTGGGTCCAAGTAGAGCGAAGGTCCCGATTGGCCGCTTGGGATCTTTAAGATCGGCGCGTGAACGCCGCAAAGCCTTGCACATTGCGGTGACCGCCTCGCGTTGACCAACCACGGTCTTGGTCAATTCCGCTTCCATGGCCAGGAGCTTTTGCGCTTCACCTTGCTCCATTCGCTTGAGAGGAATGCCCGTCCATTTGGCGACGACGTGCATGATATCTTCTTCGTCCACTTTCACTCGTTTTTCTTCACGAGTGGTCTTCCAAGCGGCGAGAACGGTCTCTAGCTTCTCTTTGGCCTGTTTTTCTTTGTCGCGCATGGCCGCCGCGCCCTCAAAATCCTGTTCCTTGATCGCCCGCTCTTTCCGGGTCTTGATCTGGTCGATTTCGGCCTCGAGGTTCTTCACATCGGGGGGCCGGGTCATAGCGCCTATCCTGGCCCTGGATCCGGCCTCGTCCATAACGTCGATGGCTTTGTCGGGCAGGAATCGTCCGGTGATATACCGGTCAGATAGCTTTACCGCGGTCTCAATGGCCACATCGGTGAGCTCCATTTTGTGATGCTCTTCGTATTTGTGCCGAAGCCCCTGAAGAATCTGGACAGCTTCCTCGATCGAAGGCGGCTCAACCTTGACGCTCTGGAACCTGCGCTCCAAGGCGGCGTCCTTCTCGATGTACTTGCGATACTCCGTCAGCGTCGTGGCGCCGATACACTGCATCTCGCCTCGGCTTAGGGCCGGCTTGATGATGTTAGAGGCGTCCATCGTCCCTTCCGCTGAACCCGCGCCGACGATGGTGTGGAGCTCATCGATAAACAAAATGACGTTCTTGGCGCGCCGAATCTCGTCCATGACGGCCTTGATTCTCTCCTCGAACTGGCCACGGTATTTGGTGCCCGCAACCATCAAGGCCAGATCCAACGTGATGACGCGCTTTTCGCGCAGCAATTCTGGCACATTGCCTCGGGCAATTTCCTGCGCCAATCCTTCAACGATTGCGGTCTTACCGACTCCGGCTTCGCCCAGGAGCACCGGGTTGTTCTTGGTCCGGCGGCAGAGGATTTGGATGACTCTTTCGATTTCGTTTTGACGCCCGATCACCGGGTCCATCTCGCCCTTCCGGGCGATCTCCGTCAAATCGCGCCCAAAGGCTTTGAGTGCAGGGGTTTTCACTTCCCCTTTCTTCTCGGCCGGTTTCTCGGCAGCAGCCTCCGCTTGGGGAGCGTCCTCGGTGGCGTTGAAATTCGGATCCAGCTCTTTAAGAATCTCCTGGCGGGTCTGCTCGATATCCACGTCCAGATTCTTCAACACTCGGGCGGCAACCCCATCGCCTTCTCGCAGCAGGCCCAAGAGGATGTGCTCGGTTCCCACGTACGTGTGGTTCAAGGCTTTAGCTTCCTTGGCGGCCAACGAAAGCACCTTCTTGACCCGTGGCGTGTAGGGGATGTTGCCGATCATCTTCTGGTCCGGCCCGGTGCCAACCTGCTTCTCGACCTCCATGCGGACGGTCTCCAGGTCGAGCCCCATCTTCTGTAAGACGTTGACCGCCACCCCTTGACCGAGCTTGATCAGGCCCAGGAGCAGGTGTTCGGTGCCCACGAAATTGTGGTTAAAGCGGTCCGCCTCCTTGCGCGCCAAGGCCAGAACTTGTTGCGCGCGCGGGGTAAAATTGTTCATCGATTCGTCACTCATAGGCTGTCTGCCAAAAACTTCTTGATTCCAACATGCTACGGCGGTGGCGTTTTGTCTAGTGCGGACGTTCCTCCAGCCGGGGGGGAACTTGGGCGGCCGACACCTCGCAGCCGTTCTCGGACCATGTCCGCGCGTAAAACGTCCCTTTCCTCCGCCGACAACTTGTCCGAAAAGCGCAATTGGAGATGAGCGGGCTGAGTCACCACAAAGAGTTCATCGACAACCCACCTCTCAACGCCCGGGAATAGCCCCAACTCGAGCCCTAACCGGGTAAGCGACAGGAGATTCATCGTCTCCTTCGAAGTAATGATGTGTGCGTTCGCCAAAATGCCATAGGCCCGACCGACATGGTTCAGAACCATTTTCGATTTTTTCTCGAGGAGCGAGGATCGAGCGTTCTCTTCATGCTCAAGTACCTGGGCCACAACCTTGTTGAGCCGCTCGACGATATCCGATTCAGCTTCGCCGAGGGTCATCTGGTTGGACACCTGGAAGACGTTGCCGAGGGCCTCGGTGCCCTCGCCGTATAACCCACGAACAGCCAATCCGAGCTTGTTCACGGCCTGGATGATCTGGTTGATCTGTTCACCAAGCACCAGGGCCGGCAAATGAAGCATCGCGCTCACCCGTATGCCGGTGCCCAAATTCGTGGGACAGGCGGTCAGGTAGCCCAAATCGGGGGAAAAAGCATAGTCCAGGGTCTTCTCGAGCGCAGAATCCGCCGCGTCGATGGCTACCCAGGCCTGTCGAAGTTGCAGCCCGGGCCGCAATGATTGGATCCTGAGATGATCCTCCTCGTTGATCATGACGCACAACGACTCATCCCGGTTGAGGACCAAACCGCTTCCAGCGCCTTTCGCCGCATGCTCGCGGCTGATCAGATGGCGCTCCACCAAAATCTGCTTGTCCAGGGCGCTAAGCGACTCCATTGATTCGGCGAACGCGCCTTCCATCTGTGGCAGGCTTTGGACGGCCTTCCGAATCACCTCGCAGGACTGCACTCGATCCGGCTTCTTGGCCCATCCAGGGAACGACCAACCCTTGAGATTCCTCGCCAGCCGCACCCGGCTGGTCATCACAATTCGGTCTTCGGGGCCGGTACGCTTAGCGGCTTCCGCAGGCGGCGCCAAAAACTCGTGCAAGTTCATCTCTCTAAGCGGCCAGTGCGCCAGTGAGCGCTTCTTTCACCGATTTAATCTCGTCCCTGATTCGTGCGGCTTCTTCAAATTGCTCTTCAGCAACAGCCTGTTCGAGCTTCTTCTGCAAGACTTTGAGCTTCTCCTGGAAATCGCGACCCTGATGCGGAGAGCGAGGCACTTTGCCAATGTGGCGTGTGCCCTTGTGCATGGTTTTGAGAAGCCCCTCGAGACCCTCGGCAAAGGTTCGATAACATTCCGGACAGCCAAGCCGACCTGATTTCTTGAAATCGGCCTGGGTGAAACCGCAGGTCGGGCATTTGGCCTCGGTCCCCCCCGAATTGGGCGCCAGTTCCTGGGAAGCCCCCAGCCCGAGCAGGAGATCTGCCAGCGAGAACGTCGCCGGATCATCCACGCCTTTGGCTTTGGCGCAGGTCTCGCACAGATCCACTTTCTTCAACTTGCCTTCAACGACTTCCGTCAAGTGGACTGTCGCCTCGTTCGATTTGCACACCATACACACCATAAGACCAAGCCTATATCGGCGGAAACTCCGCCCAAGTCAAGCCGCACTAGACTCAAATGGGTTCACCGGTGATCTGGGTCAAGGCGCGATACCGCTTCACAAGATCCTTGGTGACCGGACCGGGAACGCCGCTGCCCACGGTACGCGCGTCTATCTTTACCACGGGAATGATCTCGGCTCCGGTCCCGGTCAGGAAACATTCATCCGCGTTGAATAAGTCGTACCGTGTCAAATTGGTCTCGGCTACAGTCAACCCGGATGCCCGCGCCAATTCCATCGCTACCGCCCGGGTGATGCCGTAGAGCGCACCCGCATAGAGCGGCGGCGTGAGCAACTGCGAGCCCTTTACGATAAAGAGATTGTCCCCAGTGCACTCGGCGACGTAACCCTCGGCATTGAGCATCACAGCCTCTTCACACCCGGCGATGTTCGCTTCGATCTTGGCCAGGATGTTGTTGAGGTAATTGAGCGATTTGATGGCGGGATTGACCGCGCTATGGAGGTTTCGGACCGTCGGCACGGTCACGATCTCCATGCCCTTCTCGTAAAACTCCGGCGGGTAAAGCTGGATCCGGTCGGCGATGATGATGACGGATGGCTGTTTGCACCGATTCGGGTTCAAGCCCAGGGTCCCAGGACCCCGCGTCACCACCAACCGAATATAGCAATCTCGGAGCTTGTTGCGCCGGCAAGTCGCAAGCACCGCCTCTGCCACCTGTTCCGGAGTCAAGGGGATAGCCAGGAGGATTGCCTTGGCAGAACAGAAGAGCCGCTCGACATGCTCTTTCAACTTGAAGACGCGTCCGTTGTAGGCCCGGATGCCCTCGAAAACGCCGTCCCCGTACAGCAAGCCATGATCGAATACCGATACCTTGGCATTCTTCTCGTTCAAAAACTTGCCGTCGATGTAGACTTTCATGCCTGAGCTGAGAAATAGCGTAAGTGACCGTTTAGCAACACGCAACCCTTTAGCCAAAAAAGACCGCCAGACGCGCCGGTCCCCGCCCCCTCCGGCCGCCCACAGGTTGAACCAGCAAGCCGATTCACGCATACTCGCGCAGCATGCAAAGAGCATTCGTGATCTCGTGCGTGCTCTTTTCTGCCGCGGTGGCTGTTCAGAGCTCGGACCGCTGGTGGCCTGTCCAAGCTGTACCAAAGGCCGTAGTCCGAACCGCGAATCCGCCCGGATTCTCTGGTCCCAGTGCCGCCGTCCAGATGATGCTACAGTCGGTTGCAGGATTGGCTGCCAAGGCGGTGAATGAAGGCCGAGGCGCCGAGATGGTCTGGGTCGACACGGGAAACATCGATACGGAGGACTGGTTTGCACGCTGGGCCGCGGCTCGGCCGGATCTGACGAGACCGGGTGATTTCGAACCGTGGGCGCTGGTGGATCGCTTTGCCAGCCGCAATATCATCAAGGGTTACATTCTCTACCGTCTTGATCAATCCCGCGGCGAACACAACTCGTACCGCCCGGGAATGGATTGCTCCGTGAACGTGGCCACCAGTGTGGCCGGGCTGCTGGATGGCATCATCGTGGATGAGGAATTGGAGGGCAAAGCCAGAGAGCACGGCCTTAAGCTCTTGCTCGACACGCGTGGAAAAACGCAGGCGTGGTGTTTCCAAACCTACCGCGATCAATTCAATCGCCGGATGCTTTGCACCCAGGATCCGAAGAAGCCTCATGTCCGGGACCTGGCCATCGCGCAAAAGGCCTTCACGGTTTTTGGTGACGGGGAACCTACGGCGTCCGCATTGGCCGGGCTTGAACCCCTTTCGCCGATCCTCGGATGGAACGGCGGCGACGAGTTCACCAGCACTGATATGTCCTCGCGCTACGGGCACATCCAAACAGCCACTGACTGGTGCATGAATTTGCCCGTGCTGATGGCCGGATCCGTAAACTCCAAAGCGACCACCGTAAGGAACCTCGACCCGAGCTCAATCGACTGGAACGACCAGCGGAGCTCGGTGAGCTTCATCCAGACCGATGGAGATAATGTGCAGTGGTTCGAAGGTAACTTCTTTCGAGGGAGTTCCAGTTATTGGAGCAACCCTGAGCGTAACAAAATTCCCTTCGGCTGGTCGTGTTGTTTCGCCCAACTGGCTCAGCTCTGTCCGCCGGCGATCGAATATGCCTCAGCCACAAGATCCGCCAACGACTCGTTTGTCGAATGGGGAGGAGGCTACTATTACCCGGACCGTTTCGGCCTGAGCCGCAAGGACCGCTGGGGGTTACTCGCCCAACAGGCCCAACGCACCTGGGCGCTGATGAAGGAGACCGGATCGCGCATCATCGGCTTTAACTCTGCCCGATTTGATACGGAAGACGCGCTCAAGGCCTACCAAGTCATCGCCGGCGAAACTGACGGTTTGCTCGGCATCCTTGTATTCCAGTATGCCCCGTATGAGGCGGGAGCAGGCAGGACCTATTGGGTCAGGGATAGGAGCGGGATCCAAGTGCCGGTGGTGACCGCCCGCTACTCGATTTGGGAGCATGCGAACAACCGCGCTCGTGCTGGCACACCCGCCAAGATCGCACGGGAAATCCGCGAGACGGTTGAACGGACGCCACCGGAGGAATTGCCCCGCAACGATTGGGTCATTTGCCACGCCTGGTCTTATTTCAGACAGGCCCCGGGCACGGACGAAGATGCGGAAAACCTTCCACAGGGAAACGCGCCATCGGAAGGAGGGGTTCGCGGGTTTTCGCCTGCAGTTTGGTGCGTCCAGCGCCTGCCTGCCAGCATCCACGTTGTCACGCCCGACGAACTCCTCTGGCGTGTTCGCATGACTCACGACGCAGTACAGACCAAGAAGTTCATCAATCACTTCGATCACTGATTCCTGAAACAAAAAAGCCGGCAGGCGCTGTCGTCTGCCGGCAATGCATCGCAAACCAAATCCAACTACGGATTGATGCTAGCGGGGCTACCGGTGTTGGGAAGAACGGTAGTCTGTGTGGTGTCGCTAGCCGTGATCGTCTGGTCTCCAAGCGTCGAAAAGACAACGTTGAAGGTGTGGGTTCCTTGCACCAATGCGGCGCTGACGGGCAGAGCGTTGCTCATATCGTCGCTGGCTGCGCTGTCACTGCTGCTGATGCTAACGGTGTCCGTGTTATAAGTGACGATGTTCCAATTGGCGTCGACCGCGTTGACGACGACGGCGACGGCCACACCGGGAGCCTGGGCATCAGGTGTGCCGGTCTTGCCCGTAGCGGTGCCTGGGGCATTAACCTCGCCCGGCATCAGTACCTGGAGTTTCGCTACCGACAGTTTCTGCAACTCGAAGAACGAGTGCTCGGGCTTGGGCAGGTTCGCCGTGGCAATGAATGCCTTCATGTTCGTGCCGGCCACGTAGGTGGTCACCGGAACGGCCAGATTGGTGTTTCCTGACAACACTACCCAGGAGCCGGAATGACCCAGATCGCCGGTAGCCTTGAGATCGAAATTCGCCGCCGGCAACGTCCAACTCGGCAACCATCCGCCGCCGGCTGGCACAATCAGGATCTCGTTGCCCAGTAAACCCCAGACGGCAGTGTCCAGAGGCAGCGTGGAGAAGTCGTTAGTGAATGCGTAAGCTCCGCTCCCTCCGGTTACGGCCACGTTGCTCAGGAAGATCGGTTGGCCGGAATTGGCGGTGCTGTTAGCGGCCCCGCCGAAATAGGCATAGACGGCTCCCCCGACCGAGTTGTAGCTGGCGAGCCAATCGGCAGGCAAACTGAAATTCGTGCTTACGCCGCCCGGGCCGCGAACGACGAAATCGGTGTCGCTGGTGAAGGAAATGCTCCAGGTGCCGACCATGGTCGGCGCATCCAGGTATCCCATTGTGCCTGCGGCGTAGCCATTGGTGCCTGTGTCACCGCCCGGGACGACGTTGAAGAGCATCTTGTTATCGAAGGCATCGTTAGTCTTCCACATCATCCGCGCGGTAGCCGTGCCATCGCTGTGATTGAGTATCTGGAGGAAGCCCATGTCTGAGGCGTTCCAGTCGGGGCCGCCCACTCCCGCGGAGGGGGCGAGAAAGACGTGCGCTTCGACATTGGAGTAGACAGTGGGCTCGGGCACCCATCCGATAGTCATTGAGTAAGTCACTGGGTCGCTTGCGCTTGCGAAGCCCGCCCAGCGCACGTCCTGCAATGTGTCGATACTCCCTCGCGGACCGCCCTCGCCGGGGCCAGAATCGATCATCAGCCCAGCATGCTTGATCGATGTGAGCGACAGGGTCGGAGGCGGTACCGGTGCCTTCCTCGCCACCAATTTGATGCTATCCACCCAGAACTCAACATGGGCTGGGGGGGTACCGGCGGTTGTGTTATACCACTCGTACATTCCGACCGCTACGCAGTCCGCAAGGGCAACGGTTGGCGGGATGGGAATGATGAAGTGCCGCCAGCCAGGTGTTGTGATGTCCAGATTGGTGAGACTGACGTTCCCATACGCGGCGCCATAAAGATTGATTGGGATAGGCGTGTTCGACGATACCGTCGTCGCAACCTTGATGTTCAACTCGAGGCTCTCGTACTTGGCCGCATCCACCCGCAAAAGTGAATCCTGTCCTAGCCACGTCCCGCTGCCACCCTGGAGATAGGTGCCGAAAGCAAGATTCGCGGACTTGATGTTGGCAGGATCTTGGCCATCTGCTCCCTGGCAATCAAAGATCACGTGAATCGACCCGGCCACGTTATCGCTGGAGTGCGTCGTAGAATCAAATTCCTCGGTCACCGAACCTGTGTCGGTCCAATAAGTGGCCCAGTGGAGATCCGTATCGTTGGGATCACCGCCGGGTTGCATCGCGCCAGGCGTGACAATGATATCCGTAGCTGCCGAACCGCTCCAGCAGACCAAGCCAAGACCAAGCAAGGCCAAGGGGACCAAATACTTCTTTTTCTGGTTTAGTTTCATGTTTGTTTCCAGTTGAGCGCCGAGAGTTATCCCGGTTTATCTTGTGATGCTACGCTGCAACCAGAGCTAATGTCTTGTCCGAGGAACATCTGACATGGACACCTTGGAGCCGGGGAAGAAACCGGAGAGGGGGCAGCAATGGCAGACCGCCAGCAACCACCAGAACCAAAGTAATAACGCCCAAGCGGGATCCGCGCCGCGCTCGACGGTGCGGGACTCTCGGGTCACTTCATCCCGAGAGGGACGGCAAGGGAGTGGGATTCGGGCCCCCCGGACTGACGAGGCCCAAGCGACGGGAAGGCGGTGCCCCGCGGGGCCCAACCTTCAGAATCCGTCAGATTCCAGGTTCAGTCCGCCGCCTCGGCAGTTCTGGGGCTCCGCAGACGTCTTCCACCTCGCTCTTCGCCGGGGAACGTTGCGTAGCGTGCTACCGCCTCCCCGCGGGAGCGCACATGCAGCTTCTCGTAAATCCGCATGATGTAGGTGTTTACGGTGGAAATAGTAATACCAAGAGAGTCCGCGATCTGCTTATAGGCCAGGCCCCGCGCCAATAGCTTCAACACTTCCCACTCCCGTTGGGACAAGACGTGATCCGGGGTCTTCTCTGTCGCAGGCCTCTGGAAGGCCTGGACAACCTTGCGCGCGACATAACTGGTCATCGGCGAACCACCTTCATTGACCTGCTTGATGGCCGCCAGCAATTCCTCGCGCGGTGTCCGCTTCAACAAGTAGCCGCTCGCGCCGGCAGCAAGGGCATCAAATATGTGGTTGGCATCCTCATAGACCGTGAGCATTAAGAACTGCGTCTTCGGCATCAGTGCCTTGAGCTGGCAGACGCAGTGGATCCCATTGTGATCGGGCAGATTGATGTCCACCAGCACCACCTGCGGCTTGTCCTGTGGCAGGCCCGCCACCGCTGTCTTCGCGTTACCGTAACTGCTCACACAGCGGAGGTCGTCAGCCTGGGAAATCCACCCTACCAGGATCTCCCGCACCATGGAGTCATCTTCAACAACCGAAACGTCAATACGCACAACGTACCCCTTTTAGCATTGGCTCACGGGACGTGAACAGTCGTGAGTTCATCCGACACGCACTCGGAACACAACTCGAGTTCCCTTCCCAGGCGCGCTCTGGATCCGGCAAACGCCACCCACCTTGGAGAGCCGACGCTGCAGATTCTCCAAACCGTTGCCCCCGGACAGACGGTCGAGATCAGCAAGATCGCCACGGGCCATAGCCGATCCCGGCACGAATCCGCAGCCGTTGTCCTGAACCACCAGCTCAAATTCTCGTCCCTCGGTGCGCAATAGGATCGTGGCCTCGGACGCCCCGGAGTGCTTTACCAAGTTGTTCAGCGCCTCTTTGAACGCCTGGAAGGTGTTGTGGCGGACCTCGGAAGTCAGCGTCCACTCGGGGAAGTCGATCGGGAAATCCAGTTGGCACTCGACCCCAGCAGTGCCGAGGAAATCCACGGCGAATTTCTCCAAGTAGCTGGCTAGCCCCTCGAGAGAATCGTGTTTCGGATTGACCGCCCAAACGATTTCATCCATCGCCCTGGTCAACGAACGAGCCGTATCATAGATCACAGACAGGCCGGCCCTCGCCTGCTCGGGCTGATCCAACTGCCCTCGAGCTGATTCGCTCAGCATGGTAATGCGTGTCAACTGTGCGCCCAGGTCGTCGTGGATATCCCGGGCGATGCGCGATCGCTCGAGCTCGATGGCCCGTTCACGATCGCTTTTCTCCAGCTTGGCGCGCGTCCGGCGTCGGCTGTCGAACCAAACGATGCCGCCGCTGGCCCCAACCAACCCGCCTGCGGCGAGCGCTCGGAACCACCAAGTCTGCCAGAAGTACGGTTCCACATAAAACGCGGCCTGCGCTCCAGCTTGGTTCCACACCCCGTCACTGCTGCAGGCCCGGACGCGAAAGGTGTAGGCGCCTGGCGCAATGTGGCTATAGCTCGCGGTTCGTTTCGCGCCGGCATCGAACCACTCGCTCTCCAGGCCCTCCAAGCGGTATTTGAACCGCACGCGCTCCGGCGCCACGAAACTAAGTCCGGTGTACTGAAACTCGAAACGGTGGGCGCCGGCTCCAACCCTCGACTGGTTCTGCAGACCCTCCCCTTCGGCAATAACTCGATCGTCCACGGAGAATCGTTCGATCGCGACCGGGGGAGGCAACGACCTTGCCTTCAGCACACGTGGATCAACCACCACCAGGCCTTTTGGCGTTGGAAAGAGCAAGCGCCCGTCAGAAGTTTTGCAGCCGGCGGGCTGCAGCCGGCCCGAGCAGCAGGCCGTGGGCATGCCATCCCAAGGCCCGTAGATTACACACGCGACCTCGTTGGTCCGGCCATCGAGACAACGATCCAACTCCTCCTTGCGCGCGCGTATAATCCCGTCTCGGGAACTCATCCAAACCGAGCCCTCGCTGTCCTGCTCGATGTCAGAAATGTGCCCACTGGGCAAGCCCTGAGCCTCGGCCAAGGATGCGAACTGGCCATCCTTAAAGCGGCAAAGTCCCGCCCCCTGGGTCCCGATCCAAAGCACGCCTTCCGCATCCAGAAAAAGGCATTCTATGAAATCGCCAGCCAGCCCGTCTTTTTTCATGAACAGGTGGATTTGGTTTCCTTTCAGATAGCCTAAACCACTTCCCAACGAGCCAAACCAGACGCCGCCGTCGGGGTCCTCGACCACGGCCCGAATTCGGCGCAAAGGCTGTCCGTCACACTCGCGGTACCAAGTCGCCTGGCCTTCCCTCCAGCGCAGCAAGCCTCCTTCAGTGCCCAGCCACAACCCGCCGCGGCGTGAGCACAGCACCGCCGAGATGGCCGGCTGAGTGGATTCGCCCAGCGAGATCGCTTCGATTTGCCCCTTACGGAGCGCATACAAACCCCCACCCCAGGTTCCGATCCAGACGTTGCGCTGCAGGTCCTCCACCGCCGACCAGACGTAGGGGTGGAGCCTCTGGCCGGCACCAAAGTTCTCCCATTCTCCCCCAAGGTAATGATACAGCCCGGCACCTTCGGTCCCGATCCAGAGCGAGCCGTCCTGGCCCGGGCTCACCGACAGCACTGCCCGCCCCTGCCACTGATCGGGTGGCGCCGGTGTGTGGACTCGCTTCTCGCGTACCAGGATAACGCCGGCGCCCCCGGTCCCCACCCACAGGCCGCCTTCGTGATCTTCGCAAAGTGATATCGACCAATCGCTGGGGAATCCGTTTGTCCGACAGAAATGGGTGATCTTGGCAGGCCCGTCCACTCCGATTAAGAAGCATCCGAGCTCGTCGGTGGCCCCCGCCAACCAACCTTCCTTGGTTTCGAGGAGTTTGTGAACCGCCGCGCTTCCCCAAGGAGCGACGCCCAGATCCAGGATCCAACGGCCATCCCTCCACTTCCGTAACCGCTCCTCGCTAGCCACCCACAACCCCCCGTCTGCGCTGGCGCAGAGGCCTTGCACCAAGCCGTTGGTGGCCTGGATGGCGCCCTGGAGCATGTCTAGCTTGCCGTGTGACAACTCAAAGACGACCCCGTTTCGCGTCAGCCAAATGGTCCCTCTCGGCGAGCGAGTGAGCGTTACCAGGTAGGTTGAGGGACCTGGCTGCGGGCTTAGGACCGTGCCGTCACGCACCCGCGCCAACTTGCCGTCCTGGCTCATGGCCCAAACATCGCCAGTTTCGTCGGAGGCTATGGCCACGATCTTCCCGAGTTCTGCGCTCTTGGGAATGCTCGCCGCTTCAAAGCGCCCATCCTTAAGCCGCGTCAACCCGCCGGCCTCGTGCCCGATCCATAGCGTGCCATCATCTGACTCAAACAGGCTGGTCACCGCGTTGTCATGCATTTCGGGCGCGTTATCGTTGTTGAACACGGTGAATTTCACCCCGTCAAAACGCACCAGCCCGCCGTAGCTGCCTAGCCAGAGGTATCCATCCCGGGTTTGCACGACCGCGCTAACCGTATTCTCGGGCAACCCGTCCTCTACGTTCCAGCCCCGGACGACATAGTCCGTCGCCGCAGCGAAGGAAACCCAACTCTGCGAGACACCCGCCACCGCCCCAACCACCAGGACCAGCAGTCGCCGGAACGCCGCATTGCAATATCGGCCCACTATCAAAGGAATCTGCCCTCCGGCATTCTGTCGTTGCAAGGGCAATCTTGCGGCCTTGCCGGCGGCGCCGATCGAGCGTCGGGGTAGGAACTCAAGGATTGGGTACACTTTGCATCAACAAGTTCATACGGTTATTGATTCCATTTTGGCTCAACTCCACCCGAGTTTCCTCTGCAGTGCGCTTGAGATCTAGTGTTTAATCCGCTTTGGGTCATAGCCGGTTAGACCAAAAGAGTTCGTATGTCAGGGACATTTTGAACAACGGCCGAATGATGCTGGTCATATACTTTGTATTGCAAAGTTTACATTCAACGGCACCCTCAGCTCTTTCGTCCGGCATGTTCCTCGCGCGCCGCCCCAAGCCCGAAACCACCCTCTGATCATGAATATTCTCCTGGTCAACTCGCCTCACCCCTCCATTGGCAGCCGGATACCCCGCGAACATCTGCCACCGCTGGGTTTACTCTCCCTGGGTGGGCCGTTGGTTGACGCCGGGCACGAGGTGAAGCTCCTGGACGCGGAGTTTGGGCCGATGAGTATGGCCGATATTGTTTCGGAGGTCCGGGACTACGGGCCAGACGCCGTCCTGCTTGGGCACTCGGGTTCAACCTCAGGCCATCCGGTCGCGAGCGAAATCGCACGCGCGGTGAGGACTGCGCTCCCCCACGCCTGGATCGTTTACGGTGGCGTCTTCCCGACCTACCATTGGCCCGAGATCATGGAGCAGGAGCCCGCCATTGATTTCATCGTGCGCGGCGAAGGGGAGGAGACGGTCGTCCGCCTGGCAACCGCTCTGGAATGGAGCCAACCCCTCGGACACGTGCCTGGGATTGTGTTCCGAAGCGGCACAAGTCCAAGTCCAAGACGCCCAACTCGAGTCTTGCCGACCCCTGGGGGTGACGCAGTCGCGAATCCACCCGGCCCTGTGATAGCCGATCTGGACGCACACCGCGTGGGCTGGGAACTCATCGACCATCGCCGTTATACCTACTACGGAAAACGCCGCTCCGTGGTGGTGCAGTTTTCCCGGGGTTGTCCGCACCACTGCCACTATTGTGGTCAGCACGGCTTTTGGCGAAAATGGCGGCATCGCGACCCGGTGAAATTCGCTGCCGAGCTTGCCCGCCTGCATCGTGAACAAGGCGTGGAAGTCATTAACCTCGCGGACGAGAACCCCACTGCGTCTCGTCCGGTCTGGCAAGCCTTCCTCGACGCGCTCATCGCCGAAAACGTTCCTTTGATCCTCATCGGGACCACTCGGGCGAGTGACATCATAAGGGATGCGGACATCCTCCACCTTTACAAACGAGCGGGCGTAGCCCGGTTTCTGCTTGGGCTTGAGAGCACCGACGACGCCACGCTGCAAGCGATCCACAAAGGGAGCACGAGGGCAATCGATCGTGAAGCGATACGACTCCTGCGAAAACATCGAATCATTTCCATGGCTGCCTGGGTGGCGGGTTTCGCGCAAGAGAAAGATACCGACTACTGGCGCACCCTGCGTCAGTTGCTTTCCTACGACCCGGATCAGATCCAAGCGCTCTATGCCACTCCACATCGTTGGACGCCGTTCGCCCTCCACGAGGCCGGGCATCGCGTGGTCCAGACCGACCTGAGCCGCTGGGACTACAAGCACCAGGTTCTTGAGAGCGCGCACGTGCCGAATTGGCGCGTCTTGTTTTGGGTCAAGCTAATCGAAGCAGTCTGCCAACTCCGGCCGCGATCACTCCTGCGGCTCCTGGCTCATCCCGACGGAGGTTTCCGCGCCGGGATGCGCTGGTACTCCAACATCGGCCGTCGCGTCTGGCCATACGAGATTTGGCACTGGCTGTTCCGGGATCACCGCACTGCCCAAGGACCAACCCTTGCGGAATTCCTGAACGGCGCCTGGAAACGCTCATCACCGCCGCCACGATAGCGCTGTGGAACCATTCACAAGGCACAGGAGCAGACCGAGATCTTTAGTCTCAGCCTCTCCTTGTAGAGCGGGCCAGCTTAACCAAGCGCTCATTCAACCGTACTGCCCCTGACGTCCAAACCTTCGGCGGCAGCCAACGCCGCCTGAGCACCGTCCGCTGTCAAAAAGATCTCGCACTCGAGCTCCAGGGCGAGCGCCACATGTAGCAAGTCAAACCCCCGGCAACCCAGATGCTCGGTGTGCTTCTCAGAAAGAGTGCGTGCTAGGTCAATTGCCTCATCCATGTCCGCCGAACTCTCGAGAAAAGCCCGTCGGGACAGGAGTTTCTTCAGAGTGGCAAGCGCACTGTCGCGCTCCCGACTGATCGCCGCTCTGTCGCCGGAGGATTTGGAGCGGCGCAGGTGGAACGCTCTTTGGCGGATCGCATTGCCGACTTCCAGGGCGTGGAGTGAGAGGAAGAAGATCGCAGGCCTCCCCAGGCTACGGTACTCGGCCACCGCTGCCGCCGTCCCGTGCTCCTCGGCCAGGAGCTTCACCAAGAAACTGGTATCCGCGTAGACTCTCATCTGCGGGACTCGAGCACGAGTTTCGATAGACCGACGGTTGAACGCGGGGCGCGCATCACCTCGTCAAGGATCTCGTCAATTGCACGGCGGCGTTCAGCTTCGTCAGCACCAGCGCCATTGGCTGGTTGAAGAATCCAAAGCGGATGACCTCGGTCTGTAACTTGAACGGATTGCCCCGTACGGGTGATACGCTTGACCCTAAGCGGCTCGCGAACCAACGTTCGAAGCGAAATGGTCTTCATCTTGTCAGACGATGATGTCAGACACCGGTTTTGTCAATTCGAGCGGCTCGGTGTGCTTCTCAGAATCGCAGGTTCACGCCGGCCCGGTCATCCTTTCCTTGGACAATTCAGCATTTCGGTTGCAGATTGCGCTTGGAAGTGCCCAATGAAAGCGCACTGCAAAATTCGCTCCGACTGCGAGGTCCTCCCATATCCACCTGCCAGCTACCATGAGGCCAGACTCTCCTGACTCCGTGGAATCCAAGCCCGATCCGGCCGGCTCATCGTCTGCGCCGGCGCCAATCGACGGGTCGACGCTGGAGATTTCCGTGCACAACTGGGGGAACCGGATCTTCGCCCTGATGGATGCGGCCGACCCGCCCGCGATGTTCAGCGCCCGGGGATTCTATGGTTCGCTCATGAACTGGGCCATGAAGGAGGAGGCGTTCAAGGTTCAGCTCTTCCGCTTCGTCGATGTCCTGCCCACGCTCACCTCCTCGGCGGATGTCTCGCGGCACTTAACCGAGTACTTGGACAACGAGCAGGTCAAGCTCAGCACTCCGCTCCGGGCCGCGCTCAAGGCAAGCTCCTTCGCCGGCAGCCTCCTCGGTGGTGGCATTCGCTCGCAAGTCACCAGCATGGCTCGCCTTTTCATGCTGGGCAGTGACAGCCGGGAAATCACCACGATTCTCCGACGGCTGCACCAACAAGATACCGCCGTGAGCGTAGATGTCCTGGGCGAAGCGGTGGTCAGCGAACGAGAGGCGGACGATTACGCGGCCCGCTATCTCCAGCTTCTGGACACGCTGGCCCACGAGGTTTCCTCGTGGTCCGGTCCCTGCAAGAGCGATTTGGTCCCCGAGGGCCAACTCCCGATCCTAAACGTTTCCCTGAAAGTCTCCGCCTTCTATTCGCAAATCCAGCCGGCCGACCCGGACACTGCCATCGAGCGGCTCTCTGCCCGGCTTCGCCCGGTCCTCCGACGCGCCAAGGATCTAGGCGCGTTCATTAATTTTGACATGGAAAGCTATGCGCTCAAGAACCTCACTTTGCGCCTATTCAAATCCATTTTTTCCGAACCCGAATTCGCTCAGGACCCTCCCTGCGGTATTGCCTTGCAGGCCTACCTGGAGGATTCCGAGACCGATCTACGCGAGCTGGTGCGATGGGCTGCGGCTACCGGCCGGAAGCTGACCGTGCGCCTGGTCAAGGGCGCGTATTGGGACTACGAAACCACGATCGCCGCACAACGAGGCTGGCCCAGCCCTGTCTTCCCTCGCAAAGAACAAACCGACGCCAATTTCGAGCAGCTTTCCACGTATCTTCTGGAGAACTCTACAAAGGTGCGCGCCGCATTCGGTTCCCATAACGTAAGGAGCCTTGCGCATGTTCTCGCCCAAGCCCAGCGGCCTGGCCTCGACCCTAGGACGTTCGAATTTCAAGTCCTGTACGGCATGGCGGACTCGCTGCGTTCTGCCCTGCTCCAGCTCGGCTGCCGTGTTCGCGAGTACTGTCCGGTCGGCGAACTGCTGCCTGGCATGGCTTATCTCGTGCGCCGGTTGCTCGAAAACACCAGCAACGAGGGCTTTCTCGCCCGACGCTTCGCCAAAGGCGCCTCACGCGATGCCCTTTTACGCAACCCAATCCACGATCCTCCGCAGCTAGCAGCAACCCGCGCACCGTCCGTAGCCCACACTCCCGGCGTGACCGGTTTCCGCAACGAACCACTCGCCGATTTTACGATCGCCTCGAACCGCGACGAAATCTGCGCTGCCATCAGAACACTGAAGGCCAGTCTAGGAAGCCGCCATCCCCTCGTGATCGGTGGCAAGCCTGTGACCACCTCGGACTGGCTGGCCTCCCTCAACCCCGCCGATCAGAGCGAAATCATCGGATATTCCGCCCGGGGAACCGTCGAGCATGCGGAGAGTGCGTTGTCCGCCGCGCATCAGGCTCAACCCCAATGGGCTCGCACACCGGTCGAACAGCGAGCATTGCTGCTCGATTCGATAGCCGCATCCCTCAGCCAACACAGACCTGAACTGACCGCACTATGCATCTTGGAAGCAGGAAAGCCATGGCCGGAAGCCGATGCTGACGTGGTGGAAGCCATCGATTTTTGCCGGTTCTACGCGCAAGCCATGCGGGAACTTGGTCGGCCTGAGCCCACCCAGATTGTCCCCGGAGAGACCAACTACCAGCACTGGTGGCCACGGGGCATCGGAGTCGTGATTTCCCCCTGGAACTTTCCGCTCGCGATCCTCACTGGGATGATGAGCGCCGCGATCGTCACCGGCAACGCCGTGGTCCTCAAGCCCTCGGACCAAACCACCGTCATCGCTTCTCGACTCGTCGGCCTCTTGATCGAGGCCGGCCTCCCGCCTGGAATCGTCAACCTGATTACTGGGCGTGGATCGCTGGTTGGCGCCCATCTGGTGGCCCATCCACACGTTGACTTTATTGCGTTCACCGGCTCGGTCGAAGTCGGTTGTGCAATCCACGAACTCGCAGGGAAGACCGTCGCGGGCCAGAGCAATCTCAAGAAGGTCGTTTGTGAAATGGGGGGCAAAAACGCACTCATCGTGGACAGTGACGCCGATCTGGATGAGGCCGTGGTTGGTACCCTCCAATCTGCCTTTAGCTACAGCGGCCAGAAGTGCAGCGCGCTATCCCGCCTGATCGTCCTGGAGGACAACTATGACAAGTTCATCGACCGCCTGGTCGCGGCGGCAGCATCCTTGCAGGTGGGCCCGGCCGAGGCCCCGGGCACTGTGATCGGCCCGGTCATCGACCGCGTCTCCCAGCAACGAATCCTGGCCATCCTCGCAGAAGGAAAAAAGGCTGCAAAACTCATCTTCGAGGGAAAAGTGCCAGAAGATCCCAACGCCTGTTACGTGCCCCCGACCTTGTTCGCCGATGTGCCTCCTGAGTCCCGGCTCTTCCAGGAGGAGATCTTCGGGCCGGTTCTGGCAATCACTCAAGCCAAAGACTTTCCTCAGGCCATCGCCTTGGCCAACCAAGGCGCCTTTGCGCTAACTGGAGGGATCTATTCGCGCAGTCCTGCCCGCATCGAATTCGCGAAGGCCTCGATGGTCTGCGGCAATCTCTACATCAACCGCGCGATCACGGGGGCCGTTGTCGGACGCCAGCCGTTCGGGGGATTCAAAATGAGTGGAGGAGGAACCAAGGCGGGCGGCGTTGAATACCTGCGCCACTTCATGGTCCCGCGAGTGGTTACCGAAAACTGCCTCCGGCGCGGATTCGCCCCACAAGAACCATAGGGTTGCTAAGTCTTTAAAGCGTCCGCAACCGTGTCGAGAAGTTCCGCTGCGGTGAACGGCTTGGTTAGCCCTCCCAAGAGGCCATCAACCGGGGATAACCGCCGATATTCCGCCGAGCGGCCGCTCATGGCTACAATCCTGACCTTGGGTTCGATCGTCTTCAGCGCGTGGACCAGCGAGGGGCCGTCCATCACGGGCATGAGCATGTCGGTGAGCACCAACTGGACTCGATTTCGATTCGCCGAATAAACGGCGACTCCGTCCGCGCCGTGTTGCGCCGTGAGCACTTGGTAGCCATGCAACTCGAGGGTGTGTTGGCAGATCGTCCGCACCGTCCGCTCGTCATCCACCACCAACAACAATTCCCCTTTGCCCGTCCGCAGAGTGGGCGGGGCAGTCGGTTCGTTCGACGACTCCGGGACCACAATCGCAGGCAAGTAAATCCGAAAGGATGAACCGTGGCCCAAACGGCTCGTGACCTTGATGAAGCCCCCGTGGCTCTTGATGATACCCAGCGACGTCGAGAGACCAAGACCAGTCCCCTTTCCCACTTCCTTAGTGGTAAAGAATGGCTCAAAAAGATGGTCCATGACGGAGTCTGTCATGCCGCTGCCGGTGTCGCTCACCGTCACAAGAACGTAGGGACCGACCTTCGCCTCGGTATTGATCGCTGTGTATTGACTGTCCAAGCGGACGTTGTCCACCTGGAGGGTTAGGTCACCTCCCCGGGGCATGGCATCGCGCGCGTTGACACACAGATTCATGAGCACCTGGTGGAGTTGGGTCGGATCGCCCCTCACTTCCCAATCGTCCCGCGCAATAGAAGCGGTTACGGTGATCGTTTTGGGGAACGTTTCCTGGACGATCTGCTCCATGTCTTTGACCAGGTGCCACATCTTCAATGGCAACCTTTTGCCCGCGGTTCCGCGAGCAAAGGTCAGCATCTGCCTGACGATTTGAGCCGCACGTTCGACGCTTTGGTTGGCCATGTCCACGAAGCTGGCGCTCTCCCGGTCCGGCAGCCGAGGCGCGATGAGCCCCATCGCCATCTGCACCGGTGCCAAAGCGTTATTGAGTTCGTGGGCCATCCCGCCGGCCAGGACCCCGAGGCTCTCCATGCGTTGCGCACGCAGAAACTTCGCCTCCAATTGCCTTTTTTCAGTCATGTCCGTGAGGATGCTGAGGACCGACCTCGAAACGCCTTGGCCATCTCGCACCAAGGTCCAGCGGCTCTGAACGGTGAGTTCACGGCCCCCTTTGGCGGAGACCTGCACATCCCCTTGCCATTCCCCCACGTCCATCAAGCGGCGCGTCGCCTCTTCGAATTGGGTGGAATCCCGGTAAATCAAATCCTTCACGTTGCGCCCGATGAACTCGGCGGCAGACCAACCCAGGAGCCGCTCGGAGGCCGGATTCGCCGATTGGATGAATCCATTGAGGTCCCGCACCAGAATCGCATCTTGGGCCAGATCGATCAGCCTGGCCTGTTCGCGAACCCGTGCCTCGGCTCGGGTTCGCTCGATCGCCACGGCACAATGGTCGGCCAGGTCCTGTAGCGTGTCCAAGTTGTCCTGGTCGTAGGCGTTTAACGTGTAGCTCTGAATCGAAAGCACGCCCACCACTTCGGTACCGTGCCTGATCGGCACGAAGATCAGGCTCGCCGAAGGCCGCCCGCGATCGCCGAAGGGCAAGGCGTCCTCAGAAAACTGCAAAGGAGCCTGGCGCAAGATCAACTGCGCTCCCTCCAAGATGACCCGCTTTAGCAGCGGCGTGGGTGAGGTCGGCAGAGCGTCCAAGGCGACACGGCGCCGCTTGCCGTTGATCAAATCGGCGGCATGGATCGGCGTTACGCGGCCCGGCCCTGGTCCGCACAGTTCTAGCGTGCAGGCATCCCAGCCTAGCAGACCATCTGCCACTTCAAAGATCACCTCTGCCGCCTCCTCCGGGGAGGTGACCGCGCTGAGCCGGTGGCCTAGCCGAGAGAAAGCCTCGCTTCGCTTCTTCATGAGCTGGCGCTCGGTAATGTCCCTGGCGATCACCTTTACGCCCAACAAACTGCCTTCGTGGTAGTCGAGCCGCGAATTCGCCTCCAGGACCGCGTGCTCTCCGCTCTTACTGACAGCCTCAAGTTCCAGGCTCGTATGCGCCTGCATGAGGCTCTGGGTGTGCAATTGATGCTGGATCAGACCCCATGATTCAGGAGTTAGAATGCGAGAGAGGCTGAGTCCAACAGCCTCGGCTCGCGAATAGCCTAGCAAAACCTCCCCTGCCCGGTTCAGCGAGGTGAGATTCCCCGACAGGTCGTAACTAAAAATGACGTCATTGGCGTTTTCGAACAAGTCGCTGTAGCGAGCCTCCAGTCGAGCTTCGCGCTGCCGAATCGCCACCGTTTGTTTGGCGACGCCTTGTCGAATCATCACCAACCAAATCGCCGCGACGCCGAGACCTGTGGCGCATCCTCCGGCCGCCCACCACACCCGCCGCGCGGTCACCCACGGCGGACCTCGAAGCACCTCCACGTCCGCCGGTGACCTAAGCCACAAGCGGAAGGCCGACGGCTTCTGATATTCGTCCAAAACCAGAGAGCAAACCCCAGTCACTCTGAGGTGGCTCCCGGGCGCCAGCCTCGCAAACCGGTCGTCCTGTCCGCGGGTGGCGCTGAGCACAGCTCGAAACGAACGATCTCCTGCACGGAGCGCAAGCAGGTCGTCATCCTCCGCCGTCTTCAGGCGCGCCTCCAAATCAGCCTCCAATTCGATCAAACGGTTCTCGTAAAGTCCGCTCAGGAGATGGCTGATCTTGGGTTCCACGGGGCTGGGCGGCGTCGTCGCCACTCCAATGCGCCGGATCACGGCCTCCCCGATCACCGGCATCAAACCCCCCGTCATGGGAAACCCAACCACTTCGATCTCGTCGCCCACTCGTGCGCCGCCTTGCTGCTGGGCAAGAACCCTAATACAACCCGAAGTGTCCTGAATAACCAGCGCTTTGGCAGGCCACACCAGGGTGACAGAACCTCGCACATGAACCTGACGATCAGGCAGGCCGTTCCCCGATTCCGAGGTAAGAGTCGCTATCTCGCGCACCGGCAAACTGAACGGCTTATCCAATAAAGGATCGAGAACGCTAAGATCCGTTGCTGTCGGCGACATTAGCTGAACTCCGGTGACATGCCGCTTTTCATCAGCCTCCGCAACCAATACTCCCCGAACCCGCACCCGGCTTCCCACCAGCGTCCGTTCACGGGGCCCAATGAAACTCAAAAGCCGCGCCTTTAGCGTCTGCTCGCCATCGACCAGCTCAATAAGCAAGTGCCCCCAGTCCTCACGCTCCGCCTGCACCGTTCCCTCCGTCTCAACCCACTGAGCGTCCTGTCTACCTGTCGCCAGCTCTCTGAGAGTCAGACGTTCGGGCTTGGGAGGCACGCCGATGTCAAGTGCGGTAGCCGTTGTGGCGTTTAGGATCGGCGTGAACTTTCCCATCGCGCTACTGCCGGTTAAACGCGCGATCTGGCCAGGCTTCAACGCCAGCCCCATCCGGGGCGCTACCCAGAAGTAAACACCTCCGCTATCGTCCTGAATGAAACACATCTCGGTCCGCAAATCGAAACACGTGATCGTGCCAGTCAGCTCTACGGGATAGTGCCGATCAGCCTCTTGAGGGGGGAGTTCGCTGATTTGTCGGACTTTGGTCAAGGTAGGCAATTTGGTCGGATCTTGCCCGAGACATCTGAGAGACCCACCGAGCAAGAGGCACAGAAGAAGGGCGTCGAAAGCGCGCATCAGGCTCCACTTCGCGGTGTTTTGAGACCGAAAGCGCGAAATCGCTAAACCTCTGCTAGTGACTGGAATTAGCATCCCAACGATCTCTGGAACCGCAACGTCAAATCTGCTTAACGCACGAAAGATACGAGCGCTCGCCAACGCGAGGGCGATTTGCATGTGGCTCACCATCGGCTATCCCTACGAACTTCGTCCTGTGTCCGGGCCAAGCGAACTGCAGGCCCGACAGCCCGGGATAATAGAGATAGTTCGGCGTGTAGGACCAGCCTTTTCGAGCACTCCAAAATTCCCGGTCAGCGAAAGAGCGCAACTGCCTCTCGCCCTATGATATATCGGCATCTACGAGCCTTCCTTGATTCCCCTAATCCCGTCCGGCTCATCACCAGCTCCAAAGAGCGATGTTTCGACCAAATCTTAGGGCAATTCAGCTCGTATAGTCACAACACCATATGCAGGCACTTCCACCGTGTTTGAGAGTTGCTTGCCAGGACGCTCACTGGTGTCGGTCAAGCACACTCGTCGAGGCGCAGGTTTGCCCCACATCAACTTGCTGTTGAGGGTCTTCCCGCTCGCTCCGAAGAGTTGCAGGATCCAGGCGTTGCCATCGTCACTTGGCTTGAAGCCCACCACCAAAACCCCTGAGGGTGAGATCCTGAGGAGGGGTGCGCCGATCTTCGCATCTGAGGTTCCCCCGCCAACCCAGAGCGGTTGGCTGAACCCAGTTGCAAAGCGGCTCGCCTCGGCGATGTCCAAGGATCCGTGCGGATGCAGGAGGTAGCGGAAAACAACCGGACCCTCCTGGTAGGCTCGGTAGTTGGTGCCCCAATGGTTGTTCATAGCCCATGAATAGAACTTTTGGGTTGGCTCCACATGTTTGCGCCAAACAGCCGGATTGGATTGCGACCCCACCAGCGTCGCGGTGATCCCACCGACTTCCACCAGCGGCGCATCGAGAGTGATCCAGGATACCCCCGCCTTATCATTCGAAATGTCCACCCAGCGGCCGACCGTAAACCAGTTTTTGCAGGCACTTGGGATCTGATCGAGCTCCGGCCGGATAACCCCAAGGGGCACATCCAGCCGCATCTCGCCGTTCTCCACCTGGAACGGAAAACCAAAGTTAACGCTCTCTTTGCCGCCCTTCTGCGCAAAGCTCCAGTCTCCCGGCTTGGGGCTGATCGGTGCCCTTTTCTTGTCTACCGTATTGATTAATTGCACGTAATCAAAACCCGCAACAATCTGAATTTCCCTGGTGAGTTTGTTGCACCCTGGAGCCTCGGACTCCACCAGCAATGACGCGACCAACGGGCCCCGTTCACGAACTGAAATCTTCACTTCGCCGTTGCTCTGCATTTTCTTCACATCATCCCCCTCTAAGAAAAGATATTGATTGAGAGATCCACCCGAACTCGTATCTACGAGATTGCCGCCCAGGCCCTTGGCGTGGAAATCGACGATTCCGCCATTCTTCGGGTCCAAGGCAATGTGGATGAACCCATTTTCCAATTCCACACCACGGGCGGTCGCTGGCACTCGCGGGTTAATTGGCTCCCCTGCCCCGATGAAGTACATCTTGCTGCCAAACGCGGAAACGTCCCGCGCCACAAAAACCAAGTCGCCGTTGGACAATCGCTGCGATGGAGCCATCCTCCCAAGCTCGTCGCTAACGCGGTCGCCACGGCCGGAGCGCAGACTCGGCAACTCAACTAGCTCCGTCCTAGGCCAGGAGCTCGGATTATAGATTCGGACCGCGCCATTTCCTTCGGAACTCGGCACGCTGGCTAGAGCGTCCTGGAGGAGCTTATGCGACTCGGCATCTGCCGCGAACGCATACGAACGTTTGATCGCCCACTGCTCTTTGGTTTTTGTATTCTCCGGATCGCTCACGCTGCAGTCCGCCCCCCAGGTGTGCTCTGAGTAGAGCAAGGTATTGCGCCAGGCCTCTCGAAATGCTGTCGCGGGGAAATGCCGAGGATCGAGCATCGCCCAGAGCGATTCGGCCTGGCTAAGACGATCTGAAGAGGCGCGATTCATGGCCGTCTCGGCGGCCGACGATCCCGCGCCGTCTTCCCAATAGGGCGTCCAATCGCCGCTCACCTTGGGGAGTTTCGACGCATACCGAGCCTCGAATGCACTGAATGCCTCGCTGGTCCCGGCGATGATGAACCTCGGATAGGCGAACTTGCTGTTCCAATCCTTGACGAACTCACAGATCTCCGGGTCCGGGACCGCGTTGTCCCCATGCCCGCTCCAGCGCACATACGCGATATCGTAGGGATAGTCACTATGATCGAGCTGATTTTGGATATCTTCCACCAGCTCTGGGCTCATGCGCTTGTAAATATGGGACATCGCATAACCTTTGTAGGGAATCCAAACCAATACCTTTTCCTTGCCTGAAGGTGACATCCAATAGAACGGTTTGTTCTCCCACTGTTGTAGAATGTCCCCGATACGATCGAAATAGTTCGGCGCGGTGGAAAAGTATTTGATGCCCGCCTGGGCCATGGCCGTGACGGTTCCCCATGTATAACCAGGCACATCGCTGATCATTGCGGAGTCCACCTTCACACCGCACTCCTCCCCCAAAACCGTGGCGTATCGGAACAGCTTGGTCAGCTCCTCCGGACGGCAGAGGCCGGTCAGTTCATTCAGATACATCCCGTTGAGTGACACCCATCCTTTTCGTACGGCCTCTTTGAAACGATCGCGCTGTGATGCGGACATTCGATGCTCATAAAGATCGGCCGCCCAAAGAACCTCCACGTTCCACTTGAACTGGGCGCCGGAAGGATAATTCTGTGTTTTCTCGGCGTAATCGATCCCCTGCTCGAGATTGCGCATCTGCTTGGCTTCGACTGCGGTCTGAATCTCCGTATAACCGATGTCGGTATGGGAATGAGGCAAAATGTACACTACTAGGTTTCGGACTGGTTTGAGTGTGATGGGCTTGCTTGCCACGGTCCGTCCGCCCACCTCAATTGCCACTTTGATCTCCTTCGCTTTGCCGACCGCGGGATAGTCAAGATCCACCGTCTGCTGGCCCGGCTGCAACCGAACCGCCACCGGCGGAATCCCGTCGACCAGCACTCGCCCGTCCTGATCAGCCCCCGAATTCTGAAGCACCACTCGGAGGCGCTGGGTCGTATGAGCGTCACTTAGATTGAGTGCCCTGCCATCGTGCAACTCCTTGATCTGAGTTGAACTCGTGGACGTTCCCACCTCCGTGTTGTCCCCTGCATGCAATTGCTGAACAAGCCCCAATGCAGCACCCAGCGCCAGAAGGCGCGACGACGCCGATCCTCCCCATACACCAAGCCTGCGGATCACATTCAGTATGTTCATATCGTTTAGGGAACCTTCCGATTAGCTGCTTCGTGGTCGAGCCACATCCGCTCAATCTCCTCAAGACTTCGTCCGCGAGTTTCTGGGACTGCAAAGCAGACGAACAAAACTGCCACCACACACAAAACGCCGTAGCACCAGAAGGTCGTGGCACTTCCGAGATGATCCACCAGGACCAAGAAGGTCTGTGACACGAGGTAGCATGCGCCCCACAGAGCCACCACCGCCACCGCCATGGCCCGCCCACGAGTGCGGGTCGGATAGATCTCCGAGATCACCACCCAACCGACTACGCCCATGGATACGGAGAAACTGCCCACGTAAGCCATCACCAGCACCAACAAACCGAGCCCAGAGGCATGCAGGTGAAACGCCAGCCCGATCAGTCCCAGTGAAATCCCCATGGCCGATGCGCCCCATAGTAACAACAGCCTACGCCCGCACCGATCCACCAGCGCCATCGACACCACCGTGAAGACCAAATTGGTCAGACCTATCCAAACCGTATCGTTGAATGCTCTAGTCACGCTCGATCCGGCCTGTTTAAAGATCTCCGGCGCGTAATACATGATCGCGTTGATGCCCGTCACTTGGGTCAAAACCGCTAAGGCCACGCCCACCCAGAGGGCCCGCCGTAACCCGGGCTTCAGCAGTTCCGAGAACGAACCGCTCTCCGCCGCGATGGCCTGGGCGATCCGCGCGGTTTCCAAGTCAGCCTCCGCAGCCCCGGCGATCTGAGCCAAGACGGCTCGGGCGGCGTCCAGGGCCCCCTTTTGAATCAACCAGCGGGGACTCTCCGGCACCGGGATAAGCAACCCTAAAAACACTAAAGCCGGCACCGCTCCCGCGCCGAACATCCATCTCCATTTGGTCCCGTCGGACAACTGCATTCCGAGGATCAGGGAATTCGAGAAATAGGCTGCCAGTATCCCGAGCACGATCGCCAGTTGCTGCAACGCTACCAAGCGTCCACGAACCGCCGGAGGCGATACCTCCGCGATGTACATAGGTGAGAGAATCGAGGCGATGCCGATGCCCACGCCCCCCAGGAGCCGGGCGACGACCAGGCTGTCAGCCGTGTGAGCAAGCGCGCAGCCGATCGCCGATACTGTGAAGCAAGCCGCCGATAGTAGTAGCGCCTTTTTGCGGCCAAAGCGATCGCTGAGGGTTCCCGCCACCAATGCCCCGGCCATGCAGCCTACCAGCGCGGAACTGGCCACCCAACCCGCTCGGGCAGCGGAGAGTTCGAACTCGGCTCTGAATAAGCCCACCGTCCCGGAAATGACGGCTGTGTCGAATCCGAACAAGAGTCCGCCGGTGGCCGCCACCAGGCAGATCACCAGCAGGTACCAGGTTTGCGCGCCCGAACGCGCAGCGGGAAATTGCCGCAACTCGTGTTTCATGCTGGCACTCATAAATGGGCAGTGTCTTTTTAGGTTGCCGCCTGTCCTCCATCAAGCTATTTGTTCAGACATTAAGACAATGCGTCTTCTCCGGCTCGACCACGATAGTCCTGTGCCCCTCCACGCGCAGGTCGAACGGCTCCTCCGGGACATGATCCGGCGTCCCGAATTTCAGGCCGGTGCGCTGCTCCCGGACGAAATCAGCCTCGCTCGGCGTCTTGGGGTCAGCCGCGGCACTCTGCGCGCGGGCATTGCCAAGCTGGTTTACGAGGGAGCTCTCGAACGCAAGGCGGGCGTGGGCACACGGGTTCTTCCACGCCACCTTGAGTCGGGTATCGGAGCCTGGCGAAGCCTGGCCAGGGAGATGGAAAGGCTGGGTATCAAAGTCGAAACGTTTCACTTGGATTTCCGAGAGTGCATCGCCACGCAGGAGGCAGCCCAAGCCCTGCAGGTCGAGGACGGAACTCTGCTCAAACGCCTGGACCGAGTGCGCGGTTGGGAAGGCGTGCCCGTGGTGCACTCCCGCTCTTGGTTCCATACTCGGCTGAATCTAAATGGCTCTGAGGATTTCAGCCGGCCGCTCTACGAGGTAATCGAGGCAAAGACCGGAGCGGTAGCCGACCATGCGCGCGAAGAGTTCATGGCCATCTCGGGCGCAGGCACCATCGCCCGCCAGTTGGACCTCCCCAAGGGCGCGCCACTCCTGCTGCGGCGCCACACTGTCTATGACCCGGGCAACCGGCCCTTCGAATACGCCGAAGTCCACTATCGCAGCGACCGCTTCGTTCTAACCTTGGACCTCCGGCGAGAACCCCGATGAGCGTGCTCGCCTGCGACGTGGGAGGCACGCGCATCAAACTCGGAATCGTGCGGGAGGGAATCGTGCTCGCCCTCGACGTTCTCCCTGCCGCGATGGTGGAAACATTTCCTCGGCTACTCGGTGCGATTGAGAACTCCTTCGCCGACCTCAGTCGGCGCAGCGGCGTCGCCCACTCTGACGTCTCGGGCGTCGGGTTTGCCTACCCTAGCCTCATTCCACCACGCACCACCCGGATCACCGGCACTTTCGGCAAATTCGACGACGCCGCGGGATTCGACCTGGGCCCTTGGGCGCAACAGACCCTCGGCCTTCCGTTGATCGTGGATAACGACGCTCGCGCCGCGCTGATCGGGGAATGGCGCGCCGGGGCCGGGCGAGGGTCGGACGACCTGGTGCTGCTAAGTCTCGGGACGGGCATCGGCACGGCTGCAATTATCGAGGGGAATATCCTCCGCGGCACACATGGCCAGGCAGGCTGCCTCGGCGGACACCTGGTGGTGCGCCCGGGCGGAAGGCCCTGTTCCTGCGGCAACATCGGCTGCGCAGAAGCGGAAGCCTCGACAGCGGTTCTGCCGGAGCTGGCTCGTCAACGCCCAGACTTCTCCAAAAGCGCCCTCTCACGCGAGGCTGTGTTGGACTACTCCGCCGTCTTCGCTCATGCTCAACAAGGCGACCCGTGCGCTTTGGGGCTGCGCGAGCATAGCATCGGCACCTGGAGTGCGCTGGCCGTTAGTCTCGTACACGCCTATGACCCCGAGATGCTTATTTTGGGCGGAGGCATCCTCCGCACACCGGAGCCGATGCTCTCGAACATCCGTGCTTACGTGGAACGCCACGCCCACACTCCCTGGGGCCGGGTCAAAGTAGTCCCCTCCACCTTGGGCGACACCGCCGCGCTGATCGGCTGCGAATGGTTGGTGCGGAATAACCTCCCTTGCTCATCGGAATAGGCCACATGCCTTCAACCTACGATAAACAGCCCTTCATCCCCGTGCCGGGGAGCACGTCAGCTTGCGTCACCGGATGGGGCGCGATCAACGAACGCCTCCGCGAAGAGATCGCGCGCCGCGCCTCACGAAAGCTCGTCATTGCCATCGACTGCTATCCGGGCGTCGATACCGCACTCATCGAGAAAGAATTGGTCGCCAAACTGGACCCTTCGCTACTCATCCGATCCGACGATGCCCTCCTGTCACCCAAGGCAATCGAGAATCTGGCGACCCCGTTCCTGGGTGGTGAGGATCCAACCTTTGGCTGGCTCACCAACCTCACCCTGCCCCAGTTCTTCGATCCCTTTATTGCGATGCGACTACGCGCCGAGATCCGCCGCTTGAGCCAGGGCCGGGTTATCGTAATCGGGTGCGGCGCCTCGCATATCGCGGAGTGGGACCTCCTGATCTATGCCGATCTGGCACGTTGGGAGGCTCAGAACCGGTTTCGGCGAGGCGAGGCATCGAACCTCGGCACTTCCAACCGAGGCCAGCCTCCCGGCCTTCAATACAAGCGCGCTTTCTTCATCGACTGGCGCGTGGCGGATCGCTGGAAGCGCCCGCTTATTGCCCGCTGGGACTTCGTGCTCGATACCAACAACCCCGCGGAACCGAAGCTCGCCGACGGCCAGTCCGTCCGCGACGCCTTGGACGTCGCGGCGAGCCGGCCGTTCCGCGTCGTACCCTTCTTCGATCCCGCCCCCTGGGGGGGGCAGTGGTTGAAACAGACCTGCGACCTCGATCCCAACACGTCTAATTTCGGCTGGTGTTTCGATTGCGTCCCGGAGGAGAACAGCCTGCTTCTGGGATTTGGCGACCAACGCCTGGAGATCCCGGCTCTGGACTTGGTCTTTGACCAACCGCACGCGCTCCTCGGCGAGGCAGTGCACGCCCGGTTCGGCGACGAGTTTCCAATCCGCTTTGATCTCCTGGACACCATGGGGGGAGGCAATCTCTCGTTCCAGGTGCATCCCCTGACGGAATACATCCAGAACCACTTCGGGATGCACTACACCCAGGACGAGAGCTACTACCTCCTGGATGCCGGTGCGGGCGCCCTAGTCTATCTTGGCCTCAAAGACCGGGTCGATCGTGCAGCGATGATCCGGGACCTCGAGCGCGCACAAGAGGAATCGGCGCCCTTCGAAGTTGACCGCTACGCCAATCGCTGGCCGGTAAAGCAGCACGATCACTTGCTCATCCCCGCAGGGACGGTGCATTGCTCCGGCGCCAATTGTGTCGTCCTCGAGATCAGTGCCACCCCGTACATTTTCACCTTCAAACTCTGGGATTGGGGCCGCCCAGGGCTCGACGGCAAGCCGCGGCCGATCCACCTGGAACACGGGCGGAAGGTGATTCAATGGGACCGTGGCACGCGTTGGACGCAGGACCACCTGATCAATCGGGTGAGATCACTGGGAGGTGGCCCAGGCTGGCGCGAGGAAGCCACTGGCCTGCACGAGCGTGAGTTCATTGAGACTCGCCGCCACTGGTTCACCGGCGTCGTGCACCATGACACCGAAGGCACCGTCAACGTCCTCAATCTCGTGGAAGGAGAAGGGGCCGTCATCGAAAGTCCCGACCGCGCCTTCGACCCGTTCACGCTAAATTACGCAGAGACGGTCATCGTCCCGGCCGCGGTTGGCCCTTACACCATCCGCCCTATGCACAAGTCAGACCGTCCCTCCGCCACCATCAAGGCGTTCGTTCGCTGAGAAGAGTTGTGCCGCGAATGGACGCGAATCCACGCGTGCATTCGCGGTCGAGCTGGCTGCTTACTTGACCTCGAGGTCGTCCTTCGAGGGCAGTGGGGGGAACTTCTTGTGGGGTTCAGTCTGGTACCAGAACGCGGTTGAGGCGATGTCATCCTGCAGGGGAAGATAGCGGCCGCCCGACTTCCAACCCAACGCCTGGATAGTCACCTTCAGGTCTTTCTCGAAGCGGATCGGGTCGGGAATGTGCCAGCGATAAAGCCCGAAGCGGGTCTGAGAATCGTAGAGCCCATCGGGTCGAATTACCTGCGGCAAACCGGTGTAGGGTGTGGAAAACTCTGTGTAATGACCTTTGCCATCGGCTCCCCGCACCTCGAAATCGTAAGAGCCGCAGAAATAGTCCTCGGTGCCGGTCCCGCAGATGGTCGGAAACTCCTGGTCGCCATCGATGAAGAACTTGATCTCGCCTTCGCCCCACCAACCGGTGTTGCGGGTGCCCCATGCCAGGTAGGTGCCTACGTATTGCCCCTGCCCCTCCACCCCGTCAAGAATGGTAACGACGCTCTTGTAGGGCAGCGGGTTGACGCGATGGAACTGCGCGTGAAAATAGGCGGCATCGTCAGGCACGGTAGTGACCGTGTAGTTGATCTGGTAGTAAACCGTCATCTGGTTATCGTCGATGTTCTCCATCGTGATTCTGGCGCGCTTGCGAAAAGGCATCTGCCAGTAGCAATTGAAGGCGCTGCCCGGATTCACGCAAACCGCCAGCGAGGTCAATTGCGCATAGCGCCCCCACCCGCAGGCAAAAAAGTCGCCCACGGGACATTCAACCGATGGCTCGGTCTCGTCATCCCAGTAAATGCGCAGGATCGACCAGCGCCAATTGCCCGTCGGCGTCATCCAGATCTGTTGAATCGCGCCCGAGCCCTGAATGTCGGCCAAAGTGAAAGTGGATTTGCCCTTGATGACGACGAATGGAGAGACCTTCCAGCCTTGTCCTAACTCCCGTGCCGCACCCCGGGCGGGTCCATCCGTGGACATGCCCGCCTTGCCTTTTTCGCCGGTGAAATTCTCCGGACTAATGGATCTGGATTGCGCCTTTGAAGTGCGGAAGAGATTGCCCAAATTCAAGCCCAGGCCGTTAAACGGCTCATCGGCCGCCTGCATTGCGCTCAAACCGGAGCCGATCGTCACGCATGCAGTCAGGATCGCAAGAGATCTAATCATAGTGGTGTTGATTGTTGTTCGCCCTGGATCCTAACTAACTCCCCGGCTCAAGGCAACATCCGGATCCTGGCGATCGAATTCAGTCCCCTGAGCGCCTTGCAGCGCATTCGCCATCCCGCACTACGCGGGCCGGACCAGAATCTCTTCCACAATCGCTCGCGGCGGCAGGTTCAAAACCAGCATCACGCATGCCGCCACGTCCTCGGGCTGCAACATCTTCACCCGCGCCTCAGCCGGCGGGGGCGAAGGACGCAGTTCCAGGATAGGCGTGTTGATCTCGCCCGGGAATACGGCGCAGGCGCGGATCCCGTTTGCTCTCTCCTCCACGTTGATGCTTTGAGTAAGTCCGGCCAATCCGAACTTGGACATGACGTAAGCCACGCCCGCCTTGGCGTTGGCCAGTTTGCCGGCATCGGAAACAATGTTGACGATGGTGCCCGAACGACGTTGGCGCATGCCGGCAAGGAATGCCTGGACGCAATGATAGGCGCCGTTGAGATTCGTCGCGATGATCCGCTCGTAGTCGGCCGCGCTTAACTGCTCCAAACTCCTCCGCGGTGCGTTGGTGCCAGCAGCGTTCACCAGGGCGTCTACCTGCCCGAAGGCGCTCAACACCACCTTGGTCATCGAATGAACTTGTGCCGTATCACCGATGTCGCAAGGACAGACTAAGATGCGTGCCTCGCCCGAGGCTATCATCGCCGCGGTTTCCCGTAACGCGCTCTCCCGTCGGCCTAACAGCGCCACCGACCAGCCCTCACGGGCCAAGGCCACCCCCACCGCCCGCCCGACTCCGCTGCCCGCTCCAGTTACAACGGCGCTTTTCTGCATAGGTTCCTCCAAATAATCGGCTCACATCTCCGGCAACTCTACCCAGCGCTGATCGCGCGCGGACTCGAGCGCGGCATCCATCACCGACTGGGCGCGCCAGCCGTCCCAAAACGAAGGTCTGCACGCGCGGCGGTTTCGGATCGCGTCGATGAATTCGAATGCCTGGTCGTAACGGAAAGTCACCAACGGGTTTCCCTCGCGCGGGTCGCGGGTCGATCCTGGCCATCGCCAAAACTCTTCGGGAACCTTGATCGTCTCCAGGCCCGTGCCCGCCTTGCGCCCGAGCTGCAACTGATCCCATCGCTCGGTGAAAAACACAAAACTCCCCTCACTGCCGTTGACCTCCACATAATCCTGGCTGCGCCAACTCTCGCTGCGGCCCGTGGCCAGTTTGCTGCTCTCCAGCACGCCGGTAGCGTCCCGTTCGAACTGAGCGATCAGCGCCACCCAGTCCTCCAGGTCCGAGGGCTGTGACCCGCGCTTGTCGATGAACCGCCTCGTATCGGCCACCAATTTGCGCATCGGTCCCATCAGCAAATGCGCAAAATCGATCCGGTGCGAAAGCATATCGCCCAACTCGCCGCTGCCGGAGAGTTTGGCGACCTGCCGCCAGCCCAATCCGCGGTCACCCCAGTCCTGTAACCGGCAGGAACGGAAGTGATACGGCCGGCCGATGGCCCCCGATTGCACTTGATGCGTCAGGTAACGCATCGCCGGCACAAATCGGTAGGTGAACGCCGTCATGTGTCGCACCCCCTGGTGATCGGCGGCCTGGGCCATTTCTTTGGCTTGCGAGGCGTTCATCGCGAGCGGCTTTTCGCAGAGCACGTGCTTGCCCGCCCGAATGGCCGCCAAAGCGATCGGCGAATGGATCACGTTCGGTGTGGCCACGATCACCGCCTGCACCTCCTCCAACCGCACAATCTCCTCGTAATTGGCCGAGGCGAATCGTGCCCCGGTCTGCTGCTTTGCACGATCGAGCACGGTGGCATCGGTGTCGCACACGGCGACCACGGACACCGCAGGGCAAACCGCCAGACCGGGCAAATGATTCTGCAGGGTGATACCCCCGCATCCAACGATAGCGATGCCGATTTGATCCATAATGACAGTGTGCTCGAACCCCTCGATAATGCGCCGCACGCGGCTCAAGAAGCAAGAACAGGTCATGAGTGGGCGGCCGAGGGACGGCGGTGTTATCGGGGATACCCCCGATTCCCAGCGCCTGCCGGATCACGGATAATGACGCAACGGAACCCTGCGCCTGCTTCGCGACGGCGTCATAGGGCTGAGAGTATGTTGCGTCACGAACCAAGAATAGCTGCTGGTGATTGCTCGGTGGAAATACCTGACCGACTTTTCACTCAGAGCCAAGTAATGAAGGAGATCCGTGACGCGTGGTTGGTCCTCTGTGGATTCGGATTCAAGCCGGCAAGACGCCATCTGCTTCTCGCCGAGGATAACCCACTGGATCAAAGCACGGTGAAGCAAGGTCTTGATCACGCCGGCATCACGAACCCGCTGCACGTCGTCAGAGATGGGCAGAAGGTGGTGGATTACCTGGATGGGGTCGATGAATTTAGCGACCGACAGCGCCACCCCCTGCCAGCGGTTGTCTTTCTCGATCTCAACGTGCCTCTCTTGTCCTGTTTCGGCGTGCTCGCTTGGATTCGCCAAAGGCGGGCGCTCACAGCCACGATCGTGGTCGTCCTGACAGCCTCGGAGGACGCCGGAGCCCTTTGCCATGCCCGCAGTCTCGGTGCAGACTCATTTCTTCTCACGAGCTGCAATGGGGAGGAACTCGCGGATCAACTGCTTGAAATGGCCCGAGCATCCAACTGGAATTGGCTCGAAGGCAAACGGTTCGAACACGTCTGAGACCATCACGCAGGGAGAGCGGTAATCAGGCAGTCGGCGTCCAACAACATCGGGAGAGCGATCATGGAGGGTGATGTGGCGTGGGCGCTCACTTGCGAGTCGATCGCACCCCCCAGACATCGGGTAAATCCCTTATTTCGCTCCCCTGGGACAGAGTGAATATTCAGCGCATGACTTTGACTAATTCTTTGCTGGAGCGATGCGCATTTCCGAATGTCCCATCGTCACTACCAAAGGAGAAGCAAGGTGCAGCGGATCGATGAAAATACCCATAATCCATGATAGGCGAAGACAGAAAACGGATCATTGTGTTTGGTGCGGAGGTCAGTGGGTGGGGAACAGCCAATGGTAAGGTCCGCAGAATGATAAAGGCGGGGGTAGCGGTGGCAGCCATTTGCGGCCTGCCGATCTGTGTTTGTTATGGGCAATTGGTGATCAACGTTGGTACTTTCACGCTTCTGCCAGATACCGGCAACCAAGTGGTGGAGTTATTCATAAGCAACACCGGCAGTGGTCCCGTCAGCGTCGATGCTCTGAGCCTCAATGTGCAAGTGGCGGACGGCGGCCCCGAGGTTGGTGCCATCCTTGACGACGGAGCGCATATCCGCGGTCCACACATCACCGCGGTGGACATGTTGAGCGGAACCGCTTTCCAAGCCTTAAGCGGGCCCGGTGGTCAAACCGACACTGGAAGCGCCCCACAACTGGCCCTTTATTCCACTATCGCTCCACACGGGACGGTGAGCCTGGCCCCTGGGCGACACCGGCTGGCGCTGATCACACTCGACACCACTGGCCCGATGGACCCTGGCCCGTGGGATTTCTCCCTCGGCAACACAGTCGCAGGACCAACGACCTATTATGTGCAGGGCTCGCCGGCCATAATCCCGACGATTTTGGATGGGAGCCTGGCTCTCACGCCAGACAATGCGGTGACCTACACGCTGTTGCCGGGGAGTCGCATGCTGGATGACTGGAGCAATGGCGGTCCATCCTCGGTGGAAGCGCCAATGACGGGAACTTTTGAACTGCTGAAGCTGCCAAGCGACCCGCCGTTTGAAGTCCACCAAATCACGAACATTTCGTTCGCCGTGGGGTTCGATCTATCCAACCCGATCTACGAACTTAGGGGGCACGGGGAGTGGCAGTTCGGCGGAGATGGGACGGAGGTGCAAGATGCTTCTCTAGAGGTGAGCTTCGCTGGCAGATCCTCAACCTTAACCAACGCGGATCGAACAATCACGCAACCCTGGCCGATCATCGACTTCACCGTTAACGAGGTGACTGTTCACCCTGGCAACCCATCGATCCAAGCGCTTACGAACACGGTCACCCTCAGGATCGTGGCCGCGCCCTTGTTACGGTTCACGTCCATATTACCTGATCCCGGCACCGGGGGTGTGCATCTCACCTGGCTGCCTGCGGGCTTCACGGTGAGGTTGGAACGTGCGACCTCAGCGAGCGGTCCTTACATTCCGATCGCGACCAACCTTAACACCCAAGCTTTCACCGACACGACTGCCGCCGCAGACCACGCCGAAACCTGGTACCGCCTCCGCTTGCAGTAATTGGGAGACCTCCAACGAATGCCCCGAGAGATTCCTCTCGACCTCTGTCGAAGCCAACGCCGAGTGTCACCACTTTGCTTTGGCGTAGACTCGTAACGGCCTGCCCGGGGCGGCAAATCGGCGAGTCCTGGGTCCTCTGGCGAGCACTAGAACACTTCCGCCCTCAGACCGGTGCCAAGTCGAAGCCTTCGGGCAATGGCTGATAGAGTCCTGAGGGGAAGATGGGTGCATTTCGGATGCAAACTCGGGCGCATCGCCGAATAAACCTGCACCAGGGAAATCTGCGCTCCCTGTTGCTTGATGCCGCGCAACGTTTCGATGAACGCCTCAATTTCCTCGGAGGGAGGCTCCTCACCGTCAAACGCGGCGAAACGGCTCTGGATCACGACCGGTCGTTCTTGGGCGGCAGCGACAATGTTACCCACTATTCTGTCCGTGCCCATCCGCGGGCGGTTGAATTTGGCCAAGTATCCCGGGCTGCCGCCATCCATCTTGACCCAAATCTCATCCTTGGCATTCAGCGATCGGAGTCCGAGCTGAACGTTGGGCAAATCCAGTCCGGTGGCATTGGTCGACAAGACCAACTTGTAGAAAGGGAATTCGCCCTGCGCCCGCCAGTGGACAATCGCCTGCAGGGCTTCACAGAAATTCGGGCAGAGGGTGGGCTCGCCGTCGCCGCTGAGAGCTACGTGGCGCATGTGGCGCAGACTCGGGAGCAGGCTTAGGAAGTATGGCAGCTCTCGCAACTCATCGTTCAAAGCCAAACGCACCGTTTTCTTAAGCTCGGCCATCATGACGGGAACGTCCAAATACTCGTCGCGCGAAGGCAGGTCCCGGCGCACCTCACAGCAGACACAATCGAAATTGCAGCATTTATCCGGGTTCATATTCACCCCAACCACCAGCCCTTGAGTTCGAGGTGAGACGACGACGTAAACAAAGCGATTGTCGAGAGACTCGCGGGAGTAGCCGAAGGACATCTCGGAAGGTTGATAGGCGCCATTGCCAGTTCGGGTCTTCATCGGTGTGTTGTGCCGCCACCGATGAAGTCGAGGTTCCGGCGACGATTGCACAAACCGACCCCACGGTAGATCGCGGGCTGCGCTTGTCGATTGGGGATCTCCCCCAGGTCGCACGCTGATTTGCCGTCGTGGTAAAGGTCACATCTAACCGCGTGCGTCGAGCAGAGAAACCGCTGGTCCGCTTCCTGGATTGGCTTGGTGCGTGCGCGGATGGGGGCTCTCCTAGGGCTACGCTCCACGGGTGGCGCATGCGGACCTCGGAGCCCTTCGTCGCGAATTGCGTTCCTGGCTCCAGCCGCTCCCGTCTATCGATTGTAACCTTGCAACCCCGGGGGCGGGGGTCGCTCCCGGAGTCGTGTCAGCGCGAGGGGCGGTTCAAGGGCTGAACCCGGTTTTCAGTTGTTCTAACGGTGCTTGCCAGCGGAGAAGGCGGGGTCTCAATATCCGATCGATGAAGAGACCACTGCGAAGATGGGTATCGCGGTTGCTCGGTGGGAGGAAGAATCCGGAATCCCCCAAGGCTGGATCCGCGACCTCGCCGGAGTTATCTCACCCGGCTTCGGAGGATGGGTCTCAGACGCCGGCTCCCATCAGTCGCTCAGATGTTGAGAAGAGGGAACCAGGCGTGGCCGGATTGGCTGAGGAACCTGCGGACTGGGAAATCGGGGACACGATTCTTGGGATCTACCAAGTCAAATACATCCACACGGGAGGTGGGATGGGTTTGGTGTATCGGGTCCGGCATCTCGGTTGGAACCTGGATTTGGCGCTGAAGAGTCCCAGAAAGAGCTTCTTTCGAACCGAAGCCCATAAACACAATTTTGCCCGTGAGTGCGAGACGTGGGTTGGGCTGGGAGTACACCCGCACGTCGCGAGTTGCCTTTACGTCCGGACCATCGACGGAGTCCCGAGGGTGTTCGCTGAGTATGTGGAGGGCGGCAGTTTGAGGGAGTGGATCGCGACCGGAAAGCTTTACGATGGGGGAATGGAGGAAGCGCTCCCCAGGTTGTTGGACATCGCGATTCAAATGGCATGGGGGCTGGATTACGCGCACAGCCGAAGCGTGATCCATCAAGACGTTAAACCGGCGAACGTGCTCATGCTGGAAGAGGGCACCGCCAAGATCACGGACTTCGGCCTGGCCAGAGCGCGGGCGATTGCGGGCGAGGCTGCTGGGCCTGCGGCGTGCCGGAGCAGCCTTGTGAGTAACGGCGGCATGACGCCGGCATATTGCTCCCCCGAGCAAGCGGGCAAGAGACTCGTGACGTTGAAGACGGACATTTGGTCGTGGGCGGTCAGCGTGCTCGAAATGTTCGCGGGGCGGGTGATTTGGAAAAGCGGGGTGGAGGTGCGCGGCGTGCTGGACCGATGGCCCGAACTATTGGATCGGGACGAGGCGCGCCTGCCGATACCGAGGGCCCTGGCAGCCTTGCTGGAAAGGTGTTTCAGCGAGCTGCCGGAGAACCGACCGAGCGATTGTTCGGTCCTTGCGCAAGAGGTCCGTTCGATCTATTCGGCGTTGAGCGGTCAGCCTTACGCTCGGGAGGAGCCGGTGCCTCTGGCGCTGCTGGCGGACGGGTTCAACAATCGGGGAGTTTCCCTCTGGGATTTAGGCAAGATGGAGGAAGCGGACCGGGCCTTTTCCGATGCGCTCGAGGATCACCCGGCGCACGTGCAGGCCACCTTTAATCACGGGCTGATCAAGTGGTCCAGTGGAGCAACGACGGACGCCGAGTTCATTTCGGCCCTCGAAGACGCGTGCGAACAGAGGCCTCGCGACTGGATGCCCCGCTACCTGCTGGGGATTGCGCACCTCGAGCGGCGCGACACGGCCGCTGCCCTGACAGTCTTCGAGCAGGCAAGACAGAAAGGTGGTGGGACGGAACTCCTCGAAGCGATCGAGCGTGCGAAGGGCATGTTGGCCAACTCCATCCGGGTGGTGCGTCAACTGGATGGCGGCTGGGTTGGAGCACTGGCCCTGAGCACGAATGGGGAGTTGTTGCTGTCAGGGCATGACGACACGGTTCTTCGATTGTGGGACGTTAATAGCGGTGCACTTTTGCGAGAGTTCAAGGGCCATACGGAGGCCATTAGATCGGTAACTTTCAGCTCCGGCGGTCAATACGCGCTGTCGGGAGGCGCCGACAACACACTCCGATGGTGGGAGCTGAAGGATGGCCACTGCCTGCGGGTTCTTCAAGGCCACACCAACTGGGTAAACTCGGCGGCGATAAGTTCCGACGGCCGCCACGGATTATCCGGGAGCGCGGACGGCACCCTCCGGCTCTGGGACATTGGGAGTGGCCAATGTGTGAGTTCCCTCCCTGCGCATGAAGGATGGGTCAGGGCGGTGGCGTGGAGTGGCGACGGGAGTTTTTGCGTAACTGGGGGGGCGGACACCAGGGTGAAGCTGTGGGACCTGCGCCGCGGGCAATGTATGAGGATCTTGGAAGGGCATACCGACCAAGTAAACTCGGTCGCGCTGAGCAGCGACGGGCGACGCGCTGCTTCCGGCAGCAAGGATACAACCCTGCGAATTTGGGACGTTGAGACTAGTCGTTGTGCCCTGAGCCTTGCGCGGAAATCTGGAGAAGTGAGGTGTGTGGTCCTGAGCCGCGACGGTCGCCAGGCGATTTCGTGCCACGCTGGTGGAATCCTGTCTTTGTGGGACGCCGACTCCGGCCGGTGCCTGCGTACGTTTGAGCAGCAAGCGGAGTTGCCGAGCGTTCTCGCAGTGAGCGCGGACGACCGGCGTCTAGCGTCGGGGGGCACGAACCGCATACTGGTTTGGGACCTCGGACTGGACGGCTGGAAATCCGTCGCGAAGGTCCTGCCCCTGGCGGTGTGCAAATTAGCCCCGGCATCGGCGGCGCGAAAGACCGCCAATGAATTCGGACAACTATTGCGCGACGCGGAAACCGCAATGATGGAAGGACGATTTGCGGAGTGTCTAAACTTAGTCCGGGACGCTCAACGGTTGGAGGGCTACCGAGCCTCCCGCGCCGCCAGCGAGTTGGCGGCGCGCGCCGGACGCCACGGAGCCAAACTAGCTCCCCGTGTCCTGCGGCAGCGCAGATCACTTGAAGGCCATACCGGCGGGGTGTGCTCGTCGGTCTTGAGCCGAGATGGCCAGTGGGCATTTTCCGGCTCGTTGGATCGGACAGTTCGGGTGTGGGAAACGGCTTCCGGCGGCTGCCAACACGTGTTAGAGGGACACGAAGACGCGATCACTGCCGTTGCGGTTGACGCTCATTGTCGCTGGATCGTCTCGGGGAGCAGGGACAAAACTGCGCGACTTTGGGAAATGAGCACGGGGCGCTGCTTGTGCGCGTTTACCGGCCATGAACGGGGGGTAGCCGCGGTAGCGTTCTCACCGGATGCCCGCTGGGTCGCGACCGGCAGCCACGACAAGACCACACGCGTCTGGGACAGGGCAACAGGGAGGTGTCTGCGATCGTTTGCGGGTCATCTGGAGGCCGTGATCTCGGTGGCTGTCAGCGCTGATGGCCGCACCGTGCTCTCATCCGCGGGTGACGCGACGATACGGTGGTGGGAGGTGGCGACCGGTCGTTGTCTTCAGATCATCCGCACGCAGAGCGTGCAAAGCTCGGCGGCATTGTTCACCGATGGGCGCCGGGCGCTCTCGGGGGGAAACGACGGAAGCGTCAGAAGCTGGGACCTGGCTACGGCCAGGCTGTTGGGGACTTTTGATGCACGCGAAGGAGAGGTGGTTTCGCTGGCGTTGAGCGCGGATGGGTGCTGGGCTCTCTCGGGACACGGGAACCGCAAGTTGCGCTTCTGGAACCTGGCGAACGGAGAATCATGGTCGGGCTACGAGCGCCAGACCGAAGGGATAACATCAGTGGCACTAAGCAACGACGCCCGATGGATACTCATAGGCGGAGCCGATGGATCTCTGCGGCTCCGGGAATGGGAATGGGATTTCAGGTTCGATGGTCTCGCCGATTGGGATGAGAATGCGAGAGCGTTTCTTGAATCGTTCCTCACGCGGCACTGTGCGCTCGACGACAACCGGCTAGCACATGTTGGCGGACCTATTCTGACAGAGCAGGATTACGAGGAGCTAAAGAAAGAACTCGAGAGCTGCGGCTTCGGTTGGTTGAGCATGAATTCTGTCCGCCGAGAGGTCGCAACCATGGTAAAGGACTGGAAGGGACCTCGGCCGCTCCTCGTGAACGAGAGTAAACCACAGGTTCGCCAGGCGGGCCAGCAGGCACACCAACCCAACCGAGGCTCGACAAGCCGACCTTAGGCAGACAGAGCAGGGCAAAATACAAACAAACTGGAATAGGCCGCCTGGTTATTCCACACACGAAGCGGGCGAGGGCCTTTCAGGGTGCTGGAATGGCCTGCGAGAGTCGGAGCATCGCGTCCCTGGGTTCACCCACTAGCCATGGCTGGCCAAGGCACCAGGCCACGCCCTTACGCAGGTCGACATCGGATAGGCTGCTGATCGAGGTGGCATAACGTGCCTTGGCCACCAAGATGACCAGCACGTAGAAAACGTAGGCGACCTGTTGCTCCACGTGCCGATCCTGCGCTCGTCCCGCCTTGTGCTTGAAGAAATTCTTGGTCGCCGCGAGGAGCGGTAGTGGCGGTGCGGAATGGGTGAGCATTGCACCGAACGTGTCGATTCCCGAGGCGGCGGCTGTCGTCAACGACGTGTGGCGGCTCTTGGGTGGCAACTCGGCAAGGTCGACCTCAACTGCGGCACTCCATTGGTGTCGCAACAACATCGGCAAATCCTCAGCCGACCAGCAACTCGATTCCGCTCCACTCTTGATTAGCATTTCGCACAGAGCCGAGGGACCGCTGCGGAGCGCCGCTTCATCGCAATTGAACTCGGTCATAGGTTCTCTAAAGGTCTATACGTTAGCCGATTCGGGATCTTGCAGGAGACGTTCAGGCGAGCCCCCTGCGATTGACGCCGAACTCGCGTCGCAATGGAAGGGAGATGCTCAAGGATGGCGCGCCAAACGTTGTAGGACTTGTTTCAGTTCATCGATTTCCGCTTTGCCGGCTCGCTGGAAGGCCGCGCTTTCATATTCGCCCAAAACAAGGAACAGTTGACGCTCAAAGATCCGTTTGGCGGTCAACAGAAGGTTAGTCCCTTCACTTGGGCTGCGGAGACCGAGGCGCTGGACTAGTTCTTCGTAGGGAGGGGCTTTCGCCCCCTGTAAGATCGGCTGAAGCACCCGCAGGTTGAAGATCTGCCAGGTCTTCTTTCTCCGTGACTGCTGGTCCTCGCCTTGCGTGCAATCCGCCTCCATGCGACGCAAAGCCTCTGCGATCATCGCCCGGAGGCACTCCAAATCGTAGGCATCGTCGGCAAACTGCGACTGGAGTGCCAATTGGGCCTCCAAACGGAGATCGCCGACTTCACTGAGGTTTTCCAACGATTCAAACTTGCCTCTTCGCTGGTTTGCCCGAATCCAATCCAGAACGAAGTTTTTGAGGCTGGCCTTAAGGAAATCCCGGAAACGGCCTCGGGCAGGATCGGCGTGCGCCAGCCATCCTGGCTTGGTTAGTCGATCGGCGGCGAAATCTTGCAGCAATTCGTTGGTGTGCTCCCGCAACGCGGGAAAGGCAGAATGCAGATAGATCTCCAAGGGGAGGCGATACTTGGTTATGAGCCGGGCCAGGTCATCCACGCTCCCTCCCCCAGCGCGCCTCAATTCCGACGGGTCGGTTTTTGCGAAAACCGAGCTTTCGGCCCCGGGACTTCGAAGTTGTGCCATACCCACCGCGAGAAATTGCTGCTGACGACTCGCCAGAACTGCCGGCCGTTGACCGAGTCGCGCCGCTGCCAAAATTACGGCGCACGAGCATCGCTGGCCAGAGGAAAGGAGGAGGAAATGGCGGAATCGGGCGGCCACCACGCGACCGCGCGCAGCATCCGCAATCTGCCCAAAGTTCTGCGCAAGATTTCAATTCGGCCAACGTATAGGTATCTAACCGAGCTTGTCCGTGGCGTTCCCGAACACCGCGGCTTGCCTATGAGACGATTTGAAGAAGATATGGTACAAACCTTTATAGCGGGTCCGGAAAGCCTATGTGAAGGAGTTTGCACCGGAGGTAATCCTGCCGCGCACCCGCCCCCAACGGTTATGAGAATGATCCTAGGTGCTTTGTTCATAGTGTATTTGACGGGCGTACCCACCGTGTCTGCAATAGATCCCGGGTCCGCAACGGCTGCCGTCACCGGATTTGCGTGCGTCACCAACCTGACAGCTTCGGTTCACCAAATCTCGCTAGCGGATGACTCGGTTCCCCTCTCCTCGACCCCGAGCGGCGATTCCACGGGCCCCTCGCTGAGCGCCAATGGGCAAATCGTGGTGTTTGTGAGCGATGCCGCCGATCTCACCAGCAACGAGACCCGAGCCTCGAACCTGGGTGGCTTCAACAACGTGTTCCTGCGAAACCTCACCAATGCTGGGATCTCCCTCATATCCAAAAGCCCGGCGAACCGGGGCGGAAATGGCGACTCCTGGGGACCCGCAGTTTCCGGGGACGGAAGGCGGGTGGTCTTCCAGAGTCGAGCAACCGATCTTGTGACGAACGAGCTTAACGGGATCAGTGACGTGTTTGCCTGGGACTCCCAAACCGAATCCATCACGCTTGTCAGCGTCAACACGTCTGGAACGGGCAGTGGCCAAGGCGAGTCGGGGAATCCTTTGATTTCGGAGGACGGGCGCTGGGTGGTGTTCGAGAGCGACGCCAGCGACCTTGCCGGCCATGACACCAATGGTCTGAACGATGTCTTCATCCGCGACTTGCAGTCAGCGACCACGTCGTTGGTCAGCGTCAACCGGAACGGGGACGCGAGCGGTGACGGCGCATCCTACTGTCCGGTGATGACCCCGGACGCACTGAGAATCGCCTTTCTCAGTCTATCTTTGGACATGGGCGGGCCAACGACGAACAATCTCGGCCATGTGTTCGTTCGAGATCGCGAGCGGGAAATGACCTACTGGGCGAGCGTCGGCCTGGTGGCCAGATTGGAGATGTTGGGAGTCACCAACGCAACGCAGTATCGATGTTTTAATCCTGCCCTAAGCGCTGACGGACGCTTCGTCGCCTTCAAGGCAGCAGCTTTCGAACAGGCCAAGATGGCCTGCATATTCCGCTTTGAATTGGAAACGGCTGAGACGGTCCTCATCTCCACCAACGCCGCCCCAAACATTAGCCGGAGGACGGAATCCTCCGGGCCAACCCTGAGCGCCGATGGCCAGACTTTGGCGTATGAGGGGGCGGACAACTTCATCCATGTCTGGCGCAGTCAAGGGGCGACGGAGTGGATACTCCCCACACAAGCGAGTGGATCGGCTCTCTCGATCGGCCGTGCGCGTGCGCCCCTCCTGAGTGGCGACGGGCGAACGCTGAGCTACGTAAGTGACTTTCCGAAGATTGTTCCCGGAGTCACCAACCTGATGTACGAAGTTTATCGGACCGACCTTCAGACCGGGCAGACGCGGTTGGCTAGCGCCGACGGATCCGGGAACCCTCTGAGCGAAAGCGATATGGGAACTCCAGTCATGAGCGATGACGGAACCAAAATCCTATTCCAAACCCGGCAAGCGCTTTTGGCCGTGGACGCCAATGACGCCTATGATGTTTACTTGCGAGATTTCATGAGCGACGCCATCGCTCTCGTTTCCGGACGATCTGAGGTTACCCCCAATCACGCAAACCGCGGCGCTAGTTTTCTGGGTGATGGCGCCATCAGTGCGGATGGACGGTGGCTGACCTTCACGACCGTTGCTGACGGATTGGTCGCTGGAGACACCAACGGGTTTTGGGACGTGATCGTACGCGACCTCTACACAGGCGCAAATATGCTGGCGAGTGCCAATACCAATGGCTCCGCCGCCAATGGCCACTCCCGTAGCCCTAGCCTGTCCGCAGACGGCAGGAAGATAGCCTTCGTAAGCAGTGCCAGCGATCTAGTGCCGAACGACGAGAATCAGGTAGAGGACGTGTTCGTACGGGATTTGACGACTGACCTCACTACCCTCGTGAGCGTGAACAGCTCGGGGGCCAGGGCCGCGACGCTGAGCTCGGGTCTCCCAATCATTAGCCCGGATGGCCGCTGGGTGGCGTTCCGCAGCAAAGCGACCGACCTTGCTGCTAATCCGGTCAGCGGCGAGAACCTGTATCTCCGCGACCTGCGTACTCGATCCACGCGCTTGGCGGCGGTGCTGGCGTCGAGTCCGGCATCGCACATCGCCCCGTTGGTGTTTAGCCCGGACGGGACAGTAATCTACTTTGGAGAAATCCTGGCCGAGATGGCTGCGGGAGCAGACCACGGCCAACCCTCCATGTATTTCTTCGCGGTGGCGCCCGAGTGTGGACCGGATACCGACAAGGACGGCATGGATGACGAGTGGGAATTGGCGCACTTCGGGGACCTCTCTCACCACGGCAGCGAGGATACCGACGGCGACGGTTTGACAGATTTGCAGGAGTTTTGGGCCGGAACCGACCCGACAAAGGCGGATTCCGTGCTGGCCGTCCGATTAGCAGGGCGGGACGCTAACGGCGGAGTGCAACTGAGATGGCCCGCATTGCCGGGTAGGACCTATCGCATCGAATACAAGGCGGAGCTAACGGATTCAGCCTGGATCCCACTTCCCCAAGGAATCGTCGCGGAATCGCTCGCAGGTTCCTATGCGGCCGATCCAAACGAGGCGTCGCGCCGTTTTTACCGCGTTTTTCTGAACCCGTAAGGAGACAGAAATTAGCATTTTTCACCACCATGAACCTCAGAATCGACGGTTGCACAACCAAGAACCTCACGGGCTTCACCCGGACCGATCTGCTTGCGGCCCTGGCTACACTAGCACTCCTCGGCCTGCTCCAAGCAACCGCGCTGGGAAACAATAAGGAGACGAGCCGGAGTGGCGTCTGCCTTTCCAACTTGCGGCGACTCGGGACCGCTTGGACCGAGTTTGCCAACGATAACAACGGAACTTTGTCGTTCAACGGCTGGGGGTCGAGCAGCGGTTGGATCCCCTCGGGGACCGTGATGGATTTTAACAGCACGAATACCGACAATACGAACAGCTATAAACTCGTCGGGAGCCCTGCTTCACAGCTCGGTCCCTACAGCCAAAACCCCAAGTTCTACAAATGCCCGTCGGACCAAAGCCAAGTCACTATGGGGACCGGCGAAGCCGCGCGACTCTACCCTCGAGTCCGCAGCTACTCAATGAGTGTCGCGATGGACGGGGATACCGACGGCGGGCTCGATTGGGTGTTGCCAAGCCCACCGTACCGAACCTTCCATAAAATCTCGGATATCGTAGCCCCACCACCAGCGAATGCGTTCGTGCTCATCGATGAGCACGCCAACTCGATTGACGATGGCATCTTTGCCCTGCAAATGCCTGGGCCAACCCTAAGTACCGCGCGGTTTCAGAACCTCCCTGCCGCGCGTCACGACGGCGCGAGTGCTCTTTCCTTTGCCGACAGCCACGCCGAGCTGCATTTTTGGCGCGATCCTCGGACCACGCCGCCTGAGAGCAGTGACGGTGTTTATCTCGAAGACGTCAGCAGCCCGAACAACCCCGACGTCCGGTGGCTGTCCGACCGCACTTCAAGCCTCGGGCCGTAGGGCGGAGAAGCTGCGGGTGACCTGCGGCATCAGAACTTTTTCGTGCAAGACTTGGGTTTGGGAGACGTATAAGTTTTAGAGAGACAAACCACTCATCAGCCGAGGGAACTCAAAATGAAACCGATCCAGTGCTTCTCATTGGGGTTTAAGCTATTGCGCATCGCCCTACTGCTGCTGCTGTTGCTGGCGCTGCCCTTTGCGGGGCAAACACAGGATTACAGCTATATCACCAATAACGGGGCCATCACGCTAACGGGATACGCCGGGCCCGGCGGGGCCTTAACCATCCCCAGCGTGATCGGTGACTTGCCGGTCGCCAGCATCGGAGATGCGGTGTTTCAGGGCCACACGGACCTGACCAGCGTCACGATCCCCAACAGCATCACCAATTTCGGATCGGCGGCGTTCGCGGCCACCGGCCTCACCGAGGTTAGAATTCCGGAAAAGGTGTCGAGCATCTGGGACTCGGCGTTCGCCGACTGCGCCAATCTAACCAGCGTGACGATTCCCACCAACGCCGTCAGCCTTGGGTTCGACGTGTTCGCTCGGAGTGGGCAGACCGACCCATCCACGGGCTTGACCGTACTCACGGTGAACGGTTCGATCATGATCACCGCGTCCGATTGTTTGGGAGGTGAGGTGGTCATCCCTGGCGTCATCGCGGGCCGGCCAGTCACCAGCATCGGAGACAGTACGTTCCAGGGTTGCACTGGATTAAACAGTGTCACAATACCCGACGGGGTCACCCAGATTGGGCACAGCACGTTCCAAGGGTGCTCGGGTCTCGGCAGCGTCACGATCCCCAACAGCGTCACCAATGTTGGCAACTCGGCGTTCCAGGGGTGCATGAGCGTGACCAACGTGACCCTAGGCGACCACCTCGGCACGATCGGTGGTCGGGCGTTCTCCTCCACCAGCCTGCGTACCATTTTCATTCCAGACAGCGTCACAAGCATCGGTGAAGAGGCGTTCTATTACACTGGCCTGACCAATGTCAGCATTGGCAAAGGCGTTATCCGCATCGGGGTTGGGGCATTCGCGCAGAGTGCCCTGAGAAGCGTAACGATTCCGAACAACGTCCTCAGCATTGAGGGATTCGCATTCTATAACTGCTTCAGCTTGACGAATGTCGCGATCGGACAAGGCGTCACCAATATCGGGGATGAAGTGTTTGACGGGTGCATGAACCTGACGGCGATCAAGGTGGATGCGTCCAACTCCTCCTACGTGAGTGTGGACGGGGTTTTGTTCGACAAACTCGAGACCACGCTGATCCGCTGTCCTCCGGCAGGGAAAGGGGGACATTATACAATTCCCAGCAGCGTCACCAACATCGCTAGCCACGCCTTCAATGGCTGCACGCGCCTGAGCGGCGTCAGCATGCCCAACGCCGTCCTCAGCATCGCTGACTTTGCCTTCACCGACTGCACAGCGCTGACCGCTATCACCATCCCCGACAGGATCACCAGCATCGGCAACTCAGCGTTCAGTGGCTGCACTCGCCTGGCCAATATCACATTCCCCAACACCGTCACCAACATCGGGGACGGTGCGCTCTCGGGCTGCAACGGCCTGGCCACCGTCACCCTCCCCGATAGCCTTGCCAAGATCCCGGACTCAGCGTTCACATCCTGTGCAAACCTGAAAAGCGTCACGGTGGGCAACCAGGTCACCAACATTGGTGGCTTTGCCTTCTACCACTGCACCAAACTCACGGGTGTCTATTTCCGAGGGAATGCCCCTGACCTGGGAGATTCTGTGTTCGTCAATGCCAACCGGCCCACCGTCTATTACCTTCCGGGCACCACCGGCTGGGATTCGACTTTTGACAATCTGCGGACCAAAGCGTGGCTGCTCCCCAACCCGGTGGTGCTGACGACCGGCTCCAATTTCGGTCTCCAAAACAACACCTTCGGTTTTACCATCTCCTGGGCGACGAACATCCCCGTTGTGGTGGAAGGAAGCGCGGACTTAGCGCACTCAGTTTGGACACCGGTGGCGACCAACGCCCTGACTGACGGTTGGTCCTATTTCAGCGACCCGCAGTGGACGAACTATCCGACACGGTTCTACCGGTTGCGCTCTCAGTGATCTCCTGCGGGGCGGCCAGCTAGAGCACTGATCGCGGGAGGAGGAATTGCGGGTTGCCCGAGGAGGCTGGCGGTTGAAAGGGGAGAACCTTTCATCTCGGAACGGGCCAAGTTCCTACTAATCGGTCGGCGAGCCCTCGCTGAGGCAGCAGCGAGGAGACGAGTGCCAAAGCGGCACAGGCGCCTCCGGCCAGAACGATCGCTCCCCCCTGCCCCACTTGCGGCGAAAGCACTCGAACGCCGAGGGGGAGAGCCAGGAACGGCAACCACGTCACGAAGTTGCGACAAACCACCCGCGCGCGTGAACTGGGTGCACCATCGGAGTTCACCCACGCAATTCTCAGCGCGAAAGCCAGACCTCCGCCGCGGAAGAGCAGAGAGAGGAATAAGCAAGGTAGTATCACGAAGATCAAGGTCTGCATGTAAACGGGCACCGCCGTCGCCAGCACTTCGGCGCGGACGCGCTCTAAGGGACGTTCCCCTTGATCCGGCAGGTGTCCGAAGGAGCTCAGGAGGATCGCCCGGGCTTTGGCCACGGCGTCCTCCGAGGGATGAACCCGTCTGGCAATGTCGCTAGCTTCTGCCCGCAAATAGTCATCGATGGCCGTTCGTGCCGCGAAACCGTTCCAGAGGAGGGAGTTCGTGATTGTGGGCTCGAAGCGGTAGGCTATGTAGGTGGCCAAGGCATCAGCCTCGCGTGCGTGGGAGGTGTCACCGAATAGCGTCCGCCGGTGGAGATCATCGTAAAGGCGGAGGCAATCATGAAGTGCAGCGAGTTCCGGAGTTCCCTGCAGCAACCAGGTGCGGAGGATCAACATGACCACCGCGAAGGACACGGACAGGAACGGAATCAAGAGACTTCCACCGAGCATGGCTAACCGCCGACGGCAAGAGACCGTGGCGATACCATCGAGCAAAGCGCGTATCTTCGCCACCAGATCCCCCGGATCAACGCCGGCACGCAGAGAACCGACACAGGCCCTTGCCGACAGAGGCAGGGGAGCCGACAAGGCCCGATGGCTGGAGTCATCGGCCCCGACGAGCCGCCCTTCCAACGCGGTAAAAGCGACTTGCCTGAGGAAATCTGCGGAGCTTGGGGCAGGATCGGATGCGGTGGCCGGGAAGTCGGCAGTGTCGGGGGCGGGAAAGTCGAGCAGCTTGGCTCGCCCTTCTCTCGTGATCCACACTCGATCCAATGCGAGGATGGCGGGTAGCGTACCATCCTGCCCGGCGGCGAGGAGTTCCTCGGCCAGATCAAGCAGCCAAAAACGGACGTGATTCCAGGATTGTGGATGGGACAGAAGGCTCAAAAGAGAACCTCCTGAGGCTGCCTCAAAGGCATCCCAGGCTTGGGTTGCGGTGCGTTGGCCACCGAGCCAGCGCAACCGACCAGGGCGAGCCAGGTAGCGCAGGGAGGCTGCAAGCGGCGGCGCGCCGGGAGGCAGTGTTCGAATCCAAACTCGCCGCAGGAGCCGCGCGTCGAAGCCCAGATGGATTTGAGCGTCATTGTTGCCGCCCAGGTCGGCAAGGACGTGGTAAAACCCAATCTGAGGTGCAGTTGTTAAATTCGGCAGGGGCTGGTCGGAGCCGGCAAACGGTGGGCGAGCAGGAAAGGCGGCTTTGACGACCACGCGGGTATTGGTAGCCAGGTCATGCCAAGCGGCGAAGCCGTTGCGGCGCCGGGCGGTCGAAAAAAGCAAGAGCAAGAGAACCCAAAACGAGCCGGCTAGCAGCGCGCTCCCTGCGGCAATCCTGGGGCCGGCGAGCCAGCCGGGAGCCAGCCAATAAAGCGAGCCGGCGGGCAGGGCTTTCAAGCCAAACATAATCAATGCGCGCATGGCGGCGCGCGGCACACCGGGGGGGGTCCGGTCCGGCCGGACGACTCGCAGACCGGCGATCCATTTGCCAACGGAGGCGCCGTAACGACCCTCGAGAAGGACGTAGTTGGCCAGCAGCAACAGCAAATAACTGACCCAAACCAGGAGGAAGCCAGGTTGGTGGATCTTCGTTAGATCCTCCTTCGCCTGAGCACTGCCCAGCAGGAGAAAACTCATCAGCGCAGTCGTTGGTCCAAGGACTACGCGGTCGATGCAGCCGGCCAGACATCGCCAAACCAAGGTAGCAGGCTTGGGTGCAGTTGAAGTGTAAGGCAGCAGCACGGCGCGGAGCTGCTCATAGTCTTGGGAACGGGCATCGGGATTCTTCTCCAGGCAGCGAAGAGTGACACGGCAGAGCGCATCGGGGAGGCCTGAACGCCACGCCGCCGGGGACTGGGGACGGTTTTCCAGTACCGTGGCCAGCATCTGCATCAGGTTAGCTGCCTCAAAGGGCTGCCGGCCGGTGAGCAAGTAGTAGAGGGTTACGCCGAGCGCATAGATATCCGAACGCACGGTCAACGCGTCTCCGCGAAGCTGTTCCGGGGAGGAGAAAGCCGGCGTGCCCAAGAAGCCACCTACCGCGGTGAGGCTGGGTTCGATGCGGAGAGCGGTGGAGATGGATAAACCGAAATCGCCTATCTTCACCGAACCGTCAGCGCCGACAAAACAATTGGCCGGTTTGACATCCCGGTGGAGGACACCAACGCGTTGGGCAGCCTCTAGTCCGGCGATCACCTGGAGGATCGCATCTACCGCCTCGGCCACTGGCATTGGGCCTTGCCGGGCGACACGGTCGTGTAGCGTTCCCCTGGCCACCAATTCCATGGCGATCACCGGAACTCCGGCGATCTCCTCGGTTCCATAGACATAGACGCTGTTGGGATGATTGATCGAGGCGGCCAGGCGCCCCTCGCGGAAAAATCGACGCCGTGCTTCCGGGGAATCCAATTGCTGGCTGAGCACCTTCAGCGCGAGGCGGCGGCCACAGTCCAAGTCCTCGGCTTCGAAGACCGTGCCCATGCCGCCTTCCCCCAGTACTCTCACGATCCGGTAATGCCCGAAGGTTGCGCCCGGTAGTGGAGGCGCAAAGGTTCGGGTTGGTGCCGCCGTTGCAACCACAGTCGCCGCGGTGGTGTCTGCCGGATCGGCCCCGAGCCCGACCCTCAGGAGGCAGCGCGGACACCGGTTCGCAGGAAGCCCAGGAGGCAACTCGAGGCGGCAGACGGGGCACCGAGCTTGAACAGGCGTGTGCTCTCCGGGTTCAACGTTCGTATTCATCCCGTGTGCTTCAAGAGGAAACGATAAAAGTAACGTCATTCACTGCTGGAAAGTTCGAAAAAGGTCGCTGAGTTCAGCCTCCACATCGCTCGGGGAAGCGACAGTCTTAGCGATCTCTTCTCGCAGGATCACGCGGTAACGGGCACGCAATCGCTGCATGGCCATTTTGACTGCCGCTTCGCTTAGCCCGAGTCGCACCCCGATTTCTGAGTAAACAAGAGCCGACTCATCATGCGTCAAACACGCCTCCAGGTGCTCGAATAGCTGCCCGCGACCGGACTCCGTATATTCAAACTTCAAGCGATTCATGACCTGCCCCAGGAGCGCTATTGCCCACTGACGATCGAAGACCGAATCCGCAGCCGCCGGCAGCGTTAACCCAGCATTCAGGCGAGACTCGCCCAACTCAGCATCGATGGAGACCATGTCCACGAATCCACCACGTTTCTGGGCGTGCTGCCGGTGCCATTCATTAGCCAGAAAGCGCTTGAACGCGGTCAGCAGGAAGCTGCGGAATCGGCCCTTCTGAGGATCGGCTGCGGCAATGAATCCTCGATCCATGAGGTACGCAAAGAAGTCCTGGGTGAGGTCTTCGGCTTCGGGTCGCGCATGGCCTTGACGCCGCGCGAATGTGTAGAGGGGACACCAGTAAAGGCGGCAGAGTTCGCTCAGGGCATCGCGGGCGGCGGACGAATCCTCACGGCCGGCACGGACAACAGCGCTCCAGTGCGTGGTGGTGAATTGGCCGCCCACGTGGGAGAAGGCTTCTGGGGCATCGTCCGGCATGACCCACGACCCGATGATTGGCTGGCTGAAAGGCACTTATCCCTCCATTGTAGCGCGGCGTCAATTAGTAATCGGCCACAGTCCATCGAACCCATGAGTAGAATGCCTTACCACCTTGAACCCTTGCTTCCATCGAACAGTGGCGCACGCAATGCAGCGCTTGCCGGCGAGGCAAGCGGGGCCTAAGCCTGAGGCACCGGAGGAGCGGTCTCAGGCTCAGTCGAACGACAAGGGCTTGTCAGTGGTTTTCAGAATCACCGAGTCGAGAGGCTCACCTTGGAGTCGTGCTCGATCGCCGTGATCACAGCAATGGGGTCCAGGACTGGACCCACGGCGGTTTTCGCGGCGGTCCGGGACCAGAGCTCGACGATCTGGTGAGGCGTGAGGTTCGGATCTACCTGCCAAGCCAAAGCCGCCACGCCAGCCAGATAAGGCACCGTCCAACTCATCCCACCGGTGCGATCGTAGGTATAGACCTGGCATCCGCGGAAACTAGCCAACGTTCGGTTGGCCGCGGGAACCAAAAGGACCGCGTCAGGGCGGCCGTATAGGCCACGTTGGTAATCACCAGGCTGAGGTTCGTCATGATTCTCGATTCTCCTGAGAGTGCCGATGTGGAGGAAATCAGGGTCGCAGGTGACCACAAGGATGTTGGCTTGTTCGGCCTTTTGCAGTGCTTGACGCCAGCGCGCGTAATTGGGGCGCTCGGAGAAAGCGCCGAGTGAGATGCTCACTACCCGGATTTTGGGGGTGTCGTGAATTTGGCTATTGAGATCGACAATACGCTCCAGTTGCTCGGCCCAGGGCTCGTTGCGGAGCCATTTCCAGGAAGGCGCGGCGAAGTAATAAACGGAGGCGCCGGGCGCCACGCCGCAGGATTTGCCCACGGCGATGCTGACGACGGCGGCGCCGTGCATTTGCGGTTCGACGCCATCGACCTCCACCGCTTCGTACCTGGTGATCTTGTCGCGGAATTCCTCGTGGTCCTTGAGCAGAGGTTGGTCCAGGATTGCGATGCCAACCCCCCTGCCATCGATGCCCTTTTCGTGCAGTTTTCGCACTCCCAGCCCCGGATTCTTGCCCTGCTCCAGCAGAGTTCTCGGGTTAAAGCCCGCGGGGAGTTGATCGCCGGGCGGCCAGACTGTGAGACTGTCAAAGGTCAAGGCGCTGAGCTTGCTGGCTTGATCGCGAAGATCCAACTTGGCGACCGAAACGCCCGCCAAACCCCAGAACGAATCCAACTTCCTCAGATCCCCCACTGTTCGCAGGTTAAGCTGCTTGCCCTGGCCAATGTCCAATTCCTCCCCGGCAGCGCGCAGTTTGAACAGCGTGAACGGGTTGGTGAACTCGCCCAACCGGGCAAACAGGGCGTTGACCTCGCCGTAATCCTGCGTCAGCGTGACCCAGTCCCCGTCTCTGCCTCGATCCTCGTTTTGCGGTTTGCCGAGAAGACGTTCCAGTTCATCAGGGGTGGTGAGGCGGGCGACGATGGCGCCCTCTTTGGCGGCCGTTCGGACCAATTGAGGGGCGGTAGCAGCCGGCTTGTCAGCCTGGGGCAAGGCGACGTAGGGCAGGATGAGAACGGCCCAAGCCAAGAGCAGCCTGGCCGGTGGCCAGCAAGAGAGGATCAGGCAGAGCGGGTTTCGAGGAATCGTAGTTTTCTTGAAGTTCATAGGATTGATGGGATTAGGCGGTTGATCGGATCAGGTGAGCAGACCGATGGAACAGCCCGAGACGTTCGTGCCCGGCGGGATAGTCGGGAGTACCACCCGGGCTCCGATCGTTCTGCTTTCATTCACATCCCTTCCTTCAGCAGAAAACCCTAAAGGTAACGCCCGGCTTGATGGCACCGCTGCGAACTGCGGCAGCCCGACTAGGTGGCGCCAGCGCGAACGCTGTGTGCGCGAGGCACGGTCACCGCCCACGTGGGATCCGAATGTCCCATTGGCGGGACAGGGTGGTCCCACGAACGGTGCGGCGGCCCGCCAGATGCTCATCCGGTGGAGTAGTTCTGGGGTTGGAGGATCGGTGGTTTAGGCAGCAGAATTACCTACACGCATTCTTGGCATCTTGGTTGCTAACAACATTCTCGACTGTCACGCATGAACAATCTCACGCTTGCCGCCCGACAACTCCTCCGGTCCCCGGGGTACACAATCATCGTGGTCCTGACCCTGGGCCTGGGAATCGCCGTCAATACGGCGATCTTCACCCTCGCCCACTCCCTGCTCGGCCGTCCGATGCCGGGTGTGCCAGAGCAAGACCGCCTCGTTCAGATGGGCCGCACCTTCGGAGGACAGGGTTTTGGGTCTATGTCATATGGGGATTTCCTCGATCTGCGCGAGCAGGCCCAAGGTTTTGCCGGCCTCTTCGCGATCCACAACACAAGCCTAGGGCTCGGGTATGCGGGTGAATCGGAGCGGGTGCCGGGGGCGGTGGTGTCGGGGAACTTTTTCGAGGTTCTTCGCGTACCGCTAGCCGCGGGGCGGGGATTTCTTCCCGAGGAAGACTCTGTGCTAGGGGGCCACGCCGTCGCAGTTCTCAGCCACGGGTTGTGGGAACGCCGGTTCGCAGCCGACCCAAGCGTCGTGGGAAAGGCCATTGAGCTGAACGGGGAACGATTCACGGTGGTCGGCGTAGCGGGCGCTGGCTTCGACGGAATCGACCGCATGGGAAAGACGGAGGTTTGGGTGCCGATGGCGATGCTGAAGACCGCCGCGCCGACATTCGAAGATCCGGCGGCCGTGATGAAGAGCCACGCTCTGGTTTGGCTCGGTGTGATTGGGCGGCTTAAGGACGGGGTTAGCCTGCAGCAGGCGCAGGCTGAGGTTTCGGCCTTGTTCCCCAGGCTCCTGGCGCAATGGCCAGACAAGAGCGGGAACCCGGCGATCGCGCTCGGCGCTGGCATTGGCATCGGCCCCGAGGGCCGCGCGAAAGTGCTGCGCGAGTTCCTGCTTCTCCAATGCGTGGTGGTGCTGGTGTTAGCCGTCGCCTGCGCGAATGTGACGAATCTTCAGTTGGCGCGAGGACTCAAGCGCGTGCGGGAGGTGGCGATTCGATCCGCCTTAGGCGCGAGCCGCTGGCATATCATTCGAGCCTTGCTTACGGAGAACCTCCTGTTGGCTGTCTTGGCAGGCTTCTTTGGGGTGTTCTTGAGCTTCTGGTTCCTTCGCACAGCCCAGGTATTCGGCCCCACATCCGCGCCGCTAACTGGGTTGGACCTTACCCCTGATTGGCGCGTGTATTCTTTCGCGGGAGCGACCGCCCTAGCAGCCGCCCTGGCCGCCGGCTTGATGCCGGCGTTACGTTCCGGAACACAACCCCTAGTCGAGACCCTGAAGCAGTCCGCGGCCCAAGGGTCGGCTGCACGGTCACGATTGAAGGAGACGTTCGTGATTGCCCAGGTGACGCTCTCCCTGGTGCTCTTGGTCGTTGCCGGCCTGTTCGTGCGAACCCTCCAGGAGGCGTTGAAGACCCGCCCCGGCTACAGCGTCGAGCGCGTGGTGATCGCCTCGATGGATTTGGGGATGCGAGGTTACGATGCGGCCCGAGGCCGGCAATTCTTCGATCAACTCCTCGATCGGGTCCGGGCGATACCGGGTATCAAAGCGGTCGCCTTGGCGCCCTCCGCTCCCTTTGGCGGCGTCAACCTGGGAGCGCCGATCCGCGCGGCTGACGCTCGAGGGGACTCGCCGCTCCAACTGCAGGCGCGGTTCGCCGCAGTCTCGCCCGGGTTTTTCGCCACTCTCGAGCTACCGTTGTTGGCGGGCCGGGCGTTCGGAGCGAGCGATGGTCCGGGTGGGCCGGCGGTGGCGCTGATCGATGAAACTTCAGCAAAGAAGCTCTGGCCAAATGAGAACCCGATCGGGAAACAGCTCAGCATGGGCAGCATGGACGGCTGGCGCACCCTGGAGGTGATCGGAATCGTCGGCGACGCGCGCTATCGGTCGATTATGAGCGAGCCGGAACGGAGCGTGTACCTGCCGTTCGCCCAGAACTATCAACCGTGGATGACGATCATGGCGCGGACCGAGAGCGATCCGGAAAAGGTCATTCCCTGGCTGCGCTCGATTGTATCTGAGATGGACCGGGGTGTGCCCTTGTACGATACAGGCAGCCTCACCGCCCAACTCGACCGCTCGCTCTGGCAACAACGGTTCACGGCCAGCCTCATGAGCGTGTTCTCAGCCTTGGCGCTGGCGCTGGCAATCCTCGGGCTTTACGGGGTGATGTCGTTTTTGGTGAACCAGCGCACGCACGAGATCGGCATTCGCATGGCGCTCGGCGCGGAGCGTGGCAGAGTACTGGGGTTGGTTCTGCGACAAGGAATGCGATTGGCGCTGATCGGGATGGGGATCGGCGTTCTGGCGGGAGCAGCTTTGAGCTGGGTGCTGCACTCGCTGCTGTACGAAGTGACGGCATCTGATCCGCTAACCTTGGTGGGGGGATCGCTGCTGCTGGGCGGGGTTGCCCTGATCGCCTGCTGGCTGCCAGCGCGACGCGCTGCGAAGATCCAGCCGATGGTGGCGCTCAGGTACGAGTAGAGGGCGCGTGCGCCCGCGGCCCGCCAATCCACATACCGGGAAGACAGCAACCTGGCAACTAGGTTACAAATTCAATGGTAACGCTGCAAAACCTCGCGCACGGATTCGGTGCCCCCCGCCGGTTCTCGTGGCGAACCGGCCCTCAGCAAGGAATCGACAACGGCGGGATAGTTCCCAGTTCGACAGTGCCAGCCGTGTTCGGAACCGTAAATCGCCCAACCTAAAGGAGTCGCGTTAAAGTCCTGGTCCTTCAGATCCAGGGCGGGCCGGTGCGTGAGTAACAGATCGGTCATGGCCGCGTTTCCGTGAAAGGCGGCCCAGTGAAGGGGCGTGCCGCCATGTTGACCGCAGGCGTCAACTCCCAAGCCCGCGGTGAGCATGAGGCGAACCGCGGGGAGGTTGTTGTTGCGCGCGGCGTTGACAAGTTCGGCCTGGTGGGTCTTGACCCAAGCCGAGGGGTCTCTGCCACTCTCAGCGAACGCCGCGTTAAACAAACTCTCGTCCTGAAGCCAGCATGCCACGATCAAGCGGAGGTCGGCAGGACTTCGCTCCATCAGCAAACGGAGGACATCCTCATGTTGGAAATCCCGAGCCACCTGGTGCGCGAACACATACCAGCCAAGCGTCCATTGGTAAATAGCGCCTCCGGCGTGAGGATTGCGCATGGGGAAGCACTCTCTGGTCACGCGCAAACGAACGCAAGCGGGCTGAGCATCCAGGTGTTTGCGCGCCAAATCCAAGTCCCCCAGGGCAGAGGCCATTAGGATGTCGGTCGCGCAACCTTTGCCCACCAGGTAACGTACCACCTCCTGGCGGTCCCGAATCATATACTGTGCGGGAGTGGACTCGTGATCGACATCGCGGGCGTCGATATTGGCCCCCTGATCCAAGAGGAACTCAGCCACCGCCACGGTGCTAGCGAAGTGGAGCGGGGTTTGACCGTCGCCCCCGGCAGCGTGAACCACCTGGGGATTTGCGCGGACCAATCGGGTGAGCTCGTCGAGCATGCCCAAGCGCGCCGCGGCGTGCGCATCCACTATAGCGCCGCGTTTGATCGCGTACGCAGCCAACTCCGGTTCCGCCACGTGGAGGAGCCCGAAACCACCAGCCCACCAACGGCTCTTCGCGTTGAGATCGGCTCCAGCGGCCAACAGCACGTCCAGCATTGCTTGGCTGCGCACATTGGTGATTGGGGGGGAATCAAAAGGCCCGATCGGATCGTTGATCCTGGATTTCAGCTCGGGATGGGCCCCGAGAAGAGCGCGCATCCCCGGGGCATCATCCGCTCTCATCGCCTGCTTAGCCTGATCGATCAATGGGTTTCCTGAGTTCAATTCGCTCATAGGTTACGAGGTCAGGTTGAAGCTAAGAGGTACCGGGATCCAAGTTAGCTTACCGATGAAGGGTGAATGGGGGGCGATGGGCCAAAGCGCGGGGCCACACGTGTCTTGTTGCCACGCACAAGGAAATGCAGCATGAAACAGCAATCTCACAGGCTGCGTGGGGTGTTCAATAACGCAGTCGCGTTCGTGTTTCCGCGACTGCCCCGGTAACTGACACCTTGCCGCCGTGCACAACGACCCAACTTCCCCGTCGGGATGGTGCCGGAAAAGACTTCGGAGACAAGGTCCCAACCGCCTTGGTGGGGAGTTCGAAACGCCCCCGGTCGGGAATCTAACCGCGACCGCTACTTCTTAGCGACCGGTTTCTTAGCGGCTACGGCCGCCTTCTTCTTCTGGGCTGCTGCAACGACCTTGGTTTGTTTTTGGGACGAACGCTTACCTACGGATTTCGGAGACTTGTCACCCATAATTACTCTAACTTTCGTTGATGGTTTGTTGATCCGCAGCGTTGTTATCGCAACGGAAAGGCCACCATACGCAGCATTTATGCGTATTGCAAGGGTGACGGATGGATATTGAACGGGTGACCGTTGAGCAACTTCAAGGGCTAGCCCTGGGTTTTCTTACGTTCCTGGCGCTCCCAATACCAAGCCACCCAGACGCTGATCTCGTACAGAAGCTGGAGAGGAACGAACATCATGACCTGGGTCAGCACTTCAGGAGTGGTGAGCAGAGCGCCCAAAACCAGGTTAACCACGATCATATAACGACGGAAAGCCGCCAGCTTGGCATAATCGAGAACGCCGATCTTCACCAGGGCGAGCAGGACGACGGGCATCTCGAAGCCCAGCCCCATCCCGAGCATAAACTTAGTCACAAAGCTGAAATACGTTTCCGCCCGCCATTCGGGCACCGCCACTCCCATCCAGACCGCGTAAGCCTCGGCGGCGCGCAGGGCCAAGGGCATGATTCCGAAATAGCAGAAGCACACGCCAACAATGAATAGCCCCGCGCCGATGAACAGCCCGCGCGAGAAATACTTCTTCTCCTTGAGCCTAAGGGCCGGGGCCACGAATTGCCCGATGTGAAACAGAACGAATGGAGCCGCCAGCAGCAGTCCTCCGAAGAAAGCCAGATGCAGGGAGGAAACGAACGGCGCGGCCGGGTCCAGGTACACCAACTCCGGTCCGTGGCCAGCCTGCTGCCCGGCGGGCGCGTTGGTCTCCATCCGAACGGACAAGTAGTAGTTGGTTCCCACCTGGACCGGCTCCAGATGCAGAAACACCTCTTTGGATTGGCCCAGAGAAAGGTCACCAAATGAATTGGTAAAAGGCACCACGTTAGTATCCCCTTGTCCGCGCCACCATTTCCAACTGCTGTGGGCGTCCGCCGAGCGCGTGGAGTTGACGAACTGCGTGAGGCGGTTCGTGCCTAGATAGACGGAGACCGTTTGGCCCTTAACCGCGTAGAGGAGGCGGGCGCGCGCCAGAGGCCACTTCAGGACCGTGACCAGGTAGTTCACTCCCAAGAGGCATACCATCATGGCGATCATGACGGCCGTGCCGCTTTTGATCAGCACCCAGCGGAGGTCCTCGAGATGTTCCAGGAAGGACTTGACGGCGCCTCCCCCGTCCTCGGGCGGCAGATCGTCCCCGAAGGAACTGGAACTCCCGACACCTGTTTCCACAGGTGCCTGGCTATTCGGGGAACCGTCAGGCGCTTCGCTCGCGTCGGCCATGACTTAAGCTGAGAGCCCGTCAGGCTTTAGGAGCAGGCGAGGTGGCGGAGGCGGCAGAGTGCGAGACTGGCTCGGCGGTCTGGGCAGGATGGCTGGCCGTGGTGGCGGCGAGCTGGGGCTGGGTATCGGCTGGGGGCTGGAGGGCAGGTGTCGGCGCGGGTGCCGGTGAAGGCGGTGGCGGCGTGTATTCCACGTGGCCGGCCCGCTCGATTTCATCCTGCACTTCCCTGGAAGCTTTCTTGAATTCCTTGATGCCCTGACCCAGGCCTTTAGCGAAATCGGGGATCTTCTTGGACCCAAAAAGCACCAGGATGACGGCCATGACGAGCATCAATTCACCGCCGCTCAGGCCCAGTACTGCCAAAACACTGTTCATACTCGCGGAATCAGGCCTTCGGATCGGTGTCGCGGGAGGCCTTCTTGAATTCTTTGATGCCTTGGCCCAAGCCTTTGGCGAATTCAGGGATTTTACGGGCGCCAAAGAGGACAAGAATGACGACAAGCAGCAAGATTAACTCGCCGCCACTCATCCCGAGCACTGCTAGCATCACATTCATAGTTTCGATCCTCGAAAGCGTAAGCCACGGTCCGAAATTAGTAAAGCGACAAAAAGTGCCGCCTTGCGCGAAAACTAATGGTTTCCCAATGCAATCCGATCGCTTGCCAGCGCGTGGCGAACGGCGACAACCGAACTTGGCCCGCTCCCTCGGTAATCGCGCCGAACAGACCGTTCACTCGGGAGTTTACCGACCCATCGTTACAATCGCAACCAACTGTGAATCAAGGATTTTCGCTCGAAGAGCCCGCTCGGCCTGCTCCTGGTTTAGGGAATCAACCGAAGGGAGCGCGAACACCCAAGCTCGCGTAACACGAATGGGGGCCGGCAGGGTTTGTGCCCCGTGCCGGACTCGGAGGGTTTGTCCAAGCCTTACTTGGAGCCGGGAGGCAGCAGGAGAATAAACTCGCCCCGCCGATTCTTGGACCAGGCGGACTCGTCGTGGCCGCTCTCCAGAGGGCGGTCCTCACCCCAACTGCGGGTGCGAATGCGATCGGGCGAAAGGCCGTAGCTGACCAAGTACTCTCGTAATGACAATGCCCGGCGTTCGCCCAACGCCCTGTTATACTCCTCGGTGCCGCGCTCATCGCAATGACCGTCGATCAACAATTTGACCTCCGGGCGGCCCTTCAACTCATCGCCCACGGTATTCACCTTGGAGGTTTCGGAGCGTTTCACCGTTGCGCTGTCGTAATCGAAGAACACCATTTGTCCGGCGAAATGATTTGTGTCCTGATTCATCCCGTCGATCTGGTCCAGGGGTGTAGCCGGGATCCCACCGGTCAGACCCTTGTCAGGATTTGTAGGAAGGGTCTGAGTTAGGCCGGCATCCGGTCCCGTTGGGTTGGCGGGCGGAAGAGCTGGCGGTGGAAACTGCTGACCCCGCTGCTGCCCAAGGTTCGTGGGTGTCCGAGGCGGCTCGGGTTGCTGATTCGGTGGAACCTCCGCGACCCTGATTGCGGGGATCGGAGTGACCGCGGTGTTGAGTTTTTTCTTACAACCCGTGCCGGTGAGGCTGAGTAGGGCTACTGCTAATAGTGCGTTGAGGAAAATCGCGCGTTTCATGTTGATTCGTAGACTGGTGATTAGCTACCGCGCCCAACTGGGCTGGGAGCACACACCCAAGTTCTGGCCGACATCTTTGATCTCTTTGGTAGGCACGTCAAGCAGAGATAGGCCGCGCTTGCCCCCCCCTGAACGGCGGGTGAACACGAGGGTCCTCGAGTTCGACGCCCACGAGCCATCTTCGCCCTCGCAGATTTCCTCAGCGTCTCCGCCGCCGGCCTGAACCTTGTAAAGGTGGAAGCCGCCCATTTGCGCCGTAAAAACGATCCACTTGCCGTCCGGCGACCAGTCCGGCTCGCTGGGGTTCACAACCGCGCCAATTTTAAGACGTTCTACTTGGCCACCGGCTGCCGGGACAGTTGCCAGCACGCGGCGCCCATTCATTTTGGTGGCGAATAGAATGGTCCGGCCGTCGGGTGACCAACACGGGGACGACTCATCCTCCCGTGAGCGGGTCAGTTGGCGGGCGTTGCCACCGTCCGCATCGGCCACGTAAATGTCGGGACTGCCGCCCTTGCTCAAAACCATGGCCAGGAACCGCCCATCCGGCGAGGCCGAGGGGCTCAAGTTGGAGCCCGAGTAACGAGCCACGACCTGGCGAGCACCAGAGTTAAGGTCGTGTGAGACGATGTCCGCATTACCGAAAACATACGTGGTGTAGTAGAGCCTGCGCTGGTGCGGCACCCAGCAGGGCGCAGCGACGACCGTGTTATCGGAGGTCAGGGCCTTGGCATTGTGGGCGTCGTAATCGGAGATGTAGATCTCGCTGTTGGGCCCGTTGTGCACTTTAAAGGCGATTTTCGTGCTCGCGATTCCGTGCTGGCCGGTGATCGCCTCAACGACCGCATCCGACAACGCGTGCGCCTGGGAGCGGGTGCTCCCGCCCGCGAAACCCTTGTTGAGCCGGATGCTCTTGGCGATCACGTCGGTTAGGAGGCCACGGACTTGCCCCTCGTTGTCGCCTTTAAGAACATAGGCTGCCTTCTCCTCGCTCGTGAGGAGGAAGCCCGCGATCTCGAGGTCAAAACGGAGGACGGCCGCCGCTTCGCCGCTGTAGCCAACCAACGAAATGGGAGTTCGCTTGGTCGCGTCGCGATTGATCTCCAAACGCTCAGCGCCGGCGTCAGCGGCAGTCACCGCCGTAGAAAAGATCACAATGGCGGTGGCAAAAAAGGAAACTAATCCGAGTGGGTGTTTCATCCGAGAGCGCGTTTGGCTTTTAGGTTAAAGTTAATGAGAAAAGTCCGGCGCTCATCTTTGGCGCCGGTGGGAAATGGTTGGCCGATGGTGACTACACGGTCCAGTGCCGCCTGGACCGATTTATCGAGGGCGTCGAGGCCGGACTTGGTTTCGATGCGGGCCTCCAAAACCTTGCCATCCTTGCCGATCACGACCCTGGCAACCACGGTGGAGTCGTCGGGAATGCCGGCGGGAGGATTCCACGCCCGATCGAATATGCCCACCACGAACTCCCCGTAGTTGACATAGGCCTCCCCGCCCTCGCCTTGCGGTTCCGATGTTACGTCATTGTGGGACAGGCGGTCGCGGATTTCTTTCGCAACTTCGTTCGCTACAAGCTCACGCTGAGCTTGGATCTGCTGGCGACGTGCCGCTACCGAAGCCGCCGCCAAAGCAGCCTGATCCTCCTCGACCACACGGGCCTTCGGGTGCTTCACAACTTCCGTCAGGTTAACCTCGATTTTTCGCTTGGGGGTAGCGGTTTTGGGTTTGGTATCCGTCTCTGGAGTGACCTTCTTGGCTGCGGGGATGGCAGCAGATAGCGGCTCCACCACAGGCTTCCGATCCGGCTCGGGCGGCCGCGGCGGCTTCGGCTCCGGTGGTTTTGGGCGGGAATGGCGTTGGTGATGCGGTGTGACCTGCGGTGGAGCCGGGCGAGCGACCGGCGCCGCATCCTGGGGTATAACCACGGGTTTGACCGGGGCTGGTGGCGGTCGAACCGGGGCGACGGTCCCGGACGGTTTGCCGCCGCCGTGGGAGTCGCTATCGGTCAGTCTAAACGGGCCGCGGTAGAAGGTGATGGCGGCACTGCTATTGCGTATTGGGGGATGGGAAACGACGAAGCTGGCGCCCGCGACCAGGATAAGAACCACCAAGCCGTGAACGGCCGCGGAGGCATAGAAGCAGCGCTGTTGCAGGTTCATCGGGCTCCCGGCGGCTCGGCCCTGGCGCTAAAATTCGTCAGGCCGCGGTTGCTCAAACGGTCCATCAAACCAAAGACCAGCTTCCAAGGGGTGTTTTCGTCGCCCCGGATGAAGATCACCATGCTGGGGTTGCTGTGCTGGGCCCGCACCAATTCGCTCTCGACCTGATCGAGGGTCATGTGCTGGCGGTCGAAGGTGTAGATCCCCTGCGCGCTAACTTCCACCGTCCGGAAATCCTCGCGGCTGAGCTTGCGATCCGCCTTGCCGCCCTTGGGGAGCTTGAGATCCATTCCTTGCTCAAGCATGGGAGTGGTGATCACAAAAATAATCAACAACACAAACGCCAGATCCAACAGCGGCGTGATGTTGATGTCGCTGAGCGTGACCAGCGGATTGCGTTGAGAAAAACGGCGCACGGGCAGAGCCGGGAGAGGCTAGAAGAGATGGATGAGACGGAGCAACAGGTAGATCGCCCCCAGCGCCACGATCCAGAAGCATGCGACTGCGACTCGGCGGCGCAACCCGCGAAGGCTGTGATGGTGACTCCCGCTGTGCCGCCGAAAGATCCCTCGATGCAAATGATGTTTGCATTTGCCGCAGTTCTCCAGAGCCCGAAGGTTCATTTCGCCGCAGTAGGCGCACTTGATGAAGAGCTCGCTCTTGCATCGCTCGCAAACGGTAGCACCGCCGCGGTTCAGATGGTCACAGCGCGCACAGAGAACACCCCGCTCAGCCTTTTGAATCGGTGGGGCCGCAGGAGCCGGACTGATTTCATTCTCCTTCGTCATCAGCAAGATACTCCGTTTCGATTTTAGAGACTAGTTCCTGGGCAAAATTATCCAGTTCGACGGTCAGGACGCGCAACGTGTGAACCAGCCAATTATAGCCAAACATGGACGGGATCGCAACCAGCAACCCGGCCACGGTGGTAATCAGAGCGCCGGCCACGCCTGGAGCCATCGTAGGCAGGTCGGCATGGCCTCGCATGGCGACATAGCTGAAGGCGCTCATCACGCCCCAGACCGTGCCCAGCAATCCGAGGAACGGCGCACCGCTCACGGCGATGGCCAGCATGATCAAGCCTGATTCCAGCTTGAGCGCCTGCTCAGCAACGGTTCGTTCCAGGGTTCGCTTGACGTGTTCCATCGATTTGAGCGAGACGCGGCCTTTGCTTCCACGACCCGCCGCGGGCTTCAAGCGCTTGTCCAATTCCAGGCAGCCCGCCCGATAGACAGAAAACAAGGGACAGCCATCGACGTGGACTTTACGCTCGTGAATGGAGAGGACGGTGCTCTGCCGGCGAAACTCGCTGTCAAAATACTGGTTCAGGCGGCGGGCACGGCTCATCTCGATCACTTTCGAGGTGATGATCGACCAGGCAAAAATGGAGAAGATCACCAAGATGATGATGATCGCCTTGCCCGCCAGTGTCGCCTCGCCCCATACATAGAGGAGTTCGACCTGGGATTTTGCCAGCATCGCTAACGATACGTTCATTCAAGCGCCTCAACCAAAGCCACAACCAATGGCGGGATGATGTAACCCCTTCCTGCCAATAGGTCAAAAAGTTTCCGGCCCTTGTTACCGCTTCGGGGCTCTGTTAATCTGCCCGACCATTTGATGCAACCGGCAACCGGCTTCGCCCTTTCGGCCCGCCCTCGGCGCTTTCGCCTACAAGAGGGAGGGCTCTTGCTGGTCATCTTTTTCCTGGGCCTTCTGCTGACTTTTTTCGGTGGCAGCGTCAATATGCCACTGTTTCAAACCGATGCCCAAGGTAATCGGCAGCGGGTCTTCAAGACTAGTTCCACGGGGGAGAGAGAGCCGGTCCTGGTCCGGAAGAACAAGTTCCTCAACGCCCAAAATCTGATCCAACTGGCGAAAGACACGAGCTTCATCGCCATCATGGCGGTTGGGGCAACGTTCGTGATCATTTCCGGTGGCATCGATCTGTCCGTGGGAGCGATTTACGCGTTGGCCTCGGTTCTCGGGGCTTTGGTGTTCCACTATTACGGTCCTGAGGGGACTGGTTCCGCAGCGTCCGCCTGGCTCGGCTTGACCGCCGGCATCGTGGTTTGCGTCGGCAGTGCCACGCTCGCAGGCCTTCTCAACGGGGCGACCATGGTCGTGCTCAAAGTCCATCCGTTCATCATCACTTTGGGCACGATGGCTATCTACCGGGGCGTGGCCTTCGTCATCACCAAGGGGCAATCGGTGGGATCATTCCCCAAGGCCTTCCGCTCGATGGTCCAATTTGAGATCGGCGACGGCCTGGGCCTGGTGCCTATGGCGGTGATGCTCATGGTTGCCGTTGTGGGCGGCATCTACCTGGCCCGGATGGCCGCCGGCCGACGCGTCTATGCGGTCGGCGGCAACGAACTAGCCAGCCGCTATAGCGGCATCAACGTCGATCGCGTCAAGCTGAGCGTGTTCGTGTTTTCCGGGCTCACCGCCGGCATTTCGGCACTGCTTTCCTTGGGCTACTATGGCGCGGCCACGTCTGGTGATGGCCAAGGCTATGAGCTAAACGTGATCGCCGCAGCGGTAGTGGGCGGCGCCAGCCTGTCCGGGGGCAAGGGCACCGCTTTGGGCGCTCTCCTGGGCGCGCTGGTCATCCAGATGATCAACAGCGGCATCGTTATTCTCGGGATCGACCAGAATTATAGCCAGATCATCATCGGCGTTGTGGTCGTCCTGGCGGTTGTGCTGGACCAGTTCAACAACTGGCTGGCTAAACGTCGTTTGACCCAGCACGCGCATTAGGGCTGCGGGGGTGGTGGCTGGCGAAGTCGGCTGGGAATTCGCCGGGGCATAATTTCATTTTCCGGTTCGGGCAGGAGGTATCCCCTCCTCCGGCTGAGGAAGTGTGTCGCAATAGGGTGGTTCTTTTTCGTAAAATGGCGTTGTTGCCTTGCCAAGAACGGGCTAAAGGTGGCCCGTGTCCACCGATCAGCGCGCTATTGGCGACGGCTTGTGCCGTCTGCGTACGATTTTCGGTGCCTGGGCTGCAGCCGCTTTCCTGGTCCTGACGGCCGCGGCACAAACCAACCCCCCATCGGGCGCTGAGGCTGTCCTCGCGCGCTTCGGCTATCGCGAGACACGAGTCCACGATCCCTCGACCATCGTCAAGTGCAAGGATGACTACTGGGTCTTCTCCACTGGCATGGGCATCGTCTCGCGTAGATCCAAGAATCTGCTGAAGTGGACCGAAGGGCCGCGGGTTTTCACGAACACGCCCGCCTGGACCACCAATGCCGTCCCTGGAAACCGGGGCTATTTCTGGGCACCCGACATCATCCGGACAGGCGATGGTTACTTCCTTTACTATTCCATTTCGACGTTCGGCAAGAATCGATCGATCATTGGATTGGCCACCAACCACACGCTCGACCCTGATGATCCCCAATACGAATGGATCGACCGCGGCGCAGTGGTCGAGTCCACCGCGCAGGATGATTTTAACACCATCGATCCAGCGGTCACACAAGACGATCAAGGCAAGCTGTGGCTAGCGTTCGGGTCGTTTTGGAGCGGGATCAAGCTGATTCAGCTCGACGCCTCAACCGGCAAACGGATTAAGCCGGATTCGCCAGTGTATTCATTGGCACGCTCGGGCGCTATCGAAGCGGCCTACATCTATCGCCACGGTGGTGCCTACTACCTGTTCGTGAACTGGGGTGCGTGCTGCCGAGGAACCAACAGCACCTACAACGTGCGGGTAGGACGCAGCAAGGGAATCACCGGGCCTTATCTGGATAGGGACGGCAAAGATTTGGAGCTGGGTGGAGGTACGCTGCTCTTGGATTCCCATCCTCCATTCATCGGCCCTGGTCATGCCGGGATCTTGTCCTACCGAGGGGTGGACTTGATGAGCTGCCATTTTTACAACGGCGCACGCCAAGGCACTCCGGCCCTGGCAATCCTCCCAGTGCACTGGGACCGAGCCGGATGGCCGACGGTGGAACCGCAGCAGGACAAACCGTTCAAGCCATGAATCGTTCAAACCCGGGCAGTTCATTCAATGATGCTACGAGAGAGCGGGAAACACGGGTCCGGGGGTGTCCTCACGCTAGGTCCTCCCTCAGCAGACTCGGCGCGAAGGCGAAGGCCATCACGCTGGCCGGCTCCGATCCTGACGCGGACAACACTCTAGATCAACCGGATCGAGTCACTCCGCGCCAATCGGATTTTGTTTGCGGCAAACCCTCGTTTACTTACACCGTTGAGCCCTATTCACTGACCACTTTGCGGATTCCTCAGTAGGTTGAAGTCTCGCTCGAACCAGAATGTTCTGTCCAGCTCGGCCTCGCCAAAGCGACCGGCGGGAGGGCTGAAGTTGTGGAGCTTTCGGCTGCTGGCCGTCGTGGGAACGGCAGCGGTATTCCTTTGTGCGTTTGAGGCGGTCCTGCGCGTAAGCGGGTTCGGGTATCCTACCTCGTTTCTGCTTTCCTCCGAAAACAACGGGCAAAAGACCTTTGTGCAAAACCCGCGTTTCGGCTGGAGATTCTTTGGGCCGAGCATGGCCCGAGCGCCCTCCCCTTGTTCCATCCTCCAAACCAAGCCATCAAACACGGTTCGGATCTTCGTGTTCGGCGAATCGGCGGCCTACGGCGATCCACAGCCTCGCTTCGGGCTGCCGCGAATGATCGAAGCAATGCTGAGCCTCCGCCATCCCGGCACCCGATTCGAGGTCATCAACGCGGCGATGACCGGCATTAACTCGCACACAATCCTGCCCATCGCTCGGGATTGCACAAAAGCCGGTGCTGACATCTGGGTGATTTACATGGGAAACAACGAGGTCGTTGGCCCATTTGGCGCAGGGACGGTGTTCGGCCCGGGGACTCCGCCGATGGCAGTGGTCCGGGCCAATCTGGCCATCAAAGCCACTCGCATCGGACAGTTTTTGGATTCGATTCGACAGAGGCTTCAAAAGCCGCCGCCGGAACTGAGTGAATGGGGCGGAATGACGATGTTTCTCAAGAACGAGGTGGCGGCGGACGATCCGCGGATGAAAATCGTTTATCGCCATTTCGAGAGGAACTTACAGGACATTATCCACTCGGCCGAACAAAGTGGGGTCGGAGTGGTGCTCAGCACTGTGGCCGTGAATTTGCGAGACTGCGGGCCCTTCGCATCGACCCATCGCAAGGACCTCGCCGAGTCGGATAAGGCTAGGTTCGATGAGGCCTACCGTCAGGGCGTTGCCGCTCAGGATACGGGCGATCTCCGCGCAGCCTCGGAACACTTTTCGGCCGCAGCGCAAATCGATGACGTGGTGGCGGAACTGCATTACCGTCAAGGAACATGCGCGCTAGCCCGAGGCGACGGCCCGGAGGCACAGCGCCAATTCCGTATGGCCCGGGACCTGGACACGCTCAGATTCCGCTGTGACAGCCGTCTCAACGACCTTACCCGACGAGTTGCCTCCCAGCGCGGGCGCGAGCGGGTTTTGCTGGCCGATGCCGAGACAATGTTTTCACAGCAAAGCGCCAACGGCCTGCCGGGCTCGGATCTCTTCTACGAACACGTCCATCTTACTTTTGAGGGAAACTACCTCCTGGCACGGACCATCGCCGAGCAGGCTGAAAAACTTCTGCCCGCATCGGCGTCGGGGTCGACCGGTAAGCCGGAGCCGTGGCCTTCCCCGCAGGCCTGCGCCGAGCGACTGGCATGGACAGACTGGTCTCGATGGTCCGCCTTCTCGGATGTCCTCGGCAGATCGAGCGATCCTCCATTCACCTGGCAAATGACGCACGAGACGCAGATCCAAAACCTGGCTGCCGGAATGGCCCGGCTTGGTTCGCTCGGTCAGCCGCCCGGAGCGAGCGAGGCCCTTCGAATCACAACCAGGGCAGCCACCACCAACCCCGAGGATGCGTGGCTGCAAGCGCAATTGGCCCTCCTAGAGCAAGCCTTAGGAGACTTGCCTGCCGCTGAGAACGCGGCCCGACGGTTCCTAAAGCTAATCCCCAGCGCGTCAGAAGGCTGGGCGCAGCTCGGCTTCGTTCTCGCCCAGGAGAAGCATTACGAACAAGCGGTCACGGCCTTTCAAAGCGCGCTGGAGTTAGATCCGCAAAACGTTTGGCACATGCAAAACATCGCCCAGTCCTGGGCCAAGCTGGGACGGACGGAGGACGCTATCAGCGAGTATCGACGGGCATTGGCAATCAAACCGCGCTTCGGCCTGGCCTGGCTGGGCCTAGGGCAGGCCCTCGAAGCTGCGGGCCACAAGACGGATGCCGAGGAGTGCTACCACAAAGCACTCGAGAATAGGGTGCACCGTGCTGCGGACCTGGCCTCGCTGGCGCGCTTCTGTCAGAGCCGCGGCTGGACAGAAGCGGCGGTAACCAATTTCACGGAAGCCCTCAAGCTCAGCCCTTACGATGGGCCACTTCATTTGGAGGCGGGACAGGCGCTGATCGCGTTGGGCAGAGGCGCCGAGGCGGCACAACACCACGCCATCGCCGCGCGCGTCGCGCCGGGATTGGCCCAAGCTCGGTTCCTCCACGGCTTGGATCTGGGCCGGGAAGGCAAGGCATCCGCGGCGGCGGAGGAATTTCGCGCGGCGATCCAAATCATGCCCGGGTTGATGGAAGCGCGTCTAAACCTAGGAACAGCGTTGATGAAGCAGGGCCAGGATGCAGAAGCCCTCAGCCAGTTCGAAGAGGTGTTGCGGCATAATCCAACCAACAGCCTGGCGTTACGCAATGCACAGGCTCTCCGCTCTAGAATAACGCCACACTGACGCACGACCATTATGCCACAAATCCCGCGCATCGGCCTGTTCATCGAATCTTCGCGAGCCAGCGGGCGCGCGTTGCTCCAGGGCATCGCCCGTTTTGCGCACCGCCAGACTCGCTGGTCTTTCTACTGGGAGCCCGGTGGTCTGGAGAAAGTCTGGCCCCAACTCAGATCCTTGGACCTGAGCGGGATCATTCTTCGCGACGTGGACCAGTTGGAGGAAGTGCTGGCAATGGGAGTGCCCGCGGTAGTCGTTGGCCACAGCAAGACGGAGGTCACGGGCTTGGTAAACGTCGTGACCGACTCGGACACGATCGGCTGCATGGCCGCCGAGCACCTCATCGCCTGCGGCTTTCAGAACTTCGCCTATTGCGGGCTCGAAAACACGCCCCTCGAAAATGCCCCCTGGTCTAAGGAAAGAAAAATGGCGTTTTGCGAGCGTCTCAAAAGGGCGAGCCAGACTTGCCACGTCTATCCGACGACTTCACCGGTTCCCCAAACCTGGCCCCAAGAACGCCGTTCGATGGTCCGCTGGCTCCAAGCCTTGCCCAGGCCGTTGGGATTGATGGCCTGTAACGACGATCGCGCCCAGCAGGTGCTGGAAGCCTGCAAGCTGGCCGACCTGCCTGTGCCTGATGCCGTTGGCTTGATCGGCGTGGATAACGATGAAGTCGTCTGCGGATTATCCGATCCCCAGCTTTCCAGCGTGGCCGTGAATTTCGAGCGATCCGGTTTCGAGGCCGCCCAGGCGCTGGATTCGATGATCCGCGGCAAGCGAACCCGTGCGATGCGCATCGAGGTCCCTGCCACACACGTGGTCGCGCGTCGATCCACCGACTTCGTCGCCGCCGACGACAAGCAATTGGCCCGAGCCCTTCGTTGCATCCGTGATCACGCACCCGTGGGGAGGCTAGGCGTCGCCGAGGTGGCTCGCGAGGCCGGGCTCTCCAGGCGCGCGCTCGAAAGGCGGTTCCGCTCGGAGATAGGCACCTCGATCCAAAAGTACATCCGTAAGGTCAGGGTGGGCCACATCGCCCGGCTGCTGGTTGAGACACACCTCTCCATTTCTCAGATCGCCGAGTCCTTGGGATTCGTCGACGTGCAGCATTTCGCGAGATACTTTCGCGCCGATAAAGGAATGAGCCCGCTCGCCTATCGGAAGGCCTACGCTACGCCGATGTGAGGATCGAGGCCGTGCCGCAATGTGGAGGTTTTTTTTCGCAAAGTGGCGTTGTGTAACATTTGCCACATCAATAGCCTCTACTTAAGCCCATTTCGATTAAGCGCGCTGCCGTGAACCGCATTTTACTAAGATCTCTGTGATTTATGGGGCCTTCCAGACCTGGCACGTATGACTTCCATCGGCGACTGTTGGCGCGGTGGGCACGCTTTGGGCGGGCCTTGTGGTCCGCCAGGAGCCTGGCGTGGCGCGCCGGAAGCTGGGGGGCCCCAGCTGCTTTTGTCCTAGATCCAGCAACAACCAACCAGCACTGCCAAACCATGAACCCACATCACTCCGCCAAATGGCAACCCAAGCTGCTCGCGTGTTGGGCAGCTCTAGTAAGTCTCCAGCTAGCCGCGTTGGGCGCCACGGTCCTCGATCGTTATAGTTTCACGACCGACGCCTCCGATTCGGTTGGGCACAAAGACGGCACGCTAGTCAACGCCACGATCTCGGGAGGGCAAGCCGTCCTGGCCAATGCAGGCCTGCAGTCGGGCGATCCGACCGGACAATACGTGGCCCTGCCTCCGGACTTAGTGACCAACCTGGGAGCCATCACTATGGAAGCCTGGGTGACGCCAACGTTGACCGACGGGGCTTTTTGGGCACGCGTCTGGGATTTCGGCAACTCTGACGGTACCTCCGGCGTGCGGGGGTTCATTTACTCCCGCGTCGGCGACAGCACGCAGCCGGTGTTAGCAGACTCTTATGCGGTTGCGAACGGGGATAGCTGGTGCTTTTCTCCCGCGCTGATGCTGAACGGCGTGGAGAATCACTTTGTGTGGACTGCCGACGGGTCCACTCATCGCGCCAGGCTCTATCTCAACGGCGTTCGCGTTGGCTCGAGCGATCTATTTACTAACTCACCGGTAGTGGTTGGGAGCACCACAAACGACTGGCTCGGCCGTTCCCAATTCTCAGGGGATCCCTACATGAGCGGCTCAATCAATGAGTTCCGTATCTATGATGGTCCCATCGGCGCGCTCGACGTAGCTGCAGACTATGAGCAAGGCGCCGACGGTTTCCCAGCCAGCTATGGAACAGTCACCAATATCGTCGTGCAGGTAACAACGCCGATCGTGTTAAGCGCATCCCAGCTCGCCCAAGTGCTAGCAGAGGCCTCGGGACTTACTAATAAAGCAGTGGATATCCACGACGAGGCCGGTGTTACTTACACTTCCTCCAATACCAAGGTCATCACAGTGGATGCCAGTGGGAACGTGAACGGAGTTGGTGTCGGGACGGCCAACGTGATCGCCACTTACAGCGGTCTCTCCTCCACGCAATCGGTCGCGGTCATGTCACTTCCCACTACGATGATTCATCGTTACAGCTTCACTACCGATGCCAGTGACTCGATCGGTCATGCGGACGGGACGCTCCAGGGTGATGCCGTGATCAGCAACGGCCAGGCGGTTCTCGATGGCGCCAATGGCACGTGGGTTGAACTCCCGCCCTACCTGATCGCCTCCAGCAACATTCCCAACAACGCGGTCACCTTTGAGGCGTGGGCCACTTTCGACCCCGTCAATGGCGCCTGGACAAGGCTTTTCGACTTCGGCAACGTCGCCGGTAACAATGGCGCCAACTACATCTTCCTGGCCCCTAATACGGTGGCCAATGGCGGCAGCGCACGGCTCGCGGTCTCGGACGCATCGCCGGGCTACAACGGTGAGGATGGTTTTGATGTCGGCAATTTACTGGGAACCAACAAGATCCACGTGGTCGCGGTCTTCAACCCGAATCCTTCCAGGAAATTCCTCGGACTGTATATCAATGGCTCTTTGGTAGGCTCCACTACCACGACCAAACCGTTTACGGCGATCAACAACGCCAATTCCTGGCTCGGCCGCTCGACCTATTCGGGCGACAGTTGGCTCAGCGGGTCGATTGATGAGTTTCGAATCTACAACGGCGAACTCGATAAGTTCCAGATCGCGGCCAGTTTCAAGAGCGGCCCCGACAAAACCAATTTCGACATCGGCCAGTTCAGCAGCTTTGTCTTCGACCCAGGGGCAGCCACCATTCCGCAGGACGAGGTTCGCCAGAGCTCGGTTACCATCAACTTCACCCAGGCGCCAGGCATCAACGTCATCGGTGAGCCCACCCTCAAGCTCATCTCCAGTGATACCAATGTGCTAACGATCAACGCCGCGGGTCTGATCGCCTCGCATGCGACGGGCTCAGCCACCCTCACCGCGACCTACGAGTACGCGAGCGCGAGCGGGACTCAGTTCTACACTAATGCTCAGACCATCACAGTCGTGTTACCGACATCCACGATGGTTCACCGTTATTCGTTCAACGAATCGGCGTCCGACTCCGCCGCGCACGACTCGGTGGGCTCAGCCGACGGCATCTTGGTCGGCGGCGCCTCGTTCACCGGCAGCCAGGTGGTGCTCGACGGCACCGACGGCTATGTCGAACTACCCGCGGGAATCGTTTCGGTTCTCACCAACAACGCCACGTTCGAAATCTGGGTCACAGACAACAATAGCGGCGGCTGGGGACGTTTTTGGGACTTTGGCAGCGCCCCGGGGCTGCCGAATATCTTCCTCACCGCCCGCCTGCCTGGCGGCGTCTTCCCGCGGTTCGACTGGTCCACAGGGAACATCAACTCCTCGATTCCCTTGACCAACGGCGTGCCGACCCACTTTGTCGTGCTTTACGACCAAGCCGATCGGTCCAGCTCGATGTATGTCGATGGAGTCTTGGCCGCCAGCGGCGGTGGCGCCGGTTTGGCGCTCAGCAGCATCTCAGACACCCAGAACTGGCTCGGCCGTTCGCAATACGCGGATCCTTATCTCAATGCGTCGATTGACGAGTTCCGCATCTATTCCGGCCTTCTGACGGCGGCCGCTATCCGAGCGGATTTTGCTGCTGGACCCGATCAACTGCCTGTGGCTCGGCCCACCTTGGGTGCGAGCGTCAGCGGCAATAACCTGACCATCTCCTGGCCCACCAGCAACGGTTCCGGATTCACTCTGCAATCCAGCCCGACGCTTGGGGCCGGCGCCTCGTGGGGGACTGTGAGCGGCGTCACACAGGTCGGCGGCCAATATCAAGCCGTGGTGACTCTCAGCGGCAACGCCCAATACTTCCGGCTGCGGCAATAACCGCATCCCCTGTTCATCGGTGCCCTCGAAAGGCCACGTGTGCGGGGGCGGCAACATCAGGTTGCCGTCCCCTCACTCTGTTCTTTATTCATGAAGCTCTCCATCGTTCTAACAGTTGCCCTCGCGGCGATTAGTGCGCTTGGCGCCGCGACGGCATCCGCGCCGTTAGCGATCACGGTGCATACCGATCGCCAGGGCCCGGAAATCAATCCGGCGATGTGGGGCATTTTCTTCGAGGACATCAATTTCGGGGCCGATGGCGGGCTCTACGCGGAGTTGGTCAAGAACGGGTCGTTCGATTTCCCCAATCCGCTCATGGGTTGGACTGGCCTTCCGGGGAATTCGCCGACTGGCTCAATTTCCGCGCGCGAGGGAGACTCTTTTTCTCCGTCAAAACCTCATTACACCAGGCTGATTTCCACTTCCGACACCGGGTTCGGCGTCTCGAACGAAGGCTTCTCCGGCATGGGCCTTCATGAGGGTGAGACCTATGATCTCAGCCTTCGGGCCCGAGCCGTCGAGGCCGGCGACAACAAACTGATTGCTGCCCTAGTGAGCGCCTCGGGCCAAGTCTTGGCGTCAGCGGAGATGGAGATCCGAGGCTCTCAATGGGAACAGCGCACGGGCGTCTTATTGGCGAAAGCCACCGAAGCCAAAGCCAGCCTAAGGCTCACCTTCTCCGGCAAGGGAACCGTTGATCTGGCGACAGTTTCACTGTTCCCGCGTCACACCTGGAAGGATCGACCCGGCGGTTTGCGCGCCGATATGGCCCAGATGCTGGCTGACCTTAAGCCGGGTTTCATGCGGTTCCCAGGTGGATGTATCGTCGAGGGGAGCCAATTGGACCGCCGATATCAGTGGAAGAACACGGTCGGCCCACGCGACGAGCGCAAGCTCCTGATCAACCGATGGAATTATGAGTTCAAGCATCGGCCGGCGCCGGACTATTTCCAGTCTTTCGGGCTCGGGTTCTTTGAGTTCTTCCAGCTCTGCGAGGATATCGGCGCGGAGGCTCTTCCTATTCTGAACTGTGGCATGGCATGCCAATTCAACAGCGGTGAATTGGTGCCGATGGACCAACTGGAGCCGTTCATTCAGGACGCGTTGGACCTGATCGAGTTCGCCAACGGCGCGCCCGAAACCGTTTGGGGATCCAGACGCGCGGCACTTGGGCATCCTTCCCCCTTTGGCTTGAAAATGATGGGCGTCGGCAACGAGCAATGGGGGCCGCAATACATCGAGCGCTACGCCGCCTTCGCCAAAGCGCTGAAGGCGCGATATCCGGCCATCAAGTTGGTATCGGCCGCGGGGCCGTCCCCAGCCGACGATCGTTTCAACTTCCTCTGGCCCAAACTGCGCGAGGAACGCGCGGATATTGTTGACGAGCATTGCTACGCCAACCCGATCTGGTTCCTTGCCAGCACGCATCGCTATGATCAGTACGACCGTAGCGGACCAAAGGTTTTTATGGGCGAATACGCAGCTCAGAGTGTGTTTGTGGTGAGCCCATCCAATCGTAACACGCTTGAATGCGCCCTGGCGGAAGCAGCCTTCATGACCGGGCTAGAGCGCAACGCGGACGTCGTGCGAATGGCCTCTTACGCGCCGCTCTTTGCCCACGCCGAGCGCTGGCAATGGACGCCGGACCTGATCTGGGTGGACAACCTTCGAGTTTGCGGCACGCCGAGCTACTACGCGCAACAGCTATTCTGCCGCAATCGCGGGAAGGCTGTGCTGCCCGTTGAGGTGAGTGGGGCACAAATCGAGCCCCAACCGGCCGGGCGCATTGGATTGGGCACGTTCCAGACCTCCGCGGAGTTCAAGGACGTAAAGGTTACGCGCGGGGGCGGCGAACTGCTGCGATCAGACTTCAGTGCGAGCAGCGAAGGGTGGTCTCCCAGCGCGGGCAATTGGAGCGTGAAGGACGGAGCCCTCTTACAGACTGATTCCCTGGCCGCAGCCTTCACGTTTGCCGGCAATCAATCCTGGTCCGATTACTCCCTCGCGCTCAAGGCACGCAAGCTGGCGGGCAAGGAAGGCTTTCTCATCGTTGTGCGCGACGCCGGCTCAGGCACGCGGGTGCAGTGGAACCTAGGCGGCTGGGGAAACCAAGCCCACGGCATTCAATTACTCCTCGGCGGGCAGGAGCAGGTCCTTGAGCGGGTTCCGGGCTCGATTGACAGCGGCCGATTCTACGACATCAAGCTGGAACTCCATGGAGCAAAGCTCGACTGCTACTTGGACGGGAAGCTGATCCAATCCGCCCAGATCCCTCCCCCGCGCGTCGAGCGCTTGTATGCTAGTGCTGTTCGGGGTGAAGCTCCTGGGGAAACCATAATCAAGGTCGTCAACCCATGGCCCGAGGCTGCGAGCGCCACGCTCACCTGCGATGGGCAGATGCCGCCGACCTCCGGCACGGCAGTGGTGCTGGCCGGCAGCGCATTGAGTGATGAGAACACCCTCGATGCGCCCACGAAGGTCATGCCCATCAACGAATCTCTCGATCAAGTCAAAGGGAGCTTTCGTTACAGCTTCCGGCCCTATTCGCTTACGGTTTTACGCTTGACGAGGCAAAGTTTGAACCGGGCCAGCCGATGAACTGGCGCAGGCTCGGCGCACATATTGAATTAGACTAACCGCAACGTGGAAGGTAGTACATACCCATGATAATTGACCTAAAGGGTTTAGAGGCTTGGTTTGTAACCGGCAGCCAGCATTTGTACGGACCCGAGGCTCTCAAGGAAGTAGCCGCCAACTCGCGAGGAATCGCCCAAGCGCTGGGCGAGGCCCCCACCATACCCGTAAAAGTGGTGTTCAAACCTGTGGTGAAGACCCCCGAGGAGGCCACGGCGCTCTGCTTGGAGGCCAATCAAGCACCGCAGTGCATCGGCCTGATCACCTGGTGCCACACTTTTTCGCCGTCCAAAATGTGGATTAACGGCCTTGGCCAGCTCCGCAAACCCCTCCTGCATCTTCACACCCAGCACAACCGCGATATCCCCTGGGGTCAGATTGACATGGATTTCATGAACCTGAACCAGGCCGCCCACGGCGATCGTGAGCATGGCTTCATCATGAGCCGGATGCGCTTGGCCAGAAAAGTCGTGGTGGGTTTCTGGCAAGACCCAGCGGTGCAGCAGCAGGTGGGTTCATGGTGCCGAAGCGCCGCTGGTTGGCATGATTGGCAGGGCGCGAAGTTTTGCCGGTTTGGAGATAACATGCGCCAAGTGGCCGTCACGGAAGGTGATAAGGTCGCCGCTCAAATGCAGTTCGGCTATTCGGTCAACGGCTATGGCGTGGGCGACCTCGTCAAACAGGTCAGCGCAGCGAGCGACGCTCAGATCGACAGTCTGCTCGAAGAATACCAATCCTCCTACAACTTGGGCGCCAAGCTGAAGAAAGCCGGCCCGGCCCGCTCGTCCCTTCGCGAGGCAGCCCGGATCGAAATAGGTCTGCGTTCCTTCCTCAACGAAGGCGGCTTCAAGGGCTTCACCACGACGTTTGAGGATCTGCACGGCCTGCACCAGCTCCCGGGACTTGCCGTCCAGCGTTTAATGGCTGAAGGCTTCGGTTTCGGGGCCGAGGGCGATTGGAAAAGTGCGGCCCTGCTGCGCGCGATGAAGGTGATGGCTGCCGGCCTGACCGGTGGCACGTCGTTCATGGAGGATTACACCTACCACCTGCATCCTAAGGGAATGAAGGTGCTCGGTGCGCACATGCTGGAAATCTGCCCAAGCATCGCCAAGGGCAAGCCATCACTCGAAGTGCACCCCCTGGGCATTGGGGGCAAAGCCGACCCCGCCCGCTTGGTGTTCGATACGCCCCCCGGACCGGCAGTGAACGCGGCCATGATGGATATGGGCAATCGATTCCGCCTGCTAGTCAACGAAGTGGACGTGGTGGAACCCGAGGCGGCTTTGCCTAAACTTCCGGTGGCTCGGGCGGTCTGGGTGCCCAAACCCAATCTCCAAGTCGCCGCCAGCGCGTGGATCTACTCCGGCGGCTCCCATCACACCGGCTTTAGCCAGGCGGTCAACACGGAGATGCTCGAGGACTTCGCCAACATGGCTGGGATCGAGCTCCTGGTCATTGATGCGGACACTAAACTCCGGGAGTTCAGACGCGAGTTGAACTGGAACGAAGCCTATTATGGGCTGCGGGGAGGCTTCCGCAATTGAGGCGGGGCCTCCAGCTCAGAGGATCGCCCGTAGACCAGGGATCCGCCGGGCAACATCCGCCACCACATAGCTCGCCGCCAAGCCCGTTAGGGTCAACAAGACGACATTGGCGATGAGACTATGCGCCAGCCCCCGCATGAGCACCGTCAGAGCCACAAGCACAGGCGGATGCAGGACATAAACCGCGAAGGCGCGGTCGGACATCCATTGGAACGGTCTGCTTTCTCTGCAAACCGCTTTTCGGAAAAGCGCCAACATTCCCAATCCGAGCGCGAGACCGGCCAACTGTTCCCATAATGCGAGTCCAAAGGCTTGGCCGTGCCAGCCGCCTTGGTAAACGTTCGGACCGCTTTCGGCGGGTGGGCCACCGATCGCCAGGACGCCGAGGAGTAGGATCGGGCCGCCCAGGAGCCCGAGCCAGCCCGCAACTTTAGCTCGTTGCGAGGTCGCCAATTCCTCCAACCAGCCGTAACGCCCCGCTGCGACCCCGGCGATGAAGGCCGCGACATATTGCGGAAAGAAACAGAGCTGGAAGTTCAGCACATTCGTGCCCAACGGCTGCACCAACCGCATCGCAAACGTGGTAGAGACAAGGATGCAGCCGAACAAGAGCAATGCCGCCGTGGAGGGCGCGCGCACGGTCTGCCCTTCCTCCACGCGGCTCGCGGGGCGTAGGCTGCGCCAACCGGCGAACGCGACCGAAAACGCAAGCAGCGCGAGCGCGAACCATAACGGGCCGTTCCCGCTGAGGACTCGTCCCGACAGCAGATAATCCTTGTAGAGCACGCCCAGCGAGGGGCGGTTGGGGATCCTGGGGTGGCCCAGTTGCACGTAAACCATGAACGGGTGGATCACCAACATGTAGAGTAAGGAGGGCAGGCCAAGACGAAAGGCCCGTTCCCTGACGAAGGCTGCGGGCCCACGGCGTTGCAGCGAACGCTGGGCAAACACACCGGCGAGGAAAAAAAGAAGCCCCATGAAGAACGCCTGGAGGTGACCCTGCCAGAAGATGAACGGAATCTTCTCGGCGAGCGGCGGCTCCGGACCCTCGTTGATGTACCAGGAGCCAACATGGCTGTAGGTGACGCACGCGTGCATGTTCACCACCAGCACGATGATCGCAGCGCGGAGATAGTCGATCCACGGCTGACGCCCAGGTACTGTAGGCATGCTCAACTGTTTACTCCAAGGCCACCCAGAATAGCAAGCCCGGCGCAGGAAAGGTCTGCGGGTGAAAACCCACCCACCGGAGGCGCTTCGGAATCAGTATTCCGAGTCCTTGAACGCCTCGACCTGGTACACCGATACGGAAGCCTCTGGAGTGCGCCAGATGTTGGCATCACAGCCTGCCTTCTCCGCCAAACTGTTTAGAAAACGCTCCTTGTCCGGCAAATCCGCCCATACCTGGGGCAAATAGGTCGCCACCCGAGAGCCCGCCTTCAGAACCACCCCATCTTGAGGAGGCTGCAATTGAGCCAGCAGTGCCTCGGGCGTCTGGTACGAAAGCGGACGAAGCGGACCGAGGATGCTGATTTCGATTTCGACGTTCGTCAGTTCCCCTGCCGTCAGGGGCAAAAAGCGGCGATCGCGCGAAGCAGCGGCACAGGCGTTGGACCGTATCGCGTCCCACAGGCGCTTCTCCGGGAAAATGTGCCCGACGCATCCCCGCAGTGCGCGCTGCTCGCGGAGGGTTATGAAGCATGCGCGGACCTCAAGGAACTTCGGTGCCAGTTCGTCGCACGAGCCGGCGGCTACCGTCTCCGCACCCACAGCGCGCGCGATCGACTCACGCGCCCATTGCAGCATTCGCCTTCGTTCGTTCTGGTCGAACTCTCCCTTCCTCGCTCCCGGATCGGCCGGAGGTGAGACCAAGGGCGTCACGGCCATATGAGGTTGCATCATCGCACTCCGACGGCCGCTACCGCAGTGGCGGCAGGGCTGGTCGTTGTTGGCCCACTCGGCCCGGCTGGCTTGCGGCTACTACTATTCAGGATTCAGCTTAGCCCATCTTAAGCCATCCGGCATTGACCAGGGTCAATCGCGTTTCTTTGGCTCTCCGAAGCGTCCCGAGCTAATTCGCAATTTCGAAGGCAAACCCCTTCAAATACTCCGTCTCGGGGATGACGGGGATGATCGGGTGATCCAGTCCCTGGCTGAAAGAGGCCACACGCCGCAGCACCCGGTGCGCATCAAACGCCGCCGAGAGAATCGTCTCCTGAAAGATCATGGCATCCACATGGTGCGAGCAGCAAAACGTGGCTAGTGTTCCGCCGGGCTTGAGCAGCCTCAATGCCCGCAGATGGATTTCCTTGTATCCCCGCAAAGCGTCCGGGATTGCTGCACGATTCCTGGTGAAGGACGGGGGATCGAGGATGATCAGATCAAAAATCGGCACCGCCCGTTCGTGGGCTTTGGGAGCCGCCCGGGCCTTGAACCAGTCAAAAACGTTCCCCGCCTCGAATGAGCACGTTTCAGCCAGGCCGTTGGCTTCGGCATTACGACGCGCCACAGCCAGAGCGGCTTCGCTTTGGTCCAGCAGGTGGACCCTGCTAGCGCCCGCCCTCGCGGCATGGAGTCCGAAGCCCCCGGTAAAGCTGAAGGCGTCCAGGACCTGCCCGCCGCGCGCGCATTCCGCGACGCGCAGGTAATTGGATTGTTGATCTAGATAAAATCCTGTTTTGTGGCCGGCGCTCAGATCCACCTGAAACTTGAGATCATTGATTCGCGCGGTGACCTCCAATGCCGGTTGGCCAGCCAGCACCTCGCTCGAGTCGCTCATCCCCTCGAACTTGCGCGAGGCAATATCGTTGCGCTCCAAAATGGCGCGCGGAGCGAAGATCGCCTGCAATGCCGCCACGATCATCCCCTTGCGCTGGTCCATCCCCAGGGATGACGTCTGCACTACCAGCACATCCTCGTACTTGTCCACAATCAGGCCGCTCAGGAAATCGCTCTCGGCGTTGACCACACGAAACGACGTAGCCTTCGGCATGTGCTTCTGGCGCTGGGCCAGAGCCGCCCTCAGACGTTGTTCAAAAAACGCTTGATCGACCTGTATCCGCTCGCGCCCGAGTATTCGAACTCTAATCCGGGACTTTGAGTTGAAGAACCCCACGCCCAAGAACCGCTGCCGATGATCTTTCACCTGTACGATGCTGCCATCTTCCGCGGGCTTGCTGAGGCGCAAGATGGAGCTCTCGTAAACCCATGGATGGCCGGCCACCACTCGGTCGGCCTCGCCGGGCTTCAGTAATATCGTGGGCAAACTATCGTGGGTGCTCGGTTGCTCGTTCACAGGTCGTTCAGCATACACGATCCCCTGCCCTTGCATGAAGCTAAAAGGGACGCTGCGCCAGAACGCGATGAGGGAGACCCTCCCGAACTAAGGCGGCGACCGGAGACGATAGAATTGGCCGGGCCGGGCCGTCGGCTGGGGGACTTTGAAGATCAATGAGTTGGCGTCTAAAGTATTCGTTTGCACCGGAGTCCACGTCCGCAAGTCCGCTGTTGTCTCGATCGCCACGACCAAGCCGGCTGGGCCATTCGCGGTAAAACTGAACTGACCATCCGTCGCAGAATGCACATCGAGCAAGGTCAACTTGGGACTCAAGACCGCTTCCACCAAGCCAGCAGAGGCGTTATGTGAACCGCCAACCGTAAAACCACGTGCACGAAAACTGGTGTTGATCGGCAGATTTTGGACAGAGAATTGCCAGCCGCCGGGAATTCGCGTGCCCGGGCCCCAGCCAAACCAGGAGCCACCGCCATCGGGCGAGAATTGGAGGTCCGTGTTCTGGACTTCCGGACTAGCGCCTCCGCGCATCCAAACAAACGTCGAGCCGTCAAAGGCGAGGCTCTGGGTGCCCGGTTCGATATTCGTCAGCCGACCCAGGTTGTGCTGGCTTTTGCCATTTAGGGTGGAGAAAATCCCACCGACCACGATTCTTCCGTCGGCCTGCAATGCCAGCGCCATCACCTGACCATCGGCGCCCGGATTGAAGTTCGGTTCCAAACTCCCGTCGGGATTGAGCAGACCCAGGTTGTTGCGGCTCTGCCCGTCTAACGCTGTGAAGGAGCCACCAACCAGCACCTTCCCATCGGTCTGCAACACTACGGAATTCACGTCGCCATCAGCCGCGGAATTGAAGCTCGAGTCCAGCGTCCCATCGACATCGAGCCGCGCCAAGTTGGTGCAGCTTTGCCCTCCCAGAGTAGTGAAAAAACCACCCACGATGATCTTCCCATCCGGCTGCAAGGCCAGACAGTCCACCCGACCGTCACGGATCGCCTTGAAACTCGAATCCTTGGTGCCATTGCCGTTGAGTCGAATCACGCCAAAGCCACTGGCTATGAGGATTCTACCGTCCGGTTGTATGATGATGGTGTTCACGGGAGCGCCTGGGACAGGGTTAAACCTCGAGTCGACCCCTAAGCTCTCAGACCACAATCGGCCAAGGTAGTAGCGGCTTTGGCCGCCTAGCGCAGTAAAGAAGCCACCCACCAAAATGGACGATGGGATCCCGGGCGTATCCAGGTTTAAGGCGAGGGATTGTACGGGAGCATCCGCGCCGGGGTTGAAGAATGTTTCCGCGACCCCAGCGTTACTGAGCCGGCCAATGTACCGGTTGGTCTGTCCCCCTAAGGTCCAGAAGTCTCCCCCGACGAAAATCCGCTCGTCCGGCTGGACGACTAGAGACGCGACGTTGCCACCGGCACCTGGGTTGAAACCCAGATCCACAGTCCCATTGGCGTTGAGTCGGCCGATGCAGTTGCGGCCTCGACCCCCAAGCGTGCTGAACGAGCCACCCACCAAGATCTTGCCCCCGCCCTGCAAGGCAATAGCCGAAACCATTCCATCGGCACCAGGATTCAAGGAATCGTGCGATTCAGCATCCACACTCAGCAAGGCGGGCACGCTGAGCACGCTCCCCAGCGCGTTCGTCACCACAACGTCGTACCTCCCCGCGTCGGCTTCGGAAACGTTGGTGAGTGTTAGCGTAGGGCCGGTAGCGAAAGCCAAGGCGACCCCGTCCTTCCGCCACTCCAGGGTGAGTGGCGAGGTTCCCACGGCCCCGACAGCGAAAGTGACAATGTCTCCCTCGTAATTGGTTTGACTGACGGGCTGAACGACAATCACCGGATCAACCACCGTCAACCGGGCGACGGTGCTGGTGACACTCCCGGCGACATTGGTAATGACCACTGAGAATTGCCCGGCGTCGATGCCATACACATTGCTCAGGGTCAGAGCCGGCGTGGTTGCACCAGACACACCCCCTAGGTCAGCCAGGTTGAGCCCGTCCTTGCGCCATTGATACCTGAGCGGAGCGCTACCGAGGGCCAGGACACTGAAGCTTGCGCCGGTAGCGGCATTATTCGTGAGACTGACCGGCTCGGCAATGATCGCCGGGGCGCCAACGCTGCTTTCAACGTACCAGGCCGAGCTGCCAAGAGATCCGGCAACCGTGTAACCACGGGCACGGAAGGTTGCGCTAGTGGGAAGATCAATACCGCTCAACTGCCAGCCGCCAGCGATGCGGACACCTTCGCCTACCCCCACCCATGAAGCGCCCCCATCGGGCGAATAATCGAAGGTCGTGCGCCATACTTCCGGGCCAGCCCCCGCGCGAGTCCAGGTTAATGTGGATCCATCGAAGGCAAGACTTCGAATGGCCGGGCCAGCATTGTCGTAGCGACCGATCATCCCGACCAACGGACCTTCGCCATGCGGGTCCGCGAGGTAACTGTTCCCAACCAGGATCCTCCCATCCGCCTGCATTGACAGAGGAGTGGAACCAGACCAGGAAGTCCTCAGATCAAGGGACGGGTCCAGGGTGCCATCGGAATTCAGCCGTGAGATCGTGTGCCAGAAGTTCTGGTAAGGCGCTCCTTCGACCACCAGAAGTTTCCCGTCGGTCTGCACTGCGAGCGACAAAACCTCGTTGGTCGCTACAGCGGTGAAGCTCGCATCCACGCTTCCATCGGCATTAAGCCGGCCGATGTTCAGGTGGTTCTCTCCCCCCAAAGAGCGGAAGGAACCGCCAACGACGATCTTCCCATCAGGCTGCAACACCAGGCACCCCACTTGACCCACAGAGCCGGGATTAAAGGCTGAGTCGAGCGTCCCATCGGCATTTAGCCGGCCGAGGTTCGTTCGATTCTGGCCGCCCAACGTGCTGAAATCTCCGACCACCAGAAGCTTCCCATCGGGCTGCAAAGTAATAGACGTCACCGAACCGTTCGCGTCCGGGTTGAAGTTCGGGTCCAGGCTCCCCTCAGAGGTAAGCCGGCCGAGAAACTTGCGGCTCTGTCCTGCCAGTTTAGAAAAGCCTCCCCCAACCAAGATCTTCCCGTCAGGCTGTAACGACAGACAACTCACCTCATCGTCTGGCCCGGGATCAAAACCTGGGTCGGTCGTTGTGTCGGCATTGAGTCGGCCGAGGTTGGTGCGGATGAGGCCGCCTAGGCTATCGAAAGTTCCGCCCACCAGGATCTTCCCATCCGGTTGCACGACGAGAGAGGCTACGAAGGGTCTCAGCCTCCAGCGATCAACCACGTAGCTGTTAGCACCGGGGGTGAAGCTCGTGTCCAGTGTCCCGTCGACATTGAAGCGCCCAAGACCGCTTCGGCTTTGTCCGCTCAGGGAGGAAAATCCCCCTCCGACGACGATCTTTCCGTCGCTTTGGACTACGATCGCCCCTATCGGCCCACTCGCACTCGCGCTGAAGGCGCCCGAAGTGGGCGTCTTGACGATCAAGATCGCCACCGCGCTCGTTACAGCGCCCCACGAATTAGTGATCAACACTCCGTAGTTCCCCTCGTCAGATCCTTGCACATTTGTGAGGGTCAGAAATGAGTTTGTCGCGCCCGGTAGAGCCAACTCCTCTTTTCGCCATTGATAGGTCAACGGTGCGCTTCCAGCGGCCGTCACGCTAAAAGTCACGCTGTCGCCCTCGTGCTTGGTTTGGCTAATAGGTTCCTCAGTAATCGCGGGATCCACCACAGTCAGGCCGGCAGCGGTGCTGGTCGCAAGGCCCGAGGGACTGCTGATAGTCACCGAAAACTGACCGGCATCGCTGCCATTCACATCGCTCAGAATCAGGCTGGGGCTGGTTGCGCCCGAGACATTCCCTCCGTCCGTAAGGGTTCTCCCGTCCTTGCGCCATTGATAGTGCAAGGGGGGGCTGCCGACAGCGGAGACGCTGAACCCAGCGTTGAGGCCCGCAATACGCGTGACACTCCCCGGCTCTCTGTCGATCGACGGCGGACCGATGCTGCTCTGGTCCACCCAAACCGAGGTCCAGGACCATCCCCCCACCACATAGCCGCGCGCAACGAAGGTCGCGTCAGTTGGGGCGGGCCGCACCGTTACCGCCCAGCCACCGGAGATCCGCTGGCCGCTGCCGAGCTCGGTCCACGAACTGCCTCCATTGGTCGAATACGCGAAGGTCGTGCGCCAGACCTCTGGGGCGGTGCCGCCACGCACCCACATCAAGGTCGAACCGTCGAACGCGAGGCTTTGGGCCGCTGTCCCAGAGCCGCCGAGCCGACCGATGGTCCCGGCGGTCGGCCCTGGACCGGGCTGGAAGTTGGCCCCGAAGACAATCTGTCCGCCAGCCTGTAACGCCATCGGGAGGGGAGAATGATAGTAGCCCTGTCCCGGAATCCACAAGTCGAGCGTGGGGTCCACGGTTCCGTCTGCGTTAAGGCGCACAAGCTCACGGCCGGTCGACCAGCCAAGGGCACCGGCAGCCATTACAATCCTTCCATCCGCCTGCAACGCCACCGAAAACACCTGATTGGATGCGACAGCGTTGAAACTCGTATCCACAGTTCCATCGGCATTCAGCCTCGCGATGTTCGTCCGGTTCTGGCCTCCCAGGGAGCTAAAGGAGCCGCCGACCACGATCTTGCCATCCGGCTGCAAAGCGAGGCAGGACACGGAACCGACGAGGCTGGGGCTGAAAACCGCATCCGGGGTCCCATCGGGGTTAAGGCGGGCGAGGTTGGTTCGGCTCTGCCCACCCAAGAGGGTGAACTCCCCCGCCACAAGAACTTTCCCGTCCGGCTGCGGCAAGATCGAGGTTACCGAGGCATTTACCACCGGGCTGAAGGTCGAGTCCGACGTGCCATCAGGATTCAGCCTGATGAGCTTGATTCCATCGCTGGCGAGAATCTTTCCGTCCGCCTGAAGCGCCATTGCGGCCCCCCCGACCACGCTCCCTGAGTCGAAGCTTCCATCCAACGTTCCATCCCCGTTGAGCCGAGCCATGTTGGTGCGACCCTGGCCGTCTAACATTTCGAACCGACCACTCTCCAGTATCTTCCCGTCAGGTTGGATGGCCAAGGACGATACGGCCGTGATTACCGGCCATCTGACATTAGCGTTTGGGTTAAAGCTCACGTCCATGGTCCCGTCGCTATTGAAGCGGCCAAGACCAGTTCTACTTTTTCCGCCGAGACTGGAAAAAAAACCGCCGACCAAAATCTTACCGTCCGGTTGAATTGCCAGTGCGTATATTGGACCATTTGCGAGGGCACTGAATGAGTTCTCACCCTGCGACTGCCCGAGTGTTTCCGAAGCCATCCAGATGAAGAAGACAGCGAGCAAGGACAACAGCACCGCCTGGAGGAAGCCGTCGCGAGGCCCGCACAACCTCTTCACGAACTCAGGCTCAGCAGCGATTACGAGCCGCTGCCGGGGCGCCAAGATCCTCGGCAAAAGACAAAACGGAGATAGCACCATGATGCGAGAATTAACATCAGGAATCGGAACAATGCAAGCACCATTATTCTGAAACACTAATTCAGTTTGGAGAGCGGGGTTGTGCTTTGCCAATGGGATTTGCCCCTTTATCCTTTGTACAGCTTCTCCGGCGTTACCGTGGGCCCTAGTCCCGAATCCCCCCCGTACCCCCTGAACGCGACGCCTTGATGCCCAGCGAAGCCGGGAGGACGTTCTCTGCCAATTCGAACCGCTTAAGTTGACGCCTCGACGCGGTCCTCGGGCATCGGGTTCACAGTGACGGGAGCACTCGGCGGCATGGCTCGCCGCGCAGATCGCCGCTTCAATTGGCGGGCGAGGTCGAACATCGGCGCGAGCATCAGGCCAATGGCCAGGCAGAACAGCGGCCAATCGAATTGCTTCGGAAAGACCCGCTGGAGCGCTTCGATTCCTTGCCCGACAACACGCAAGGCATCCTCCATGAAAACGTAAAGCGCGACCAGAATCCCAAGGACATTGACCAGCACCGACCAGCGCGCAGGCCAGAACGGCGCGGAAGGCCGATCAATCAGGCCTACGAGCGTTCCCCCAAGTATCATTAAGGAAGCAATCAACACCGGCGCGATTACCGGGCCCCACCAAGGCAGCGGCAGCAAAAACAGGATGTCCCAATCGAGCAACGATCTCGGCCAACCGGTCAGCGGCACAAGAAATATGTAGTAGAAAATGTCCCAAACCCCAAAGCCGAGGAGCGCATACGCAAAGCGGCTCCTCCAAGTCCGCCCGGCAAGGCAGCCAACAGCTCCGAGCATCACCAGAGTGGCAAGCTCCCGGATGAGCTCGGCAATCCCAATTCCCTTGGGGAAAAAAATCGCCGGAGGAGGATAAGGATTCATTTGGCCCGTGAGCGTGCGCAGATACAGGACCACCGCGGATTCCACCCAGGCCATCGCCACGGCATACACCACCACGGCCCACCAACGGGCCCAGCCGCTCTTGCCTTGCACGCACTCGATCGCGCCGGAGCCCGCACGAGCCTCGCTGCCACCGGACCCCACTTGCACCTGGACTGACGTGTTCATTGGAGTTGGGCGAGAATGACATAATGAGGGTACTCTCGCAACATCGCAGGACGCTGGCCCCACACTTGAAACCGTCCGCACACCCGGGAGCTACCGACGCCCATCTCTCGTCATTTTGCCACCAACGACGCGTCGCGCGATTCCACGGCGGTTTTGATCTCCGGCATCTCCCAAGCCGCGGGAGCCGCCTCGTCGTCGGAGGCCCATTCGCGTAAACAGCGTTCCACCTCATCGATCAGATCGTCGGGAGTTGAGGTCCCCGCCGTGATGCCAACGACTTCGCCGGAGCCGAACCAATTCCGTTCCAGGTCCGTTGCGCTCTGCACATGGTGCACCAGCGGACAATGCAGACGGCAGGTTGCCACCAGCTCGCGCGTGTTGTTGCTCTTCAATCCCCCCACCACCACGACCACGTCACACTCCGACGCGAGCTCGACCGCCGCGAACTGCCGCTGTTTGGTCGGCTGGCACACCGTATCCGAGAACCGCACCTCGGAGTCTGGAAAGCGGCGCTGCAAGAGCGAAACCAAGTGGCGAACGCGCGCGCTCGGCTGAGTCGTCTGGGCGGCCACGCCGAACTTGGGGTGGGGCTCGATCTCCTCGATGTCGCTCTCCTGAAGAATCACGTCGTAGTGCTCCAGGTCCTCCGTCATGCCGCGAACCTCCACGTGGTCCCGCTGCCCGACGATCACGGGATGGTATCCCGTGGCGACGAACGCGCTCACGGCGCGATGCGCGTAGTGCACCAATGGGCAGGTCGCCTCGATCACCGTCAATCCCCGCTTTCGCACTTCATCCATCCGGCGTTCGGAAGCGCCATGGGCCGTGATCATGACCGTCGAAGTAGTCACTCGCTCGGGCTGATCGGCGATGCGAACGCCGTGAGCTCGCAGTGACGCCAAGACGGTCTCGTTGTGAACGAGCTCGCCCAGCACGGTGATGGGCTGAGAGGCGGAGTGGCGCACGGCTAAGGCGATGGCGTCGCGGACCCCAAAGCACATGCCCAGGTGATTAGCGCGGAGGATTTTCATAGAGGGGTGCTAAAGGACCAGCGTGAAGTCTGGCAGCCTCCCGGAGACCACGCGCTGGCGAAACAGGTTGAGTGCATATCAACTTTGCAATACAAAGTCTATGCCACTTTCGACCCTTCCGCAACCTCTTCGTTCAACTTTTTCTCGCCTCCGCCACAATCCGCTCCAGCAACCCAATGTAGTTCTCAAATGCCTTCTTCCCTGCCACGGTTAACGCACAGGTGGTTAAGGGTTTGCGCTCACGAAAACTCTTCGTCAGCGCGACGTACCCGGCCTCCTGCAACGTCCGCAAATGCACGCTCAGGTTGCCATCGGTCATTTTCAGCGTGTCGCGAATCTCGGTAAATGATAACTCGGGCGAGGCCGCCAGCAAGGACACGATGGGCAGCCGCCCTTTCTCGTGGATCACACGATCGAGCTGTAGGAAGGGTTCGGGGTTCACGCCGCACGATTCTGTTTCTCAGTGAATGAGACATACAGCCCGTAGGCCACATGAGCGATGCCAAAAAAGACACCCATTACGCCATGACCGAACCACGGAGATGGCGTTTCCGGCACTCCAGCCAGGAAAAGAATGCAGCCTCCGGCAATAAAAGTGCAGCCGAACAGCCGGATTCCACGCGGCATGAAGAAGCCCGCCGCGTGAGCGGCGCAACCATAGAGCACCACCCAGCCGATAGGAACCCAGCCGAGAGCCATCCGGCGCGTGCCGACGGCGTTTTGGAGAGGTGCGTCACCTGCGCGCAGAATGATCCCGAGACTCACCACAAAGCCGGCGATGAGCGCCGGAGCCACCGCTTGCATCACTCGCCGGGCGGGCGGCGACCAGATCGGCTCGGCGTCCTTTATCGCCTGTCTCCGCAGCAGCAGAAAGGCCACGGCGACAGTCACTCCCGCGACCAGCAACCAATACCCCAGAAAAGCCCTGGGCGCTTCGATGCCCAGCACCAAGCCCAGGATAGCCGCGCCGCAGCCCATCACGCCGATGGCCAGCATCATGGGGGCCAAAGCGCGCCGATAAACGGCGGCCCGTTCCATCAGAGTGCGGATGACCTGGAGATGTTCTTTGGCCCAATCGGAGTCCATGTTCGGTGACTTTGCATAGCAAAGGTGCCTTGTCAAGCAACTTCGCGAGCTCGGGGCCGCTCCCGCTCCGCCACAAACGGCATCAACGCGCGGCTACGACCAGGCGCCAGGTCTGAGAAACCCACGGCAAGGAGCGGACCTCGCTATTCCCCGCTTTGAAGCGGTGCAACGCTGTTGGTCATCAGCGCGTTGTCAGGCCGCCAGCCACCACCGAGGGCTTTGACCAACTGGACGGTGGTCACCATGCTTTGGCCGTTCAATTGATAAGCCGATATCTCGTTGTCCAAGACGGTCCGCTCAGCCAGCACCACTTCGAAATAACTGGCCAAGCCTTCCTTGTAACGGACAGCCGATAGCTCGGCGACCTTTTTGGCCCCATCCACCGCACGCATCTGCGCCTGGAATTGGTCTTTGAGGAGACGCAGGCCGATCAAACCGTCCTCCACCTCATGGAATGCGTTTAGCACCCGTGAGCGGTATTGCTCGACAGCCTCGCGGTAGGCGGCCTGGGCGCGATTAACGCCGGCGCGGTTACGCCCGCCTTCGAACAGAGGAAAGCTGATGCCAGGACCAATGCTCCAGGCGCGGCTGTCCCAACTGAATAGATCCTTGAGTTCCACGCTCTCAGTCCCGGCATTGCCTGTCAGTCGAATGGCGGGGAAGAATGCGGCTTTGGCAATCCCAATGCCCTCGCTAGCTGCCGCCATGGAACGTTCCGCCTCAGCCACGTCCGGCCGTCTCTCCAGGAGGTCCCCAGGCAGGCCGATGGGGATGGGAGGAGGCCGGTAAGTGCGCGTGGTTTCGGCCAGGGAGAAGTTGGCCGGTGGCTGGCCGCACAAAACGGCCAGGGCATTCTCCAATTGCGCGCGCCGCAATTGAAGCCCGATTAGGTCTGCCTCGGCTGAGGAAAGTTCCGTCTCCGCTTGCGCCACATCCACGGCGCTGTCGGCTCCGCCTTGGTGGAGCGATTCCACCAGGGCAAGGTTTTTCTTGCGCAGCTCGATGGCCTCACCGACAACATGCCGGTCCAGGTCAATCGACCGGATCATAAAGTAGGTTTGCGCCACCTCAGCCTGGAGAGAGAGCATGAGATTCTGATAGGAAGCCGCGCTGGCTTGGGCCTGCTCACGCGCGGCGCGAAAGGAACGGCGAACACGGCCCCAGAGATCGATCTCGTAGCTCAAGTCCAGGGGCAGAAAGAATTCATTGCCGGTATAGCCCACGGGAGACGAACCCGGCTCGGCGGTGCGTTTTGCGGAATAATGAGTGCGGTTGCCGTTCGGATCGAAGCTCAAACCTGGGAAGAGGTCCGCCCGAGTAATCCGGGCCACCGCGCGGGCTTGCTCCACACGCTGGAAAGCCGCGCGCAGGTCCGGACTATTAGTGGTGGCTTGTTGTTCCAGCCCGGTCAGGACGGCATCGTCGAAGATCTCCCAAAAGCCTGGTTTGATCTCGGCATCCCGGGGTTGGCCAGGCTTCCACGGCGATCCTGCCTTCCAGTCCGCCGGCGCCGCGGGAGGCGGAGGGCGATGATAATCCGGACCCACAGCGCAGCCCGCTAGCATAACCGCGGATATCAGCGGTAGAGCGGCCCGATAGAGCAGGCCCCTGAGACAAACCTCATTCATGGGCGGACTTGACGGCGTTCGTTCCAGGGTGAGCAACCTGCACCTTGGTGCCGGATTCCAGCGAGTCGGAAGGGTTAAGGATGACGTTGTCGGACTCCGAAAGTCCGTGCACGACCTCGACGGTGGTACCGTAGTCCCTGCCCATCGTCACAGTGACGAGGCGAACGATGCCGTTGGAATCAACCAGTCCTGCCTGGACACCCTGTTCATTGCGATAAAGGAGGGTATTGACCGGCACCACCACGGGATGCGCAGACTCCGCTAACTTCACGCGCACCATCGCATGTGATCCGGGCAGCAGCTTCCGGTCGTGATTGGACACCAGTATTTGCGTCAGGAGCGTGCGCGAGATCGGATCGATCGCCCCCGAGGTGCGGTCCACTGTTCCAGTGAAACTTTGGCCGGGAAGTTCGGCGAAGGTAAGCACCGCCTCGTCGTTGGTCTTGACCATCTGGCTGTAAGCCTGGGGCAAACTGACATAGACCCTCAGGGGATCTGTCCTGGCCAGTCGGAAAATTTCCTTCGATGACCCGGCGGTGATCAAGGTGCCGGCATCAACCGTTCGAACCGTGATAACGCCGGGGAACGGCGCCACCAATCGCTTGAAATTGGCCATTTCTTTGAGGCGTTGAACGTTGGCCTCAGCCGCCTCGACATCTGCCTGTCGGGCATGCCAGGTCGCCACCCTCACATCGGTGTCCTGCTGGGAGACCGCGTCGCTCTTGCGCAGGTTTTGCCAGCGCTCGGCCGAAACGCGGGCGATTTCCAGGTTGGCGTTGGCTTGGTTAAGCGCGGCGCTGGCCTGGTTAAGTTCCTGGTCGAGCTCCGGGGTCTCGATCTCCGCCAACTGCTGTCCCTCAGTAACCGGCGTGCCGATGTCGGTGAACCAGTGTTTGAGGTAGCCGTTGACCCGGGCATAGATCGGGGCTTCCTCAAACGCCGTAATGTTGCCAGGAAGCTCAATCTCGACCCGGGCCGCGGTCCGGCTTGGATGGATGATACTTACGGTGGGGAGGAGGTTCTCGCGAGTGTCTTGCTCCAACTCCGCCCCAGCACGCGAGCGCGACACCACGGTGATCGTAGCGAGAATGACCAAGCCAATGCCGACGGCCCCTAACAGCAACCAGGGGCCCAGACCGCTCCGAGACGACGGCTCCGATTGAGCGGTAGGAGCGCCCAGTTTAGCCCCGTGCGGCACAGTAGCTGCGCCGGGAGATTTGCCGGGTTCGGTTGGTATTTGGTTCATACTTGCTAAATCGTGGTCGCGATCTCGGTGGTCGTGCGATCGCTTCCTTGGACGGCATCCCGGCTTCGGACCATACAAAAAACCGCCGGAACGAAGAACAGCGTCGCGACAGTCGCAAACAGCAGCCCACCGATAACCGCACGGCCAAGGGGGGCATTTTGCTCCCCACCCTCACCCAAGCCCATGGCCATGGGCACCATGCCGATGATCATCGCCAGCGCCGTCATGATTACTGGCCGTAGCCGGATGTAGCCCGCGTCGAGCGAGGCGGTGAAAGCGTTGCGGGTCTCCGCAAAACGTTCTTTGGCAAAGGTGACGACCAGGATGCTGTTTGCGGTAGCCACGCCAATGCTCATCACAGCGCCCATCAGCGAAGGCACATTAAGTGTCGTGCGCGTGAGGAAGAGCATCCAGATGATCCCACACAACGCACCCGGCAAAGCAGTGATGATGATGAACGGATCGCTCCAGGATTGGAAGTTGATGACAATCAGCAAATAAACTAGGGCAATGGCAAAAAGCAGGCCGAAGGCCAGCCCAACGAAGGAAGACCGCATCGTCTCTACCTGCCCTCGCACGATAATGGAGCTACCGCGCGGGAGTTTCTGCTCGGTGGAATGAATGATGCCTTGGAAACTCTTCGCGACGCTGCCTAGGTCCCGCCCTTGGACGTCCGCAAAAACGTCGATTACCGGTTGGACGTTGTAGTGGCTCACCACGCCTTGTTCCGTGCCTCGCGAGATCGTAGCGAGGTTGCCCAGCACCTGAGGGACCGCACCACTTGGGCCGGTCACCGGAATTCCCGCCAAATCCTGCAAGGAGTCGAGCTTGTATTGCGGAACTTGTGAGGCGACCTGATAGCTCACGCCATTAGCCACATTCAGGAAAAACGAAGGCGTGGTTTGAAAGCTGCCGCTAAGAGCGACCAACAGGCTGGAGGCAACGTCTCGCTGGGTGAACCCGACCTCGTGGACCTTGGTCCGGTCGGTCTTGACTTGCAAGCTAGGCAAATCGAACATCTGTTGTACATGCACATCCACCGCACCGGGGACATGCCGGAGTTCGTCGGCGATTTCGTTGGCGATGTGATAATTGCCGAGCTGGTCACGGCCCACGATCTGGATGTCGATCGGAGACGGCAACCCGAAGTTCAAAACCTGGCTGACGATGTCGGCCGGCTGGAAAAAGAAGCCAACTCCCGGGAACGCAAGGTTGAGCTTGCGGCGAAGCGTCCGGATATAACCCGCAGTGGGATGATGATTCTCCCGGTTGATCGAGATCAAGATCTCGGCGTCGAACGGCCCGATCGTCCCACCATTGTTATAGGAAACGTTGATGCCGCTGGTCGGCAGGCCGATGTTATCAACCATGCTCTCCAACTCCTTGGCCGGGATCGTTCGCCGGATGACTTCCTCAACCTGATCGCACAGCGCGGCGGTTTGCTCTACGCGGGTGCCGGTCTTTGCGCGGACGTGGAGTCGCATCTGACCGGCATCGACTTTGGGAAAGAAATCCTCGCCCAGGAAAGGAGCGATCAAGCAAGAGGCCGCGCAGAAGCCCAGAAAACAAACGGAAAAAAGCTTCCGGTGACGCAGGCAGCCGGCAAGCCAGCACCGATACGTGCCCCGCAACCGTTCAAATCCGGATTCGAAGCCCGCGTGGAATCGGCCGAACCAACCTTTCGCCTCCGTGCCCGTCTCATGCACATGATGGCGAAGGAAATACATGACCAGTGTTGGCACCACCGTGCGGGAAAGGAGATACGAGGCCAGCATCGCAAAGACCACCGCCTCGGCCAGCGGCACGAACAAGTAGCGCGCCGTGCCGGTCAGGAAGAACATGGGCACGAACACAATGCAGATGCAGAGGGTCGACACGAAAGCCGGCACGGCGATTTGAGCGGCGCCATCAAGAATCGCAGTGCGCAGCTCCTTACCCTGTCGGAGATTTCTTTCAATGTTCTCAATCTCCACGGTCGCGTCGTCCACCAGGATGCCCACCGCCAGCGCTAAACCACCCAGTGTCATGATGTTCATCGTCTCCCCCAGGGCGCTGAGTGTGATGATGGAGCACAAGATGGCCAGCGGAATGGAAATCACGATGACAAACGTGGTGCGCCAGTTGCCGAGGAAAATCAGGATCATGATGGCCGTCAGACAGGCAGCGATGATCGCCTCCTTGATCACGGATTGTACGGCCGCTCGGACGAACAGGGATTGGTCCAACAGCGTGCGGATTTCCAGTTCAGGCGGGAGGGTTTTTGCCACCAGGGGCACGGCCTTCTTCAGGCGCGCGACAATATCCAGGGTGGAAGCGGCGCCCGACTTGATGATCGTCAACAGGGACGCGCGGACGCCGCCACTGCGCACGATATTCTGCTGGACGCCGAAGCCGTCGCGAACGTGCGCCACGTCCCGGACGTAGATCATGCGCCCATTAATCTGCCTCAGCGGAATGTCATTCAGCTCCCGGATGGAGGTGGGGCTGCCATTCAACTCGACGGCATATTCCGTGCCCCCGATCTTCTCGGTCCCGGAAGGCAAGATCAGGTTCTCCGCACCAATAGCATTGACGACGTCAGCCGGCGAAAGTCCCTTGGCTTGAAGTGCGGAGAGATCAATGTCCACCATGATCTGGCGCGGTTTGCCCCCGTACGGGTTAGGCATGGATGCCCCTTGAACCGTGGCCAGGCCAACCCGGAGAAAGTTCATACCCAAGTCGTTGACCTGCGACTCCGATAGCGTTTTGCTGCTCAGGCTCAGTTGCAGGATCGGGACGCTGGACGCGTTATAAGTGATAATAAGCGGCGGCGTGATCCCGGGCGGCAGGGTGCGCACGGAGGCCTGGCAGATCGCTGTGATCTGCGCGATCGCCATGTCGATTGTGACGTTCGGATGGAAGAACACCTTGATCACTCCCATTCCGCTGAGCGATTGAGATTCGATGTGCTCGATGTCGTTAACCGTGGTGGTCAATCCGCGCTCACTGATGGTTACTATCCGTGAGGCCATCTCCGCTGCCGACAAGCCACTGTAGCCCCAGACGATGCTGACCACCGGGATATTAATGTCGGGAAAGATGTCCGTGGGCGTGCGCAGGATGACTACCGGGCTAACCAGCAGAATCATCAGCGCGAGCACAACGAAGGTATAGGGCCTGTTGAGGGCCAGCCGGACGATCCACATAAGCTACTTACATCATGCCGCTTTCCTCTAATAGCCTATCGGCCTTGCCCGGGGTTGCAAGCTTACCGCGGAAGCCAGTACCGCCTGGGTGAATCACTGGGGACTCACCCTTCTCAAATGGAGTCTTTTTGCGCGGAAGCGCAAAAATCCGGCGCGCCGCTTGGCATTGGCGTGCCTGATTCGATCCTCTTGCTAACGGAGGCGCCCGCAACTGCCAGCCGCCAGGTATTGAGCTAGCTCAGTGTGGGGTGATGAGCAAGTGCCAGGCTGCGGAAGACTCCAAGGCCGACCGTTGATCTGGATTCCTCCCGGCAAAGTCGGCGAGGAGTTGCCGCGCTTCATCGGCCCGGCCTTCGCGGGCGAGTGTCTCCGATAGTCCCGCGACCGATTCCGGGTTATCTGGCCAAAGTTCACTCGCGATGCGGTAGCCTTGCTCAGCCTCAGCGTCGAATCCCCGATTGCTCAGGAGATTGGCCTGGGCAACAGCGTCGTGGGAATAGGTCTTGAGCGCTTCAGCCGGCTGGCCGTCATCGGGCCCCGAGAGTATCTGTTGTGAAGCGGCCCGCCAGTAATCCACGATCTGCGCCGCGGTGTCTGGAGTGAGCGCGGCAGCTCCCCCTGCAGCGCGGAGTTCCAGGATGGGCCCGAGCGCCGTCGCGTCGGCATAAGTGGATTTCAAAGGAAATGATTCTTCCATGGCGAAGGAAAGATCGGGGTTTTTCTGGAGGATGGCCTGGAGGAGTTTCTCGTTGATGGCCATAACCGCGGATTGGCCAGAAACCTCTAATCGATCGTCGGTGATACTGATATTCTCCCCAGGCAGCACTTGTTTGGGCTCGTCAGGGTGTTGTTGGTCATGCTCGAGACGCTTTCGAGCGTCGGCCATGTAATCCTGGAAGATCCGATCGCTGTCGGCCTGAGTCGGTAGCGACACTTGGTCCGGATAGAGGAGAGCCGCATAGTCTCGGTAGCTGTTATCGGCAAGCCCGTTCTGAGTGAGAATAACGTGGCGCTCTCCGTCGGTGGTATCGTTGAGTAATCCTGGGATCCACCTGCCTGGATCGGTGCCACCGAAATAGGCCATGCCCGGGCGCAACGAATCCAAGACCGTGTTGCCATAGTCAAGTAGCTTTTGCGCGGGCCATTGGTGTGCCGCTTCGGCGGCGCCGAAGGCATCGAGGATGGCGGGCCACGAAGCCTGAACCTCGGGAGACCTCTTGGGGACCGAGGAGCCCTCGGGACCATGGCCATCGATGGCGGCGAAACGGTTCGTGATCTCCTCCCATTTGCCCAGCTCCACAGCGTCGAAAAACCTCTGGACTTCCGGGGGCATGGTAAAACCTGCCCGCGCCGCCATGGTCTGAGCCACGTCGCGGCGCTGGCGCCCGAACTCACTGACTTTGGCGGCAACCAGCTCCTCGGCGGTCGATGTGGCACTAGGTGTCGATGGCCGGCGCAGCAAGGGAGTTTGGGGCCGGCCCAAACCTCCGCTCCCCGTGACGGATCCTGGCTCCTTGTCAGCCGGGTGAAAATCGCTGCCGCTCGCGGGCTTTCGAGGCAGGAGGATGAAGATTAAGAAGGCCAGCAAGCCGAACACGATTATCCAGACGCCGAAAAGACGAGCACCAAGCTCCGACTTTAAGGCCGAGCCGGCTCTGTCAGCGGATTTTGAGTTCTTCGTCTTCACGACTTGAATGGTTACGTCCCACACGATCTAGACACCGCATCGCACGGCATTTGTATAGGAATCTGGCAATGACTAGTTCCGCGTGAGAGGGAACCCTACAGTCTGGGGTTTTTGGCCAGAAACCCACCCCTGAAAATGAACCCCAGCGGGAGACTAGAACCGCCAGGTCAGCTTTCCGTAAACGCTGCGCTCAATCTCCTCGCGGTTGGGACTCGGGAGGCCATATTCAGCATGGTGGTCGTGGAGCAGGCTTTGTCCCACCACCGCAAGTTCCAGATGCTTTGTGATGTGCCAAGCCACTCGAACATCGAGTTCAAAATAACTGGGCACCGTCCCAACCACGCCTCCGTTATTGTTGTGAAGAGTGTCCACCCAGCGAAGCATCGGATCGAACTCCACGTTGCCGGGCAGATCCATCGACGAGCGGAGCGAGAACTGCTGCTGGGGATCTGACGTCTCGTTGAGCGCGTGGTTCAGGTCCACCTGTCCAGGCTTGACGCGCAGGTGCTCCTTGAGGAGATCGTAGCCGCCGTGCAGTCGCCACCAACTAGTCACCTGATAGCTGGCGCTCAACTCCAGACCGTAGGTGCTGCCCTCGAGATTGTTTTGGAAGAATAGCGGGACGATCGTCGCGGGCGTGAACCCCAGGCTACGAACGTCGTCATACTCATTGTAAAACCCGGAGACGGAAGTGGCGAACCTCGGGCCGATCTGGGCGCGATACCCCAGCTCATAGGCGATGAGGGTCTCCGAAAGGAAATGCGGGCTGTCGCCCAGGATCCTGGGTGGGGGGTTCGGCTCGAAGGCATCGCGGTCGATCCGCGAAGGCGTGCGAACGGCGCGAGAGACTGCGCCCCAGGCCATGTGGTTGGTAGCCACGTCCCATTGCACGCGTGCGCTCGGTTCGACCTCGAACCCGGTGTAATCATTGTGTTCCACTTTTGTCCCGAGCGTCAGGGACAGCTGGCGCATAATTTTGATCTCATCCTGCACAAAGCCGCTGAAGAGGTCTTGGTTTAGAACTGGCGGACGGAACGCAAGAGCCGGTGCGTTCTGCGAGGCGTCGCGAGTGAAGCGATACCCTAAGCCCCATACAAGGTGGTTCCAATCCGCCAACCCGAGGCGGTGCTGGAAATCGACGTCGTACGTGTCCAGATCGTTGACCAAAATCCCGGCCGGGGCGAAGGCGCTTTTGGGGACAGGATCATAAAGATGGGTCCGATCGTAATACACTTGAAGGCTCAGATCGGAATCCTCCGAGAAAGTGTGGGAGAATCGGCCAAGTAGGTTTCCTCCTGAAGTCTTGGCGCTGCCACCCGTGGGGACATGTTCTCCGCTCGCATAAACATCCCCTTGTAGGGTAATCAGATTCTGAGGTGATGGCTCAGAATCCACACGGAATCCACCCTGCCCCCGGCTCCAGCCGTCCGAGGCCCCGGTTCCATTGGCAATGACCTCGTTAGCTTGATCGGAGTACTTGCCGTAGATCCGGTAAAAGGTGTTCGTGCCCAGACTGCCCCCGTAGCGCAGGCCACCGAAATCGCGCAAAGTGCTGCCGCCTCCCGCCTCAAGGTAGGTCCCTTGGGTCTCCTTGGCGCTCTTCGTCGTAATGTTGATTACCCCGTTGACCGCGTTGGCACCCCAAAGCGTGCCGCCTGGGCCGCTGATGACCTCGATCCGGTCGATGTCTGCGAGGAGATAGTCTTGCTCATCCCAAAAAACCCCCGAAAAAAGCGGCGTGTAGACCGTCCGTCCATCGATCAGGACCAAGAGCTTATTGGAGAGTTCGGTGTTAAAGCCGCGGGCACTGATCGCCCAATCGTGAGAGTTCTTCCGAGCGACCTCCAAATTATCGGCCAGGCGGAGCGCCTCCGGGATACTCGTGGCGCCTGAGCGCCTGATCTCGTCTTCGGTGATCACCTGAATCGCCGCAGGCGCATCCCGATAAGGCTCGGAGTGTTTCGAGACCGAAGTGATGTCCAGGCTCATGAGCTCCTCCAAGCTCATCTTCCGATAGGCCAACGGACCCTCCGTATCCTTGGAGGGCGTCGGTTCCCCCAACGGGGCTGACGGGGCCGCAGCCGTCCCCTCTTCAGCCCGAACGACCACCATGGCCGCAGCCAGAAGCCCCGCACCTACGCCCAGTCGCGCGAGCCTCCGCTGGCGGGCCGACTTCCCTTTCCGGGCCGTTCGATTCTCTCGACGGGTCATTAGCGAGTTCATCTTCAACCATGACGAATGGCTCCGATCCCAAGTGCCCGCGCGGTGTGCGATGATCAGCGGCCCGCGACAATCCCCACACGGGGGTTATCGGCCCGCGACTTCCTGACCGCGGAAGCCGCGAAGTTGCGGGACTGGATCAATCTTGTAAGCGAATGCCACGGTTTAGCGCTGCTCATACACGACCACATCGACATTGAGCAAGGAGATTCACTAGAGCTGCAACGGATCGGGGCGCGACGAGAGAAACTGCGCTCGACCATTGGCCGCCGTAGGGGAGCCGCCGCATCCCGCAAATGGGACCGGGATTTCCCGTATTCAAGCTGGCGAGCGTTCAGAAACGGATTGCGCTAAACGCACCCCCCAAAACCGAGAGCGACGATCGAGAAGCGCCTAATACGCTTAACGAGCTCACTTGGAATCGCTTGCGGGGCGACACGGTCGAGTCTAAGAATCAGTTAAAGAAATACGGTACGCGCTTTGCTTAAGAATTCTATGAAGACGCCGAGAACGCGAAGCAATGCACGGCGCCGAAGCCAGACCAACATCCATGCACGATATCAAGTTTGCTATACGCCAACTGGTCAAAGCTCCCGGGTTCGCTTTGACCGTCGTCATTTCCCTGGCACTAGGGATTGCGGCCAACGCCACAGTGTTGTGCTGGCTTCGCAACGTGGTGCTGCGTCCTCTTCCCGGCGTCGTGAAACAGGAACAGATGGTAGTACTGGTCTCCAACCAAGGCGGCGGATGTATGTCCTTACCCGACCTTCGCGACTTGGCGTCGCTCAAGGAGGTATTTGCGGGCACGCTCGCTTCACAAACCACGCCGGCATCGCTGAAAGTCGGGAATCGGAGTGAATGGATTTTTGGGCAGGTCGCCACCGCCAACTTTTTTGAGCTGCTCGGCGTCCGGCCAATTCTGGGCCGCGGGTTTCTGGCAGACGAGGACCTCAAGCCGGGCGGCAATCCAGTGATGGTCATCGGCGAGAGGTTATGGCAGAAGCGTTTCGGCGGTGATCGGTCGATCATCGGCAAGACCGTGGAGTTGAATCGCTGTGCGTTCACCATTGTCGGAGTTACGCCCAAGGAATTCCCAGGGACCATGACGGGCCTGATCTGCGATTTTTGGGCGCCGGTTTCGATGTATGCCGAGGTCGGCTCGCACCGTGATTTTGATTTGTCGAGTCGAAACGGCCGTGGGTTCCATGATCTGGCCAGGTTGCGACCGGGTGTCACCCTGGCGCAGGCGCAAGCCGCAGTTCAGGCGCTGGACGCGAGCCTGGCGCAGGCTTATCCGAAGAGTAACCGGGAAGCCCACCACCGGGTAATCCCGCTAACTGACGCGCCTTGGGGGGCTGCACATCTCATGGGCTCAGCGTTGTGGCTGCTGCTGGCAGTATCGGGTGGAGTGCTGCTGATTGTGACGGCAAACGTCGCCAACCTGCTGCTGGCGCGCGCCTCGAGCCGCCGCAAGGAGGTGGCAATCCGGATGTCTGTTGGGGCGAGTCGCTCACGGCTCATCCGCCAACTGCTCACGGAGAGCCTTCTTTTGGGATCGCTTGGTGGTATCAGCGGTGCGCTGCTAGCCTCGCGGGGGATCCAATTGATGATCTACTTCCTGCCTGCCACTAACCTCCCCGTGGGATTCTCGGCTTACACCCTGGATGGATTAACCTTAGGGATCACGCTGCTAATGGCCGGTCTCGCTGCCTTGATGTTCGGGCTTGTTCCAGCGGTCCAGAGCTCCAGTATCGATATCCACGAAACACTAAAAGAAGGCGGGCGAACCTCGGCGTCGGGTCACACCCACCATCGCCTGCGCCAAGGGCTGGTCGTGGCCGAGGTCGCAATCGCCCTTGCCTTGCTGATTGGTGCGGGCCTGTGCCTCAAAGGCTTGGCGACGGCCAGGAAGATCGACTTGGGATTGGACCCTGAAAGGGTGTTAACGGCAGGACTGCAAATAGGAATGGACGGCTACACTGAAGACACTGGCAGAGTGTTCTACCGCCAACTCCAGGAACGTCTCGCGGCTACGCCTGGGATTGAAGAGGCCACGTTGGCGAGTTGGCTCCCTCTCGGTCTCGCCGGATGCAAAGGCACGGGTGTGCAGGTGCCTGGATACGAGCGACAACCCGGCGAATCTCTCACCTACGAATACGCGGTGATCGCCCCGCGTTATTTCTCGGCGCTTCACATTCCACTAGTCGCCGGCCGCGACTTCACCGCCGAGGAGACCACCAACGCGCCGCGAGTAGCCATCGTCAACGAGGCCTTCGCCGGGCACTTCTGGCCCGGCCGAGAGGCGATCGGGCGCAAGATCAGGTGTGCTGGCGAGGAACGGACCGTCGTGGGGGTGGCCCGAAACGGAAAATACAACCGGTTGAACGAAGCGCCGCAGTGTTTCTTCTACCTGCCGTATCAACAGTATGTGCCAGACCTGGACCTAAGCGTAGTGGTGCGCACGAGAGGAGATCCCGCTGCTTTTGCCTCGACACTCAATCAAGTGGTTCGAGGAGTGGACACAGAGGTCGCGGTATGGGGAACGATGACGATGAGTGACCATGTGGGAGCCTCGTTCTTCGTGCCACGCATGGCGGCCATATTAATGATCGGGCTGGGGTTGGCAGCTCTGGTCCTCGCCGCGATGGGTGTCTATGCGGTTGTGGCTTACGGAGTGAGCCAGCGGACCCAGGAATTCGGGATTCGCATGGGCTTGGGCGCCCGAAGAGGCGATATCCTTTTGCAGGTCCTCAGGCAAGGGCTGGATCTCGTGCTGCTGGGTATTGGGCTCGGAATGGCGCTGGCGGTGGTCATCACGCGTCTGCTCGGTAGCCTTCTTTATGGCCTCAGCGCTTTCGATCCGGTGGTCTTCATCGGCGTGCCCGTCCTGCTCGCGATCGTCGCCCTGTTGGCCTCTTATTTGCCCGCACGCCGCGCAACCCTTCTCGACCCGATGGTCGCGCTTCGCCAAGACTAAAAAAGCCAGGGCGCAACTAAGCGCCCCGGCAGTCGAAGAATTGAGGCTGAAAACTTCAGCTTGTCACATCATTTCGTCGGCACGGTGGCGATGGTCTGCAGGATACGACTGGCGATTTTGTACGGATCGCCCTGGGCGTTGGGGCGACGATCCTCGAGGTAACCCCGGTACCCATTATTGACGAAGCTGTGCGGCACACGGACGGAAGCGCCGCGGTTGGCGAGACCGTAGTTGAACTTGTCGATGGATTGGGTCTCGTGCAGTCCGGTCAGACGCAGGTGATTGTCGGGGCCGTACACCGCGATGTGCTCGTTCTTGTATTTGTCAAAAGCGGCCATGAGGGCCTCGAAGTATTCCTTGCCGCCCACCTCGCGCATGTGCTTGGTCGAGAAATTCGAGTGCATGCCGGAGCCGTTCCAATCCACATCCGGACCCAACGGTTTGCAGTGAAAATTCACTTCCACGCCGTATTTCTCACAGAGTCGCATCAGTATATAGCGGGCCATCCACATCTGGTCGGCGGCTTTTTTCGAGCCTTTTCCGAAGATCTGGAATTCCCACTGGCCTTTTGCCACCTCTGAGTTGATGCCCTCGTGGTTGATCCCGGCGTCCAGACAGATGTCCAAGTGCGTATCGACGATTTCACGGGCGATGTCGCCGACGGCATCATAGCCTACTCCGGTGTAATACTTGCCCTGCGGTGGGGGAAAGCCGCCACCTTTCGGAAAGCCCAAGGGGGCTCCATCCTTGTAGAGAAAGTATTCCTGCTCGAAACCGAACCAAGCCTCCGGATCGTCCAGGATGGTGGCGCGGGCATTGGTCCGGTGGGGGGTCTTGCCGTCGGGCATCATGACCTCGCACATCACTAGCGCGCCGTTCTTCTTGGTTGAATCAGGGAAAACCGCCACGGGTTTGAGCATGCAATCTGAACTGTGCCCTTCGGCCTGCCGCGTGGAACTGCCATCGAAGCCCCACATGGGTAACTCCTCAAGCTTCGGAAAGCTGCCGAACTCCTTGATCTGTGTTTTGCCGCGGAGGTTCGCGACGGGTTCGTAGCCGTCGAGCCAGATATATTCGAGTTTGTATTTCGCCATGGATTTAAATGCAGGGTAGTTCGCTTTGTTCTTGCTGCGCCGATTTCTTCAGTTTTGTTTGCTGATGTCGGTTAACCGCACCTGCGTTAGCAAGCTCAATGCCATCTCCCTGGGAGTCCGACCTTGCGTTGGCCGGAGGGCTTTGGAAAGCCCGCGGGCATTGAAGATTCGGTGGCGCCCTCTTTCGATCGATGTCGGAATCAAGCCAGCCAAGTGTTTTTATTTGATCGTACTGTACAGATTTGACTCCTCAGGATCGTTTGACCGCAGTGCCGCGGAAAGGCAGACTAGGGATGGAATGTTGCAGGTGAAGGACACACTCCGGGCGACCGTCCAGGTTAGTTTTGACGGGAGGGTGTACAAAACCTACCATGGCCCGGATGCGCAGCAACGCTTCGACCGCGAAGTGCGCGTGCTGCGATATCTCGAAGCGCGCGGATGCGGGTTCGTGCCGCGGCTTCTGGAGGCCGATCCCGCCAAACTGCGAATCGTCGCCTCCAATTGTGGGACCCGGGTGGAGCATCTGGACGCGGATCGCGCGAAGGAGCTGTTCGCTGAACTTGAGAGCTTTGGTGTACGGCACGACGACCCCGACGTTCGCAACGTGACCTACCGACAATCCGATGGCCGGTTCTGTGTGGTGGACTTCGAGTTGGCGACGATCCTCCCAGGGTTCGAGTGACCGGCGCGGCCATGGACCATCATCGTCAAGCCCAGGCCTCAAGAGGCCTGCAATGGTTCGGGAAAACGGACCGCGGCAGGGTCCGGCCGAATAACGAGGATGCGTTCCTGGGTCTGCAGTTTGACCCTCGAGAGGTTCATCACCTGGGGGCAGCAGGGGAAGGGCGGACAGGCAACCTGGACTTCGCTTTCGCGGTAAGCGACGGGATGGGAGGGGCGCTGGCCGGGGAGCACGCCAGCAGGATCGCCGTGCAGAAAATCACCACGTTGCTGCCGCGCTGCTACCTGCAATCGGCCGCGGGCCTGGAAGTTGGCTTTCCCGACGTGCTGCAGGAACTCTTTGGCGAGGTGCACCTGGAGTTGGCACGCCTGGGGCGGAGCTACGAAGAGTGTGCCGGGATGGAGGCTACCTTGACCCTATGCTGGTTTACACCGTGGCGAATGTACTTCGGCCACATTGGAGACAGCCGCATCTATTATCTGCCCGCATCGGCCGGAACGATCCGCCAGCTCACCCACGATGACACGCACGTGGGCTGGCTGTTGCGGAATGGGAAAATCAATGAGCGCCAGGCGCGCAGTCATCCGCGGCGCAACGTGCTCCAGAAGGCGCTGGGGGGCGGCAACCAATTCGTGGACCCACAGGTCGGTGCGGTAGCCTATCAGACCGGGGACATCTTTCTGCTCTGCACCGATGGCCTGGTCGAGGGATTGTACGACACCCACTTGGTGGAATTATTGCGCTCGCCAGAAGCTAGCCAGCTCGAAACCAACCTTGCGGAAAAGCTCGTGGAGGAGTCGTTGGCTAGAAACGGCCGCGACAACATCACCGCGTTGGTGGTTCGAGTGGTGTGATGTCCCGTTCAGCCTGACCCCGGCGTTTCCGCGGGTTGGCGGCCTGGAAACATCCTACCGCCAATGTCCCCCAACCCGATACCAACCCCGAGGCCCACGTTCCCAGCGCACGCCGACCCAAACCGCGTGGGGGTACGGCGGTAAAATCCAACGTCCCCCGATCCAGACCCAAGTTCCCCCACTCCAAACCCACTCCCCGTCGGCCCAGACGTAATCCGGGCCGGGGGCAACGACGACAGTCTGCGGCTGGGGTGGTGGCGGCGCCTGGGCGGCGACAGGGTTCGCGGTGTTGACCATATAGGCAATCACCCTTTGGCTAACGCCGGAATTGGTCAGGTCGATAATCGCATTCGCGTCCAAGCTATAGACGGCGCGCGTGCTGATGATCTGCCCAATAATGACATCATCGCTCAGCCCGGATTTAGTCATCGCCTTGATATCGTGTAGGCTCGGAGGCGGCCCCGGCGGGGGCGGATATGGCGCAGTACGCCAGCGCGCTTCCTCATCCATGCTGTGGCCAATGAGGCTGCCAGTGATCAGCCCGGCGCACGACGATCGGCTAAGGCCCCAATGGCTGCGCCGGAGGCACCGCCGATCAAGGCACCACTCGCGGTGTTGTCCGGCCGGCCATCGGGTGTAGTACAACCAGCCAGCAAGCTGACCAGCCCGATTGCGTCAACAGATCTAACCATGATCGCTTTCATAAAGAGTAGACTCGCGCCTGAACCACTTGGACCTGGCAATCGCTCACGCCGCTCCGGATGCGCCCCACGATGTGTCATTTTCATTATCCTGCTCTCGGTAAAAATGCCCGTCTTACGGTTTATGACTCTTTACGGCGTCGCTGTACAGCAATTCCTTGGTCGACGGGATCTGCGACACGTTCCACCCGCCGCCAACCGCCTCAACAAGTTGGACGCTGGCGGTCATCTCTTGCGCTCGGAGGTTAACGAGAGTCTGCCGATTAACCAGGTAAGTCGTTTGAGCGGTCATAACGTTCAAGTAGCTGTCAATTCCCAGCTTGTACCTCTCAGTGGCCAAGTTTAGGTACCTCTCCGACGATTTGACCGCCGCATCCTGCTGCTCCACTTGCTGGGCGAGAATTCTAAGGGTCGCGAGCTGATCCTCAACCTGCTGAAAAGCGCTGAGCACCGTCTGACGGTATTTCGCAACCGTGCTGTCGTAGTCCGCGCGGAATTGCTCGACCGTTGCCTTGCGCAGCCCGGCATCGAAGATCGTCTCTGCCATTCCCGCCCCGACAGACCAGACGCGGCTGGACCAATTCAGAAGACTGGAAACCGCGATGCTCTGGAATCCAGCGGAGGCGCTCAGGGTGACAGTGGGATAATAGGCGGCCTTGGCGACACCGATTCGAGCGTTCGCTTCCGCCACACGGCGCTCTGCAGCCGCGATATCGGGACGCCGTTCGAGGAGCTGGGAGGGGACGCCGAACGGTGTCGCTGGCGGACTTGAGCTGAGCGGTTCGGCAGGAAGGGAGAATGCGCTCGCCGATCTGCCCACCAACATGGCAATGGCGTGCTCAAGCTGGGCGCGCAGGATGTCCAAATTGGTGGCCTGCGCTTCGGCGGTCTCAAGCTGAGTCTCCGCCTGCGCCACGTCCTCGTCAGAGGCAATACCCGTCTGGAAACGGACCTTCGTCAGCTCCAACGAGCCTCTATAGGCGGCGACCGTGTCGGCGAACAATTGCTTCAGGGCGTCCTGCGCGCGGAGCTCGAAAAAATCCAAGGCCAATTCCGCCTGTGCCGTCAGCCGGGTGTTCTCCAGATCGGCCGTAGTTGCCTGAGCCTCGAAAGCATTGGCCTTCACGGTGTTTCGGATCCGGCCCCAAAGATCGAGTTGCCAAGAGGCATCCAGCGGCAGCGAATAGTCGGTCTGCATCAGGCTCCGAGACGAAAAACCTGATTGGTTCCCGAGCAACGGCTGGCGCGAGCGCGTGACGGAGGGGTTTGCCGCCAAGGTAGGAAATAACTGGGCTCGTGCCTCCTTAACCATGGCGCGGGCTGAAAGGAAGTTCGCGAACGCCGCTGCGACATTCTGGTTGGAGACGGCGACTTGCTCTTCTAGGGCATTTAATTGAGCGTTTCCAAACATCTCCCACCAATGGCCTCGCAGGACGCCATCGCTTGGCTGCGCGACCTTCCAAAGGTTGGTAGCCTCCGGGCTCTGTGGCGAGAGCTCCTTGAAAGCAGCGGGGGTCTCCACGGGTGGCCGCTGATACTTTGGAGCAAAGCTGCAGCCGCCCAGGAGAAAGCCCCCGCCAATGAGCAAACTGCCAATCAACAACACATTCCCAGCCGAGCCCAAGGCCAGTTGCGGCCCGGGAGCCCTTCGCCGTTTCCGCCACCCTTCCCACCAGAGACGCAAGCGATCAAGATACAAATAGACTACCGGGGTGGTGTAGAGTGTGAGGATTTGGCTCATGATCAGGCCCCCGACAATCGTGATGCCGAGTGGACGCCTGAGTTCTGAGCCCGTGCTGGTGCTCAACACCAGCGGCAGGGCCCCAAGCAACGCAGCCATAGTGGTCATAAGGATGGGTCGGAAACGCAGCAGACACGCCTGAAAGATCGCGTCGTGGGAGCTCTTGCCCTCCTCGCGCTCGGCGGCCAAGGCGAAGTCAATCATCATGATAGCGTTCTTTTTCACGATGCCGATGAGCAGCAGAATTCCGATCAGCGCGATGATGCTCAAGTCCGTCCCGAACAGCATTAGCGCGAGCACGGCGCCGACGCCGGCCGACGGCAGGGTAGACAGGATGGTAATCGGATGGATGTAGCTCTCGTAGAGGATGCCCAAGACGATATAAACCACCGCCAGGGCCGACAGAATCAGGAACGGCTCGCTGGCCAGCGAGGATTGAAAGGCCTGAAGAGTCCCGGCAAAGCTCCCATGAATTCTGCCGGGCATCCCGATCCTCTGCTCCATTTGGTGAATGATCCTCACCGCGTCGCTGAGCGCTACGCCCGGGGCCAGGTTGAACGAGAGCGTGACCGCCGGAAACTGGCCCTGATGATTGACCGCAATAGGCGCAGTGGTTGCCTCATAGTGCGCGACGGCGTTCAGCGGAACCACCGGGCCGTTGGTCGCGCGCAAATAGACCGAGTTTAATCCCTCCGGGCTCTGCCAGAACTTAGGGTCCACTTCCATCACGACGTGATACTGGTTCAGCGACGAGAACATGGTTGAGACTTGGCGCTGACCGAAGGCGTCGTAAAGCGTGTTGTCAATCATTTGCGGCGAGAGCCCAAGCCGGGCCGCCGTGGCGCGGTCATAGACCAGCGAAGCCTGCAGTCCGTTGTTCTGTTGATCGCTGTTCACGTCTGTAAACCCGCGGAGTTTTCTCATTTGCTCCAATAGAATTGGCCCCCATTTCACGAGATCAGCGAGGTTGTCGCTCTGAATGGTATATTGATATTGTGCACTGCTCTGCCTGCCCCCGATGCGCAGATCCTGCCCGGCCTGGACGAACACCGACGCGCCGCGGACTGAGGCCAGCTTCGGACGAAGGCGATTGATTACCTGGCTCGCGCCAATCTTCCGCTCCTCCAGGGGCTTGAGCGCCATGTAGATGAAGCCGCTATTCGCCGCACCGCTACCCCCAGAGAAGGCCGTCACGTTCCCCACCGCCGGGTCGTCTTTGACGAGATTCACAATGCGGGCGGCTGCCGATTGCATGGCTGGAAAGGAAGCGTCCTGAGCGCCCTGGATGCCCCCAAAAATTGTGCCGTTATCTTGCTGCGGGAAAAAACCTTTCGGCACCACCATGAACAGAAAGATATTCACCGCAATCGTGACCAGGAAAATCACCAGCGTGATGGCTGGATGGCGCAGGACAACCCTCAAGCTCCGTTCGTACGCGCCCAGCAGCCAGACGAAGAATCTCTCGCTGGCGCGGTAGCACCTTCCATGATCTTCGGGCCGCTTATGCCGCAGCAACCGCGAGCACATCATCGGGGTTGTGGTGAGTGAAATCACCAATGAGACGAGGATCGCCGTCGAAAGAACCACTGCAAACTCCCGGAAGAGCCGCCCCACAATCCCCCCCATCAGCAGGATCGGCAAAAACACGGCGACGAGCGATACGCTGATGGAAAGCACTGTGAATCCGACCTCGCGCGCGCCGCGCAACGCGGCCTCCACCGGAGGCATCCCTTTCTCGATATAGCGTGTCACGTTCTCGATAACGACGATCGCGTCGTCCACAACGAAACCGGTCGAGATCGTGAGTGCCATCAATGAGAGATTATCCAGGCTGTATCCCAACAGATACATCACGCCGAATGTGCCGATCAACGAGACCGGAACGACAACCGCAGGAATCAGCGTAGTGCGTGGACTGCGCAGGAACAGAAACACGATCAAAATAACCAAGGCAATGGCGATGAGCAAGGTGCGCTCGATTTCGCGAACCGAAGCGCGAATGGTGGTTGTGCGGTCCAGCACCACGACAAAGTGGATCGCGGCTGGAATCGAGGCCTTGAGCGAGGGCAGCGCCGCTTTCACGCGGTCAACCGTCTCGATGATGTTTGCCCCCGGCTGCCGAAAAATGACCAGCGGGATGCTCGGCTTTCCATTCAGGTAGCCGGCAGCCCGAATGTTCTCCACCGCGTCCTGCACATTGGCAATATCCGAGAGCCTAACCGCGGCGCCATTGTGGTAGCTGACGACCAAGGGTTTGTAGTCTTCGGCCTTAAGCAATTGATCGTTGGCGAGAATATCTGCCGTGGTGCCGCCGTCGGAGAGCTGCCCTTTGGGTAGATTCGCGTTTTGCCGGCTTAACATCATCCGCACGTCCTCGAGGCTAAGCCCGAAACTGTTGAGCTGAGTCGGATTCACATCCACTCGCACGCTCGGAAGCGAACTGCCGCCGATGTTCACCTGGCCCACACCCTGGATCTGGAGGAGGCGCTGCTGAATGATGGTGGAGGCTGCGTCATAAAGCCTGCCCCTATCATAAACCTCAGAGGTCAGGGCCAGGATCATGATCGGCGCGTCGGCCGGATTGACTTTGCGATAGCTCGGGTTGCTCGGGAGATTCGCCGGCAAATTGGCGCGAGCGGCATTGATGGCGGCCTGGACGTCCCGCGCGGCGCCGTCGATATTGCGGTTCAAATCGAACTGCAAGGTGATGGAGGTTGATCCCAAATAGCTCGCAGACGTCATCTCGCTGACGCCGGCGATATGCCCAAGTTGCCGCTCCAGCGGCGCGGCGACTGACGCCGCCATGATCTCAGGGCTGGCCCCGGGCAACGAGGCTTGCACGCTGATGGTCGGAAAATCCACCTGCGGCAACGGCGCAACCGGTAGCTGCAGGTAGGCGACTGCCCCTGCCAGAGCAATGGCAGCAGTCAAGAGCGCGGTTCCCACCGGTCGACGAATAAATGGCGCTGAAATGTTCATGACACCGGCGCCGCAACCGCCTCCTCAGCCCCACTCTGCGAACGAGACTTCGAAAACCTCCTGGCGAGCCTGTCAAAGTAAAGATAGATGACCGGCGTAGTGTAAAGCGTGAGCAACTGGCTCACAAGCAACCCACCCACAATGGCGATGCCAAGGGGTTTGCGAAGCTCCGCGCCGACGCCGTTCCCAAGTGCCAGCGGCAATCCTCCAAACAGCGCCGCGAACGTCGTCATCATGATCGGCCGGAACCGCAGCAGGCAGGCTTGGTAAATCGCCTCCTCCGGCTCCTTATGCCCGTTTCGCTCGGCATCGAGAGCAAAATCAATCATCATGATGGCGTTCTTCTTAACGATGCCGATCAGCAGGATAATTCCGATGAGTGCCACCACACCGAGCTCGGTTCCACAAAGGAGCAGTGCCAGGATGGCCCCAACTCCCGCCGAGGGCAGCGTCGAGAGGATCGTGACCGGGTGGATATAGCTTTCGTAGAGGACGCCCAGCACGATGTACACGGTCACGATGGCAGCTAGAATCAGCCATGGCTCGTTCTTTAATGAGGCTTGGAACGCCTGGGCCGTGCCTTGGAACGCAGCTTGTATGCTTAGCGGCATTCCAAGTTCCGCCTGCGCCTGCTCAATCGCCTTGGTCGCATCGCCAAGCGCCACGCCCGGCGCGAGATTGAAGGAGATCGTTACAGACGGAAACTGGCCCTGGTGGTTGATGGCCAGCGGCGCCGTCCCGGATTCGAAGTGCGTAAAAGTGCTCAGCGGCACGGCGCCCCCGTTTGCCGAGCGCACATAAATGTCCTGCAGCTTCGACGGATTGCGCTGAAACTCCGGCAGCGTTTCCAGGATCACATGGTACTGATTGAGCTGAGTGAAGAGCGTGGAGACTTGCCGTTGGCCGAAAGCGTCATAGAGCGCGTCATCGATCGCCTGCGGCGTAATGCCCAGCCGGGACGCTGTCACGCGATCAATCACCAGCCTCGCCTGGGAACCGCGGGTCTGTTGGTCGGTCGCCACGTCGATCAGTTGTGGCAGGGTGGGCAATTTCTCCATGAGCTTCGCGGTCCAACTGTTCAGTTCATCCGCGCTGGCGTCCTCGAGAGTGTATTGAAATTGCGTTCGGCTGACGCGGTCCTCCACCGTCAGATCCTGGATCGGCTGCATATACAGCGTGACGCCATCCACCTTTGCCAGCTCGGGCTGCAGCCTGCGCATCACCTCCGTGGCGCTGATTCTGCGCTCCTCCAGCGGCTTCAGGTTAATCAACATGCGCCCGCTGTTGAGCGTGGCGTTGATGCCGTCAACGCCGATAAACGACGAGAGACTCTCCACCGCCGGATCTTTGAGCAGAACCCGCGCGAGGGCGCGCTGCCTCTCCACCATGGCTGGAAATGAGATATTCTGCGCCGCTTCCGAGATTCCCTGGATCACGCCGGTGTCCTGCACGGGGAAGAACCCTTTCGGGACAACGAAGTAGAGCCAAACCGTGAGCACCAGCATCGCGGCCGCTACCAACAACGTCACGCCCTGGCGTTTGAGGACCCATTGAAGAGTGCGGCCGTAGAAATCGATTATGTCGTTGAAAACGCGCTCCGAAGCCTCGTAAAAACGGCCGGGCTTAGCGTCGGATTTTGCGCGCAGCAGCCGGGAGCACATCATGGGAGTGAGCGTGAGCGAAACCACTGCTGAAACCAGTATGGTCACGCTCAGGGTAACCGCGAATTCTCGAAACAGACGTCCCACGATGTCTCCCATGAACAACAAGGGTATTAGGACCGCGATCAGCGACACCGTCAGCGAAATGATGGTGAATCCGATCTGATCGGCTCCTTTTAGCGCGGCCTCCAGCGGCTTCTCCCCTTCCTCGATGTAGCGCACGATGTTCTCGATCATCACGATGGCATCGTCCACCACAAACCCGGTCGATATCGTCAACGCCATCAACGTGAGGTTGTTTAGGCTGTAGCCGAGCAGGTGCATCACGCCCAGCGTGCCTACAAGTGACAGCGGCACAGCGACGCTGGGAATGATCGTTGCAGAGATATTGCGCAGGAACAGAAAGATCACCATTACCACCAACGCCACCGTCAGCATCAGGGAAAACTGCACGTCCCGCACCGAGGCGCGGATCGTTGTAGTGCGGTCCGTCAGGACCGAGACGTCCACCGACGCCGGCAAGGTCGCCTTGAGTTGGGGCAGGAGCTTTTTGACGCTGTCGACCACCTGGATGATGTTTGCGCCAGGTTGGCGTTGAATGTTCACGATCACCGCGGGATCGTCATTCCGCCACGCGGCCAGCTTTGAATTCTCCACGTCATCGATCACGCTAGCCACGTCGGACAAAATCACCGGAGCCCCGTTTCGGTAGGCGATTACCAGCGAGCGGTAATCCTTGCTGCTCAGGAGCTGGTCGTTGGCGTTGATTTCATAGGCTTGCCGCGGCCCATCGAAGTTGCCCTTGGCCAGGTTCACGCTGGCTTGTTGCAGCGCGATGCGGACGTCGTCGATGTTGATGCCGTAGGATGAAAGCGCCGTGGGATTAGCCTGGATACGAACCGCTGGTTTCTGGCCGCCGCTGATGCTCACTAGACCCACCCCTGGCAGTTGTGAGATTTTTTGCGCCAGCCGCGTGTCCGCGTAATCCTCAACCTGCGACAGCGGGAGCGTTTTCGAAGTCAGCGCCAGGGTGAGGATGGGCGCGTCGGCTGGGTTGGACTTGCTGTAGATGGGAGGAGATGGCAAGCCGGTCGGCAGATAGGTTTGAGCGGCGTTAATCGCGGCCTGGACCTCCTGCTCCGCTACGTCAATGTTCAGGCTGAGAACGAACTGAAGGATGATGATCGAACTCCCGCCCGAGCTGATCGAAGTCATCTGGTTCAGCCCCGGCAGTTGGCCGAACTGGCGCTCAAGCGGCGCGGTTATGGCCGATGCCGCAACGTCCGGGCTCGCGCCAGGATAGAAAGTGACCACTTGAATGGTCGGGTAATCCACTTGCGGCAACGCAGAAACGGGCAATTGTTGGTAGGCAACAATGCCCGCCAGCAAAATCGCGACCATCAGCAGCGAAGTCGCCACCGGCCGAAGAATAAACTGGCGCGACGGGCTCATTGCTGGCTCTTGCGCCGCTGCCGGGGCTCTGGCGACGTAGCCGAGTTAGTCTCGTTGGTCTGGGAGCGAACCCCCACTTTGGCGCCGTCGATGAGCCGGTTGAAGTTGTCGGCGGCAACCGTGGTACCCGGTGCCACCCCTTCTACCGCCGAAACGGTACCATCGGTGGTGCCGACGGTGATGGTTTGCACCGCGACGGTCTGGTCTGGTTTGAGCACGTAAACGAATGCGCTTTCGGCGTTGCGCTGGATCGCCATATTTGGGACCAGCGCGGCATCATGCTTAGTGTCCACCAGCAGACGGGCGTTGACGAACTGGTTCGGAAAAAGCGATTCGTCTTCGTTGGTGAAAAGGGCCTTGAGCTTCACGGTGCCAGTGGTCGTGTCGATCTGGTTATCGAGCGTTTTGAGAGTCCCAGTGGCAAGTTTCTTGGTTTGCGCCCGGTCGAAGGCGTCCACCGACAGCACCTTGCCCCCACGCAACTGAACCTGGATTTGCGGCAGGTAATCCTCTGCCACATTAAAGATCACCGTGATTGGCTGAAGTTGGGTGATGACCAACAACGGATTGACATCGCTTGCATGGACGATGTTCCCCGCATCGACCAATCGCAATCCGACCCGTCCCGAGATCGGCGCCAGGATGTGGCAGTAAGCAAGCTGAACGCTGGCGTTGTCCACCTGTCCCTGATCGAGCTTCACGGTCCCCTCGAACTGGCGCACCATGGCAACCTGCGTGTCCAACTGCTGCTTGGGGATCGCATTCTTGGCGAATGCCTCCTTGTAACGATCCAGGTCGATGTGGGCATTTTCCAGCATCGCCCGGTCGCGGGCAAGTTGTCCCGAAGCCTGATCTAGCGCGGCCTGAAAAGGGGCCGGGTCAATCTCCACCAGCGGGTCGCCGGCGCGAACCATTTGGCCCTCCTCGTAGCTCACCTTCACGAGTTGCCCATCCACACGGCTCTTTACCGAAACCGTATTGAGCGGCGTCACCACCCCCAACGCGTTCACAAAAGTTCCGATGTCGCCTCTTTTTACTACCGCAGTGGCGACCTGCACGACGGGCGGCGCAGACACGGTCTTCCCGCGACCCTCCTGGGCATCCGTCCGTCGGTGCCGCAGCAGGAGCACGACCCCCAGAATAACCAGGCATGCAGGGACCCACCAGACCCATCGCCGCCGTCGCCGCGGAGGCGGTTGTGTCGTTGAGGGGAAAGAATGTTTCGAACTCGGTGCATTGGGCGTTGCTTCAGGCGTGTTCACTTGAATTCTTCCACTTGAGTCAATTTGCGGACTCCAAAGTTCAAACCACCCAGCGCCGTTTCCGGGCGGGCCTACCGTTCCCCCGCTTTGGGCCCCATTCGTTCGTTTCAGTAATGCTCTGCGTCTAGATTCTGTCGGGCGCTCCCGGCCTTTGGTTTGTAGTAGAATCGAGCTGTCCTACCGGTTAACCGAGCCAAGCGCTCTTCGGCCGGTTCCCTGAGAAGCTTCTCCATCGATGCCAAGAGCATCGGGATATCCATCGGTTTCTCGAGCAACGCCCCGGCCCCTGCATTCACCGAACTAAAAAGCTGATTCGGGCGCGCCGTGGCAATGATGATGGGGATCAATGGATGCTCACGGGTCAGCTGCTCGAAGGTATCCCAGCCGTTCTTGACCGGCATGTTGAGATCCAGCAAGACAAGATCGATAGGGGACTTCCCGGCCAGGTCGAGAGCTTGCTGACCATTTTCAGCCGGAATTACGAAGTAACCTTCGGACACCAGCACCTCGTTAATCGACTCGCGGACCATGCGATCATCATCCACGAGCAGGATGCGCCTGCCCGCAAGTGAGCCAGCATGGGAGGATGCCGCTGCCTCGTCAAGATCATCAGGCCGCACCGCGCGATCAGTCGACTCGCCAGGCACAGTCCCAAGTCTTGATGATGGAGCGGGTTTCGTAAGCGAGAATGTGCGAGTGTGGATCAACAGGGCATACCCGAAGCCTGGGAGCCGCCCTCGGCCGCCCACAGGCTGCTGTTGGCGGCGCCGCCTTGGTTCGCATCGTTCAGTTTTCGCCTGAGCTTTGGCTTGCTCGTTCGATGGGTAACCTCCCCAACGGAATCGTGGATGGGTATGGGACCGTCGTGCACCACCACAATTCTGCGAACGACGCCCAACCCCAGACTCGTTCCGCGGCCAGGGGCTTTGGTCGTGAACACCGGTTCAAATAGCTTGCCCCGGCCGGCTCCTGGTTCGTCTTCCACCACAAAGATTCGTTTGGATCTCATCGCGGTTTAATCTCAACGTTGAATTGGTTGTGGATCGGCCTCCGGGTGGCCGAAGGTCACCCGTGCCCTTGCCGCGTCCCCGAAGGAGGACGGCAAAGCGTTCCTCACGGTCTCTAGCAGTTGCCGTGCGCCAAAGGGCTTGGGGAGCACCGCGCTGATGTCCCGTCCCAAGCGCGCGCACGCTTTCTCCGCCGGGAGAGTCCCTGATGCGAGGATGATGGGCAGATCCATGCCTGCCTCGCGAATTCGCTCGATCAGTCTCAAACCGATCAAACGCGGCATCTCGTTGTCCGTAACCAACAGGTCATAGCTGTGTTGATGAAGCGCTTCCCAAGCCTCCTGACCATCTGCGACCGCAGTCACCTCGAGGCCGCCCAGGCAAAGTACCGCGGAGATGATCAGGCGAATGCCTTCGTCATCGTCCACCACAAGGATCCGCGGAGCCCGGCTTGGGAGGGGCGGCTCAGCATTCACAAAACAGGGGCGGATGGCCGGACGGTGTCTGGTCCCCGGAAAAGCGCTAGCCCGTGAGCGAACATGCCCGAGGCGACAGTAATGCCCCAGCCCCGTTGCTCCACCGGGTGAAGAGGAGGCCGGCGGGAATGTGCCATGTGTCGTGTCCTGGTAATCGCCTGCATTTTCGTCATTGAGCCGGGTTTTTGGCATCGACGGAAGGGGGTTGCACGCCCCATGCCATGAACCGCTGGCTTTGATTCTCAGGGACTTAGGATTTCGAGCTGGCAGGTGCGAAGCCGTTTCAGGTAAGGCTCTTACCAGGATCGGGATAAGCTGCTGACCTGCAACCGCCGGCAGACACCTCCGAGGCCGACGCTTTAGCTTGATTTTGAGGCTGCTACAGCTTCGCGCTCATGCCATCATGCCCGGCATAGCACTTGCGTCCTCTTGCATCGAAGCATTTGTGGCGGAATCTCAGAATGCCGCCGTTTGCTTCCCTGATCATGAAATCTCCGTTTGGCATCCGTCTTTGGATATTGATAGCCGCCCTCATCCTGGTGGCTGGCGGCACTATTTACGGACTTTCAACCGCCTGGAACCGCGTTCAACAGGTCGAGGCCAAACTCACGACTTCTCAAATCGAGCGCTTCCAGCTCGCAGGCGAAGTCCGGCGCGGGTTGCAGAACCTGTACAACTCCGTGCTTTATTACGCACTGGCGAGAGATCCCAAACAGTGGTTGCAGTTCGAACAAGCCAGCGGCGACCTCGATCGCTGGATTGACGACCACGATCCGAACCTGCACCCCCTCTCACCCCTGAATACTGAGAACGAACGCCGCGCTTTCAAGGACCTCAATCGAGCCTATGACGATTACATCCGTTCCGCTCGGGATATCCATTCTAACGCTCAACCCGCCATGGTTACTTCAGACCAGCTCGCGCAACTGAGCGCTTTCGAACAACAGGCCGAGCGAATGCGCGAGCTCGTTCGGCGCCTCACCGATGCTCACCGGACCGCGCAGGCGGCGTTCCTTTCCACTGCGAGCGCCTCACTTGCCAGCCTCCGCGCCTTCCTCATCGGAAGCGTCGTGATGCTCCTGGCCCTGGTCGCAGCCATGGGCTGGGTGATCTACCGTGACACCATCGCACCGTTGCGAACCAAGTTGGTCTACAGCCAAAGCCTCCTCGAAAAGATGGAGAAACTGGCCACCCTCGGCACCCTGGCCGCCGGAATCGCCCACGAAATTCGCAACCCGCTCACCTCGCTCAAAGCGCGCCTGTATACCCTGGAAAAACATCTCCAGGCTGTGCCTGCCGCGCGCAAAGACACAGAGATCATCAGCGCGGAGATTTCCCGCCTCGAACGAATCGTCCGCGACGTGCTGAGTTTTGCCCGCCCTTCGGATCCCAAACTTGAAACCATCGCCGCCGAGACGCTCCTCCACGAGGTGCAAGGACTCATGTCCCCCAATCTGGAGGGCCGTGGAATCCAACTCGTGGTTGAACCCGGTCCGGAGTTGTTGATCCGGGCTGACAGCGGCCACCTTAAGCAAGTGCTCATCAACCTGGTTCGCAATGCCTCTGAAGCCATCGACGGCGCAGGGACGGTCACGTTGCGCACCCGTCACGCGCGTGCCCCGCTCAACAAGCGCGATACTGAGGCCGTTATCCTGGAGGTTGCCGATGACGGCAAGGGTATCGCGCCGGAGGTCGAAAAACGCTTGTTCGACCCGTTCTTCAGCACCAAGGAAACCGGCACCGGCCTCGGTCTGCCCATCGCAGCCCGCATCGTCGAGCGGCACGGTGGGATGCTCCAGTATCAAACTCGTCCCGGCCACGGCACGACCTTCGGCGTTGTGTTGCCACGCGAAATGAAAGAGAATTCCAAGAGTGTCAATCACAGCGCGAATGCCCACCCCGGGGACACCTAACCTCCCCGCCACTGACCTCCAGGCTCCCGCCCAGCCTCCGGAGTTTCGCCCCCGTTTCGCATCCCGCTTTCGATTCGATCCATCAACCTGGGCGGTGAGCCTTCGTTGCTTGGCTTTAAGCGCCGGGAGTTGACCCACACCGCCAAGACCCCTCATGTCCAGTGCCGCCCATGTTCTGCTGATCGAAGATGACGCCAGCCTGGCTGCAAACCTCTGCGATGTGCTCAAGGAGGAGGGCTTTAGAGTAACCGTATGCAGCCGCGGCGACGAGGGTCTGCGCCGCTCCACCAGCGAGGAATACGACGTCGTCCTCACTGACCTTCGCTTGCCAGGTCTGGGCGGGCTGGAACTCGTACGCCAACTTCACGAAACCCAACCCCGGCTGCCCGTGGTTCTCATGACCGCGCACGGCACCATCGAAACCGCTATCGAGGCCACCAAACTCGGCGCTTACGACTATCTCCAGAAACCGTTTGAGATGCCGGGCCTCATCAGCGTTCTCCACTGCGCCGTCGACGCCAGCCGCCTGATGCGTGAGCCTGTCACTCTGCCCGATGCTCCGGGCGAGAGCCGCAGCGCTCTCGTCGGCACCAGCCGGGCGATGCAGGAGGTTTGTATGGAGATCGGACGCGTCGCGGCCAAACCGGTCACGGTGCTCATCCGAGGCGAAACGGGAACCGGCAAAGAGCTAATCGCCCGCGCAATCTATCAGCACAGCCCCCGTGCCAAAGCGCCCTTCATCGCCATCAATTGCGCCGCGATCCCGGAAAACCTGCTCGAGAGCGAATTGTTCGGCCACGAACGCGGCGCCTTCACCGGCGCCGACCAAAGGCGAGTTGGCCGTTTCGAGCAGGCCAACAAGGGCACCCTCTTCCTGGACGAAATTGGCGACCTGTCCTCGAACACGCAGGTCAAGTTGCTGCGCGTGCTTCAACAGCAGACCTTCCAACGTGTTGGCGGGGCTGAGGCGATCTCCGTGGATGTACGCGTCATCGCCGCAACCCATCGTAACCTGGAAGCGATGATCCGGGAGCAGAAGTTCCGCGAAGACCTCTTCCATCGCCTTAACGTGGTGTGTTTGCAGCTACCGCCACTGCGTGAGCGCCGGGAGGACATTCCTGTTTTGGTGCGCCACTTTCTGCACAAATACGCCTCCGACTTCGAGGTGGAGATACCAACCATTTCCACCGAGGCCTCGGCCATGCTGCAAACCCATTCCTGGCCTGGCAACGTGCGCGAGTTGGAGAACATCACCCGGCGCCTATTATTGGCCGCCCGCGGACTCTCCATCTCCGCCGACTCCGTCCGGCAAACCCTCGAAGTCCACAACGCGGAAGCGGCTTCGACCCTCCAATCATTCGCCAACTTCGCCGGGGAATTGTTGGCCAGGGCCCGCCGAGGCGAATTGCAGGACGCCCACGGCCGCATGCTGGCAGAAGCAGAACGCGAACTCCTCACCCAGGCGATCACCTTGGCCGAGGGCAACCAAGCCAAGGCCGCACGCTGGCTCGGCCTTTCCCGAATTACCGTGCGCGAGAAGCTCAAGCAGCTGGGCTTGCACCCAGGCTCCAACGACGCCGGACCGGAGTCGGATATCTGAACCTCCGCTGAGCCGATCCTAGCTCGGCTCCAGGAAGCGCCCTCCCGTGCAATTCTTAGCCTTCTTCTCCGCCTGCACTCCAAGGGCCATAATGCAATCGAAAGACCTTCGATACCAGCAAGTTCCCATCCTGGTTCCTGAGCCGGTGAAAAACCATTCTGTGCTTACGCTTGCGTCCCTCAACTGCCATCCGACACCATTGCCGAGGTAATGCTCACGATCTCGCAACTCAACAAAGCCTACGGCGGACGAACGTTGTTCGCCGAGGCATCATTGCAGGTAAATGTCGATGACCGGATCGGCCTGGTCGGGCCGAACGGCGCAGGAAAATCTACACTGTTTGCCATGATCCTCGGCACCGAGTCAGCGGACTCGGGCAACATCACTTTGCAGCGGGGGACCAATGTGGGTCACTTGGCCCAAGAAAGCGCCCCAGCGGGTGCGGAAACGGTCATCGAGCTGGCGACCGCTATCACCCCCGAAATCGCCGCCCTCCAGCAGCGACTCAAAGCCCACGAAGCCGGGCACGACCACGACTCCTCCGACTATCACGAGGCCGAGTCCCGTTTCGAGCACTTGGGTGGTTATACACTCGAAAGCAAGGCATCGACCATCCTCGCCGGGTTAGGATTTCGACAACACGACTTCAGCAAACCCGCTCGGGCGCTGAGCGGAGGCTGGGTTATGCGAGCCCATCTTGCACGGCTCCTGGTCCAGGCCCCCGAACTCTTGATGCTCGATGAGCCCACCAACCACCTGGATCTCGACGCTCTCTTGTGGTTTCAAGATTACCTAAAAACCTACTCCGGCGCGATCCTGATGATTTCGCACGATCGCGAGTTTCTGAACCAGTTGGTTACTTCTGTCGTTGAAATCCGCCAGTCGCGGCTTATCCGCTATCGAGGCAATTACGATTCCTACCTGGAACAGCGCGAAGCGGGCGAGGTCCAGCTCCTGGCGGCATGGAAAAACCAGCAGCGCGAAATCGCCCGGTTGCAGACCTTCGCTGACCGGTTCCGCGCCAAGAACACCAAGGCCGCGCAGGCTCAGAGCAAGCTCAAGCAGATTGAAAGAATGGAGAAAATCGAAGCGCCTGAAGGCGACGATGCCACCATCTCTTTCTCCTTTCCGCAGCCCCCTCGCAGCGGGCTGAAGGTCGTCACCCTGGAAGATGTGCATTTCGCCTATGGCGAAGTACCCGTCTACCAGGGCCTCACCTTCCATGCTGAACGGGGGCAGCGCCTGGTTTTGGTCGGTCCCAACGGCGCCGGCAAATCAACTCTGCTCAAGCTCCTCGCCGGTGTGCTTAAGCCCAAACACGGGGAACGGCGTTTGGGCCATAATGTCGTGGACGGTTACTACTCACAGTATCGGGTCGAAATGCTGAAGCCGGAGCGCACTGTCCTTGAGGAGGCATTCGATACCCCTCAACCGCTCACCGAAACCTTCGGCCGTGCGGTCCTAGGCTCATTTCTGTTCCGGGGAGATGACGTGTTCAAGAAGGTGGCCGTGCTCAGCGGCGGCGAAAAGAGCCGGCTGGCATTGGTGAAGCTCCTCTTGGACCCGCCTAACCTCCTTCTGATGGACGAACCCACGACGCATCTGGATCTCGCCAGCGTCGAGGCACTCCTGATGGCCCTCCAACAGTACCAGGGCACCCTCGTGTTCATCAGCCACGACGTCTATTTCATCCGCGCACTCGCCAACCACGTGGTTCACGTCCAAAACGGCCGCCTCACCCACTACCCGGGCGACTACCAATACTACTTGGACAAAACCGCGAGCAGGCTGGCCGCCGCCTCGCAAGCCGCCGCCAAAACCCAAGTCCCGGCTCCAGCCCAGGCGCGGCCCTCCGCGGAGCGTAAAGATCAACGACGCATCGAGGCCGAGCAGCGCCAATCCCGCTCTCGTGAACTCAAGAAAGCAAGAGAGCGCGTCGCCGCGCTGGAAAAGAACATCGCCTCGCTGGAAGACAAGCAAACCTCCTTGGCCGCTGAACTTGAGGACCCCCAGACCTACGTCGAGCCCGGCCGCGCTATGAAACTCAACCGCGAGATGCTAGAAGTTGTGGAAACCCTCGAGCAGCAGACCGCAGATTGGGAAGTAGCCGCCGCCAAGTTGGCCGAATTGGAACTGTAGGCTTCCTTTCACGATCACCCCACGGTTAAACTCGGGCATCATGAAACGGAAATGCGCCTGTGCAGGTTCTTGTACGCCCGAATCCTATTTTACCCGGCGCGAGTTCATCGGATTGGCGGGAGCCGGCGCTGCCGCGACCCTCTTAGCCCCTTCCGCGATCGCGGCTGCCGCATCACCTGCTGAGGACCTCGATCGTTGGCGGAACGACCTCCTCCAGCCTGGCTCGCCGCGGCGCTATCATTCACAGACCCATACTGACGCGCGGATGCATCTGGGCGGCATCGGTACTGGCAATTTCGAGATCGGCGCCGACGGTCAATTCACCACCTGGCAGCTCTTCAATACCCTTCGCGATGGAGATGTCCCCTTCCACTTTGCCGTAAAAACGGGCGAGGTGACCCGGCTGCTGCAAACCGCCGCCGGACCCGAGGCGCCTCGGATCAAAGAAATCGAGATGATCGGCGAATACCCCTTTGCCCATTTGCGTTTCCTGGATCCAGGGCTGCCTGTCCAAATCGAATTGAAGGCCTTTTCCCCATTCGCCCCGCTCGATAGCGCGCTCTCCTCCGTTCCCTTGGCGGTCTTCGTCTTCCGCGTCACCAATCCCACACCGCAACCGCATCACATCTCCCTGGGCGCAATCCTCCAAAATCCGGTTGGCTACGAGGCAGACGGGCCTCTGGCCGGAGCCAGCCACCCCAATTTCGGCGGCAACGTCAACGAGTGCTTCGCCGACGGCCCTCTGCGTGGGCTGAACTTCCGAGCTGAACCCGGCGGGGATCCCAGCCTCGACATCCCAGTCGCGATCTTCGTCACCCAAAACCTCGCTGACCTGAACACGCCCCCTACCGAGCGCCCGGCAAAGCTCACTGTCCAAGGCCTTGATCACCTCCCTCCGTCTGCGGACAAGCTGACCGATCCCGCTCACACGGTCATCTGGCTGGAAGATCCTCCGGCAGATATGGCCCCTCAGGCTCTCCGCGCAGCGCGTGACGCCGTCCGAGCTGGCGCCACCCTGATCTTCGCAGGCCATACGTCCCCCCTCCTGGCTGCCTACGCTAGTGCGAGCGGCGGCAAACCTCTCGCCAGCGCCACCACCCGCCCGGACCTGCTATTCGAGGACTTCGAAAATGGTTACGCCAAGTGGAAAGTCGAGGGGAAGGCCTTCGGCTCCAAGCCGGCCTCGGGTACGCTCCCAAATCAACAGCGCGTATCTGGCTTCCAGGGCGCAGGCCTAGTGAATTCTTACCTCGAAGGCGACGCCACGGTCGGACGCCTGGTCAGCCAACCCTTCACCATCGAGCGACACTTCATTCGCTTTCTCCTGGGCGGAGGCTCGCACCCGGATACTCAGATCCGGCTCCTCGTGAACGATAAGGTCGTCCGCGCCGCTTCCGGCCAGGATATCGAACGACTCGACCCGGTTGCCTGGGATGTCCGCGAGTTCGAGTCCCAGACCGGCCACATCGAAATCGTGGACCAGAACCAAAACGGCTGGGGACACATCAATGTGGACCAGATCGAGTTTGCGGACCGGCCCACAAGCTGGGAACTTTTCCTCCTCGTGGAGGAGCTTTTGCCTGCCCGCTTCAGCCGCGTGCGTCCGGTGCCGAGCCCAGGCCCCAATCAGCGAGCCAAGCTCAGCTTCGAACAGTTCGAGGCTCTTCCCGACACCAAAGACCAAATCAGTCCCACGGGTGCTCGGCGCTGGGTCAGGCCATTCGGCCAGGGAAAAGTTATCCTGGCCGACGAAGCCCTGCTCGAAGCCGCCCAGGTTCAGCTAAGAGTTCCACGCCAGCGTGCCTTCACTAGCATCTGCGCGGCCGTAGGCGCCAATTACCAACCCCTCACCGGCACACCACAGAAGGCCCCGGGCTTCGGATCCCTGGCTTTGGCGGCTCTCGCCGGCGAAGTCACCGCCGAATGCGGGTTTACCAGTTGCCAGCACGCGTGGACACGTTTTGCGGCCAATGGCCATTTCGGCCGGCTCGAGACATCAAAATCCGCCGGGCCAACCGCCCCGGAGTCCACGCTCACCGGCGCCGTCGCAGCCTCGATCGATCTGCCCGCCGGCGCTTCGATCGAAGTCCCCTTCTTGCTCGCTTGGCACTTTCCCAACAAATACAACCCATCCGGTGAATGGATGGGCTGTCATTACGCCACGCGCTGGCCAAACGCCGTCGAGGTGCTCAAGGACGCCGCCGCCAACCTCAAAGCCTGGCAGGCCAAGACCCAACTCTTCCGCCAAACCGCCTACGACACCACTCTGCCCTACTGGTTGGTGGACTGCCTGACGTCGCAGGCGGCGATCATCCGCCATATCGGCGTGGTCTTCCGGATCGCCAAGGGCGATGTCTATGGCTGGGAAGGCTCCAACGGCTGCTGCCAGCCCACCTGCACTCACGTGTGGGGCTACGAACAGTCCCTCGCCCACCTCTTCCCCGACCTGGAAAGAGACATGCGCCGCACCGATTTCCATCATCAACAACGCGATGACGGGGGCGTGAATAACCGCACCGACGTTCCCTCTCCGCATCACCCGACGGGCGAAACCCCTTTCGCCGATGGCCACGCGAGCTGCATTCTGAAGGCCTGGCGCGAAGCCCTTAAACATTCCGACGACGCCTGGTGGCGCGATTACTGGCCGCGCGTCAAAAGAGCAGTCGAGTATTTGATCGCCCGCGACGCCGCCAGCAATGCGGGCCAAATCGCAGGCACCCTGAACGATGACCAGTGGAACACCTACGACGAGGCTCTGCATGGGGTTACCACGTTCATCGGCACTTATTATCTCGCGGCCCTGCGCGCCGGTGAAGAGTGGGCCAAGCGCATGGGGGAACCCTCAACCGCCGCCAGGTTCCACGAGGTGTTCGTCAAGGGCCAGCAACGCTTGGTCGAACTCTGCTGGAACGGCGAATACTTCCAGCAGTATCTGCCCGATTACCAAACCCGGAGCGGGGAAGTCGGCCCGGGGTGTATGGCCGACCAACTCATTGGACAGTGGTGGGCTCATCAATTGGGCCTGGGCTACCTTCTCCCAATCGACAAAGTGCAGTCCGCTTTGCGCGCTGTCTTCAAATACAACTGGAAGTCCGACCTGACAGGTTGGAAGCACATGCCCCGCGCGTTCGCGGGTGATCGCGACCGTGGCCTAATCATCTGCACATGGCCCAAAGGAGGAAGACCTCCTCAGGTCATGCTCTACTCCGACGAGGTCTGGACCGGCATCGAATACCAGGTCGCTGCGCACCTGATTTACGAAGGCATGGTGCCGGAAGGCCTGGCCGTCGCCAAAGGCGCCCGAGACCGGTATGATGGCGTCCCGCGTCCCCCAATCCCGCGCAGCCCCTGGAACGAGATCGAGTGCGGTGGTCACTACGCCCGCGCCATGTCGTCTTGGTCCCTCCTGCTGGCGCTGTCCGGCTTCCGCTATGATGCTCCAGAGCAGTCGCTGCGATTCGTCCCCAGCCACACCCCGGATCGCTTCAAATCGCTGTTCGTTGGGCCTGAAGGCTGGGGCCAACTCTCGCAAACAATCGCCGCGGACGGACTCAGCCAGGAAATCCGCGTGGTTGAGGGTTCGCTGGCGGTGAAAAACCTCGCCTTCGAAAGCGCCACCTCACGTGCAAAGCTGGAGGTGCGTTTCCAAGGTCAGCCAGTGGATGCAACCCTCGCCCTGGCCGCCAAGAACTGTACCGTCGCCCTGCGCCGGCCTCTTCGCATCCCTGCGGGCGAAGCATTGTCTTTGCGGCTGAGCTAGAGTCGGACTTGGGTCTTGCTTTCAGACTCAATTATGAAATCTACTCCGCTGTGCGTCTGAAGCCCCGATTGAGGGATGCAACGAGGCGGTTTCTGGTCCAATTGGCCGCCGCGCTCTGTTGTACCTGCTCGCTGCTGGGAGCCGGGACGGTCCCAAGCCTGTCTTCTAGTTACCTGGTCAAAGTATGGGGGCAGGAGGACGGATTACCGCACTACAGCGTTCCCGCTCTAAGCCAGACTCCCGACGGCTATCTCTGGGTTGGCACCTTCGGCGGCCTTTGCCGATTCGACGGCGACCGTTTCGTCGTTGTCTCGCCGGAAACCACCCCAGGAATGCCCGGGAATTACGTCGTCCGGGCCTTCACCGACCACGCCGGAGCGCTCTGGATCAGCACCGATAGCGGTGGTGGGCGTTACGCCGAAGGATCCTGGACGCCCTTCAAGCAGCCGCAAGGCTGGCCCAACCAACTCGTTAGATGTTTCGCCGAAGATCGCGAGGGGCGCATCATTATTTCGACCGCATCACGGATCCTGCGGCTCGAAGGCGGCCACTTCAACGAGCTGCCTGCCCCTCCCGAAGCCGCCCCCGAACAAGCGATGCTCTGCGCCGTTGACGACCAGGACACGCTATTCGCGGCCCATGACTCTTTCTGCGGATATCTGGATCACGACAAATGGGTCACGGTTCTTTCCCCCAGCGATCTGCGCGATGCGACCTTCTGCGGAATTGCGTCAAGCAAAACCGGCGGCATTTGGATCGCGGAAGCCGGCCGCATCCGCAAATGGCAAGCTGGCCAATGGGGCAGAACCATTCCGAGGGTTGCGCCTTTCCAACGGGATTTCGTGACCATGGTTGAAGACTCCGACGGCACCCTCTGGACCGGCGGTTTCGTGCAAGGCGTGAGCGTTTACCGGAGCGACGGCTCTAGCGCCAAGTGCACCAGCGAGGAAGGTTTGGAAAATAACTCCACCATGTCCCTGCTCCTGGATCGAGAAGGAAACGTTTGGGCCGGATCCAATGGCGGTGGGCTCGCGCGCCTCAAACGGAGGGCAGTCATGGTTTATGACGAGAAGGCCGGGCTGCCGCAGAACGTAGTCAACTCAGTCTTGGAACTTGAGCCGGGCAAGCTGCTCGTCGCCACCCACGGCGCGGGCTTGGTCCATTTCGATGATGGCAAGGTCGGTTCGCCCATCGCCGGCCTGGGCGGGGCCACCGGCGGCCAATCCTGGGTCCACTCGGTTGTCCGAGACATTTCCGGAACGATCTGGGCCGGCACCTACTTGGGCGGCCTCTACCGCATCCGCGGCGAAGAAGTGCAGCAAATCCCTTTTGACAAAATCGGCGCCCAAATTGTGAACCAACTCTATGCCGCCAAGGACGGCCGGCTTTGGATTGGCACGGTCGCTGGATTGGCCTCCGAGTACCAAGGCCAATTCGAGGTGCTCGACGACGCCGCCGGCGTCCCCCACATGGTGGTTTCGGGGATCGCTGAGACTAGCGACGGCCAGATCTACGTCGGCGGGTCAGGCACTGGCTTGTTCAAACGCAACGGTCAACGGTTCACGCGCGCCGTATTTGCCGACGTCGGAGAACCTTCCGACCCGCATTCAGCCTACGGAGATCGAGAGGGAGATCTTTGGGTCGGCACCGATGCTCACATCCTATGGCGCCTGCACGCCGGCAACGCAATAGCCTACACCGAAGCGAACGCCCTGCCTGTCCACACCATCAACAGCATCATTGAGGACAACGCGGGGGACATTTGGCTGGGCACGCCTTCTGGCATCGTTCGCATCACCCGTTCCTCCCTGGACGCCGTCCTAACTGACCCCGCCGCATTGATCGATGCGACCGTCTTGGACCGCAGTGACGGCCTGCGCACGATGACCTGTCGAGATTCCTTCCAACCCACCATTTGCCGAGGTGCTGACGGTCGGCTCTGGTTTGCTACGCTCAAAGGACTGGCAGTGGCCGACCCGAGGACCGTCCTAAAGAAGCCCCCTCCTCCTCAGGCCCGCGTAGAGGAAGTGTTAGCCGAAGGCAAGCCCCTGCCTGGGCCCGCACTTGGCGAGGCCTCAGTTCCACGGGGCACGCGCCGGCTCCAAATCCGCGTCGGTGCGGTCTGTCTTAGCGCGCCAGAAAAGTTGATTTTCCAACATCAGTTGGAGGGTCTGGACCGCGACTGGGTTAACGCCGGCAACTCCAGGGTTGCTTACCTGAATGACTTGCGCCCGGGCAATTACGTGTTCCGTGTGCGCGCCTCAAGCAGCGACCTGATCTGGGGTCCAGAGACCACCTTCCACTTGCGCGTACTCTATTACTTTTGGCAGACCGCGTGGTTCCAGACCCTGGCCTCCCTGGGAATCTGCGGAACTCTAGGCGCCGCCGGCTGGCGCCTCCATACCGCCCGCCTTAGCCGCCAGCGAGAGAGACTCGAACAAGAAAAGGCTTTGGCAGAGGAGCGAGCGAATTCGGCCGCACTGCTCAGGGCCAAGGAGGCGGCCGATATGGCCAATCAAGCCAAAAGCGAATTCCTGGCCACCATTAGCCATGAAATCCGCACCCCGATGAACGGCGTTCTGGGATTCACCGATCTGCTTCTCGAGACCAAACTCGATCAACAGCAAAAAGAATACGCCGGCACTATTCGTCACTCCGCGGACGGATTGCTGGCGATCATCAACGACATCCTGGATTTCTCCAAAATTGAAGCCGGCAAGCTCGCCATCCAAGTCGCCCCTTTCGACCTGCGCCAAACCCTTATTCAAGCAACCGAGGTCCTGGCGGCCCGCGCTGAAGAAAAGCAATTGGAGCTGGTTTTGCACTTGGACCCTAATCTGCCCACCTGCGTCATCGGCGACTCAGCACGTATTCGGCAAGTGGTGCTCAATTTGCTCGGCAATGCGGTAAAATTCACGCTGGAAGGTCATGTCCTCTTGCGAGCCCAAGCCCAATCCCTGCCTCAAAAACCGGATCGATGCGAGCTCAAGGTTTCCGTCACCGACACGGGCATCGGCATCCCAAAAGAAGTTCAGGCGTCCCTCTTCCAGAAGTTCACCCAAGTGGATTCGTCGACCACCCGGCGCTTTGGCGGCACCGGGCTCGGCTTGGCCATCTCCAAACGGCTGGTCGAGATGATGGGTGGGGTCATCGGGCTTGAAAGTGACCAGGGTGCCGGCGCCACGTTCTGGTTCACCCTCCCCCTGCCTACCGAAACCATCGAGAGTGAGCCGGTGGAGTTGCCGCCAGGACTTGCTGGCGCCAGGATCCTCTTGGTGGAGGATCTTGAATGCAGCGCCCGGGCTCTGACCAGCGTGTTAGAAAAATGGGGTTTGGCCGCCGAGGCTGCTCCCAGCCCGGAACTCGCGCTCATCAAGCTGCGCGGCGCCGCAGCCTCAGGGAAGCCGTACCGGATCGTGATAATTGATTACACCCTCGCCCATATTCACGGCGATGCCTTGGGACGCTTTATTCGTGGCGATTCCGAGCTGGCCAAAACCGCTTTGATTCTCACCCTGCCCGCCATTTTGCGCGGTGAAATCCAGCGCTTTGCCCCCCACGGTTTCTGCGCCTTTGTCATCAAACCGATCTTGCGCGACACGGAATTGCTGCGGGCACTTGATGCGGCCTCAGGATGGCTCGAAAACCCCGACGGCCGTGTCGCGATCGTGGCTGGAGCCTGGGAGGAAGCTCCTGAGCGCGAACCACAGCCGCTTCCCGAACCTCGCTATCGCGTGCTCCTGGTCGAGGACAACCCGGTCAACCAGATCCTCGCCACCGAGGTCCTCCGCCGGCTCGCCTGCCGCGTGGACCCGGCCTCCGATGGCGCCGAGGGAGTCCACCTGGCCAAGCGAAGCCTCTACGATTTCATCCTGATGGACTGCCAAATGCCAGGTATGGACGGCTTCGAGGCGACAGCGGCCATCCGACACTTCGGGGAACCCCGGGGCCATACACCCATTATTGCGGTCACCGCCAGCGCCATCCCCGGCGACCGCGCCAAATGCATCGCTGCCGGGATGGACGACTATATCGCCAAGCCTTACCGGGCTGCCGACTTGGAGCGAATTATCAACCAGTGGGCGAGTGCCAAAGAGCATACTGCCCAAACTTAATCCGCTCTCAGGAGCGCCCAGCCCGGTTCCTCACCCCACGAGGCTGCGTGCCTTATCCAACGCCTCGGCAACGCGGCTCGTGTCCTTGCCTCCCCCCCGCGCATTGTCTGGCTTCCCGCCGCCCCGCCCGCCTACCAACGGCGCGATCGCCTGCAGGATCTTCCCCGCCTGAATCTTCCCCGTGAACTCCGGCGCCACGGTCGCCACCAGCGCCACTGCCCCGTCGGTCACCCCGGCCAATACCACCACACCCTTGAATTCGCCCTTGAGCGCATCCGCGACGGTCTGCAGGAACTCGCCATCGCCGGCACCCAGGTTCTCGATGATGCTGGGAATAGCACCCCCCCCTTGCGCCTTTGCCAGCAAACCCTTGGCCAGCATCGCCGCCTGCTTTTGCTGCATCGCCCGGAGTTCCCTTTCCAAGTCGCGCTGATGGGTGAGCAGCCCCTCGATCTTCCGCTCCACTTCAGCCACCGGAGAATTGACCTTTCCGGCCAGCGATCCAATCAACTCCGCCTCCGACCGCGCCTTCTCGTAGGCGCACAAACCGGCCACCGCTTCCACGCGCCGCACACCGGCTGCGATCCCGGATTCCGCAATGATGCGAAAGAGACCAATCTCGCCGCTGGCTCCGGTGTGAGTGCCACCGCACAACTCCATCGAATAGCCGTTCAGTTCTCCAGGCGCGCCGCCGATCTGGACCACCCTCACCACTTCGCCATATTTCTCACCAAAGAACTGCATCACTTCGCTGCGGCCTTTGACGTCCGCGTATGGCACTTCAGTCCAGGATACCTTCGCGTTCTCCACGATGCGCTCGTTGACCAAACGCTCGATATCCCGAACCTGCGCCGGGCTCAAGGCCGCGCTGTTGAAATCGAATGTGAGTTTCTCGGGCCCCACGAAAGACCCCTTCTGGCTCGCCTCTCGACTCACCACCTCGTGCAGTGCCCAATGCAATAGATGGGTCACTGTGTGATGTCGCTGGATCGCGGCGCGTCTGGCGGAATCAACCGACAGCCGAACCTCGACGCCGGGCGCGGGCGCATCCTGACCTGCCAGAAAATGCAGCCACGTGTTCCCGCTTTTTTGCGTGTTGGCGACTCGCCAGAGTTGCCCCCCACCGCTGATTTCACCCGTGTCGCCCACTTGTCCGCCCATCTCCGCGTAGCAAACACTGGTGTCCAAAACCACCGCCGTTTTCCCCTTAAGCGCCACCACCTCCACCACTTTGGCCGACGTTTCCAGGGAATCGAAACCGACAAACTTGGTCGGGGCGCTCGACTCGATCTCCGAAAGGCTGATGACCTCCTTCTTCTGTGCGGCGCGCGCTCGCGCTTTCTGTTCGTCCATCAACCGGTTGAAGCCGTCCTCATCGACGCTTAATCCGCGCTCTCGTGCCATCAACTGGGTCAAGTCCAGCGGGAATCCGTACGTGTCGTAGAGTTTGAAAGCGAAGGCGCCGGCCAGGGTCTGCCCTGCCTTGAAGCCATCGGTTTCGTCTTTGAAAAGTTCAATCCCACGATCCAGCGTCTTGTTGAACGCCTCCTCCTCCAGCCGAATGGTTTCCTGCACCGCCGTTTTTCGCGCGCGGATCTCTGGGAAAACCTCACCCATGGTCTCAGCCAACACGTCCACCAGCTTGTAAAAAAACGGCTCGCGGAAGCCCAATGAACGGCCGTAGCGGACCGCCCGCCGCAGAATCCGTCGCAGCACATAATGGCGGTCGGTGTTGCCGGGTTGAATCCCGTCGGCAATGGCAAAGCTCAGCGTGCGGATATGATCGCCGATCACTCGAAACGCGACGTCCAGTTTCTCCTGTTCGCTAAGCTCAACCGCCCCGGTCTTGGGAAGGGTCGAGCCATAACGCTTTCCGCTCATTTGCTCCAGGCGCGTGAAGACCGGGCGGAAAATGTCCGTCTCGTAGTTGGAGATGGTTCTCGAGAAGTCGGTGAAATTCCGCGTGTTCTGAACAATGCTCGTGACCCGTTCAAATCCCATGCCGGTATCGACGTGCCGGGCAGGCAAAGCCGAGAACGTACCGTCGCTGTTCGCGTTGAACTGGATAAATACCAGGTTCCAAATCTCAATGCACCGGGCGTCCCCCTGGTTGACCAGGGTGCCCTTCGTATCTCCCTGCGGCGTGAGGTCAACGTGGATTTCCGAGCACGGCCCGCACGGCCCGGTCTCACCCATCATCCAAAAGTTGTCCTTCTTGCCTCCGTACTGGATATGAACCTTAGGATCCAGACCGCAGGCCGTAAACTTCCCCGCCCAATAATCATAGGCCTCCTGGTCAAACTCGCTGGGCTCGCCCAGCTCGGCATTCGGACGGTACACCGTGGCATAGAGCCGCTCCTTGGGGAACTTCCACACCTCCGTTATCAGTTCCCAAGCCCAGTCGATGGCCTCGCGCTTGAAGTAGTCCCCGAAACTCCAATTGCCCAGCATCTCGAAAAAAGTGTGGTGGTAAGTGTCCAAGCCCACGTCCTCGAGATCGTTGTGTTTGCCACCGGCGCGGATGCATTTCTGGGTATCAGCGGCCCGGCCTGGAGTGTACGGACAGCGAGTCTGGCCCAGGAAGATCGGCACAAACTGGTTCATCCCGGCATTGGTGAACAGCAGGTTGGGCGAGTCGGGCAGCAGACTCGACGAGGCAACGATGGTGTGTTCCTTCGACCGGAAAAAGTCGAGGAACGACTTGCGAATTTCGGCACTGGTCATGGTCAAGAGCGTTTTCTAACGGGGAACTCCCGCGGACTCGGGAAATCGGCCGCAGGCCCCCATTTCCCAAAGAGCGCGGAGTTTAGTGCAATTCCGCCTTTCAACGCCAGCCGAAAGGGACGCCCCGCAATCGGACTTTCTTGCTTGACCGCATTTAATCCATTGGCCACTCTAGAATTAGACAATATGAATATACCTCAGGCCTTTCACAATCCCATTTCGATTTCCTTGCGTTGCGCATTGGCCGCGCTGTTGGCGGCAGTCGCCATGGGTTTGACCGCCCCAGCCGCCGAGGCGCCCAAGATCAAGGTCCTCCTGGTCACCGGAGACGACGTCTTTCCACCGCACAACTGGAAGGAAGTTTCCCAAGCCACTCGCAAGATCCTCGAGGACTCCGGTAAATTCGCGGTCAAGGTGTGCGAGGATCCCGCCGTGCTCGACTCGGCTGCGGCGCTACAGCGATATGACTTGGTCTATCTGGCGATGTACAATGCTACCACGCCGACGCTCTCCGACCTGAGCAAAGCCAACCTCGCGGGATTCGTCAAAGGCGGAAAAGGTTTCGTCGTGTCGCATCTCTCCAGCGCTTCTTTCAAAGAATGGCCGGAATTCAAGCAACTGTGTGGCCGCAACTGGGTCATGGGAACCTCCGGCCATGGACCCCGCGCCCCGTTCAAGGTCAAGATCGCCGACGATTCGCACCCCATCACCAAGGGCCTGGCGGGCTTCGAAGCCGATGACGAACTTTATGCCAAACTGCAAGGCGACACACCGATCAAAGTGCTGCTCGAGGCGGATTCAGACTGGAGCCATAACACCGAACCGCTCGCCTTCGTCCTGACCTACGGCACCGGCCGGGTTTTTCACGAGACCCTTGGCCACGACGCCCGAGCGCTCACCAATCCCACCCTTCAGCAGGTCATCGTTAGGGGATGCGAATGGGTCGCCACGGGGGCGGTCAAGTAGCCTTACCGCCCGCCCAGCCCAAGAGGGGGCAACGGCGCACGTTGCCCTGTCACCTCTCCCGCGCTCCTTTCAACAGCTCCTCGAGATAACTCTTCCAGAGCTCGGCGAGCGTGTGCGTACCGTGCCCGCGCGTGCGGTCGCTCTCGGGGATGACGATCGCTTTGCCATCCTTGACGCGCCTGATCTCGCGTTCCAAAACGCGCAGTTCCGGAGGGTTGATTAAATCGTCGGCTGAATTCACCGCCAGCAATCGCGCCTGGATCTTCCCCAAACCCGGTCCCGGCCGGTAATCACGCGAGGCTTCCACGGCGTAAAGAACATCGTTCGCGTCAAGAGTCTTCAGAGAGTTGGTTACCCCCCGGTCCAGCATCTGGTCAGCCTGCGCCAACGTGGGCGCTTCCTTCAGACGCTGGACCGAGTTATTTCCCATGAAAAACAACATCTCGGCCGCAATCCGCAGCCCATGCGGCTGCTCGGTGTAATCGCCCTGATGCCAGTCCGGGTCGGTTCGGATCGCGTCGATGATGATCCGCCGCCAGACTCGGTTCCTCCCGCTGATCTCGGTGGGCAGCGACGCCAGGGGCATGAGCGCGTCCATAAAGTCGGGATGGACTTCACCCCAAACCCAGGAATGCATCCCGCCCATGGAGGTGCCCATCACCAGGCGCAGGTGATTCACCTGCAGACCCTCGGTCAACAACCGATACTGCGCCTCGACCATATCCCCATAGCCGTAGCTGGGAAAGTGGGCCTTCAGGCCATCGCTCGGCTTGCTCGATTGCCCGTGTCCGATCCCGTCGGGCAAGATCAGGTAATACCGCCGGGCGTCCAGCAACTGGTCTCTGCCAAACAACTCACCCGCGAATTCAGGGCGAATGAAATTCCCTCCGTTGCCGGTCGTCCCGTGGAGAATCAACACCGCGTTCGAGACCGTTCCATCCGCACGCCGCTGAGGCGCCCCGAGCGTGCGATAATGAATCTTCAATTCCGGCAACGACTGCCCAGACTGGAAATGAAAATCGTGAATGACGTAATCGCCCTGCGTCGGTGCCGGATAGCCGTCGTCCGCGGCACGAGCGGCTAACGACAAGCAGAGCCCGGCCAACCAAGCGCAGCTCCAAACCCGCACACTCCGACCAAGCAAGAATCTCGTGCTCATGGAAAGCCACCGTAAGGAGGCTGGCTCAGTTTGAAAAGGGAGATATCACCCACCCTCCACGTTCCCGCCCGCCCGCCCTACTCGTAATCGTGATCTTGCTCCTAATCCCCCGCCCCTCCCGGCTCCCGTCCTCCGCAGCAGCGGCAACGAATGCCAAAAGACCTTCCGAGCGCGCAGGATCGCCCATCCTCTCCGGGAGGGAGGACCGAGGAAAGGAGGAAGGAGCCACCGTTCGCATCGCGTTCACGGATCACGCAACCGCTCCGCCAATCGCCCTGCCCAGAAGGTTGACAGACAGTGGCCGTTGCGGCGTCTCTCCAACCAAGCAACGTCCCTCTATCTGGATCTCGACTCTGGCGGCTCGCGCTCGCCGGTTAGGGATGACACATTGCTCGACCTGTTGGTCACGAACCGCCAGCCATCAGGCAAAGTCGCCCCCCGCAGCCAATCTTGTATCACTTGGTTGGTCTCTGCCCCGGCTGGAATTAGCACCTCACGACCTCGAATCGCCACGCCCGAGGGTAACAAGCCATAACGGACCATCATCCTCGGATCTATCAACTGCGGCCTCTTGGCGTCCTCCATCCGTTTGTTCCACTCTACCAGGGAGTCCTGAACCTGCGTCGAGCGGAAGACCCGCCGCCGCAAGTAAAGCGGCACATCTGGATCTTCCGACGTTGAGGAGAAACCGTAGATACCCGCAGAGGCGTCATACTGGAATGGTTTGCCACTGCGCGAATCAATAGGTACCGAGGAGAGAATGTCAGGCACCAGTTGAGCAAGGCTCGAGGGCCAATCTCCACGCACGTCTTTGTAGTGACGAAGCGCCAAGGTTAGCCTGCACGCCTCAATCGACATCTGACGCGTTCTGACATCCTGTAGACGTCTGGCTAGCTCCGGATAATGGCTCCAGGACATCCAAACCAGCGGCCGATCGAACCAGGCCCACCAAACGTCCCAGTGATGGCGCTCGCGCAAGGAACCACGCCAGCGGGCGGCAGCGTCCCAATTGCCCGATCGCAGCCTCGAGACCACCCCTCGATAATAGGCTTCATGCAGGCAGACGAGATCCTGTCTGCGCGTCAACAGGCAGGAATACCATTCAAGAACCAGCTGAAGCGGTTCCTTAAACCTCTCCACCCCCTCGAAAGTGGGACGGTCGCGGGTTTCGGCCCCAATGGATTTGCCAATCGACCAAATCGCCACGTCCGTAGCCTCGCTGCAGAATCCACCCACGGAAGAAGCCAATTCCCTCCACGGGAACTGCATGGGTTCACCCTCTTGCAGATCGTAGTTCGCCTTGGAGGTAACAAAGCTGCCGATCGTATCAATGTCGTAGCAGAACGCGGACTCGGGTGATGGCAGCGAGTTGGTCATCCCTCGCAACTCTTCCAAAAGCCGTCGGGCCACCGGCGGGGGTAGCGCCGGGCCCTCGAGCACCAATCGCCGCCAAGCGAACTCCGCGGTCAGAGCGGACATCCCAAGTCGGCAGTAAGAATCCAATGCCTGACGGAGCCTCAAGCCGTCCATGAGATGGCCCAGCGCCGCCGGGATGTCCCCCTTCGATTCGGCTTCCGCGGCTAACCAGACAGAGCAATGCAAAAGCCCGATTTTCGCCGGCCAGAAGGCATCGTCGAATTGCCCGCTTGAGCCGCCCTCCGGCTTGGGTTCCCGAGAATCAGCCGCCGCAATTACCCTCGGGTAGTACTCCAGCGCCAGGGCGTTCGCCTCTCGCCAGTTCGCCATGGGGTTCCGGTCGGCACCGCCGTCCCAACGCGCCAGTACCGACCGATTCGTCAAACCCATCACCCCCACGGCCGCATAATCACGCAGGTAGTCATCCGCACGCTCAAGCCCATTGCTCTGGCCGGCCTGCTTTCGCTGCAGTTCCCGAACCCAGTACCACGCGTTGCTTGGTGAGACCTCCGACCATCGCAGCTCACGCGGATCGCGGAGCACGACGCCCGGCTCAGGCTCGGGCAAACGGGTAAATCCATACCTCAACCCAAAGGAGAGTACCAGGAGCGCAAGCAGGCCAACCCCGAGGATACCTAGCCCGAGCCACATCGCCGCTCGGTAGAGCCGCCTGAATCTAATCAAGAACCGCCATAGCCTGCCCCGTGCCATAGTCTCTTCTCATTCGACCAAGCCACAGCCAATGTCTCCCGCAGCGCCACCACAGACCCCAGCCCACCCTCACCCCCCATCCTTCTCCTATTCGTAATCTTGCTCCTAATCTCCCGCCCCCCCGTTCGCCTCACTTCCTCCGCAGCACGTACATAACCCTCGCCATCGCCTTGCTGCCTATGCGACCACTTGCCGTTGCGCATTCGACCGAAAGGGCGCGCTGCCTTTACTCAGCAAAGCTTTTGCCTTGGCAAGGTTCACCCATAATCGACACGGGGGATAATCCCCACTGGCAGAGCCGCCTAGGCAGAAGTATTTTCAGTGCTGGCGCATGTAACTATTAATAATGCCGGTGCTCGAAACGTCCAGGGCCACGGCGCCGAGCGATTTTCCCAACCACGCCGGCGGCGCATGGGGACCTGCCAAACACTCAGGAACTTCGGATAACGCGAGAATGGAAAAACCGTGTCGCCTCTCAAAAGCAGAAGCGTCGCCGGTAGTACTGACGATCGGCCATTCCACGCGCACACTCGCTGACTTCATCCACCTCCTTAAAGCCCACGGCGTCTCCTGCGTAATCGATGTGCGGACGGTGCCGCGCTCCCGGCACAACCCACAATTCAACAAGTCTTCGTTGCCCCGATTCCTGAAAAAAGCGGGCTTGGGATACATTCACATGCCGGGACTTGGCGGTTTGCGTCATGCCAAAAGTGATTCAATCAACCTGGGCTGGCGAAACGCCTCTTTTCGTGGTTACGCGGATTACATGCAAACCCCGGAATTCGCGCAGGCACTCTCAGAATTGATCCGCCTGGCGGACCAGGATCGCCTGGCCTTGATGTGCGCCGAAACGTTGCCGTGGCGCTGTCATCGTTCGCTCATCGCCGACGCCCTGCTGGTTCGGGGAATCCGAACGGAAGATATAATGAGCCCAACTCGCCGCACCGTCCATTCGCTCACGCCCTTTGCCAAAATCCGCGGCACCACGATCACATATCCGGCCGAGGGTCCTCGCATCCCCGCCAATAAGCCAACGGTCAAACGTCCAAAGTCACGCCAATCAATGACGCCCCGTTCCCAATAAAACGCATGCAGGCATTCGACCAAGCGCACCGAGCGATCCATTATCCGCCGGATCGGCGTTTCCGTGTCTGGATTGATGGTCGGTTCGTTCTGGCGTTTGCGGTTGCGGTTCTCATCCCAGTCGCGATTGCGTGGGTGCAGTATTTGAGCGTCGGGCTTCCAACGGAGAGCTTCCTCCCCACGATCAATCCTGCGCATCCTCCGATTCCGCACGGTTTTCCCGCGTGGCTGCGGCTCACCCACTTCGCGAATTTCTTCTTCCTCCTGCTCCTGGTCCGCAGCGGGCTCTCCATTTTGATGGACCACCCTCGACTTTATTGGAATCGTCATTGCACGCCAAACTCGGAGTGGATGCGGTTTACGCCGCTCGCGGTTCCAACCGACCGCTTGTGGACGGCGAAGGACGATGCCCGTTACATTTCTCCGTGGGTGGCCTTGCCCGGATACCGCCACACCGTGGGTATGGCACGAGCTTGGCACTTCCTCTCCGTTCATGGGTTTCTTCTCAACGGACTCATTTTCATCGCCCTGCTGTTCCTCACCGACCAATGGAAGCGTCTCGTTCCGGTTTCGTGGGAGATTATTCCGGCCGCCTGGAACTCCTTTGTTCATTACTCCACTTTCCACCTGCCGGCGGAACCCAATGGCTTCTACCAGTTCAATCCACTGCAGCAACTTTCCTACTTCGTTGTCATCTTCGTCATGGCGCCGCTGTCCATGTTGACCGGAATCGCGATGTCCCCGGCGGTCGATAATCGGTTTCCCCTCTTCCCAAAGCTCTTCGGGAACAGGCAGGGAGCACGCTCCATCCATTTCATCTTGGTGCTGGGTTACCTATGCTTTCTGGCGGTACATGTGGGACTGGTCGTCATCACTGGATTTCTAAGGAACATGAACCACATCGTTGCGGGACGCGATGACGCGAACGTTCTTGGGATGATTCTCGGCCTGAGCGCCATTGGCCTCGTAATGCTTTCCTGGGTTCTGTTTCATTTTATCGCGTGGAAATATCCTCGCGCGATGCAACATCTGTATAGACGCCTCATTGGGCTGTTCGACTGGAATGTCCTAAGTCGTCTAGAGCCCAATGAGCGTTATACTCAAAGGGACATTTCACCGTTCTTCTGGCCGAATGGGAAGTTACCGGTTTGCAGCAAATGGAAAGAACTCGCCGCGAATGGATTCCGGGATTTCAAACTAAAGGTTGGCGGTTTGGTGGAAAATCCTGTTGAACTGTCCTTCGATGACCTCCGTGCGCTCGGCAAGGTGGAATACATCTCCATGCATCATTGCATCCAAGGCTGGTCGGGAATCGCGCAATGGGGCGGGCTTCCCTTCAACCGGCTGGTCGAGCTCGTCAAACCCAGCCCCGAAGCAAGAGTCGTGGCTTTCTACTCCTACGGCGACGCGTTGTACGGCGGGGAATATTATGACACGCAAACCATCGAAACGGTCCTCAAGGCCAGATGTCTGCTCGCCTATGAGATGAACCAGGCTCCGCTGCCTGATGTATACGGTGCTCCGCTCCGCCTCCGGGTCGAAAATCAGCTCGGCTATAAAATGGTAAAGTGGATCGAACGCATTGAATTCGTCGAAACCGAGAAAAGTCTTGGCAAAGGAGAAGGAGGTAAAAACGAGGACGATGAATACTTTGACATCCTGCCGAACATCTGAGGACCGTTCCCGCCACCACGAGCGCCACCGAGATCGCAAGACCAATCCTAGCCTGGGTGGGAGAGGACTGATCTGGTGAATCGGCGGAAGAGCAGCCCGGACAAACTGGAGGTCGCCGCACAAGCACCGGGAGTTAACGGATGTGGTTCATGTCACCTGCGGGCATTTTCACATTGCCATTGTTGGCGTCACGTCCTTCAATTCCGGCGAATTTGACCCCGATACGATCATGACCAGCCTAGGCTCCAAGGTCCGTGCGTGCTTGCCTTGGGCGAAATGGCTTGTCGCAGTCGCGTTAGTGGCTTCCGCCGCGGGTGGTGAGACTCCGAGTTCACGTGATCAAGCCGTAAAGCGGATTGCAATGATCATTGGCGAAAACGAATATCATACCTGGGAGACGCTTCCTGAATTCGCCCACAAAGAGCTCGAGCCGCGCGGTTATCAGGTTTCTTTCGTGCTGTCGTCACCCAAGGAAGGTGATACCCATTTTGCCGACTACGAGGCGATCAAAGATGCCGATCTCATCGTTATCAGCGTGCGCCGGCGAACGCCTCCTAAACCGATGATGGCGTTGATCCGGGCGCATGTGGACAGCGGAAAGCCGGTAGCGGGGATTCGGACCGCCTGCCACGCATTTGACGCGGCGCCGCCTAATTCAGAATGCGCGGCCTGGCCGGGTTTCGATGTGGAGGTCCTTGGTGGAAAATATGGAGGCCATTACGGCAACAAGCCCCCCGAAGGGGCCTACACGGTGATCGATCCGGTCGACGCCAACGGCTCTCATCTTGTGCTTGTGGGCGTGAAGCCTAGCGCGTTGCGAGTGACCTCGCACCTTTACAAGTTCACCAATCTGTCGACAACCTCCGTGGTTTTATTGCGCGGGCGAGTTGAGGGAACGGAGAAAATCGAGCCCGTCGCGTGGGTGAACACGGCAAAAGGACGGCGAGTGTTCTTCACGTCGCTTGGCAATCTGGATGATTTCCAATCGCCCATGTTTCGTCGTTTGTTGCTCAACGGTATCACCTGGTGCCTTGGGGAAAAGGATCCAGTGAAGCCCCAATAACGCCTATGTGTCGATTCCTCCGATTTGCTTGTTTACTCCTCTTGACCGTAAGCCTCCGTGCCGAGGTGATCGAATTGACCCTCCAAACTCGCGATCCTGAAACCGGACGAATCCAGCTCGCAACCGAGAAGGTGGACTCCCGACACGTCGGAGTCATAGCGGTGGACGTGTGGAATTTTCACTGGTGCAAGACGGCGACCATGCGTGTGGACGCGATCGTGCCGAGGATGAACAAGGCACTGGATGCGGCCCGTGAGCTTGGGATGACGGTCATGCTTTGCCCAAGTGACGTAGTGGATAACTATGTGGGTTACCCGCAGCGGGAGGTGGTATTTGCGTTGCCGAAGGTGCCTGTGCCGACGGTGACCAACGTCACCTGTCCACCGGTGCCCGATGCTGGAGGATGCGCCTGCGGGCGCGAGCGATGCGCGGTGAACTACGGCTGGGATGGGATGCATCCTGGTTTGCGCATTGGGGAGAACGACTGGATGCCCGATACGCAGGCAGAGGTGTATTCGATCTGCAAGAAGTACGGCCTGACGCACTTGATATACGTGGGTTTTCACACGCAGGTCTGTCTTTTGGGGAAGCCAATGGGGTTGAAAGCGATGAAGTCGGCTGGGCTGAAATGCGTTTTGGCCCGTGACATGACCGATGCGCATCCGGGTTATGACCCGGCTCGGAATTTTACCCCCGATCTCAATACTGAACAGGTCGTGGAACATTTTGAGAAGCACCTGGCTGCGACGATCAGTTTCCAGGAGGAATTGGCGAAGATAGGAAAGTGGGATCCTAATTGGGTGGTTGATCCTGTGCGCATCGCGCCATGGGGCACGCCAATGCGCCCGCACCTGTTCGAGGAGCCGATCGTCGTGACCTTGACAGCACCATTGGAACCCGGAGCGGAAATCCGGTACACGCTGGATGGCACCCAGCCTACGGCCAGCTCGGCGCTCTACGCCAAACCTCTCGCAGTTTCCGAGACGACGCATCTGCGGGCTACGGCATTTCGCAACGGAAAGGCCGTATGCCTGGAGTCGGAAGGCATGTTCGCTCGAATGGGGGCGTTGCCGCCTCTCCCGGATGTTCACTTGGGAGATCTCAAGCCGGTTCGGAGTGTCGGATTTGGGCATACCTACGGCGGGAATGTCCGATATTCGGGCAACACCCAGGCCCCGCAGAAGGACAAAGCCAATTTAGGGCAGGAGATAAAGATCAACCGCGGCGTCTACCAGCGAGGCATGGGCGTTCATGCGCCTTGTGCGCTCATGTATGAGCTCAAGCCCGAATATAAGCGGTTCGTGGGGTTGGCTGGGGCGGACGAAAACCTGATCGCGATTAGCAACGGATCGAATCTTGCGAAGTATCCGAGCGTGGCGTTCAAGGTTTTCATCGATGGGAAGGAAGCGGCGTCTAGCCCGGTGATGCGTGTCTTGTCGCTGGCATGGCGATTCGACGTGCCGATCCCGGAGGGCTCACGACTGATTGAACTGGCGGTGACCGACGCCGGCGATGGCTCAAGGGAGGATTTTGCGGATTGGGCCAACGCCGGTTTTGTGACCGCTCATTGATTTGGGCCGACGCGGTCGCTCTCGCTGAGAAGAACGCGCTCGGGAGGACACGGACCGCGTGTCTATCACCCGCACCAAATCAACCGTCCAATTCGCGACCTACCCCCTCCTAACGCAACATCCGGAAAGCCCCCGGCCCCAGGGGTAGCAAGGTCTTCTCTTTCTCCATCCTCTCTCGCCCCTCGCCACTCGCCCCTCGCCCTGGTCCCATCTCAAATCTCAATTTTGAGAGTCCAAATCCTCCTTCGGCCCGCTCTTTGCCTTCAGCCTTTCGCTTACACCACGATTGGCCATTTGAAGCTCGAGGTCAGGCCGATGCGTTTGCCAGTGGCGGCCGATTCCCGCGCTGCGGTGATGATCTCCAGCACGTGCAGGGCCTGTTCCGGCGTCACCAGTAGTTCCTTGCCAGTGACCAGGCATTCGGCTGCGAGTGAGGCCCCCTGCTGCCAGACGTAGCCCTTCGAGTCCGTGGCATGACGTTCGAGCTTGGGTGATTCCTGGGTAGCCACGTCAACCCCCAGCGGCTCCCAATCGTAACCAACCAACCCCATGAAGCCCCGGTTGCCAACAATCGAGATGGTATATCGGGTCTCCTGGCTCCCTTCGTGGCCGTGTGGGTTGAAGTAGTTGAAGCCCGACTGAACGTGCGAGATCACGCCCTTGCCGTGGTCCATAAGCACCATCGCATTGTCCTCCTCGCTCACTTTGATCTTGCCCTTGTCCTGAACGGTGCGTTCGGGAGTCACGATACTCAACATCGCCGTGACCCGTCGTGCGGGACCCAGCAGACCAGTCAATGAGGTCAGGTTGTAAACCGCGAGGTCCGGCATTGAGCCTCCCAGCTTTTCATAAAAGAAAGCAGACCAATCCGGACCCCCGTGCCCGTAATCCGCATGCGCGGCAGCCACGCGCCCGAGCTTTCCCTCGCCCAGTTGCCTGGCCATGAACGCAAACTGCGGGCTCTGCACGGTAATCGGTGCTCCCCAAAGCCGCAGTCTCTTTGCCTGGGCTATCCGCAGTAACTCTTGGCCGACCGCCAGCGTGTTGGCGATCGGTTTCTCACTCCACACATGTTTGCCCGCCTCGAGCGCCCGGCGGTTGATTCCCTCGTGCTCCTGCATATCCGTAGTGTCGATCAGGAACTCAAACGGCACTCCGGCCAGCATTGCCTCAATATTGGGATAATGATTAACGATCTCGAACTGCTCCGCCCTTTGTTTCGCCCGTTCCGGTTTCCGATCGCACAGACTGACGACCTCCGCGTACGGACACTTTTTCAGCTGTGGCAAGTACTGACCCGACACGCTCCCGCACCCAATCAGGCCAACCCGGACCCGCCGCTGTGGGGAGTCAGCGCCAATTACAGTCAGCGTGCCTGAAGCCACCGCCGCACCGGCAAACAAGGTCGATTTCGCAAAGGCACGACGAGTCAGGAGAGAAGACGGAGTTTTCATGGTTTGTTGAAGAGCCGGTAGCTTGATCGAAGTTTCTTTGCCGTGCAAGATTCGGTATTGATCCACGCGGCGACGGTGCTGAAGCCTCGATCACGTCCAGTTCACCGGCACTTGCAGGCCACGTTCCACCGAAAGCCGAACAGTCGCCAGGCAGGATTCGAATCTCTCTAGACCTTCGCCGAGGCTTGCCAAAGACCAGCCGCGATCAGGGCAACTCCACCGTCGGGATCTCCTCCCACGCGCCCCGGGCTGAACGCCCGGCATGTAATTTCCGGTAAAAGTTCGAAGGATTCACGATGCGCCCGTCGTTCTTTAGAGTGAAACCAGTCGTGTCTCCGGTTTGCTCAGGAGCCGCGCTTGGCAAGTCCGACACGTTCATGCAAACACCGCAAAACGCTATGCTATCAAGAGTGTCCTTATTGGGGTTTTTGTCGCTCACACTGGCCGCGCTGATGCCTTCTACCGCCAAGGCGCAAGCCGTCGACCACCCGTCGTCAACCGAAGCCCGGCAAGCCGTTGTCAACCGCCTGATGAAGATACGGCTGGAGAGTGTCACCTACGACGGCCTGCCATTGTCCGAGGTAGTAGCCAGACTCCGCGAGGTCTCCAAAACACTTGACCCTGACAAGAAGGGCGTCAACTTCATGATCAACCCGGCTGCGCCGGAAGAAGACAAGCAGGCGGGGACCTCAGAAGCGCAGCCGCGCGAATCGGTGGACATCGACTCAGTCCTCATTCGAATCAAGCCTCCCCTCGCCGACCTCCGGTTGATCGATGTCGTCGATGCGGTCGTCAAAGTCGCCGACAAGCCGATTCAGTATTCGGTGGAAGATTACGGCGTGGTCTTTTCGGTGAGGGAATCTCCCGCGGCGCGGCCGGAGGAGCCAGACTTCGTCTTCCCGGGTGGAACGCCAAGCGACTTTCTGTCAGCCGTGGAGAAGCAATACAAGGCCGACTGGAAGTCGGTCGCGGATATTCCGCGTGAGCTGGCAGATGTGCGGATCCCGCGGTTGCGCATCCCGGCGGGATCGATGGACCTGAACCCTCGGCGTAGAAGCGGCGAGGGGGACGCGATCGCCGCGCTAGTGGGTCTGTACAATCAATTGGGAGAGCAGAAGCCGGAATTGGGACGCCTCATCGTCAGAGGAAACTTGAACAAGCCGTCCGTGGTGATGTTTGTTCCCGACAAATCGGTGGACGATGAGCAGTCTAGATTCAAAGTGAAAGCCTTCAGTATCTTCGGATGTAACGAAGCGGAGAAAAGCAAACTGGAGCAGGACATTGAGCGCGCCAAAATGGACGCCGTGGCCTATGCGGAGCATGTGCGCGGGCCCACAGCCCTCCATAGACTCCAGGGGACCATCTCCTTTCACTCTGACACCAGCCTGTTGGTCGCGACGGGCTCCAACTCCTACGTCGAGATGGTGGAATCGATCGTAACCGCGTGGCGTACGACAAAGGATCGTCCTACGCTTCAGAGCTTGACGATACCCGGCCCAACGGCGAAATAAGGCACCATGTGCGCTCGCGATGAGGCCGGCACCGCAACGGAGGTCGCACTTCCCGAAGCCGCTTTGCAGCTAGGCAACGTCCCGGTTCGCGCGAATCTAAAGCTAGAACCGTCCCCTCGACAGGTGGCACACCCGCCCGACATCCCAGCGCTTACCCGCGCCGTGCGTCGCGGAGACGCAGATGCCTTCGCCACGTTTTACGACCGCTATCACTTCCGAGTCTACAAGTACTTGCTGGCGCTCACCCGCGGCGATGAAGCACAAGCCAAGGAAATCACCCAGGCTGTGTTCATCAAAGTGGCCAAGGGCTGCAAAGTGTTTGGAGAAGAAGGCGGCCTCTGGACCTGGATGGGGACGGTGGCGAGAAACGCATTCATCGATCATTGTCGGGCCAGACGACGCGAGGGCCGGTTTGTCGACCTGGAGTGCGCGTCGGCCGAACTCGATGGTTTCACCACCGCGGAGCACCGGCTGGGCGCGGTGTTTCACGAAGTCCTCTCAACCCTGCCGTCCGCGGACCGTGAACTCATGCAGGCAGCCTATATCGACAACCGCCCGCTTAAGGAACTCGCCGAGGAGGCTGGTCAGACCTACAAAGCCCTGGAATCGCGGCTTGGCCGTTTGCGCAGGCTGCTCAAACAACGGGTGCTAACAGTATTACGCCATGAGAACGAATCATGACCCAGAGGAGAACGACCCCATCATGGAAGCCGTCTTCCGGGATGACGAGATGCAGGCCGGCATGGCCTCTGCCAAGGACGAGGCGCTACGGGCGTTCCGTGGTCATCACCGCAACCGCCAGCTGGTTCGACGGGCGATCAGTCTCGCGGCCCTCGCCGTGGCCGTTGGGGTGGCGACGCACTGGATGAGGATCCATCAGACCCCAACCACAGCGGAGCGCTCGATGCCGGTGAGGGCGGAAAAACAACTGCTCAAAGGAGCCCCAGAGACTCAAGGGCCGACCGAGAGCAAGCAAGGACTTACGGACGAAGAATTAGTGGCGGCATTTCCCAGGGGGAGTTGTTTTGTTGCTGAAGTGGATGGGAAAAAGCGGCTGATCTTCTTCGATCCGGCGGTCGAACACGCGTACGTAGCGCGATAGTTTACGGACGAGGTCACCGCAAGCCCCTTGCTAGCCCTGCATGGGCGTCACACAAATCGCTTCATCCTGCAATCGATCGCCCACCCAGAAGGTTGGCAGACAGTAGCCGGGGGTCGAGCGCAGAGACACCCCCGGACCTCAGCGGACGAGGCCCCGCATCCAGAACGGATGCCAGAGAATCCGCCCCCGGAGAGCCCCCGTCCTCGGGGGAGCAACGCCAGGAAGCCAGAGGTGATGGGAGTCCGTTGAGCCTCCTGCAAACATGCACCCCGTTCGCAACCTCCCGCCCATCCGTGCCCGGGGCCGACCGCTCTCCTTGAACCCCGGGGCGCGAGTCTGTGACTCGCAGCGGCTTGCATGGTCGAAGGGCGCGCGGAGGGATTTAGAGCGTCGTGAGGTTGCAGCGTTGCTGCGGCTCTTAGAGCCGCGTTCCGTCAAGGCGGAGCGCGAGTCTGTGACTCGCAGCGGCTTGCATGCTCGAAGCGTGTGGGGACGGAAGCGAGGCGTTCTGAGGTTCCGACCTTGCTTCGCCTCCATGACCCGCAGCAACTCAACCTCTCAATCCGCGCGCCCGAACTACTCCCAATCGGACATCCGGTGCGCCCCCGTTCCCTCAGACAGAATCCGGATCAAGGCGCTTCCAGGCCAGGCCGTTCACGCATTGAGGTTTCCCACGCGCCAAGGGTTGAAAGCCCGGCATGTGCTAGCCCAGGCCGGCCTGTCCTCCATAGCCTTGGCGCCGGAGGAAGGGGGAAAGGAACCACGGCCAACCGCAGCCTTCAGACCCCGTGCAACGCATCGCGCGTTCCCTCCCGATCCCCCAACCCAGAGGGTTGGCAGACAGTAGCCGGGGGTTGAGCGCAGAGACACCCCCGGACCTCAGCGAACGGGACCACGCATCCTGAAGGGATGCCAGAGAATCCACGCTCGGAGAGCCCCCGTCCTCGGAGGCAGCAACGCCAGGAAGCCAGAGGTGATGGGAGTCCGTTGAGCCTCCTGCAAACATGCACCCCGTTCGTAACCTCCCACCTATCCGTGCCCGAGGCCGACCGCTCTCCTCGGCCCCCGGGGCGCGAGTCTGTGACTCGCAGCGGCTTGCATGGTGAAGGCGCCTGGGGATTGAAGCGATGCATCCTGAGGTTCCAGCATTCCTGCGGCTCTTAGAGCCGCGCCGTCAAGCCGGGGCGCGAGTCTGTGACTCGCAGCGGCTCGCATGGTCGAGGCGCGCGGGGATTGAAGCAAGGGGTTCTGAGGTTCCGACCTTGCTTCGCCTCCATGACCCGCAGCAACTCAACCTCTCAATCCGCGCGCCCGAACTACTCCCAATCGGACATCCGGTGCGCCCCCGTTCCCTCAGACAGAATCCGGATCAAGGCGCTTCCAGGCTAGGCCGTTCACGCATTGAGGTTTCCCACGCCCCAAGGGCTGAAAGCCCGTCATGTGATAGCCCACGCCGGCCCGTCCGCCCGGAGCCTTGGCGACGGAGGAAGGGGGAAAGGAACCACGGCCAGCCACAGCCTTCAGACCCCGTGCAACGCATCGCGCGTTCCCTCCCGATCCCCCAACCCAGAGGGTTGGCAGACAGTAGCCGGGGGTTGAGCGCAGAGACACCCCCGGACCTCAGCGAAAGAGACCCTGCATCCCCAAGGGATGCCAGAGAATCCGCCCTCGGAGAGCCCCCGTCCTCGGGGGCAGCAAGGTTGAAGTGGCAGGAAGGGTGGCATACCTCGACGTATTGGGCAGAAGGAGCAGCGCTGGGCTGGATGTCCGAGTGCGGAACGGCGAGTCGGGTGCAGGCGGAGGATCGTAGGGGGACACCAACTGTCGAAAGGATTGCAGCAGGTTAGTCCCTTTGAGCGTCGGAAAAGGACAGGGCCACAGGAATATCCCCCCCAACCTTTCGTTCAACGAATTCTCTGGGGTAAGAATTCTCACTGGCCTAAACCACTCGGGTGCCTATACAGTTTTTACGGTTCTTATGGAAGGTCGAAGCGACAAGCCCCCCTTCTACATCACCACAGCGTGCATGCGGGAAGAAGAGTTAGGTGCTGACGACGTCAACTTCACACTGCATTTGCGCTTTTGGCCCGTGAACAACTTGGATCACTACCCGAGAGAAAGCTCACGAATGGGACGGCGGTCGGCCCTCTCAGCATCATTATCAAACGCCTGTGAAGGATGAGCTTCTAATCCGGCTATTCCAGCGGCATTTTAGTGATCCGGTGGCGGCACTCCGCCGTTTGGAAGGTCATCTGGCGTCGGTTGAGTTCCCATTCGACCTCAACGCGCAGCTTCGGGAACTGGTATACCCGCCCCAGCCAGGAGCGCCAAACGGGCTACCGTCGCTCATCTATTATTTCGTCCCTAATAGCCGACGCGGAACCGACCGGCAGACAGAGGAAGATCCCCTTCATCCTTCCTTCGTGAACGCTTGCGATGGGATCGGTTTGAACCTCGGTTGTCCCGTTCGATTGCTGCGCGCGTTGGACGTACTCGTCCAACTGCCGGTGCCGGACCAACAATCCCCGAGGCTGGGCCTCCGGAACGCACCGGAGCACCTCAGCACCGTTGAGGAATTACTCTGGCTTACTGGATGGAATTCGGCCTCGTCGCTGCGGCGCGGGGGCCGGTTTGCGGGGATGAGCGGAGATGTCGACTGGGCCCTACACGCAAATGGATACCCGATTTACGTGGAAGCGAAGTTTCGTCTTTCGGACTGGCCGCGCTTGTCGGACGGAAAAGGATACTCCCGAATGGGGGACGGATTTCTTTCGAACGCGGCCCACAAGTTTCCGGATCCACCACAGGTTGCTGCTTTGCACATCGTCGGGATCACGACCTTCGCTAATATCGACAACGAGATCATGCACACAGTCGGACGCGAGATGGAGGGTGCCCCCCAGATTCACGCCGTCGTGATCCGCAGTCTCCTGCAGATGACCCATGTCATTTCCTTAAGCGTGGAGATTCGCGACCGTGTGTTGGGATTGCTGACACCTCCACACATCTCGGATTTTCCGGTGAATCACGGGGTGATCTACGATCACCAAAAGCGGGACGCACGAGTAGCCGTCCGGCACCTTCAAACCGATTCTGCCGCTCCGTCAAAGGCTGTTTGCTGGCCGCTCACGCCACGAGGGGCTATGCCGTTTCCACTGCCCGAGGCTGACATTTACCGGTTCGAGATTCCGTCGCGTGGCGCAGACGGAGAGCCACACTTTCAGATTATTCCCAAATACCTGATCGTGTACGCTGCCAATTATAATTCCCCAGTGATGCCAATTAAAAATCACCATTGAGCCGGTAACATCGCGCAGCGGTTTGGCCGGGTTGGCTGAGCGGTCAACCTCGTGCAGGCCGCGGCGAGATGATTACCCAACAACAATACAAACGGCTCATGAGTGAATACGAAAAGACAGGCAGTATCGTTCTCAGCGCGATGAAAGCGGATGTCGACCGCCACACCGCGCGCAAATACATTGAGGCCGGCAAGAGCCCGGCCGAACTCCAGATCAAGCATGATTGGCAAACGCGAGCGTCGCGGCAATCCCCTTGCAGGTGACCGTCGCCGATCTTCACTGAAGCGTGATGATCACAGCCTGTCCAGCGGCCAGAGTGAGAGAGAATTTACCATCCTTCACTTCAGCCGTTCCCCCGGGCGTAAGCCGGTCGACGGTCAGGTCGGTCATCTTGACGGTCTTGAACCGGTGCTGGTCCGCCGGCAACTCCCAGGTTCGCTGGGTGTAACCGGTGCGGCTGTAGGCCAGCAGGATGGGCTCCTTGTGCCAGACCAGGGGAACGCAGCAGTCGTTGGCCTGCATAATGCGCTGCCATTCACCGGCCGGCGGCGACTGGCCGGCGTGCGCTTCCCGCCAAGCATTGGCCCAGATTTCCGGAGCGGCCTTGAGACAGAATTGATCCAGCAGCCCCGGCAGTTGCTGCGGGTCAGTGCGGATCTCGGATTCGGCACGCATCTGGCTTCCGCAGTAGAGGCTGGGTCGGATATCGGGAGCCGGGGCTTCGTAGATCCAGGCCATTGGTTGCAGGCCGACAAACGGGTCGAGTCGCCCACCGCTGCTGTGTTCGGAAGTCACGTCCAGCCCGTAATCACGGAAGTAACGGAGGGTCTTGCGCTGGGCGGCGCATTCCCGCTCGGGTGGATACCCCAGGAAGGGGCTGATGCCTTTGAACCCCTCGACCTGAGATTCCGGCGGCAGCGGGGGGAAGGTGTGAAAGGCGTCAACGTGAATGGTGTGCGCCTCTTTAAGTTCGGGCAGCATCCTCAGGAGAGCGTCGATCCGGCGCTTGGCACAGCCCGTTTCCCACTCCCGCGCATAGCTTAACGGATACGATTGTTGGCCATTCCAGACGATTCCCTTCAGCGGCGCGCCTTGCTTGTCCTTGGCAATGATATCTTTGTCGAGGTACTCCTGCCATAATGGGCTGTCTTCGTAGGCATCCAAGGCGTTGACGTGCAGGCTCACGGTGGTGTGGTGCCGATGGCCTTCGCGCATGAGCCACTTCAGGCTGGCCAGTGAGGTCGGGTCCTGTGCGCGTTTCAGGCGCGGATTGACCTCGCCCCAGGCGGGGTATTTGGAGTCGTGACCGTTGTACTGCCAGCCCACCAGGTAAACAATTTTCGGAGCGCCGCAGGTGATGCGATCGAGCCGCTCGATGACATCGAGCGCCTGCTCAAAGGTAAGATAGACTTGGCATCCCCGGCCTTGGTCGGTCCTTTCGGCGAGGAAGATTTTCATCACCAGGCTCTGGTCGTATTTGTGAAACCAAGGTCGCTCAGGCCCGCCGGTCTTACGCCAGTCGTAATAGTCACCGGAAGGCTGGTAGTTGGCCGGCCGCGAAGCCGGGTCATCCTGGGCCGGGCGTGCCGTCTGAGCTTGAAGCATGAGAGCGCTGGCCGCAATCAACCCAAGGAGCATCTTGGTCAGATCGGGCTGGAGCCGAGGCCGTGAGCACAGGGGTGACTGGGCATATTCAAGCCCATGAAATCCAACCGTCTTGATGTCTTGCTGGCGAAGCTGGCGTGGCATGGTGGCGTGATATGGCGTGGGTGAACCGCTGTCAACCTGCAAACTTGATCCAGGCTAACCCTACGAGCAGCCAATCCTTCACGGCTCCGATCATCACGCGCCCTGTTTTGATCCGATGGGCCTGAGGCTGGCAGGCCGCCTCTTGACGGTGGTAGCCGGATCCCTCCGTCAACCCCTTTGCTTCTAGTCCTCTTGCCTTTAGTTGACTTCCAGCACCAACACCCAGTCTCCGTCTCCGTCGCCGTTATTGCCCGGAGGCCTGAAACTCCGCGAGCCCGTGTTGGAAAACGGCGAGCCTGCGATGTCGATGTAGGTGCCTTTGGCCGGATCGAACCACCTTGCAGTCACCGGCCCGCTGAGCCTGGCCATATCGATGGTCAGCGGCCGAATCGTCGGTGCATAGACCATCGCCAGGCGGCCATCCGGGGTGCGTGCCGCCGTTGCGTAATCATTGCCATCCACCGTGCCTTTGCTGGCGAATGTTCCGTAACCCGCCGTCAGCGTCGTATGCGCCTGGTCCGGCACAAGCTCGTACCACGCGCGCGATTCGAAGAACGACTTCAAGTGCCTGATCTGCCCGGCTCCCGGAGTGTCGATGTGGCTTTCCCAGCCCTGCGCGAACGTCCAGGTGTAATGGTTCCCGTAGATCAATCCTGTGGCTCCGCTTAAATCGGTCCAGTACTCCTCTCGCCGCAAGGTGCCCGGAGTAGCCGTGTGCTCTTGGCCTAGGGACTCATTATCGTAACAGGCTTCCACCATGAAAACCGGCATCGGGCTGGCGCGATTGTACCCTGCGAGCACCTCCGCGTAGGTTGGAAAGTAGGTGTAGGCGGCGTTGAGAGAGACGATGGATGCCCATTGCGGGTCATCGGTGGAAAGACCGAAGCTGCCGCCCAATTCGGCCGTCTGGATATGGCGCGTGTCGGTTGCCTGGATTCCCTTGGCCACGGCTGTCACCGCCGCGTCGTTGCGGGAATCCCTCCACCCCTCATAATCGTTCCCGCTCATCCAGACAATATTGTCAAAGTGTTGGTACCGATTTCCGAGATATTTTCCGTAGTTATAACAAGCCTTGGGGCCATTATTGACCATATTGGTCAGCCACCCGCCCGTCTCAATGGGATCCAAAAAGACCACCAGATCGTGCTTGGCCGCGAGGCTGATCATCTGGTCGCAACGCCCGAAAAACGCCTCGTTTGGCTTCGACAGATCGTAATGCGAAAGATCCTTGCTGCCAGGCAGGTGTCCCGTAAAAGGAAGCACTCCATCAAAAGTGCTTCCATCCGCCCGGCCACCGGTATAGACGGTGCAGAGCAAGTTGACCCACATGGTGTTAAATCCATGGGCTTGCCGGTTCGAGAAATACGAATCCGTTTGCGCTACCGACAGGTTCACCGTCAGGCTTTGGGGGCAATCTCCCATGACCAGAAACGGTGTGTTCTTCTGGTCTACCAGATAGCGGCCGTTCGCGCTGACTTTCACCGGATAAACCGCCGCCGCGCGAGTGTTCCCAGTCGAAGCGCCCGTGACTGCGGTGGCGCCTAGGAGAGGATACGCAGAATTGCCCAGGCCGCAGGCAATAGCGACCGACAGGAGCTTTAACAAGGAGCTTTTCATTCTCATTGATGCGTGCTTTTTGAGTGGCGCGGCCGCTGCGGCTTGAGACTTTTCGCCTCAATCTGGAGTTTCCATCGGGCCTCTTGCCCACAACCAGCGCGGGCCATTTCGGGATTTTCTTCCTGCCCGCCCCAGTCTTGCAAGTTCCGATTCCGAGCGAAGGTTCAGGCGGCGCACGCTCGAGCACGGGCAGGAAAGACCGCGGCATTCGCTGGATTTCGTGACCCAGCTCCACTTGGCACCAAACTCGCTTCACACTTTTTGAAACAGAGTTTCACTTGGACAGCGGTTGTCCGAGGGTCAATGAGATGATTGGCGCATGACACGAAAACAACGACGATTCCTCAAAGCGGTTCAAATCCTGGCACCGGGGAACTCCTTCATCCTCAGAGTAGCCCAGAGCGTGCCGGCAGAAAGCTTGCCCCTCGCCCCGGCCGGAGCCGCACTCGAACTGGTGGTCACGCTGCAACAGCACATGTCTCCGGCAAAATCTGCCGGGTCCGGTGCAGGGGCGGCAAAGAACAACTCTCAAGGGCTCAACACCGGAACCCCTAGCCAGTTTACTCTAACTGCTGGCTTGGAGATCGAGAGCGCCCACCGTTGGTTGGATCTGGGCCAGCCGGACGAGGCCTCGTCCGAAGTGGAGGCGCTGCCGAGCGGATCCCGGGGCCATCCGCCGGCGGTCAAGGCTCGCATCGCAGCCCGGCGGACTGTCCGGAAAACCTCCTCCGCCGCAGTTCTGAAATGATGTGTGGACAACGCCACTGTTTCCACGAACGCTTTCGGGAAGCCGCCCGAACCTCTCCTCTTCCTCCTCCAAGCGCGGACCCTTGAGTTCCCAAACGGCACGCCCAAACTGGGCCGAGGCCTACAGAACGACCCAGCGGCGCTGAAGCGCCTGATTTCTGTCACGAGGGCGTGGGCCGGTGTCTCGACCACAAACATGTGTTCCTCCCTGAACAAGGGGACCGCGAAAGTATCGAACAGCGTGCGCAAATATCCTCAGGTGCTGGGATCATCGGATAGGTGAGCTGTGCATTTTATAGTCGGCGGACAGTTCACGGGGATAGCATAGGCTCACCGATGAGAGCAATTGGCTGTGGGCCGCAATGGTGACCTTGGCCGACAGGAGCGCCAACGCCAGGCTCCGGGGGGGCCGGGTGCCAGCGCTGCTCTGAAGGAGTTCCGTAATCAGCACCCGCAGGTCCGATACACTCCGCCAGGGATAGCCCATCGCGCCCTCCCGCTCCCTGCGAGCCTGCAACCGCCGCGGAAGATCGCTCCAACGTTCGGCGCCCGGCCCGCGAAGTTTACCCCGCTTCACCTACGAACAATCCACTCTCCCCCTTAGCATGACCCGAGGGCGATGCGTATCATAACACACTATCGCCCTGAAAGGCTGGCGGTTCCTCTCCGCGCTCGGCAAACCATTGGCGCAGGAAGAGCAGGTCCAGCGCATCTTTTTCACGATGAGTGCGGGCCTTCATCCGCCACAGCAATCGCGGCGACGCAAACGGGATGGGCACACCATCCAAGGCCCGAATCTCAACTTCTTGGGAGGCTTCGGCGTATTCGATGCCACCCGCCGAACGCATCAGGTCCACCAGGATCTCGTCAGCCACCCGGATGACCGTGTAAAGCTGCAGCTCACCGGGCCGTAGTTCCCTCACTGCCTGGTCGGGCAACGTGGCGAGCGCGTCGAACACTTTCGCCTCGTTTTCCGGATCGGCGGAAACGACCAAATCCAAATCCATGGTCAAGCGGGGAAACCCAGCGGCAATGATGGCGAAGCCACCCACAACCACATACTTCGCGTTCCGCCGGTTCAGCTCGCGGCACAAGCCCACCAAGTCCTGGCGCCTAGGCGGGCGGCACTCTCCCCGGTTTAACGACTGCTCCGCGCCAGCATTCTCATTGTCCATGCGTCCGCCTCTTCATGGGTCTTGAAGCGATACACGCCTTTGGCACACCAACGATGCTGAAAACCCTCGTGAAGTTCTTCCCCGAGCGTCTGCAATGCCATCCCTGTTTCCAAGGCATCCGCCCCTCGCGTCCGGTGGCCGACTTGGCGGTCGATCTTTTCTTCTACATTGATTGTCACTTGATGCACTGTTGCATCTTAGGCTAGAGCCGCGTCGTCGACAACCAGCCATTTGAGCTATTGAGCCATTTGTCTGTTCCCCTAACTTAGAACTAACACCGCCAACCCAACAGGTGCAGGCTACGTTCCACCGAAAGCCGCACAGCGGCCAGGCAGGATTCCCCCCTCGACCTTGGCCGAGGCTTGCCAAAGACCAGCCAGGATTAACGCAACACCAACGTCGGGAGCTCCTCCCACCCGCCCAGGGTTGAAAGCCCCGGATGTGATAGCCCAGGCCGGCCCGTCCCTCCGGAGTTTTTCGACGGAGGAAAGCCTGGGCAAAACCCCATTGCAAGCCACTTCCTAGCCCCACATGGGCGTCACACAAATCTCTTCACCCTGCCCCGATCCCCCAACCCGGAGGGTTGGCAGACAATAGCCGGGGGTTGAGCGCAGCGACACCCCCGGACCTCAGCGAACGGGACCCCGCATCCAAAGTGATGCCAGAAAATCCGCGCTCGGGCGGCCCCGTCCTCAGGGCCCTCTGGCTCCCTTCGCCCCGCCGACCGAACTACTCCACGCGTACCCTAAAATACCCCTGGTGATTTGTGGCCGTAGTCTCGAACAGGAGCTTAACACCGCCATCCCCCTTCGCCGGTGGCAGCGAATACCAATTCGTGTCAGACAGGGTGTTCTTGTAATCGAGTGTGTAGTTGCTGCCTGCCTCAGTGGGCACCTTAATCCGCACCTCGCAGCTACCGAAGCCTTCAATCAACATCTGCGGTCGGGTAAGACCCCCGGCCAAAAAGAGCCGAGCGCAATACAGACGATCAAAGCCATCGAATCTGTGAAAATACCCGCTCACGAGCAGACGGTCCTCCCCCTGTAGAGCCATCGAATACAGCCCTCGCCCATTCGTCGCCCAACCGGGATCAAAAGTGGCATCGACGCTCCCGTCGGCATTCAGCCGCACTATGCCCGACCGTGCCACGCCACCGAAACTCTCGAAAACTCCGCCGACCAGAATCTTCTGATCGGGCTGGATGACGATTGCCCGAACCCAAGACAAGTAGCCTCCCGAAATGCCACCGCCAGGATGAAACGACAAGTCCACCTCTCCGCCCGCATTCAATCGAACAATCCCGGCATTCGTGGAACCTCCGAAGGAGGTGAAATACCCCCCAGCCAGAATCCGCCTATCCTCCTGTATCGCCACTGCCGTTACGGCTGGCGGAAAGAGGGGCATCCGCCCTTGTGCCCCGGCCGCTGGATTAAACGACACATCTAACGTTCCGTCTGGATTGATCCTTGCCAAGCCTCCTCTGGCAACTCCCTGGACGTTAGTGAACATACCGCCAATAAGCAGTTTGTTATCCTCCAACATCACCATCGCGTAGACTGGCGCATCCGGCCCGTCCCCGGCGTCGTAGCTTGAGTCCAAGCTCCCATCGCTGTTCAACCGCGCCAGATTCGTTTTGCTCACGTTGTCGGCCAGGTCAAAATATCCTCCAACCAAAATCCGACCGTCGTTTTGCACGCCCACGGCCAAGAGGGCCATATCCGGCAATTGAAGGGAAAAATACTCCGAGCCCCAGAACCTCGGTGAATGAAATGACGTGTCCTGGTATCCGGAGCTCAAGATCCGGACAATTTCTCCCGTTGGATTGGTCTGGGGTCCATTCAGACAGACCAAGATCTTCCCGTCCGCTTGCGCCATCAGCGGAGTCACATGAGATCCGGCCGGATTTGGCGCCGTCATGGCTACCGGCTGCACCACCTCGGGCACGCCAGACTCGTCCAATTTGAGCACATCCATCACTCCAACGAACGGAGCTCGGGCAACGAACACCGTATTGCTTTGGCACACGATCCCCACTGGGTCCAGCCAGGCAGCTTCGTAGCTAAACGAAGGATCAACCGCCCCGGGTCTGACGATCGGCGCCGCCACGCTGACCTGCGCCGCTGCGCTTTCAACGGCGCCGTGGCCGTTTCGAACTACCACCGTGTAGCTCCCGTTCTGGCTAAACACAGCGCTCGATATCACCAGGTCCGCATTCGTGGCCCCTGGGATCTCCTCGCCGTCTAGCCGCCATTGAAACTGCATCGTTCCCCCCCCAGACGCCGCTACACCAAGCCAGACTCTCGCACCAGCCTCCAGGGTCTGGGACACGGGAGGAATCACGACCGACGGAATGCTCTCAGGGTCGCCGCCAAGACATGCTACCGATGCATACGGCAAGCCTCCAACCTGAGTGAAAGCGCCGCCAATGACCCACCCACCATCAGCACGCGGAGCCACGGTCGTAACCGACCCGTTCGCCCCTGAACCGATGCCAAAACTCGTGTCGAGCGTACCGTTAGGCTCCAACCTCACCAATCTCCCCACCGGGCCGCCATTAAAATGCGTGAAATCGCCGCCTAGCACCATCTTTCCGCTCCGATCTAGCGTCAGCGTGAGTACCTCAGCATCAGGGCCCAACCCAACATCTAGCGCGGGGTCAATTGATCCGTCAGCGTTGATCCGGGCAATAAAGTGAACCGCTGTGTCGCCCAGGTGCGTGAAAGCACCCGCCAAAACAATCTTCCCATCCGCCTGAACTGCAATCGCATAGATCGCCCCATCCGTCGCGACCGGGAGCAGCGAATCGTCCTTGCTTGTGTCCGGGTGCAGACGTAGCAGGCGGTTTCCGCGCACGCCTCCCTCAGTCAGCTTCCCTGCGATCAATATCCTTCCATCCGGCTGAACCGCGATCACATCCACTTCATCTCCCTGCGCCAGAAAGAGCGCTTGTTCACCGTACCACCCACCGACCGGATCAACCCGGGCCAATGCGTATGAACCACCCGGGCCATGGTACGTCCCTCCGGATTGCACTAACCCATCCGGTGTCCTGGCCAAGGTCAACGTGACGTCGGTAGACAAGCCGTCCACGAATCCATCGAAGTTCGTGTCGAGTGCGCCGTTGGCCAACATATGTGCCGTGGGAAGCGCACCATGAATGCCCCGCCGCACCAACCATCCTGTTCTCCCGCCAACCAGACTTGTTCCATCCTCAAGCGGTAGAATCGTCCCCACAAACGTGCCGCCGGGAGGATAAGCCTTCGGCGTGACGTAGTTTGTATCCAGGCTCCCATCTGCGTTTAGCCGCCCCAGCATCCCGCTGCTGAATACTCCCCACCGAGTGTAATCCCCGCCCACCAAAACCTTTCCGTCTGCTTGTACTCCCACCGCTCGGACCAGATCCGTTGGCGCGGAGTTAGGCCGGAAAGCCAGGTCAAGTGTTCCGACCGCATACCGCACAGTGACATGGGCGACTCGACTGGTAGCACTTCCTTCCGAATTCGACGCCACGACTGAATAGCTCCCTTCTTGACTTCCGGTAACCCTCGCGACCTCTAGCGTTGCGTTAGTCGCACCGGGAACAGCTCCGTCCGCAGAATACCATTGGTAGACAGGCCTCGGATAACCGATCGCGGCGACGTTCAGGTACACGTCCACGCCGGCCGTCGCAAACTGGTCGAGGGGTTCCACGGTGACGCGCGGCGGAACCGCATTCGTATCGTCTAGCGCCAGCCGTGCGATTCCTTTCCACAGTACACCCCCTACTTTGTAAAACTCGCCCGCAACGATAAGCCCCGCGTCACCCTGAAGCGCAATCGGGGGCAGGTTCATGCTATCCCCCATTGCTCCAAGGAATCCTGTCGGGGGCGAGAAACTCCGATCCAGCGTTCCATCGCCATTGAACCGCACCACCCCTCCAAACTTCAAAGAACTAACGTTGAATGCCCCAGCCGCGATGATCTTCCCGTCTCCCTGAACAACCACGCTGATCGGCGTCGCCGAGACCCCGAGGTCGGGAGCAAAATCAGGATCCAACAAACCATCAGACTGAATCCTCCCGATTCTATACCTTGCCGTGCCGTCGTATGATCGTAACCTGTATCCTGCAATGAGAATGGCACCGTCGCTTTGGACGGCCATCGAATCGAGTCCCGAGTCAGGCCCGCTGCCGCCATCGAACGATTCGTCGAGGCTGCCATCCCGGTTGAGCCGCGCCAACCCGGTTCGGACCACTCCCGTTGAAGCACCGAAGGTGCCGCCTATGAGCAGCTTGCCATCTCGCAGTTCCACCATCGGCCACAGGTTCCCGCTCAAGTTCGTCCCTGAATCGAAACTCTCGTCCAGCGCCCCATTCGCATGCACCCGCGCAAGACGGAATCGGGGGACACCATCGTAACTGGTGAAAAGACCCGCTACCATCACTTCGCCGTTAGCCAGAGGAAACACTTTGTCCACCGCGTCATTGGCCCGTGAGAATGGGACAAACTCTGTGTCCAATGCGCCAACCGAAGTGAGTCGAGCCACATTTCCCCACGAGGCCCGATTGACCCCGCTAAAGGAGCCCCAGAGCAATACCGATCCGGATGCTTCGGGTGACAAGCGTACGTCAGCGGTCACATTGCTTAAGCACGCGAAGAAACCCGTGTCCAAGCTGCCGTCGACATTTAATCGCGCAATTCTTGTGGCCGCTTTGCCATCGTAATTCGTGAAATTCCCGGCAATGACAACCTTGCCGTCAGATTGCATCGCGATCGAGGTCACCCAACTGTTGAATCCGGTGCCGACCTTGAACTGGCTGTCCACACTCCCTGCTTGCCCCCACAGTTCCAAGCCAGCCAACCCCACGCCGCAGGCAACCCAAATAACCCATCGAGCCACCAAACGGCACTCCAACCAAACTCTTTGCAGCATAAAGCCTTTCTCGTGTCGTAAACTTCCGGGCATCCGCATGCACGTTCTGATACCTACCAGACCACATTTTCACATTAACAAGCACAACTGAAACATGTCAATCATGATGATTGAATCTCTAATCAATATCTCAACCTCCGTCTCGAAGTCATTGCCCCGCGCCGTTCGCTCAACCCCGCCGGTTGACGGAAAGTAGCCCCCCGGAGCATGGCCGTCCTCGGCCGCAGCACCCCAAGAACCCCGAGGCGATGGGAGAGGTCCGCCTTGGCCGAGGCTATCGCGGGACAAAGGCGATGAGCCGCAGTGACCGGCGGGAACCAGAGAAGTGGCCAACCCCCAGTTTGCTGCACTCCCGCCCTATCCGCTCTTCTTAATTAACTAAATCATATACATCGTTGACACACCTTCACACTCGTGCTACCTTGAGCACCATGAAGAACGGCCAAAGCCAAACGGCGTTCTGCTCATGCGCCGCCGTCGTCACGCGCGCTGCCTGCCTGGCATCTGCCGCACTCCTTTTTCCCTTCGCCCGTCCCCGTCTCTCCCGCCCCGACCTTTTTTCAAATCTCAAATTTGAAATTTCAAATCCGCTCCGGCCCCTTAGCCCTTTGCCTTCAGCCCTTGGCTCCGTCTCGGGAAAAACTCAGCACTCGCCCATGGCCACTCGGATTCCCCCTAAGGCCCGTGAATATCGGCTCTTCGGCGCGGTGTTATCGGACAGCCACACCGGGCGTTCCAACGCCCGCCACTCGCCACTCGCCACTCGCCCCGGTCTTATCTCAAATCTCAAATTTGAAATTTCAAATCCGCTTCGACCCTTTAGCCCTTTGCCTTCAGCCCTTGGCTCCGTCTCGGGAAAAACTCACCACTCGCCCCTCGCCACCAGGATTTCCCGCAACCCGCGTGAATATCGGCTCTTCGGCGCGGTGTTATCGGACAGCCGCACCGGGCGTTCCAACGCCCCCGCCACTCACCACTCGCCACTCACCACTCGCCCCGGTCCTATCTCAAATCTCAAATTTGAAATTTCAAATCCGCTTCGGCCCTTTAGCCCTTTGCCTTCGGCCTTCAGCCTTTCGAAATGCCCTTCCCTCATTCGGAAAAATCCTTCCTTGATCCCAGAATATCCCCCCTTAGCCCGTAATATCCCCCCTTATCCCAGAATATCCCCCCCGCCCATTTTGGTCCGCAACCAATTCCAGCACAACCACATCCATCACGCCGTGTCAAACTCTCCAAAAACGCCTTCCTTGATTACCAACCACTTACATTTTGAAGAGCACGCGCTCTTTCCCATTCCAGCCGCTGCATCCCCGGGCTAGCTTTGCCAAGTCATGAGCTCCTTAGACGACGTCCTCGACCAGCGGCTCCAGAGCATCCGCGCGGCCGGCCTTTATCGCCATGTGCGCCGCGTCGATTCGGCGCAGTCCCCACACCTGCGCCTGGACGACCGCGACCTGCTCAGTTTCTCCTCTAACGACTACCTCGGATTGGCGGAGCATCCAGACTTGAAGCGCGCGGCCATCGAGGCCGTGGAGCGTTACGGCGCGGGTTGTGGAGCATCGCGCCTGATCTGTGGCTCCCTCGCTCCGCATCACGAACTCGAGGAGGCCATTTCTTCCTTCAAGGGCACCGAGGCGACACTGGTGTTCGGCTCCGGCTACGCGGCCGCGCTCGGGACCATCCCGGCTTTGCTTGGGACCGAGGACACCGTGGTCCTGGACAAGCTGGTTCATGCCTCGATTGTTGACGCGGCGCGCCTCTCGGGAGCGAAACTGCGCGTCTTCGCCCACAACGACCTGAACGACCTGGAAGAGATCCTCCTCTGGGCTTCCCGATCACGCAAAGGAAAGGTCCTGGTCGTGACCGAGAGCGCGTTCTCCATGGACGGCGATCTGGCCCCGCTCAAAGACCTGGTGCAATTGAAAGAGCGCCATGGCGCTTGGCTCATGGTGGACGAAGCCCATGCGACGGGGCTCTACGGCCTGCGCAGGCGGGGCCTGGCGGAGGAGCTGAATGTGGCCGCCCACATCGAGATCCAGATGGGCACCCTCGGCAAGGCCGTTGGGGCCTCCGGCGGCTACATCTGCGGCTCACGCCGCCTGGCCGATTACCTCCTGAATCGGGCGAGGAGTTTCATCTTCAGCACCGCCCCGGTGCCCGCCGCGGCCGCCGCCGCCACCGCTGGCATCAGCTTGATCCAGGGAGAAACAGGCCGGGCGCGAACCGCCCACGTTTGGGAGCTGGTCCGGCAACTGGCCAGCCAATTCGCGCCAGCCCAATCCGGTAATTCCTGCAAAACCGCCCCGGGGTCCGCACCAAGCGACTCTCCAGCCTGGCGCCTGACCGCCACCAGCCCAATCCTGCCCTTGATCATTGGCAGCGAAAGCGACGCGTTGCGCGCGGCCGCCGCTTTGCAGGAACTCGGCATCTTCGTTCCTGCCATTCGGTATCCCACCGTCGCGCGGGGCGCCGCACGCCTTAGAATCACCCTCTCCGCCAGCCACACCGCCCAGGAAGTCGCCCGGCTCGGCAATGCGCTCCAGGAGCTCGCGCTTTAAGCCCACATGCATCCCCTAGCCAAACTCGATCAACGTTTCCTCTGGCATCCTTTTACTCAGATGCGCGACTGGCTTGCCCAAGAACCCACCGTCATTGTTTCGGGTAAGGGCGCCACCCTGCGGGATGTTCGCGGCCGGCAGTACCTGGACGCCAATTCATCCATCTGGACCAATCTCCACGGTCACGCCCATCCGGCCGTCAACCGCGCCATCGAGGCGCAGTTGGCCAAGATTGCCCATTCCTCAGCCCTTGGGTTGGCCAACGAACCGGCAACGTATCTGGGCAAGCGCCTGGTCGAAGCCGCCGCCCAGACGCAATCGGGTCTCGCACGGCCCCCGAAGCTCAACAAGGTCTTCTTCTCCGATGACGGGTCCACCGCCACCGAGGTGGCGTTGAAACTCGCCTACGAATTCGCACGGCGCACGACCGGCACCCGATCACCCAGGTTCTTGTCACTGGCAGGAGCTTACCACGGAGACACCGTGGGTGCGGTCAGCCTGGGTCATATTGACCTATTCCATAAGGCCTACGGCGGCCTGCTCTTCCGTTCCGATCAGGTGATGGCTCCTTACTGCTATCGCTGCCCATTCAACCGCGCCAAACCTCAACGGGCCGACGCGCGAGAGTACCGGAAGTGCCGCTGGGAATGCATCGATAAGGTCGAGGCGCGCCTGGCTGCCCAGGCCCGCCGCGGCAACCCTTACGCGGCCATGGTTGTTGAACCTCTCATTCAAGGGGCGGCCGGTATGATCGCCCACCCGCGGGGATGGCTTCGGCGGACCAGCGAATTGGTGCGGGCTTTTGGCGCTCAACTCATCGCTGACGAGGTCCTCACCGGCTTTGGCCGGACGACGGCCCCGCGTCCGGAGGCAGGGCCTAGTTCAAACGCGAGGACGGCTAAAAGGTCTCCCGCGCCCGCTGAACCTGCACGAGATCGCGATCCGGCGACTCCCAGTGACGGCGACTTGCTGTTCGCCTGCCAAAAGGAAGAGGTCGTGCCTGACTTCCTCGTCTTGGCTAAAGGACTCACCGGCGGCTACCTCCCTATGGGCGCCACCCTCACCACCCAGAATGTCTTTGATGCCTTTCTGGGCGAGTACCAGGAGTTCAAGACCTTCTTCCACGGACACAGCTATACCGCCAACCAATTAGGTGCCGCAGCCGGCCTCGCCAGCCTGGACCTGCTTCAAGCCCCGGCTCACGCGCGCCGCCGAGAGAACCTGGCCGCCAAGCTGCAGGAAGAACTCGCCCACCTCTGGCGCCTGCCGGCGGTTGGCGATATCCGACAAGTCGGCTTGATCGCTGGAATTGAGTTGGTCCGCGACTCGCGGACTCGCACACCCTATGAGCTCCGCGAGAGGGTCGGCATCCGGGTTTGCGAAGCCATGGCACGCCGCGGTGTTCTGACACGGCCCGTGGGCTCGGTGATCGTCCTCATACCTCCCTATTGCACCACCCACACCCAAATCGAGCGCACCGTCCAGGTGCTGGGCGAGGCCATTGAGGAGACCCTCCGCGTCAAGTGACTCGAGAAGCCACGCAGTCTCCAAACAGATTCTGGAGAAGATTACGAAACTCATCATTTGCATCAGATAACCAGAATTAATTTAATGCTGTGCAGAACGTAATGAGCATCCGCCTCACTCGACCTCTTCCTGCTCGCCTTTTTGCCTCGTAGAGACGACATTCAGAACATGGTTCCTTTAGATCGCGTAACGCGAATGCGCCCGGCAGTGGGTTTCCGGCTCCTGTCCGGTGTCGCGCTCCTGGCGGTCATTTCCCTGGCCGGTTGCTCCAGCACGCCAAAGCCAGCCGCGGCGGCAACCAAACACCATCCCGCTCCCTACCTCCGCATGGCGCAGACCCCCACCAATGTGGTCGCCTTAGAAGTCGCCATGCGCCGGTTCGAACCTAGCAAACGGCACCAGCCCGTCGTCTGGACGGTCGCCGCCTCTCACATCGGTGAACCCAGGTATTACGCGGAACTCCAAACCGAACTGGAACAGCAGAGCGTCGTCCTCTTCGAGGGCGTCGGCGGCATCCCCAAGAAATACTCCGAGCGCCCTAAGGACGGCATTGGATCCTTGCAGGTCAATCTCGCCCATGCGCTGGGCTTAGTCTTCCAGCTCGATGCCATCGACTACGATAAGCCCAACTTCCAAAACAGCGACATGTCGATCGAGCAGATCAGCCGCGCCCTATCGAGCGGCTCCTCCGACCCTGCCCCGGAACACCAGTTCCAGGAGCTGATCTCGGTCATGAACGGAAGCTCGCTCTTCGGGATGGCTTTGAACTTCGGCATCAACCTTATTGGCGCAAGCCCGCACCTCCAGGCGATGACCAAGCTGGTGTTCATCGAAACCCTCGGTCAGCTCCAAGGTGATTTGGCCCAGACCAAGGGGCTTCCTGCCGGCCTTAGGTCGGTTGTCCTCACCCTTATCCATGACCGCAACAAGGTGGTGCTCGATGACCTGCAAAAGCTTTCGACGCTCCGCCCCAGGCCAAAATCGGTGGCCATCTTCTACGGCGCCGGCCACATGGACAACCTCGAACAGCGTCTCGTCGATGACCTGGGCTACCGCCCCGCCGGCGAAAAATGGTTGCGCGCGTTTTCGGTGGACCTGAAGCAAGCCGAGCTCACCAGCGCCGACGTGTCGATGGTCCACACCATGGTCAGTTGGCAGATGAGGCAGTTGAACAATTCTGACGGGCAGTAGTTCCCTCCATGCCACGCCCTGACTCGGTTCCCACGGACCCGCGACTCGCCTGATCGGGCTACGGATCCAATCCACGATGGAATCTCGGATCCGATCAGCCTCTCTCCACGCCTTGTTTTTGCTCTCCGGCGTGTCGGCGCTGGGTTGCCAGCTCATTTGGACGCGAATGTTCGCCCTCGGTCTGGGGCACGAACTCCCCGCCATGCTGGCGGTTGTAGCTGCCTTCTTCGCCGGATTCGCCCTCGGGGCTTGGGCCTTGGATCGGGCGGTGAGTCGGGCCGCACGCCCTGGTCGATGGTACGGAACCCTCGAGCTGATCATCGGCTTGTGGACCGCCGCCTCCGCCCTCCTGATCCCGAGAGGGAACGCGCTAGCCCTCTCGCTGATTGGTCTCAACCCCTCGCCTCTGCGGCACTGGACCGTCGCGTTCCTCATCCCCTTGGTTGCTCTCGCTCCCGCAACCATCGCGATGGGCAGCACCCTCGCCGCAATCGACCGTTTCGCGGTCCATTTCTCGCGGTCCGGACGTTGCGTGGGCTCACTCTATGCCATCAACACGCTCGGCGCCGCCGCCGGCGTGTTGCTCAGTACCTTCTGGCTCATGCCCACGTACGGGTTCCGAGCCTCTCTGCTGTTCTTCGCGGCAAACAGCGTCGCATGCGGGATGGCCGCCCTGATCATGGACCAAATGTTCCACCGAGGCCCCGTCCCCACTCACGGCCCTCCGAGCCGGCCCGGCCGAACTGCGCTCGCAGAGTCAAGCCCAGCGCCGGTCCATCGTTTGATCGGCCTTGCCGTGCTCACCGGGCTGCTTGGCATCGGATACGAGGTCTTGGCGGTGCGTGCCTTGTCGCAAGTGCTCGAGAACACCATCTATAGCTACGGCGCCGCGTTGGCGGTTTATCTTTTCGGCACCGCCTTGGGGGCCGCAGTGGTCAATCGCTTGGCGGCGAGAGTGAGCCCAGACCAATTAATCACCGGCCTTCTCGCCGCCTTGGGACTAGCCTGTTCGATCGGCATGGGGGTAATCTCGCAATCCCCTCCGCTCTATGCCCTGCTCCGTGATGCCTTGGGCGATTCGCTCACCGGCGTCGTTGCCTCCGAAGGAGTCGTGGCGCTCTCGGTCTTCACCCTGCCTACGCTCCTAATGGGTGCCCTGTTCAGCCTTCTGTGCCAAAGCGCCCGTTCAGATCGAGGAGGCGTCGGAAGCATCCTCGGATGGAACACATTAGGGGGGGCCTTCGCCCCTCCCATTTTCGGAGTGCTGGGCCTGCCCGCGCTCGGATGCAAGTGGGCCCTAGTCATTGTGAGCCTTGGCTATTGGCTGCTGTCGTTCGCCTCGACGAACGGCCGGCCCCTCGCCCGCGGGTCGGGCGGGCAAGGCATCTCCGGGCAACTTCTCTGGCGCGTGATCGGCTTGGTCGTGACGGCCGGACTCCCGCTCGCGCTCCCAGCCGATCTCCACCTGGTCGCTTTGGCGCCAGGAACTCGGCTCATCGAATACCGCGAAGGAGTCAGCGATTCGGTGGCAGTAGTTGGGACGCCCGACGCTCAACGCTCCCTGCGGATCAATAACCGCTTCACCATGGGCGGCACTGCTTCGGCAAATGCGGAACGCCGGCACGCGCAGATTCCGTTGCTGTTACATCCCGCACCCAGGCGCGCCCTGTTCCTCGGCGCCGGAACCGGGATCACTTTCGGCGCGAGCACCGCCCACCGCGATTTGACCGCGCAGGGAGTCGAGCTCGTGCCCGAGGTCGCCGAAGTCCTTTCCCAATTCGAGCCGGCCAATGCCCACGCGCAATGGGCTCCTCGATTAACTCTGTTCGTCGCCGACGCCCGCCGCTTCATAAAGACCACTCCGGAAACCTACGACGTGATTGTTGCCGATCTTTTCCATCCGGCGCGCGATGGCGCGGGCACCCTCTACACCCTGGAACACTTCCGGGCAATCCGTGAGCGCCTTGCCCTCGGCGGCCTATTCTGCCAATGGCTTCCGCTCTATCAAATGGACGAACCCACCCTAAAGATCATTACCGCCACCTTCCTGCAGGTCTTCCCGGAAGCGCACGGCTTTCTCCTTCGCCTCAACCTGGATACGCCGGTGCTCGGCCTGGTTGGCTTTACCGCCCCCATGCAGTACGGCGCCGATTGGGTAGAGCGCCGCCTCACCGATCAAACCCTGCGCGAGGCCCTTCAGCCCATCGGCCTCACCGAGACCCTCCAGCTCCTGGGCGAGCATTTAGCTGGGCCTTCGGTCTTGGCCTCCTTCTCAGCCCACGCTCGGATCAATACCGACGACCAACCGTTGGTCATGTTCCAAGCGCCGAGGTTTACTTTTCGTCGGCAGGAAAACAGCTACGGCCGGTTATTCACCCTGCTTGCGGCGGGGCGAGATCAACCGGCCGACCTCCTGGGGATCCCAGCCATGGACCCGGCCTTCGCAACTAGACTCAGCCGTTACGTCCAGGCTCGGGACATTTACTTGGAAGGCCTCAAGGCGGAGCAGGACGGACACAGGGAGCAAGCCGAGGCATCCTTTCTCCAGAGCGCTCGAGCCAGTCCCGATTTCTCCACAGGTTACGCGTATTGCCTGACCTTGGCCGCCCAACGCTCCCAAAGCAACCCCTCAAGCGCTCGTCGCTTGCTTGAACAACTTATTGAGGCCCAACCCGATCGTCCTGTCGCCAAACAGCTCTTAGAGCGGCTGTTCAAATAGTCTCGGAGGGATTTCGAAGTTCAGCCTTGGTTGGGCCTCTGGCCGAATCAACACACCGGCGCGCTCAATCCGATTTCTGCTTCTTCGGCGGCGGCTTGGAAGGGCCCAGCGCTTTCACCTGGACGACCAGCCCGACCAGGCACAACACCAGGAAAACCCATCCCGCCGCCCGCGGATCGATCGACACATTCTGCACAATGATCGTTGCTCCACTCACAGCGGATAGGACGATCAAGGCCACGTCAAAAACGATCCACACCAAGAGCCCGCCCAGAATCCCGCCGGCCAGCCAGGGTACCCAATCGGGCGCCGCCAGGTGAAAGGCCAATGCCTGCGTATAAGCTACATACCCGCCCGCTATCACGCCTGCCAGGGTCACCATAACTCGCTGCAAGAAGACCGAGAGCAACGCCCCGATCAAACCCATTGCCAATGCCACGACCATCACGACCCATTCGGGCTCAGGCCCGAGGGTCTGGGTCACCAGGCTCGCCCCGGCCACAAAGCCGACGGCCGCCACGAGGAGCCAAAAGAGCCGCCGCCCCGCTAAAAGCAAAGCCATTCCCAACACAATGTTCATCACCATCATCGTGTGCGGACCGACCGTTAGCGGCACTTTATCAACTATTGCCAAGACTGACATTGTCCCCCATTATACCACCACTCATCGGGAAATCCCACCTCGAGGCTTCAGCCTGGGGTCGCGAATGGATGTTCATAAATTTTTTGAACGTTCCGGCCGTTGACTGCTCAAAACGAGGCGATGCCTCTTGACAGAGGGTGTAAAACCTTTGTCACCTAATGGCTTGGACGGCTATAGTTTGCCGTCCATCCCTTCGCGGCCCGTACGGTAACTTCCTAGGGGGCCCGCGAATCAGGAGAACGACGAATGATAAAAGTTGAGAACTTGATAAAAGCCTTTGGCCCCAAGCTGGCCGTGAACGGAATCTCGTTCACGGTCGAGCGCGGTGAGGTGCTTGGCTTCCTTGGCCCCAACGGCGCCGGGAAGTCCACTACCATGCGCATGGTCACCGGCTTTATTCCTCCCACTTCCGGCCGCGTAACCGTCGGCGGGTTCGACATGGTCGAGAACCCGTTGCCGGCCAAACGGCTCATCGGTTACCTGCCCGAAAACGCCCCAGCTTACACGGATATGACCGTAAACGGCTTCCTCGGCTTTGCTGCGGAACTGCGGGGCCTGCGCGGTGATTCGAAGCAACGCGCTGTTCATCGGGCCGTGGAAATGTGCTTCCTCGAAAACGTCCTCTACCAGAGTGTCGATACTCTGTCCAAAGGGTACCGCCACCGGACTTGCTTCGCCCAATCGATTATCCACGACCCCGAAGTGCTGGTCCTGGACGAACCCACCGACGGCCTTGATCCCAATCAGAAGCACGAAGTGCGCACCTTGATCCGTCGCATGGGCGAGAAAAAAGCGATCGTCTTTTCCACCCACATCCTCGAGGAAGTCGATGCGGCGTGCACGCGGGCGATCATCATTGATCGCGGCCAGATCGTCGCCAACGGCACCCCCCAGCAGTTGCGCCAACGGTCTGACCTCGCCGGAGCGGTTTCCCTCCGCATCCAAGGTGTCTCCTCCCCGCTCGCCACGCAGCGCGTCGGCCAGCTCCCCACGGTCCGCAAATGCTCCCTCCTCAAGGAGGACTCTGGCACCGTCACCGTGCGAGCGACCCCGCAGCCCGCAGCCCGCAACGGCGATCTCGAGACCAGCCTTTATGAGCTAGCCGTCCGCGAACACTGGAAGCTGATCGAATTACGGACTGAGGAAGGACGCCTCGACGAAGTCTTCCGCAACATTACCTTGCCCGACACCAACCGCCCCGCCACGGCCGAATCGAAATGACCACTGAGACTCAAGCCCTGCCCTCGCACCCGAGCGCTTTTGGCACTATCACCACCATTGCCAAGCGCGAACTCTCCGGCTACTTCGCCTCACCGGTGGCCTATGTGTTCATAGTTATCTTCCTGCTGCTCGCCGGATTCTTCACCTTCATGGTGGGCCGATTCTTCGACCGCGGTGAAGCTTCTCTGGCCTCCTTCTTCGTCTGGCATCCCTGGCTATATCTATTCCTCGTGCCCGCCGCCGGCATGAGATTGTGGTCGGAGGAGCGCCGCTTGGGCACCATCGAGCTCCTCCTCACCATGCCCGTAACCGCCTGGCAGGCCATCGTCGGTAAGTTCCTCGCCTCCTGGCTCTTCCTCGCCCTGGCCTTGGCCCTGACCTTCCCGCTGGTCTTCACCGTCGCCTACCTGGGACATCCCGATCTGGGCGTCATTTTCTGCGGTTATGCGGGCAGCCTGCTGATGGCCGGAGCCTACCTGGCCGTCAGTTGCATGACCTCCGCCATCACCCGCAACCAGGTCGTCAGTTTCATTCTGGCGGTGGTGGTGTGCTTGGTGTTGATCCTCGCCGGCTGGCCGCCAATCACGGACATGTTCGTCACCTGGGCACCGGCGTGGTTTGTCGATGCCGTGGCGGCCTTCAGCGTCATGCCTCATTTCGAGCAATTCCAGCGCGGTGAGATCGACTCACGCGACATCATCTTTTTCCTCTCGGTCATTGGTTTCTGCCTCTTTACTACGGGCGTCATCATCCGCAGCCATCGGGCCGGTTGATCAGCATCGTTTTAATTCTTGACGGATTTTAAGCCTCTTTCTCGTATGTCAACCAATCACAAAAAATGGGAACCCCTGCTCTTTTCGAGCGTCGGCATCGCCGCGATGTTCCTCATCCTGGTGGCGATCGGAGTCATCGCCGGCGCCGCCAAGTTCCGGCTCGATCTGACCTCCGAAAGACTCTTCACCCTGTCCGACGGCACCAAGAAGATCATCGGCAAACTCGATACCCCGGTGATCATCCGTTTCTACTGCACCCAGTCGCAGAACGACATGCCGGTCGCGCTCAAAAACTACGCCAAGCGGGTCGAGGATTTGCTCTACGAGTACCGGCAAGCCTCCCACGGACAGATTCAAATCCAGAAGTTCGATCCCCAGCCTGATTCCGACGCCGAAGACTCTGCCAAGCTCGATGGCGTCGAAGGCGAAGCGGTGGGGGGTGGAGCCGTCCTGAACCTGGGCGAGAAAGTCTATCTGGGCGTCGCCATCTCCTGCGTGGACCAAAAGACCGCGCTCCCGTTCCTCGATCCGACTCGCGAAAAACTGCTGGAGTACGACCTGACCCGAGCGATCTCCCACGTCATCAATCCCCAAAAACAGATCCTCGGCGTCATGAGCGCCCTGCCCCTGATGGGACAGATGAATCCCATGATGGCGCGCATGGGCCAGGGAGGCCAGGAACCCTGGGTCCTGGTGACCGAACTCAAGCGCGATTTTGAGGTCAAGCAGGTGGACATGAACGTCGAGAAAATCGATGATGATATCCCCGTTCTATTGGTCGTGCATCCTTCGAACATTTCAGACAAGGCCCAGTATGCGATCGACCAGTTCGTGCTGCGCGGCGGCAAGCTCATTGCCTGCCTCGACCCGCTCTCGGTGGTCGATAGCCGGAACGCCATGGGAATGCAGAACATGATGCAGCGTGCGGCCACAGGTGGCTCAACCCTGGATAAACTCCTCAAAGCCTGGGGCCTTGACTTCGATGTCAACAAAGTCATTTCTGATAAGAACTACGTAACTCAGATTCGCCGCGGTGACCGCCCCGCCCCGGAAGCCACCTGGCTCTCGCTAACGCCCGAAGCCATTGATCAAAACGACCCCGTAACCGCCCAGATCGATAGCATCCTGCTCCCGTTCTCCGGCGTTTTCACGGGCACCCCGGCCGCCGGCTTGAAGCAAACCGTTCTTCTGAAAACCTCCGGGAATTCACAATTGGTCGATAAAATGATGGCCCAGTTCGGTGGCGACACCAGCAAGGATTTCGCGCCCTCGGGCAAGGAATATGCCCTCGCCGTGCGCCTCACGGGAAAATTCAAGACCGCCTTCCCTGACGGCAAGCCCGCAGCCAAGCCCGAGGACAAGTCCGAAGATAAAGAAGACAAAGCCAAAACTGAAAAAAACAGCAATGAGCCCGGCTTGAAGGAGTCCAAAAAGGACGGCGTCGTGGTGCTGATCGGTGACTCGGATTTTGTCTATGACCAATTCTGCGTGCAGGTCCAAAACTTCTTCGGCCAGAAGCTCGTCAGCCCTTTCAACGGCAATCTTAACCTGCTCCAAAACCTGGTCGAACAGCTAATGGGTGACAGCAACCTCATCAGCGTGCGCAGCCGAGCCGTGCTCAACCGCCCATTCACCTTGGTCAAGAAGATCCAGGCGGAGGCCGAGGAGAGGTATCGGACGAAGATCAAACAACTCGAGGAAGATCTTGCTGCAACCCAACAGAAAATCAACGACCTCCAACAGCACAAGGACAAGAATCAACGCTTCATCCTCTCCCCCGAACAGCAGGAGGAAGTGCGCAAGTTCCACCAGAAAGAAGCTGAGAACAAGAAAGAGCTCAAAGAGGTCCGCAAACAATTGCGCAAGGATATCGACGCCCTGGAGACCCGGATCGAAATCTATGACATCGCTGGGATGCCGATTCTGGTTACGGCCATGGGCATCACCCTCGCGGTCTTTAAACGGAAACGCACGGCTGCAAAATGAATCGCAAACAACTCACTTTCATCCTCATCGCTTTCGTAGTCCTGGGCGCCCTCGGCCTATGGCTGCGCAAGAGCAACCTGGCCTCCTTTAAAACCACTGAAGGGCGCATGGGCCAAAAGGCCCTGGGGGATTTTGACGTCAACGCGGTCACCCAGGTAACCATCAAGCATGGCACCAACGAAGTTAACTTGGTAAAGCAGGACGATCTCTGGACTGTTCGCGAGCGCGGCGGTTACCCGGCTAATTTCACCGAAGTCGGCGATTTCCTGCGCAAGCTATGGGAGCTTAAGGTTGCGCAACCGGTCGCCGTCGGACCCTCGCAACTCGGTCGCTTGGAGTTGACCACCGGCGCGGGCGAGAAAAACGCCACGCAGGTTGACCTCAAGGACAAAGCCGGCAAACCGCTGCGGTCGCTCCTTTTGGGCAAAAAACATAACCGCGAATCTCAAAACCCCTCCCCCATGGGGGGCGACGAAGGCTGGCCGGACGGCCGATACATCATGGTGGATAACCAGCCCTCAAGCATCTGCCTGGTCTCCGAAAGCATGAGCAACATCGAGCCCAAGCCCGAGCAGTGGCTCAACAAGGACTTCTTTAAGGTCGAGAAAGTTCGCTCCGTAGCCGTCACCTATCCGGTTGCCACCAATTCCTGGAAGCTCTCCCGCGAGACCGAAACCGGTGAAGTCAAACTCGCCGACGCCAAACCGGAAGAGAAAATCGACACGTCCAAAACCTCGGGAATCATGAGCGCCCTTTCCTTCCCCTCGTTCAACGATGTGGTGGCCGACCCCAAACCCGAGGTCACCGGCCTGGACAAGCCCACCGTAGCCGTCCTCGAGACTTTCGATAACTTCACCTATAACATTAAGGCCGGAAACAAAGTCGGCGAGGAAAGCTATTACATGACGGTGAACGTGACCGCCGACATCCCCAAGGAACGTACTGCGGGCAAGGACGAAAAACCTGAGGATAAGACCAAACTCGATAAAGAGTTCACCGAGAAGAACCAGAAGTTGGTCGACAAACTCAAGCAGGAGCAAGCCTACTCCAAGGCCACTTACCTGGTCTCCAAGTGGACGCTCGACTCCCTGCTCAAGGAACGGCACGCCCTGCTAGCGGAGAAGAAAGTCGAACCCGCCAAACCTGACGCCAGCGCTACGCCGCCACCGATCGACCCCACCGCTGCCGGGATCCCGCCCTTCCCTGCTCCGCCCAAGCTCGAGCCGGCTCCCGTCCCGCCTCCGCCGGGCACGGTCGATACGCAAAAAGCCCTGCCTCCCAAGCCCCCTGAGCCCAAGATCGAGGTTCCCGCGAAGCCGGAGGACTCCACCTCCAAGCCTAAAGAGTAAGGACAGCCCAAGGGCATCTGTTGCGGCGGTCGGCGACGGCAGAGCCATCGGGGTATCTGCGCTGCCGACCCCCACGTGCGGACCCCTTGCAGCGTCCGCCTCGTCTTGCAGACTGGGTGCCCAAACGCCAAGTGCGCTCTTGATCCTGGGGCGGAACTCGCGTTCCCGGCTTCGGCAGGCAGCTGGGATGTGAAAGCGGACGTGCAACTCAAGTTGCGCGGAAAATCAACTTCTCTTTTCTGCTCGCCTAGGCATACCATATGCTGCTGATGTACATCCTATGAACCCCGTTGTCGCGGCCACGCGGGCCGCCCTCCTCCTGCTAATCTCGAGCGGTCCCTTAGCCCTTAGAAGCGCTGACCTGGTGCTCAATGAGCTCATGGCCGACAACCAGTCCGCTGTGGTCCACAACGGGAACTACCCCGATTGGCTCGAGATCTATAACAGCTCGGACCAAGCCAAAAACCTTTCCGGCATGCGGTTGACCGACGACCCGCTAATCCCTGGGAAGTACGTTTTTCCGCCGAATACCGTCATCGCCTCCAAAGGCACTCTCGTCGTCTGGTGCGATGCTCCGGCATTCGACGGCGCCCTCCACACCGGTTTTGCCCTCAGCAAAGGGGGCTCAAGCGTTAGCCTCTATTCGGCGGATACACCTCCAGCGCTTTTGGACTCGATCACGTTCGGATTCCAGATTCCGGATTTCTCCATCGGCAGGGTCCCTGATGGCTCTGGCGGCTGGCAACTGACCCAAGCCACTCCCGGCGGCACGAACGTGGCGCAAGCCCTCGGCTCGGTCTCCCAGGTCAAAATCAATGAATGGATGGCCAAGGCCGCCTCCGGCTCCGACTGGTTTGAGCTCTACAATCCGCAGGCTCTGCCAGTCTCGATGGCGGGTGCATTCTTGAGCCTCAACACCAGCGATCCCAATAACACCCAACTCCCCCAGCTTTGCTTCATCGGCCCCATGGGATTTCGTCAATTCCTGGCTGATAAACAGCTCACCAAGGGGCCGGACCACGTCGACTTCAAACTCAGCGCCAGTGGTTCTACCATCGCTCTGTTCACTCCCTCACGCGCCCTGGCCGACACGGTGAGCTTCGGCTCCCAAACCTTGGGCACTAGCCAGGGGCGATTGCCGGACGGCTCGGCCCTCTTTGCTGCGTTTCCAACCACCTCGACCCCGGGTGACAGCAACTATCTGCCCATCAACAATGCTGTAATCAACGAGGTGCTCTCCCACACCGATCCCCCGCTGGAAGATGCCGTCGAGTTGTTCAATCCGACTTCTTCCCCAGCCGACATCTCTGGGTGGTTCCTGAGCAACAGCAAAAATAACCTCAAGAAATTCAGAATCCCCAACGGCACCTTGCTCCCGGCGGGAGGCTACCATGTTTTCTACGAATACCAGTTCGACCCGGATCCGAACAACCCCAATAGCTTCACCTTCAATTCCGCTCACGGCGATTCCGTGCATCTCTCCGTGGCTGACGCCAACGGCAATCTCACGGGTTACCGCGTATCGCAATCCTTCGGCGCAGCGCAGCATGGGGTCTCCTTCGGCCGCTACTTCACCAGTATCGGCGTCGAGTTCGTGCCGTTAGCGCAGCGAACGTTTGGTAACGATAACCCAACCAACCTCGCCGAGTTCCGACAAGGCACCGGCCTCTCCAATGCCCCGCCCATGGTGGGCCCTGTCGTCATCTCAGAGATCATGTTTAACCCGCCGCCAACCATCGCTAGCGGCGTTACCAACGATAACACTCTCGATGAGTACATCGTCCTGCAGAACATTACCACAAGCCGCGTCGTACTGTTCGATCCCTTGCACCGAACTAACACCTGGCGGCTTGCCACCGCGGTGACCTACCAGTTTTCACAGGACGCCTACATCGACCAGTTTGCGATCGTCGTTGGCTTCGACCCAATCGTGGACGCAACGGCACTCGCTAGCTTCAAATCCAAATTCGGCGTCCCCGACGGGGTGCCGATCTATGGACCGTGGAGCGGCAAGTTGAAGAACTCCGGTGACACCATCGATTTGCTCCGGCCTGATGATCCGCAACTGCCCCCACATCCGGACGCTGGCTTCGTCCCGTATCCAACAGTCGAGAGTATTAGCTACTCCAACGTGGCGCCCTGGCCCACAACAGCCAGTGGGACCGGCGCTTCGATCCACCGCCGCAGTCTCCAGGGTTTTGGCGACGACCCCGCCAATTGGGTCAGCGGATCCCCAACCCCGGGACGCGGCCCAGTCCCTCTCTCCATTGCTTCCGTGCGCGTTCAGTCTGGAAATGTGACCCTATCGTTCGTCGCCGACGGCCCCAAAACCTACCACCTCCAGGTTCGTAGCTCGTTAGGCAGCGGCGGCTGGGTCACACTCAAGGATGTCACTGCGGTCGCCGCCGGCCCAGTCGAAGTGAGCGACTCAATCACTGCGGGATCCTCTGCTCGGTTCTATCGGGTCGTCGGCCCTTAGAGGAGCATTCTGGGCTCTGGCGGTCTTGACTAAAGTCAACGCCGTTCATTCAAGCTGGCGCTTTCATTGCGCCTGCTGATGAACAATATTTGTCGCGACGCACGCTCGCTTTTGGGTACCTAAGGGTTTTATGCAACAGCCTCTACGTTTCGTTCTTCCTCAGGAGGATATCCCCAGCGCCTGGTACAACATCCTGGCGGATATGCCCCAACCCATGCCGCCACCGCTCCACCCGGGGACGAAGGAACCGATCTCGCCCGACGCGATGCTAGCCTTGTTTCCCGAGGCTCTCGTTCGGCAGGAGATGAGCGCCGACCGTTGGATTGAGGTTCCGGAACCGGTCCGCGAGGTCTATTCTCTTTGGCGCCCAACACCGCTGCTGCGCGCCATTCGCTTGGAGCGAGCCCTCCAAACCCCCGCGCATATTTATTACAAATACGAAGGCGCGAGCCCGGCCGGCAGCCATAAAGTAAACACCTCGGTTCCTCAGGCGTATTTCAACAAGCAGGCCGGAACCGAACGCCTGGCTACGGAGACTGGCGCCGGGCAGTGGGGTGCCTCCCTTGCCTTGGCCTGCGGCTTGTTTGGCCTGGAATGTAACGTCTACATGGTCCGGGTGAGCTACCAACAAAAGCCTTATCGGCGAATGCTGATGCACACGTGGGGCGCAACGGTCCACCCAAGTCCCAGTGACCAGACCGAATATGGACGCAAACTCCTCGAACAAGATCCGCACTGCCCAGGCAGCCTTGGAATCGCGATCAGTGAGGCCATCGAGGACACGGCCAAGCACCCGAACACCAAGTACAGCCTGGGCAGCGTGCTCAACCACGTGTGCCTGCATCAAACCGTAATCGGTCAGGAAGCAATCCGGCAAATGCAGCTGGCAGGAGAAGAACCAACCGAGATTTATGCCTGCGCGGGAGGAGGAAGCAACTTCGCCGGGCTGGCCTTTCCGTTTGTGCACCTCAACATCACGAAAAAGAAAGCCTACCGCATCGTGGCAGTGGAGCCATCGGCTTGCCCTTCGATGACCGAAGGTGAGTTTCGATATGACTTCGGGGATACCGCCGAGACCACTCCTTTGATGAAGATGTACACGCTCGGCCACCAATTCATGCCGCCGCCAATCCATTCCGGCGGCCTCCGCTATCATGGCATGGCGCCCACCGTGAGCCATCTTCTCAACCTGGGCCTGATTGAGGCCCAGGCGGTCCACCAGACCAAGGTCTTCGAAGCAGCGACTCTGTTCGCGAGGACCGAGGGGATAGTGCCGGCCCCGGAATCGGCTCATGCCATTTCGGCAGTTGTGGACTCTGCCATCAAGGCCCGTGAGGCTGGCATAGGCAAGGTTCTCCTCTTCAATTTGTCGGGTCACGGTTTGCTCGACCTGAGCGCCTACGAAACCTATCTGGCCGGCAAAATCCAGGACGCCTGACGCACGGACCGGGACTGTCCGCCAGCGTCTCCGCTTACTCCCGAAACTCGCATTATTGTACCTATGAGGACCCAGCTCAAAACAACTGTCTTCGCCGCAACATTATCAGTCGCTTCATCGATCGCGATCAACTCTGCCCACGCCCAACAACACTATCCGATCGGAGCTGAGGGCATTAAGGCCGCGACTCTTCCCCCGCCCGGACTCTATCTCCGTGATTACAATCTGATCTATTTCGCGGATCAAATCAATGATCCCAACGGCCACGCGATGCCGATGAAATTCGATTTGACGGCCTACGCCAACTCGATCCGCCCGATTTATATTACCGATTTCAAAGTGCTGGGTGCCAACTACGGCATGGACCTGCTGGTGCCCTTGGTCTACTCCAGCATCAACGTGGCTGGCCATCATGACGACTCTTTCGGCTTAGGCGACCTGTTCGTCGAACCCGTAACCCTCTCCTGGCATTGGTCCCATGCCGATTTGTCCGTCGCCTACGGATTTTGGGCCCCGACCGGAGATTACGATCCCGCGAGACTTTCCACACCTGGCTCTGGGTTTTGGTCCCACATGTTCACGTTGGGCGGTACCTACCACACCGCTGGGACCAACGCATGGTCAGCCTCCGTCTTGACCCGTTATGAGATTGCCACCGAACAAAGCGACACTGGAATTACTCCTGGTGATACATTTTCCCTCGAGTGGGGCCTGAGCAAGGCCTTCCGCCCCGAAATCGAAGCGGGGCTGATCGGCTACTACCAACAGCAGGTGGACGATGCCTCGGGCCCCGGGATCGCCGGCGGTTCACAACCTTCCAGGCGCGTCTTCGGTGTCGGGCCCGAACTGAGCCTTTTCTGTCCTAAGCTAGGCTTCTTCGTCTCCGCCCGCTACGCGCGGGAGTTCGGCGCCGAGGCGCGGCCGGATGGAAACACCATCACGGTGACTCTCACCAAGCGCTTCTAAGCAGTTCGCCTAGCCGTCACCGGCACGCTTCGGCTACGGATCGCGCGACCGCATCCGGAAACGCGACGGAGGCGAATTCACAGGCTCAACAAATCACTATCAGCAAGCACACGTTTCGCATCGCGCCGCCGCGAGGCTCTGATCCTCGCGACGCTGCTGTTTTCGCCGCCGGCCATTCCCCAGGCGTCCGGGAGAGGATTGAGGTGGGTATGTCGAATTGGCATGCGCCCGCATTTTCCCCCTGGCGTTGAGTCGCTCGTTGCTATCGCGACGTCGTTCGGTGACAGGTTTCTGCTAGCGCGATTCGCCTATTCTTGCCGCATCAAACCCTGCGTGTCGTACTTGCCTGGGCGAGGCGTTATCTCCGTTTTCAGCCGTAGCCAAGGTCAATAAATGTGGAGAGAATGGCAAAATTCGTCTTCTAAAAACAATAGACAGGCTAATCCAGTCGCCATGTAATTATCACGTGATAAAAACCGGATGCTATCACCGCCCGCGACACGCGGCCACTCTGGCCGCGCCCTCCGCGACGCGGCCACAAGGTGCGTCCGTTCCCAAACTAGACAGGCAACCATGAACCGATTCAACTCGATGTTGAGAACGGGCGCCCATCGCTGGCGGGGGCGCCCGACTCAGGCCGCGGCATTCGCCGTATTGGCCGCAATCAGCCTTATCCAGCAGGCCCACGCTGATGGGCCCACACGCTACCACGTGATGCAACCGGAAACCGGAGGTGTGAAGCCCAGGGCTTACATTACCTCAGTGACGCGCACCCAGGACGTCACGCTCAACTGGATCGGGAAAAACGGCCCGTACCAGGTTCAACAGTCTCCCACCCTTGGTCCCGGAGCCACGTGGCAGTCAGTTGGCGACTCCACCACCAATACCACCACCACCGTCCCCGGTGGCACTGGGAACGCCTTCTTCCGAGTCGGCGGGCCGCCCCTTCACTATGCCGGCTCCGACACCTGCTTAGATTGTCATGCCCAGCACGTTCTAGACTGGCAGGAAACAGTCCACGCGGGCGCATTCGACACCCTCAAGTCCATTCACATGGATAAAAACGCGAGCTGCGTGCCCTGCCATACCGTAGGCTTCGGCCAGCCGTCCGGCTTCAAGGACGAGGCTACCACTCCCCTCCTGGTTGGCGTGCAGTGCGAAAATTGTCACGGTCCGGCCGCAGAACACGCCGCCGATCCCGGCAACGCCGCCAAACGCCCCATCCTCGACCGCGGAGCCAATGTTTGCGGCGGATGCCACACGGATGCGCATCATCCTAACTTCGACGAGTTCCAGACGGCGCCCCACGCAACCGTCCTGCCCGATCTGCAGAGCTCCTTCACCTCTGGTGGTGCAGCGCGCGAGTTGGCCTGCGGTTCCTGTCACTCCGGGGAGATCCGCTTGACCCTGCTCGAGAACAAGGGTCTGGACCCGGTGCTCCAACGGCCGCTGCCCGCAGCCGGTGATGCTAATCTAGTGGGCGTGACTTGCGCGGTCTGCCATGACCCGCACTCGGTCACGGCCAACGGGTATCAGTTGCGTAATCCCACGCATTCCATGATCCCCTTCTCCTACAACACCGCGACCAACACCAGCTTCGCGGCGCAATACAACCCCAACATCAATATCTGCGGCCAATGCCACAACCTGCGCGGAGGCTCCTGGCAGAGCAGTGGCCGCCCGCCCCACCATTCGCCGCAATACAATATGCTCATTGGTGATGGCGGTGTCGTAGACGCCGGCGTCGTGGCGCCGCAATCCCCCCATCGCGACAATCCCAATCAGTGCGCCGATTGCCATATGTATCGCCAGACCCCTGCGGTGGTGGATGACCAACACCCGATGATCGAAGGCCATACCTTCGAACCCACCATGGCGGCTTGCCTGCAATGCCATGACGCAGCCACGGCCGACCTGCATATGCAAAGCGCTGGAATCGTCATCGACCACAACACTACCAAACTGGTCGACGCCCTTAATAACTGGGCATTAACCAAGGCTGATTCGGCCCTCTCCACGAAGTACGGAACACTCGCGTGGGAGTATACGACGCCCGGTGAGATCGGCAACCCGACCGGCGCTGCATCGATCGTTGGCCCCAGCTCCAGCGAGCAGGCCAAAATCCCCGACAATATCAAGAAGGCTCGCTACAACCTCTACATGGTGCTGCACGACAATAGCAAGGGCGTGCACAACCTGGATTACGCGAACTTCCTCCTCACCAGCTCGCTCGAAAAGGTGAACATCGAGCTTTCTCACTGAGTTACCGAGAGGCTAAGTCCGATCAGTGAGTTAAACGCGACCAGGCCACATGCGGCGCCCGTTTGGGCCGCAGGCCTGGTTTTGCTTTGTACCGAACGCGCCGCGCCGCCAACCTCGAGCTCCAGTCCCGTCACCTAGCGCTTGAGTCGGTGCATTGTCACCCGCCTCAGATCACGGTCGGAATCCCGATCCTTGATCTCCTGGCGCTTGTCGAACTCCAGCTTCCCCTTGCCCACCGCTACTGAGACCTTGACGCGTCCGCCCTTCCAATAGAGGGACAGGGGGATCAGGGCATGGCTCTTCACCTTTGCATAGCCAAGCAATTTGCGGATTTCGCTTTTGTGCAAGAGAAGCTTCCGAGGCGCCTTGGGAATGTGGTTCTCCCGATTCCCCTGGGCATATTCGTCGATGTGCGCGTTGTGGAGAAAGGCCTCTTCCTTATCGATTAGAACGTAGGCGTCGTTGAGCTGTCCCCGGCCGGCACGCAACGACTTAACCTCCGTCCCTCGCAACACGATGCCCGCCTCGAAAGTCTCGAGGATGTGGAACTCCCGCCGAGCTTTGGAATTCGAAACGATGTCGGCCATCAAACTTGAGCTGCCAGAAACGAAGTCCCGGGCAGCTCAAAATCGCTGCAACTTCAACCCCGCTTGCGCCTTTTGGCACCCTCGGTGGTCATCGGCTCGGCCACCCGTTCCCATCCGATCTTGTCCTCAATGAGCTCCGTCAGGGCAATGTCCGCTGCCCCCATGTTCTCCACGTTCATCACCAAGGGCCGGTTACTGCCGCCGCCACCCGAATTGAGTTGGCGCACCCGGCGTGAGATGATGTTCACGAGAATGTTCGGGTTGACAATCTTTTCGAGGGCTTTCCTGCAAAGTTCGCTGTTCAAGGTCGTATATTCCTGTTTGGTTAAAGACCGGACAGCATAAAGGTTGCCGATCTGCACTGCAACACAAATCTTCAGCGATAAATGTCCACCAGGAACACCAGCGCTAGGCTCTTGCCTGCGTTTACGATAGCGTGAGGGACGTCCGCCCGATAGGTCGCCGAGTCGCCACGATCCAGCACGTCCGAATCGCCAGCCGATTCCACTCGAACCCGCCCCTTCTGGACCGTCAGGAACTCCCGCGTCCCCTCGAAGTGTGGCGAACTGCGCAGCGCACCGCCGGGCTCGAGCGCCACTTCATAAAACTCCACGTCCTTCTCCAGGTTTAAGGGCGACAGAGTCCGAATGCGGCAATCCACGTCCGAGCGGTAATGGTACGCTTTGTCGTTGGCGCGAATCACGGTCACCGACGACGTGGCATTGGGCGCCTCCACCAGCTCCCCCAACGTCATCCCGAACGCCCGGGCTATTCGGAAAGTCACCGCCAAGGTCGGGTTGGCGCGGTCGCGCTCGATTTGGCTGAGCATCGACCGGCTAACCCCGCTCGCCGTGGCCAGGGCTTCCAGCGACCAGCCTCGGTGTGTTCGCAGATCGCGCACTCGGCGGCCTAATTGGCCGCCTAACGGTTCACCGGCAACGGCGGCCGGTTTGGAGCTGGCTGATGATGAAGCAGTAGGCATAATGGCATTCTCCTATAGTGGAAAAACTTCTTGCATCTTAGACAAGAACCATCAATATAGAGGAAGATGTGTCCTGCATAATGGACGCAGCATGAAACCGCGCAAGCCCGATTGCAACCTAATTAGCCGATGAAAGCCCTCGTTAAACGCAAATCTCAGCCCGGTCTCTGGCTCGAGGATGTGCCCATGCCCACGCTCGGCCTTAACGACGTGCTCATCCATGTCGACCGCACCGGCATCTGCGGCACGGACCTCCATATCTACAAATGGGACGCTTGGGCTCAACGGACTATCCCCGTTCCCATGGTCGTTGGGCACGAATTTGTGGGCGAAGTCGTGGAGGTAGGCCCCAACGTCAAGGACTTCTTCCCCGGCGAAGTAGTCAGCGGCGAAGGGCACGTCGTCTGCGGGCGATGCCGCAACTGCTTGGCGGGTCGGCGCCACCTCTGCAAGGACACGCAAGGCATTGGCGTCAACCGCCCCGGTGCGTTCGCGGAGTACCTCGCGCTGCCTATGACCAACGTCTGGCACCATAAGCCGGGCATCGACCGGGATGTGGCGTCGATCTTCGACCCCTTCGGCAATGCCGTTCACACGGCTTTGTCTTTCCCCGTCTTAGGTGAGGACGTCCTGATCACCGGTGCCGGCCCCATTGGCATCATGGCGGCCGCGATCGTGCGCCATGCCGGCGCTCGGTTTGTTGTCATTACTGACATGAATGACTACCGCCTTGAACTGGCGAGGAAGATGGGCGTGACCGTCGCCCTCAACGTTGGCAAGGGCAACCTGCGCGACCAGCAGCGCGAACTGGGTATGGCCGAGGGCTTCGACGTAGGCCTGGAGATGTCCGGCAGCCCGGCAGCTTTCCGTGACATGATCGACAACATGTGCCACGGCGGACGCATCGCCATGCTCGGCATCCCACCCGACCAAATGGCCATCGATTGGAACAAGGTCGTCTTCAACATGCTGACCATCAAAGGCATCTATGGGCGCGAGATGTACGAGACCTGGTATAAGATGTCCGTCATGTTGCAGAGCGGCCTGGACATCAAGCCGGTCATCACTCACCGTTTTCCCTATCACCAGTTTGAGCAGGGCTTTGCGGTCATGCTGTCGGGGCAGTCCGGCAAAGTAGTCTTGGATTGGCGCGCACCATGAACTGCGTTGAGTTCGTTCACCAAGAGCCCCTATGTATGCCAACCTCAAAGAACGTCTAGCCGCCGACCTCGCCGAGATCCGTCAACGTGGTCTCTACAAGAGTGAGCGCGTCATCTCGACCCCTCAGCGCGCCCGAGTTCGCGTGGGGGATGGCGCGCCGGTGCTCAACCTGTGCGCAAACAATTACCTCGGATTAGCCGAGCACCCTGACGTGGTGGCGGCGGCCCAAGCCGGTTTAGCTCGGTGGGGATACGGGCTCTCATCGGTGCGCTTCATCTGCGGCACTCAACAGGTTCACCGCGATCTCGAAGCCAGCCTCAGCGCCTTCCTCGGCACGGAGGACACCATTCTCTACTCCTCCTGTTTCGACGCTAACGGCGGATTGTTCGAGACCCTCTTGGGCCAGGAGGACGCCGTCATTTCGGACGAGTTGAATCACGCCAGTATTATCGACGGCATCCGTCTCTGCAAAGCCCAGCGCTACCGTTACCGCAACAACAACCTGGATGACCTCGAAGACAAATTGAAGGAAGCCGCCGGGGCCCGTTGCCGTCTGATAGCCACCGACGGTGTCTTCTCGATGGACGGCTACATCGCCAACCTGCGAGGGATTTGCGATTTGGCAGAAGCCTACGAGGCTTTGGTGATGGTGGACGATTCGCACGCGGTCGGTTTCATGGGACCTCGTGGTCGGGGGACCCCCGAGTACCACCAAGTGATGGGGCGGATTGATATTATCACGGGGACTCTGGGCAAAGCCCTGGGCGGCGCCAGCGGTGGCTACACTAGCGGCCGGAAGGAGATCGTTGAATTCCTGCGCCAGCGTTCGCGGCCCTATCTGTTCTCCAACTCAGTCGCACCTCCGATCGTGGCAGCGTCAGTGAAGGTGCTCGAGTTGCTATCACAATCCACCGCCTTAAGAGACCAACTGGAGAGCAACACGCGTTTCTTTCGCGAAGGCATCGCACACCTGGGCTATCAGATCCTGCCCGGTTCCCATCCCATCGTTCCAATTATGCTTGGTGAGGCCAGCTTGGCCAAACGCCTCGCCGACACCATGCTCAACAAGGGGGTGTACGTCGTTGGGTTCTCCTACCCGGTAGTCCCCGAAGGAAAGGCAAGAATCAGAACACAGATTTCCGCCGCGCACACTCGGGCTGATTTGGAATTTGCGCTCGAGAAATTTGGGGAAGCAAAACGCGAGCTCGGCATCTGAGATCTACCCTACTAATCGAAGTGCGGGGTAGACGGCTGCGAAGCGCTCAGGGGTGCCACTGGCACGCTCTCCCGCCGAATGGGAGCGCTCAAGATTTGGAACCACTGTGGCTACTCCGCTGATCCCATTGGTGAGCATCGGGCCAGCCCCCTTGGAATCGAACCCAGCCCCATAAGCTGGTGGTGACGAATGGTCTATATTCTTCAGCATTTTGGGGTCGGCATTGCCGCCATTACCGGCGTTATGGCGGCACGCGGCAAGCGCGTCGACCTGTTCGGGGTGGTGGTTCTCGCTTTGGTCACAGCCATAGGCGGAGGCACGATTCGGGATTGCACCTTGGGGCGGCTCCCGGTGTTCTGGGTTAAGGATCCCAACTACGTCTTTACCGCCGTGGCCACCGCTGTCTTGACCTTCTACCTGGCGCGCACCCGCCAATTCCCTCATACCGCCCTCCTCATCGCAGACGCATTCGCGCTGGCTTTCTTCACCATTGTTGGGCTCAAAACGGCGCTGAGTTGTTCGGTCAGTCCGGGCATTGCCGTCGCCATGGGCGTCGTCACCGGAGTGGCTGGAGGAATACTAAGAGACCTGCTGCTAGGCGAGATCCCTCTAGTCTTTCGACCGGAGATCTATCTTTACGCCACAGCCGCCTTCGCCGGTGCGGTGCTGTTTGTGGCTTCGGCCCCTTACTTGTCGGACGATCCCCTGGATACTGCGCTGTCGATAGGCACCATCCTCGCGCTCAGGCTGGCTGGCATCCGCTGGAGAATCAGTTTACCGGTCTTCGAGGATAAGGCCCCCGCACAAGACTGACCATTCCCAAGATCTGGTCCCGGGTGCACCGTCGGAAAGAAAACGGAGCTTCGGACCCACACTCGAGAAAACGCTCAACGGTTCAGTTCCCTATCGTATTCTAGGACCTTCGCATTACGGTCCCACGCTCCACTCGCCCACCACTCCTGCTGAGCCGAGTGAGACTCCAATGGGCAGTTTACCTACTATCGGTTTTTGGTTTTCCAGAGTAGTTATTAACACATGACAGTCAGTAAATGATTTGCACCCGACCTTGTGGACACGGGAACCGAAACGGTGAGAGGAAACGAGGCTGCGGAAAGGCCCGGCGAAGTGGCCCTATTGCCGCCCAAGACGCCCATACGCGTTCTCATCCTGGAGGACAACGAGGCTGACGCCACGCTGATGGTCCATGAGCTGGGACGTGCCGGCTACCAGCCGGAATGGACTCGTGTCGAAACCGAAAAGGGCTTCCTTGATGGACTGAGTCATAATCCGGACATTATTTTGTCGGACTCGAACCTCCCGCAATTCAGGGGCGTGGATGCCCGCATCGCCCTAAGACAGCGCGGCCTCCAGATCCCTCTCATCGTCGTCTCCGGTGCCGCCCAAAGGGCAGCGGATACCGAAACGACCCTGGCGGGCGCAAGTGGCTATCTCTACAAAGGCCATCTGCGGCGCCTGGGAGAACTCGTGCGAGAGGTGTTGGGCAGCGGCTTGTCGGAGCGAAAGCCACAAGTGTGGGTTGTTGACGAGGGTCCGGACAAGGGACGCGCGCTAGCCTTCTGCCTCCAAACGCTGGGGTTCCGGGCCCGTATGTTCGAGAGTGCTCAATCCGCCCTCACAGCCATGACCCCGCCAGCAACGCTGCCTATGCTGTTGGTCGCCGATTTAAAAGGACTGGAGCAAGGAGGCACCGAGTTGTTGAACCGCTGCCAGGAAGGCGTTCCCAAAGTGAAGACGCTTGGGCTGGGGTCCACTTGGGAGACGGGTGACCTGATCGTCCCCACCTCACTGCCTAACGTCGTGCTGAAGAAGCCTTTCGACTATCACGAATTGTTGTCAGCGGTGGCTAACGTGTTAAACTGAGCTGTCAGCGACGCCGCGTTTCCCGTCGAAGAAGCGGAATCCCCGGCCTCGTCCAGGACCAATCCACAGGCGAGTCGCAATGCTGTCCCTTCTGCTAAGGAAAAGCAGATTCCTTATAAGAGCGCAAGCCTAGCTCTTGGTCTCGCTTTTTTCCGTGGCCGGCTGCAAGGTCATCGCATGCGCAGATCAACATCGCCTTGCGCGACTTTTCCGTCGCTAGATCTTGAGCATTTCCCCGCCGGGTGATTTTACGTTATGCCGGCGCAAGCGAGCGACGTATCGCTATTCCCGAGTTCGTCGAAACGCCCGCTTCACTGCGGGATTGACGAAAGCGGCATCGGCTCAGCCATTGCCGAGGTGTACGTCGGTGTTTGCATTTTAAATCCTCGCCGAAGGATCAACGGTTTGGCGGATTCAAAGATTCTAAGCGCCAAACGCCGTGAGGAACTGAGCGAGCGGATCAAAGAGAGGGCTCTGGCGTGGTGCATCGCCACCGCAACTCTGGAAGAGATTGAGCAACTCAACGTCCTCCACGCCACTCATCTCGCCATGGGCCGCGGCGTCGCCGGCTTGAGTATGGTGCCCGAACTCGCTCTGGTGGATGGCAACAAGCTCCCACAACTCCCAATCCCTGCCCGTGCGATTGTCGATGGGGACGCCACCGTCCCTGCCATCAGTGCCGCATCGATCTTAGCCAAAGTCGCTCGTGACGCTGCGATGCTCCGGTACCACGAGCAGTTTCCCCAGTATGGTTTTGACCAGCACAAGGGTTACCTAACCGCCGCCCACCAGGCTGCGCTGAAACAGCACGGTCCTTGTCCGCTGCATCGCAAAACCTATGCCCCTATTCGACTGCTGCTTGACCCCGATGAGGACGGCCTCTTCGCATGGGCCGAGGCGAGGCGAGCGACCGAGATCTAGGAACTCAGATGTCCTGCAGGTACAGCAACCGGTTTCGCCAGAGGTAGATTACGCCCGAAGTGAAGGTCAGAGCCAGCATGACAATCAGCGAAAGATTCGTGAACCATTCGACCCATGGACGCCCAAAGAGCGCGAAGCCGAAAACGGCTCGGCCGACCAGTCCCCAATTCGAATAGCTGACCAGTACCAGCACCGAGATGATGGACGTAATTTGGGAAATGGTCTTGTGCTTGCCATAGCCCTCGGCACCCAGAACCACCTGCTTCGAGGCCGCAAGCAAACGCAGGCCGGTGATCGCTAGTTCCCGCGCCACCACCACCACCACCACCCAGCCAGCCACATAGTGGCGCTCCACGAACGCGATAAACGCAGAGCAGGTCAGGATCTTGTCCGCCAAGGGATCCATCAGGATACCGAAATTTGTGATCAAGCCCCGCCGGCGAGCGATCGCACCATCCATCCAATCAGTGATGCCGGCCGCAATGAACAAGACGAGGGCAACGGTCTCGTGAAATGAGAACTCCAGGAACATCGCCACTAGGAACGCGAGCGTGAGAAAAAAACGGGAGGCCGTGAGCTTGTTAGGCAAGTTCATAACCCGATCAATTGGCTAAACCCAGAGGCCGTCGAGAAGAGATGATCATCGCGAGGCCTCCAAAGGCTCGGCGATCAGGTCATACGTGGTATGACCGACAACCCGCACGCACGCGAAGTGGCCGACCGGCAGCTTGCCCCGCACATACACGCGGCCATCAATGTCCGGCGCATCGGCCTGGGCGCGCGCCGCGAGATATGAGCCACGCGGCATGTCAGATCGGTTCTCAGCGCCGCGCAACAGGCCATGCTCCCAAGAACTGACATTGGCCCTGCGCAACTCCTCGAAAGAAGCCTCACCCTCGACCAGCACACGGAGCGTTTGACCCACGTGAGCCGCGCAGGTCGCCGCGGCAATCTCCCGCTGCACCGCCATCGCGCGGTCACGTCGCTTGGCCTTCACCTCTTCGGCAACTTGTCCAGACATGCGCCCCGCTACCGTTCCCTCTTCCTGCGAGTAGGTGAAAATGCCCAGTCGTTCGAAGCGCATTTGGCGCATAAACTCCAAAAGGTATTCGAAATGCTCCTCGGTCTCGCCGGGGAACCCCACGATGAACGTCGTGCGCAAGGCGATGCCGGGGATCCCCGCCCGGATACGCGCTAACAATTCCTTGAGATAATCTCCAGTGGTTTCGCGCCGCATCTTCTCCAGCATCGTCGGATGACAGTGCTGTAACGGGATGTCCACATAACGCGCGACCTTCGGGCACTCGGCGATCGTCCGAATCAGGTCATCGGTCCAGTGGGCTGGGTGGGTGTAAAGGAGGCGAACCCAAAAATCTCCCGGCAGCGACTGCAATCCACGAAGCAAAGTGCATAGCGTCGTCGATTGCGGCGGCAGATCCTTCGCCGCAGCCGCGAAGCGCTCAGGAGAAGAAATGGCGCGGCTATGATTAGGCCGGAGATCCAGGCCGTAGTAGGTCGAATCCTGCGAGATGAGATTGAGTTCTTTGACGCCATCGGCGAGCAGCAGTCGCGCTTCCTCCAAAACGTCCCCTTGAGGCCGGCTTCGATGGGTTCCTCGCATCCTGGGGATGATGCAGAAACTGCAAGGATGATTGCACCCCTCAGCGATCTTGAGGTAAGCGAAATGAGGGGGTGTCAGCCGAAAACGCGGCGTGGCGTAGTCAGGGATGTAAGTAGGGCGTGCATGCACATCCACCAACGGCTCTAACCCCGGGCCTTTAGCGCCAGACATGGCCCCCATGGCGGTCGGAGAGGCGAGCCGGGGTGAATGGCCGTCGACGGGTCGTCCGTGGTCGCGATCGAGAGCGTGGGGATGCTTGGCATCGATCGCCGCCAATTGAGCGCTCACCTTGCGCTTTCCTTGGGAGCCGCGTTTGGCTGGACTGTTCATGCGTTCTGCACGATGAGCCAGCGCCTGGCGCACAATCCCGCCGATCTGGCGGACTTGGTCGATCCCCATGAAAGCATCCACCTCGGGGAGCAGCTTGGGCAACTCCTCAGTGAAACGCTGCGGCAAACAACCCGACACCACCAATCCTTGTCCGCGATGACGCGCCTCTCGCAACGCCGCAGATTCGAGAATCGCATCCACGCTCTCCTCTTGAGCAGCGTCAATGAACGAGCACGTGTTCACAATAACGACGTCCGCCAAAGCGGCATCGTTAGTGATCTCGATGCCTTCAGCCACCAGGCTCCCGAGCATGATCTCGGCATCAACCAGGTTTTTGGCGCAGCCAAGGGAGATTAAACCCACGCGGATGGGGGTTCCCGTACTTTTGCTATCAGTCACTGCCGATAACGTTAAGCGATGCCCGGCGGGCGTGGCAATGATCTTAAGGGGGGTGGCCGGACCGACGGGACACTGCCTCAGCCTGGCCCGCGATCACACCACTGGCTCGGGCGCAGTCGCTAACGCAACTCACCGTTTCGGCGGAGCAGTCAACGGGAGGGTTTCGCCGACTGGCTTCTGCGCGGGTTTATAGAGCCCCGGCCCCACGCCGGCCAGCGGGTCGCGGCTCTGGCGATCTTGCCAATAATGGGCGCCCCAAACCCCCAGGAGCGCCAGCACGATAATCGTGCCCACCGGCCCCGCGATCCTCCAATTGATGCGCGAGAGGAGCAGCATCGCGCGATCGAGCTTGCTCGGAGTCTGATTGGTAAGACTCGGCGGCTCACTGAACTTGGCTGTTTTGCCCAGCTCAGCCTCAAGATCGCGCATCACATCCGGGACGTTGACCTTCAGCAGAGTGGCGTAAGTGCGGGCGAAACCGCGGATATATACCGGCGCGACGAAGGCGTCGTAGTTCCCCTCTTCCAGGGCGCGCACGTAATCGCGCTTCATCTTGGTGGTGTCCGCCACCTGGTCTACCGTAAGGTGATTAGCCTCACGGGCCTGGCGCAGTTGTTCCGCTACAGTGGCCATATCAGCACAACTTAACAACCTGATAGCATCTTGACAATCCCGGAAGCAGATTGATCCGTGCCGTCCTGCGCAGTTGTCCCCACGCTCTAGTTCGACGCCCACAAAACTTGGCCCCATGGCGCTGTTAACTGGCCGCTCCCGAGCGCAAGCCGGGGCCTTCTCCTCCGACGAGGGCGAGGGCTTCAATTGCCCACCCGTAAGGCCCCCAGTGGCTCGGATCAGCACTTCAATGGCGCCGGTCCCCGCGCAGCCAGCAGGGCCAAAAAATCTGCCAAAGGCCCCGACCGTGGGCGATCCCCGTGCCACGCAATGAAAAGGTCGGCCACGGGAGAATCCTCGAGCCGACGAAACACCACACCGGGATGCGGCAAGGCCTGAAGCGACTCAGGGAGGAGGGCAACTCCGCACCCGGCAGCCACCAGCGCCAGGATCGTATAGCCGCGTTCCACCACCTGAAGAACCTTAGGCCGGAAGCCTGCCCGTTGGCACGCTGCGGTCACATGGTGTGCCGCGCCTGGGTACGTCTCTTCCGAAATGCCCAGGAAAAAATCTCCAGCCAGAGAACCGAGAGCAATTCGAGATCGCCTGGCCCCCCGATGGCCTCGGGGCAGCGCAGCCATGAAGGAGCATGATCCCACGCGCCGTTTCTGCAGTTTCGCCGCATCGGCTTCGTAAGCGAAACCGATGAAGCCGGCGTCCAAACGTCCCTCGCGAAGTGCCTCCGCCTGCTGGGTGGCACTGAGGTCGAGCAAATGCACGGACGATGCCGGGTAGTGTTGGCGAAACTCGCCGACTAGCCCAGGGGCCAACGTATGGAACAAACCCCAGACATAGCCTAGTTGCAGCACGCGCCCGCGCTCCTGCCCGTTCCTTTGCGCGGTCTGGATGGCCATATCGCTGCGCTCGAGCAACGCCACCGCATCCTCCAAGAATGCCTTTCCCGCGCCCGTCAGCCGTGTACCTCGTTGGTTCCGTTCCAGGAGGGCCACTCCCAATTCATCCTCGAGTTGGCGGATCTGGCGGCTGAGGGCAGGCTGCGCCACTCGCAACTTTTGCGCCGCACGCGTGAAGTTGAGTTCCCGGCCGACGCTCACGAAGTAGCGCAGATGACGCAGTTCCACGGGCGCCAACATACCCGAACGGCATCACAGTGCGAGCAAAGAGGTATTAGCGCGCGCAAACGGCGGGCGAGTAAGGTGACACCCATGACCTGGAACCAACGCTTCGCAAAATCGACGGGCTTGATGAGGCGCACGGCCGTGAGGGAATTGCTCAAACTGACCTCGCAGCCTGGCATCATCTCGTTCGCGGGCGGACTCCCCTCAGCCGATCTCTTTCCGATGGATCAAGTAAGAGAGGCGACCGCGACGGTGCTGGACAGCGTGGGGGCTCAGAGCCTCCAATATGCCGAGACCGAGGGCGTAGGCGCGCTGCGCGATTGGCTCGCGCAAAGGTTCTCCCGCTCTATTCACCAACTCTCGCGCCAAAACATTCTCATCACCAGCGGCGCGCAGCAGGCCCTCGACCTCATTGGACGAGTATTTCTCGATGAGGGCGACCCTGTCCTGCTCGAGAATCCAACTTACCTCGCTCTGCTCTCAGCCTGGCGTCCGCTGGGCACCCGGTTCCTGCCGATCCGTTCCGACGCCCAAGGAATGTGCGTGGAAGAGATTGAGGAATACCTGGGTGAGAAGCCAAAGCTTGCCTACCTGGTTCCCAACTTTCAGAACCCCCAAGGCACCACCCTGAGCCTCGAACGGCGCAACCGGCTCGTCGCACTTCTGCATGAGCGAGACCTGGTGGTGGTTGAGGACAATCCATATGGGGACATTCGATTCGAGAATCAGCCGCTGCCAGACCTGCTCGAGCTCGACCTCGCGTCCAACGGTGGAGACAGCGGCCAAGGGCGGGTGATCCATGTGGGCACGTTCTCGAAAATACTGATGCCGGGGCTTCGAGTCGGTTGGGTGGTCGCTCCGCCTGCGGTCATCGAGAAGTTAGTCCAAGCCAAGCAAGCAGCCGATTTGCACACCAATACCCTCGGCCAACACTTGGCACTTGAGCTAGTCCGGAGCGGCCTGTTGCATCACCACTTGCCCATGCTGCGGCGAGCATATCGCCAGCGTCGTGACGCAATGTTGGCAGCCCTGCGAAAGCACTTCCCCGCCGACTCGAGTTGGACGAGTCCTGAGGGTGGCCTGTTCTTAATGCTGACTCTCCCGATGGATTTAAACTCGCGTTTGCTGCTGCCAGAAGCCATTGAGAATGGAGTCGCATTCGTCCCCGGGGAGGAATTCCACCTGGATGGAGCCGGGGCAAACACCCTGCGTCTTAACTTTTCGTGCCCAGACCCCGCCCAGATCGACGAGGGCATCGCACGATTGGCGCGCGTGGCACTTGCGCCCTGCTAACTCTCATCTGCCATCCCGGCACCTAGCGCCCCATGATTCACTCCCCGAGTCGAACGGGCGGATGGGCGCTTCACACTGGCTACCCGCTTGGTGAGTAAAGTTCTTGGCGTTACGGCGCGCCAACCGCGCGGACTGTCCATGCTTGCGTCTCGAGAACAGATCAGTTACTTGTCAAACCATCGTTTGTGGGTAACTCGCTAATTCTTATGAGGAATTCGCCCTTGTTGGGGATCGCCGTCGCTCTCTTGCTCGGCACTCGGTGGCCTTACGGTCTGGATGCGCACGCGTCTGGGGACGAAGTGACCCTCCAAATCCAACGCTCGGTTCAGGTGAGTTTTCCCACCAGCACAGGTCAGGCCTATCAGGTCTATACGAGTCTCGATGTAGGCCAGCCCAAGACTTGGCAGCCACTAGGTGCACCGGTGTCCGGCAATGGCGGCACGGTCACGTTTTTCTACAACAGCGAAGAAGATCAGAAGGTGTTTTTCCAGGCCCGCAGCATCGGAGCTACGAACCCGCCCGTCGTCTCACCTGGACTAGATAGCCGAGTCTCCACGCTGGAGCAACAAGTCGGAAGGTTGCTCCTAGGAATCCAGAACCTGGCGGGACGCGATTTGCGAGGGCTGTCGTGGACCAACCTCAACTTGAACGGTGCGAATCTGAACGGCGCGAACCTTTCCGGGGCTGACCTGCGCGGAACTGTGCTCGCCAACGCCAGCCTGAATTACTCGGTCTTCCTGGGCGCAGACCTAAGCGGCGCCGATCTGAGCGGCGCTGACCTAGCGTATGCCGATCTCACTAACACGAAGCTGGTTGGAACGAAGCTCACATCCGCCACCTCTTTCTTTGGCACCAAGCTCAGCGGCCAGACCCTCCTCGCCTTGCTGAGCCTGCGTGCCCCTCTCAACGGAGCGGATGCCCGCGGAGCCGATCTGCACGGTGCCCGAATAGCGGGCGCTCACTTGGGTGGGATCGACCTTTCCAGCGCGAACCTCACTGATGCCGATCTGACCGGCTCGGACACCGGCTCCGCCAGTTTGGCTTGGGCTAATCTCACTCGCGCAAACTTCAGCAGCAATAGCCTGGGCTCAGCCGATTTATCCTACACGAGCCTAACCAACGCCAATTTCTCGAAAACCTTCCTCAAGAACGCGTCTTTTCTGGGCGCTACCGGCTTCAACACTGCCATCTTCGACGGCGCAATCTTCAATAATACCCAGATGCCCGACGGCTCGTACCGCACCGGCCCTTAGGATCCTCCGAGTTCTGAGCCTCGGGGCCCACCGAAGGAGGACATGATGAGTGGGTTGTTTTGTCTCGCCCCAGCCCAGTGGGTGCGCTATAGACGCGAGACCCATGCAACCAGGCGCGCTTGTTGCCCAACCGAAGAGTCGTAGTACACCTAAAACAAGTTGGGCGAGAGGGTTGGTGGCGGGCTGCATTCCCCTGGAAACCTCGCGTTGGATCCTCCTCTTGAGCGTCTGCGATTCGCTGGCCTTGGCCGACTCATCGGCCCCGGCAGTTTGGCACGAGACGAATGGCGGACGGTGGTGCCAAGCCTCGCCGACCGCTGGCAATGGCGTCGGTTTTACCTTGCTCAAGAACGGGGACCTGGGAATTGCCTTCACCAACCATCTCTCTGAGACCGCGGCGGTCATGAATCGCATTTTGGAAAACGGCTCAGGCGTGGCCTTGGGCGACGTGGACGGCGACGGTCGGTGCGACATCTACTTGTGCCGAATGGAAGGGGGCAACGTCCTCTACCGCAACATGGGCGGGTGGAAGTTCGTGGACATCACTGAAAGCGCAGGCGTCGCGTGCGCGGGGCAGTTCTCCACCGGCGCCGTGTTCGCGGACCTAGATGGCGACGGCGATTTGGATTTGTTGGTGAACTCGATCGGTGGCGGGACGCGGGAGTTCCTCAACGACGGCCACGGGCACTTCAAGGAAGTTACCGATTCGCGATTGGTGCACCGGTTCGGCAGCACTTCCCTTGCGCTGGCTGACATCGACGGTGACGGAGATCTGGACCTCTACGTCACCAACTATCGCACCACAACCTACCGCGATCGCCCGGCAGGGCTGAAGGTGGAAGCTTCGATGGTGGACGGGAAGGTCGTGGTCACGCCGACGGATCGCTTCCTGCCCGCGGTTCAACGCGCTGGCGCAGTCGAGGTCATCGAGCGCGGGGAACGCGATTTCCTCTACGTGAACGATGGCCAAGGCCATTTCCTGCCGGTTTCGTGGACCGCGGGCTCCTTTCTCGACGAAGACGGACACCCGCTCACGGAACCTCCGCAAGATTGGGGCCTGTCGGTCATGTTTCGCGACATCAACGGCGATGGACTGCCCGACATCTATGTGTGCAACGACTTTTGTTATTCGCCAGATAGGATCTATCTCAACGAGGATGGTCGGCGCTTTCGCGCTGCCCCGCGCCATGCTCTGCGGCACATGAGTATGTCCTCGATGGGCGTCGACTTCGCGGACGTGAACCGCGATGGTTTGGACGACTTCTTTGTCTCCGACATGCTCAGTCGCCACTCGTCGTGGCGGCACCGGCAACGCCCAGAATTGATCAGGGGCTTTCTTCCGTGGAAAACCGAAGATCCGGAAGCCCGCCCGGAAGAGTCCCACAACAGTCTATTCTTCAACCGTGGGGACGGTACCTACGCTGAAATCGCCCAACTGAGCGGGGTCGAAGCAACCGAATGGTCCTGGGGTTGTGTGTTTCTCGATGTGGACCTCGATGGCTACGAGGACCTGATCATCCCCACCGGTAATATGCGCGATGTCCAGGACGCGGACGTTCGTATGCGGCAGAGTTCCAAGTCGGCGCAAAACGGCGTTGAAACCCGCCTGGCCTCCTGGCGCGAATTCCCCCCGATTCCCACACCAATCCTGGCCTATCGGAACAACCACGACCTGACCTTTACCGAAATGGGTAATCAGTGGGGATTCACGAGCAACGGAGTTCATAACGGCCTGGCTTTAGCCGACCTCGACAACGACGGAGACCTGGACATTGTTGTGAACTCACTCAATGGTGCACCGGTGATCTACCGTAACGAGGCCTCTGCGCCACGGGTTGGAGTGCGGTTGCGAGGGCTGCCAGGCAACACCCGCGGAATTGGCGCGAAGATCCGCGTCTTCGGCGGGCCGGTCGTTCAAAGCCAGGAGATGATCTGCGGAGGGCGCTACCTGTCCTGCGACGATACGATGCGCGTTTTTGCGGCCGGCACGCCAACCAACCGTTTGCGAGTTGAAGTCACCTGGCGCAGCGGAAAACGCACGGTTGTTGACCAAGTCAGCGCCGACCGAATCTACGAAATTGACGAGTCGGCGGCGGCCATCGTGCCGATTCAGGGAGCCGAGAACCAAACCTCATCGCCGCACGGCGAAGCCAGAACCCCCTGGTTCAAGGATGTCTCAGCTCTGCTGCAGCACTGGCATTCCGACACGCCGTACGATGACTTCGAGCGCCAGCCCATGCTCTCGCGCAAATTCAGCCACCTCGGTCCGGGCGTGGCGTGGTTCGATTTTGACGGCGATGGCTGGGACGATCTGATCATTGGCAGTGGCCGGGACGGGCGCATTGGTGTGTTCCACAATCAGGGAACCAACGGCTTCGGTCAGCAACCGGCTCCCGAGCTTGAATCAACGCGCGGGGCTGAACAGGCCACCGTCATGGGCTGGCCCAGTTCCTCATCGAGCCGAAGACTGCTGGTAAGTGTCTCCAATTATGAGAAACCAGCCCTCTCCAGGCCCAGCGTGGTCGCCGTGGACCTCAGTTCCAACCGAACAGAGGAATTCGCACCCGCGATGCCCGCGACTGTGGGTCCGATGGCCCTCGCGGACCTCGATGGCAAAGGGAATCTGGACCTGTTCGTCGGAGGACGCTTAGTCCCGGGGAGCTATCCTGCCGCCGCCAGCTCTCGCCTCTATCGAAACCTCGATGGCAAGGTCCGCCTCGATGAAGAGAGTTCGCGGCTCTTCTCTGGATTCGGAATGGTTAACGGCGCGGTGTTCAGCGATCTCGACGGAGATGGCCACCCCGAATTGCTGCTTGCTTGCGATTGGGGCCCGATTCACGTGCTACGCTATCAAAGCGGCCGGTTCGTCGAGATTACCGCGGAACTGGGGCTCGCCCCCTACACCGGCTGGTGGAACGGCGTGACTGTCGCGGACGTGAACGGAGATGGGAAGCTGGATATCGTGGCGGTGAACTGGGGACGCAATACGCGCTGGCAACGTTTTCTCGCCAAGCCGCTGAAACTTTACTACGGGGATTTCGGAAACGGGAGCGGCGCGGACCTGATCGAAACCCACTTCGACCCAGAAGAACAGAAGTGGAATCCGTGGCGCGACTACGAAACGATGTGCCAGTCTCTGCCCTGGCTGAGGGAGAAGTGCAGCACCTTCCGCGCTTATGGTGTGCTAGGCGCTCAAGAACTCCTCGGTGACCGGTTCAAAACCGCATCCTGCCTCCAAGCGCAAACGTTGGACTCGATGGTCTTCCTAAATCGGGGAGACCATTTTGAAGCGCATCCGCTCCCCGCAGAGGCCCAGTTTGCCCCAGGGTTCGGCGTGGCGGTAGCCGACTTTGACAACGATGGCCACGAAGATCTCTTCATCGCTCAGAACTTCTTCGATGTCGAGCAAGGCGCTTCAAGGTACGATGGAGGTGTGGGCCTGGTTTTGGTCGGGGACGGTCTGGGTGGCTTTTCTGCCCTGTCTCCATCGGAAAGCGGAATCTCCGTCATGGGCGAACAGCGAGGTTGCGCGGTCGGCGATTATGATCGCGATGGGAAGATGGATCTGGTGGTGGCCCAGAACAGGGGACAGACTCGCCTGTTCCAGAACCTGAGCGCCAAGCCCGGGCTGCGAGTCCGGCTCAAAGGCCCGCCGGGGAATCCGTTAGGGGTTGGGGCCCAACTTCGCGCTGCTTCCAACGGGCACCTCGGGCCGGTGCGCGAACTCCACGCCGGCTCCGGCTATTTGTCGCAGGACTCTGCGGTGGCTGTCCTCGCCAGGCCTGAGGAGCCGGCCCAAATCCACGTCCGATGGCCCGGTGGAAAGGCCTTCACTCTCGACCTCCCCGCCCATGCACGCGAGGTAGAGGTCAGCTATGAAGGTACCATTGCACTCCTGCAGTGATTACGGGATCAGTAGCCCATTGTAATCGCAACATGAAGATCGTGGCCTCGATTCACTGCGTGATTAGCGCCGCGGCCGTTGGATTCTTGGGAATCCAAAGCCTGGAGGCTGACACAGTAATCACTCATCCATTCATCGGAGTCACCCTGATTGCTCGGAACGAGGTGGCGCCGCGCCGGTTGGCCATGCATATCGCCCTGATCGACCTAACCGCGCCGGGTCTCAGCTTCAAACTCACACCGCATGCCGGTAGGCTGGATACCATAAGGCAGACCACGCTCAGCTTCCTCAAGCAGCAGCATGCCCAACTCGCTATCAACGCCCATTTCTTCCTGCCTTTCCCTAGCACAGACCAGGAGGCGAATCTGGTCGGTCTGGCCGCTTCAGAGGGAGACGTCTATTCCCCGTTCGAACCCCAACCGATCGCTCCAGGATATCCGGATCAGAGCTTTGCGCTCATGCCCCATTCACCCGGGTTGAACATCGACCGCCTCAATCGCGCCTCGCTAGTTCACTTGGACCCGGTCTTTCCCGACAACCAGCACGTCTTGGAGCCAGTAGTCCTGTGGAACGTCGTGTCCGGAAGCGCCCAGATTGTCAGCAACGGCGTACGGACCGTCCCCACCTCAGCCGAACAACGCGAGGGCCCGATTAGCTACCTGCGTTCCCCGCTCACGGACACTTGGTATTCGGCCCTCCATGCTCGCACAGCCATCGGCCTGACTGCGGATAACCGAACCCTCATCTGGTTTACTGTGGACGAGGCCGGGGGCAGCTTGGGCTTGAGCGTGCGCGAGCTCGCCGACGTGCTGATCCGGGATTACCAAGTTTGGAATGCTTTGAACTTGGATGGCGCCGGCTCAACCAGCATGGCAATAGAGGACCCGCTCGACCGCTCGGGGCGGTTCTTCAACACCCCAAGCGACGGACCACAGGGTCGTTCCGTAGGCAGCAGCTTGGCCCTATTCGCGCTGCCAGGGTCAGAACCCATCGCTAGACTAGCGTACACACTAACAGCCACCCGCAGTGTCATCTTATCCTGGCGCTCAAACGCCAAAGGGTGGCAACTGGAGCAGACTCCCCGCCTCAGCTCCGGACAGTGGATCAAGGCCAACATTCAACCACAAGTGACGGATGCAACGATGGTAATCCGGCCCGAACCTCGGCAGGCACGGTACTACCGACTGGTCCGCTAAGCCAGCCAACCACGCAACCTGGGCCCTAACGAACACGGCCCAATGGAGTCGGGGAATGCCAGCCTCCACGCCTTGACACGCTGGATCATGCTCGATAATTTTCCGCCCGGCGTTAGGGAAACGGGTACGCCACCTTACCTGATTGAGTTGAACATGAAATCGAACACACTGAAACCAAGCAAGAAAGCCCCAACCACCGCAAAAACCGAGGCACCCAAGCCTGCCAAGAAGCCTTTGCAGGTGGTTCCACAACGAAGTACACGTCCGGAACCAACTCCGGTCGAGCAAGTTACGATAGTGACCGCACGAGTCGATGTCGGCTTGGGCAACAACCTTTTCATCCGTGGTGAAGGCGACGGCCTGAGCTGGGACAAGGGAGCTGCCCTGGACTGCGTGGACGCATCAACATGGGTTTGGTCCACCAAGGCGACCAAAGACAGAATTGTCTTCAAACTACTGCTCAACGACCAGATCTGGGCTGCCGGCGATAACGTTATCGTGGAGGCGGGACGCCAGGTCGAGGTAGCGCCAGGGTTCTAATCCTCCCCGCTTGGTGGGGAGGCGTGGCCTCCCCACCAAGCGTTTCGAACGAGCGGGCCCAGCCACTTGTTTCCGCGGGTGGCTGGACCCGAGCATGGTTTCTTCTCCGCTGAGCTTCAATTATCTGAGTCCCTCGAAACGGAGTTTCTCGCCTCAAATCGGTTCGAACACAACCATATCGATGCCAACGCCGATTGACCCCGCCGCTTCGGAACTCGCGGGGGGGGATGGGAGTGCACCGATGACGCCACGTCGGCAACCGTGGGGGATTCACCCCATGGCTCCCGCCCCAAAAGAGGGGCAAATTCCTAATATGATTCCTCGTTTTGACGGTGATGCGGGCGTCCATGCTACGACGCCAGTCGGTTCTGGGGATCGGAGCCTAGACGTGGCCATCATCTATGAGGATTTGGCTACAGGATTGCGGGCGAAAGAGTTATGCAACCGTTTACAGGGCGAACTGGGCATGACGGTGGGAGTGGGCGGCGGCATTTGGAGGATCGACCTCCTGGACGAGCCGTCGTTTCGGGCGCAGGCGGCCCGCCAAGCCGGCATCGCCGCCTTGCTCATGTTTTCTTGCCACGGCTCGGTGCCGCTTCCGGAATTCGTCAATGACTGGCTCCGCCAATGGCAGCAGCACCGACGAAACCGGGCCGTCGCCATGGCGGTATTGCTCGACCAAGCGACCAGGGAACACCCCACCTCGGTGCCGCCCATGCTCGCCGAATTAAGGCGGCTCGCACGGGACGCCAAGCTGAGCTTGTTCGAACGATTCTATCCGGCCGCCAACGTGGGGGCGTGGTGGGCGAGCCGGGCAATTGGACAGCGGGCTTCGGCTTCCTCGTCAGTCCTCGACGGAATCCTGGAGCAAACCAGTCACTGGACACCACCTTGGGTTCACGGGCCGGCGAACAGCGGACATTCCTAGATCAGTTCGAGCAGTTCGGCATCCAACTTCACCGCGGCTGCTTGCCCGATGAAATCCAAGCGCAGCAACACTTCGGACATACCCAAACGATCCTCGACCCAGGCCTCGACACCCTGGAGCGGACCCGCGCGAATCCGAACGCGGGACCCGGGGACAATACACGGAGCCAAGCGGATCTCCACGTTCGCTTCCAAGGCACGCTGAATGTCCTGCAACTGACTCTGGAACTCATCTTGATCCGGAACCACCAGGAGCCGGGCAAGGTAATCCGTCGCTGCCAGGCAGGGGCGCTGTTCAGCAACCAAGCGCAAGAACAGATAATTCGGAAATAGAGGCTTGTGGAACACCACGGTCTTGCCGCGATATTGCTTCACGCTCCGATAGAGCGGAAGCGTGCTCTCTAGACCCAGCCGTTCGCAATAATCCCTGAGCCGCTTTTCACACCTAGGTTTGGTATGCGCGACGTACCAACGGGCCGAGCACGCGGCGTAAGGGCTATTCGATCGATCCATGGAACATTTCTAGAGCTCCGCTCCATCATGCGCACGGTGGAAGCCTCATCCCCCTGTTCCCCAAAAGCCCCACCCAGCTAGCGCTCTTTAACACGACCAGGACCAAAGCGGAACGCTTTCGTATTCAATCGGCGCAACACTTTGACTTAATAGAACGAGCAATGTCAATAAGGTTTTTCACTCGCGCCTCCAACCCTCCAAGCGGAAGAGACTCGATCATTTGAGAATCTGAAAAGCCGCCGGAACCCAAAAGTCGGCACCCGCGGGAGATCCAGCTACCCCGTGGTTTTATGCCGCGCCAGCTCGATCTCTACCCGCAGCCCGGTTGGAGCGCGGTTGGATGCTTTCACAGTTCCGCCACAAGCTTCCACGCAGGTCTTCACGATCGCCAATCCAAGACCGACGCCCCCGGTCTCCCTGCTTCGCGAGGCTTCTACTCGGAAAAAGGGATCGAAGATTCGCTCCAGCATGTCCTCGGGCACTCCTGGGCCACGGTCGCTAACGATCAGCGAGATGCTTTCGGCGTGAGCGGCCGCCGAAACCTCGATCTTACCCCCCCCGGAGCTTGCGTAAGTCGCGGCGTTGCGTACCAAATTCGCCACCGCGCGTGAGAGCAACTCGGGATCCGCGCTCGCCACCAGAGAATCGTCTACCTGCACTTCGACGTTCTGTCCGGACGGGGCCTCACGCTCCACCACGCGACGCGCCAAGTCAGACAGTTTCACGGGAACGAGCTGCGCTTGTTTGGGTCCAAGCCCGGCTCGCGAAAATGAGAGTAGCTCGTTGACCAATTTTGACATCTCCTCCATCTCCTCACGCACCAATCCGACGTACTCGAGTTGCTTTTGGTCCGCTCGCTGCTCCAGTATGCCCAACGCCACCTGCACCCGCGCAATGGGCGAACACAGCTCGTGAGCGATGTCGCCGAGGAACCGCTTCTGACCGCTGACGAAGCCCTGAAGCCGAGCTGCCATCCGGTTAATAGCCTGTGCCAGCGCGCCCAATTCGTCGCGCCGCTGCGAGTCGATCCGCACCTCAAACCGTCCCTCCGCAATCTGCCGCGTCGCCTGATTGATCTTCGCGATGGCATGAGTGATTCCGTGCACCAGCGGACTCCAAAACAACACCGAGAAGAGCAACGCGCCCAAGCCGACTACCGCCCATGGCGTTGGATCGAAAAACAGACCGCCACCCCGCATCGAGTCTGAAACCAGCAACAGAGTCGCCGGCCGAGGACGCGGCCGTCCTTGCTCGAGCATGGGCAGGCGCACTCCGACCCAATATCGCGTGGGATTATCCGTCCGCAGCATGAACTTCGGGCTCGGCCCCCGCCGTGGCAGCGCGGGAGGGGGCGGCTGAATTCCCCGCATTTCCATTGCGCCTGGGGGACGCGGTTCCGGACGTCCCTGACCTTCGCGCAAGCGCCGGAAAACCGCCGCGGGTAGTGTGGTAGGCTCGCCGCTCTCCTGTTCTCCGTCGGGCGCAAACAATAGGAAACGAACCTGATATGCCTCGCTGTAACGACTAAGCACGGTGTTCCAGGACGAGCGGGCCGACTCGCTCAACTCACCCGCAATCAGGTCGCTGAGGGCTTGGATTCGGTCCCCGGCGCGCCCAAGCAGGAGCGAATCCAGGCCGAGATGAAACTGGACCTTCACAAACAGGTAAACCCCTAACCCCAAAAACAACAGGTTCAGACAGAGCCAGGCCAGGATCCGGACCGAAAGCGGGAAGCGTAGCTTCATCGACAAGCACCACCCTTGGATGTGTGAGGAATCATGCAGTGCCTCCTCCCTCTGGGTTCAAAAGCATGTAACCCGCGCTACGCACCGTGCGAATGTATCGAGGAGCCTTGGGATCATCCCCGAGCTTCTTTCTGAGCAAAGAAATATGAACGTCGATCGACCGGTCAAACACGTCGTAATCGCGCTCGCGGATCTCATCCAGCAACTGTTCGCGGGTCCTGACGCGTCCAGGGGCTCGGGCGAGACTGCAAAGCAGGTCGTATTCCACCGGCGTCAACAACAGCGGCTCGTTACCGAGAAGCACCGTGCGCGACCCGGTCTGAACGCGGAGTTCTCCGATCGCGATCTCGTCCTTCGCCGGGGCCGTCCGACTCCCACTGGAGGTCCGGCGAATCACCGCGCGCAACCGGGCTAGGAGCTCTCTCGGGGAGAAAGTCTTGGGCAGGTAATCGTCGGCTCCGATCTCAAGGCCCACGATCCGATCCGCTTCTTCGCCCCGGGCCGTCAGCATCAACACCGGCACGTCGGAGTGCTTGCGCAATTGCTTGAGCAGCTCAAACCCGTCCATGCCCGGGAGCATCACGTCGAGAATGACTGCCTGTAGCCCAGGTTCCTTGGCTCTTTCCAGCCCTTCTGGGCCGGAATTCACGCTCTCAACCGCATAGCCCATTGGCTCGAGGTATTCCCTAAGCAAACGGCACAACTTGCGGTCGTCGTCCACAATCAGGACCCGCGCTAACGCGGTCGTGCCACCTTCGTTGAGCTGCCCCGGGTCTGCGCTCATACCGTCATTATTATGTGATCCTGTCGGGCAGGGTTTGCAGGGCGTTCATCGTGACAGTTCCAGGTTATGCCACCGACAACCTGAAAGCCGCAACATTTACATTCCCTTAACAATTCTCCCCAAGAGTCCAAACACCCGCTTAACAATCCCCGCGTCTAATCTAATGAAACGATGAACGCGTCATCCACAACCGAGCGCAAAGTTGAGTGCACCGAAAAACGGTGCCTGCGACTCGGAGCAATGGCGCAATCATACAAAATGATCAATCCCATGAAACATACCTCCAAAACCCTCCTCCTGGCCTTGGCCCTCGGCGGCGTTGGCTCGATCACACCCTATGCTCAGGACGCCGGCAGCCCACCCCCGCCGAATAGCCCTCCGCCCCACCATCAACGCGGACCGCAAGGTGGCGAAAACGGTGCTCGCCCGCGCCACCCGGCCTCCCCTCTCGTGGCCGCTCTCGATGCCAATGGCGACGGCATTATCGACGCAACTGAGTTGGCCAATGCTACTGAGGCTCTCAAGAAGCTGGACAAAAATGGCGATGGAAAGCTGACGCCCGACGAATACCGTCCGGCCCGGCCGATGCCGCCTGGCGGCCCGAATGGACAGGGTCAGCCTCCTGGCCCTCAAGGGGCCGCCCCTCGCATGCACCGGCTGCCACCTCCGCAGGGCGGCCAACTTGATGCCGGTCAACCTCCCCGCCCGCCCGTCGGCGAGTCCTTCGCCGGACAACCTCTCCCGCCTCCTCCTGGAGCAGAACGCGATGGTGGACCGCGGCCTCCGCGTACCGATGCGGATCGCGCTAGCGCCCCGCAGCCCCCTCCGGGGCCAGTCGGCGCGGAATAGTAGAACCAAGCGGGTTGCTGGCGGAGCCGGGCCACAAGGTCCGATCCGCCAAAGCCTTTTCAAACCCAAAATGAGGAGAGCACGGACCTGCTAGGCCCCCAACGCTCAATGCCAGATCGAGCGCAATGCGTTTACCCGCAAAGCAATGACCCTCCCGACTCCTCCACGGGCATACATGTTCCACTGTTTGTTAGACGGCTTAGGCAAGAAACAAGAGGTCATTGATACCCTGCCCCCATTGGCAAATACCTCCAACGATGTACGGTCCACCAGGATCCTTAACCTCAAGCGGCCATTCTCCAAAGGACAGGGCGCAACGGCCCCCAAACACGTCAGCTTGGAGTCCGCGACGGAATAACTCAGCGGGTAACCGCGCAAATCAAGTCCGATTTCTTGAGCCCCGCCGGGCTCGATCTCGGCCTCGATCTCGAACGCATCCTTCTCGGATCCGCGGACCGTGCTTTCACCCGGGAGCAGGCGACGGTCATTCCAGCTGTGAGATCCGCCACGCAATCGCGAGAGCTCGCGAACCGGAGTGCGGCACAGACGCAACCCCTCCGGAAACCGACGAAGCTCCAGTTCGCATGGGAAACTCATTTGCTGGTTAAATGGCATGCCTGGATAACGCCCCCCGTTCATCCAGGCGATTTGGATGCGCCGTCCCTCCGTCGAGGGCAAGTCGCTGTAGGTCTGAACCGCGTAGAAATTCTTGCCCGAATCGGAAACCAACGGGTCTGACTCGGCATGAAACTGCCGGCCGTCGAACGTGCCCACCAGATAATGGCCATTGGCAGCCGTCCACACCCACCGAGTCTGGCCGGCTTCTCCGGTGATCGGAATTTGAAAGAAGTCGGGGCACTCGGAGCACCCGGCAACCTCCATGTCCTGAAGGTGGGTCCACGATTTTAGATCTGGCGAGGAGTAAAAACCGTAACGGTTTCCTTCCTCGTAGAGCGCCATCACCCAACGGCTTGAGCCGGCATGCCAGACCACCTTCGGATCACGGTTCTCTCCCACCACGTGCGGCAGGACCGGGTTCCCACCGAATTTCGTCCAGCTGCGGCCTCGATCATTGCTATAGGCGATGCATTGCGAGAACGGCCGGCCCTTGGACGCCTCGGACGTGCCTCCTGCCGCAGTGTAGATTGCCACCAGCGTCTTCTCGCGCCCTCGCTCGAAACCCGCGCTATTATGCCAATCCACCACCGCCGAGCCCGAGAACATGGTACCCAAGGCATCCGGCTCAAGTGAGTTCGCCAACTGTCGCCAATGCACCAAATCGCTGCTGATCGCGTGCCCCCAGGTCATGTTTCCCCAATTGATGCCCGTGGGATTGTGTTGAAAGAACATATGATATTCCCCAGCGTAAAAGACCAACCCGTTAGGGTCGTTGTGCCAGTTGCGCTGTGGAGTAAAATGGATCTGAGGTCGATAAGTCTCAGCGTAGAGCACATTCGTGACTACCGGTTCCACCATAGGCGACCGGCTTTGCACAATCTGGTCCGCGCAGATGTGGCCCCAACCCCCCTGATTCCGATCCAGAATCTGGATTCTCGCCGCCCGGTTCTGAAAGCCGCCGACGTCCCAAGAGGCCCAGTCGAGCGTTTCGCTATCCGGGCCCGGAGTGCTTATGACCGCAGCCCCATCCACGATGAGGTTCACGCAGGTTTCCCCAGGGTGATTGCCTCCGCCCACCAGGAAGTTGATATAGCGCCGTCGAATCTGGAATTCGGGAGAGGTTAAACTCCCGGTCGTGCTATCGCCCCGGAAGTAACTGTTCACCAGCCCCTTGCCCAAAAACCCGCTGACCGCCATCTGGTTCGGCAATGTTCCGTGCGCCGGCCCAGGGCCGAACGCTTCTCCGGTAGTCTGCCAGTCGCCATAGGTATCCTGCTCGAAATCGGCGATGAGAATGTCGTCGGAGGCTGACGGCGCCGCAACACACTCTGGAAGCGCAAGGATCCAAGCGCCCACGCAAATCCCCGAACTGATCAGCAGGTTGCCCCACGCGGGTCGGACCGCCGGGGCGCAAAATGGAAAACAAGTGTGTTTCATTGACTAATGCTACGCACCTCACCTTGGTGCAATTTGGTTCGCAGAACTCGACCTGGCTCGACCTGGACAGCGGAACGAATCACGCGTCCGGTCTCCTCATCGATCGTGATCGAATAGCCCCGGCTTAGCACTTGGGTCGGTGAAAGTAACCGCAGCCGTTCCGCTAAACGGGTCCAGGCATTTTTGCGGGCTGTGATCTGGGATTTCGTTCGTTCCAATAATTGTTGGCGCAGCGAAGCGAGCTTCTCTCCTCTCCTGGCAGCCAGGTGAGCCAACCGCACTCGCCGCAAACGGGCATTCAACTCGGACCATTGGTCCGACGCGCGACGTGTCCGCAGACGCGCGTTGCGTAATAGCTGGACCTGGACATCGTCCAACCGCTGCCAGATCTCATTCAACCTCATGCGAGGATGCGCTCGACGCAGCCGCTTCTCCAAGGATTCAAGCGCTTCGAGGCCGCGCTCCCATCCACGGGCCGCCAGAACACCCAGCCGTGCGCCCACCTCGTCCAAAAATGGACGAACTGACACCACGGCTTCGGTCAACAACGCCGCCGCGACGCTCGGAGTGGCAGCTCGCACATCCGCCACGAAATCACTGATGGTAAAGTCGATCTCATGGCCCACGGCCGACACGACCGGCAAGCTTGACTGGTAGATCGCCCGAGCAACCACCTCCTCGTTGAACGCCCACAAATCCTCCAGGCTGCCTCCACCCCGAGTGACCAGAATCAAGTCCAACCCGCCCGCGCCAGCCGCCAGGCGCTCCGCGGACCAGCAGTTGAGCAGGTTGATCGCAGCCGCAATCTCCTCCCCTGCTCCCTGCCCCTGCACGCGGCAGGGCGCCAGCACCAACCGAAGCGCTGGGTTCCTTCGTTCGATCACGTGCACCACGTCCCGGATCGCGGCGCCAGTCGGCGATGTCACCACACCGATTTGGGCTGGAAAACGGGGCAAAGGCCGCTTGCGAACCGTTTCGAAAAGACCCTCCGCTTGGAGTTTCTGCTTAAGCCGTTCGAAGGCTAATTGGAGCGCCCCGGCGCCCTGCAATTCGATTTCCGTCACCCGCAGTTGGTATTGTCCACGCGGCTCGTAAACCGTTAGGTCACCCTTCAACAGCACTTTGCGTCCATCCTCCAGCAACTCTCGCGCGCCCTTGGCATCTCCCCGAAACACCACACACGAAAGCTGCGCCGCTGCATCCTTAACTGCAAAGTAGATGTGCCCCGAGGCTTGCGCCCGTAGGTTAGTAACCTCGCCAGAAACCCAAACCGAACCCACCTGCGCTTCCAACACTCGGCGGACCTGCGCCGTGAGCTCGGCAACGGTCAAGATCTTGCGGAATTCACCGGCCGGAAAAAGCTCACCAAACTCCCACTGCGACGTCGCTTTCTTCGGCATGGCTCAAATAGGTCTCATGTCATGAGTCGGATCGGCGGCCGCCACGGCATGCTCACGCCTCCTCGGCGGGCAACGGCTCCGAGATCCGTTGGATCGATTGGGCCAGGCCGGTGCTCGCGTCCAGATCCATCCAAACGCCCTGGAGTTTCACTCGGTCCGACGCCACATCGAAGCGCTGTGGCATATTCGTGAGAAAACGCTTGATGATCGGCTCAATCCGCCTGCCCAGGACGCTTTCGTGGGGCCCCGTGAAACCTGCATCCGTCAAATACGCGGTCCCGCCCGGAAAAATCTGCTCGTCCGCGGTCTGCACGTGCGTGTGTGTGCCCACTACTGCGCTAACCCGCCCGTCCACCATCCGCGCCAGGGCGATCTTCTCTGACGTCGCCTCCGCGTGCACATCCACGAAAATCAACGGCGTGGTCTCCCGCAACCGAGTGACCTCGGCCTCGAGACAGAGGAAGGGGTTCTCCAATGCCGCCATGAACGCGCGCCCCTGCACGTTGATCACGGCGATCGGCGGTCGATCCGCGAAGTGGACCACCGTGCTTCCCCGGCCGACGGTCCCCGGCGGATAGTTCAAGGGGCGCAGGAATCTAGGCTCATTCTCCATCAGCGTGGTCACTTCACGCTGATCCCATACGTGGTCGCCGCTGGTGATGACATCCACGCCACCCGAAAATATCTCCGACGCGGTGTTCACGGTGATGCCCGAGCCCCCAGCGGAGTTCTCTCCGTTCGCGATCACCAAGTCCAACCCAAGTTGCCGCCTCAACCGAGGCACGATCTGTCGAATCGCCCGTCGTCCGGGTTCGCCTACAATATCACCGATGAAGAGAAGACGCACGCTGCGCAGCCTAAAGGCATAGGTGGCAAATAGCCACACCTTCGTGATTCCCCGCGAGGGCGCCCGCCAGTGACGAAGGTTCGCGGTCTGCGGCAGTCGGGGGGGACAATTCAGTCAGATTTCCCTGGGCTTTAGCCGAGGGATTCGGAAAACAATTGAGGGAAACGCCGACGGCCCTCGAGCTATTGCCAGTCGACGTTCTGCATTTCTTGGCCCCGCTAGCGCGTCTTCCTAGGCGCTTATCGTTTGATGCTTGGCGATATAAGCGGGATCGATGTCCACGCCAAGGCCCGGTCCGGTCGGAACCGTGATCTTCCCATCTACGACTTTGAGCGGGGAGGTTTTGCACTCGAATTGCACCCTTGTTCCCAGGCCCTTAAACTCATGATGGGGCATGGCATTGGGCAGGACGGAAACAAAATGCATCATGTAAAGAAATCCAAGACCCCCGCCCGACATGTGGGGAGTGCAGCTCTTGCCAAAGGCTTGGGCCATCCGTGCCACCTGCATGGAACGTATCATTCCACCGAAGTAATAATTGTCCGGCTGCACAATTTGCACGGCGTCGTTGGCGATGAGCCAGCGAAACCCGTGCAGGCTGTATTCCTGTTCTCCCAAGGCTATAGGCAAGGCGAGCCCATCAGCGACTTGCTTGGTCTCTTCGTGCCAATCGAACATCACCGGCTCTTCAAAGAAGCCGTACCGGTACTCCTCCAGCAGCTTGCCGACGCGGATGGCTTCCTCGACCGAATAGAACCCATTTGCATCCGCGTACAACGCCATTTTGTCGCCAAAGGTTTTACGGATCAGCGGAATCATGGTTTCGGTCCGCCCTTTGGGGCCGACGGCGTTGATATCAGCGGTCATGAACATGAGTCCGCCAATCTTGATCTTGAGCGCGCGGGCGTTGTATTCGGCCACGTCACGTTTGATCAGCTCCAGGGATTCATCGACCGGTTTTTCACGGTATTCGGTCGCCTGGTAAACGGTGACCTCCTGATGCTGAATATCGCCGAACAGCTGCCCCATGGGCTTTTGAGCGACACGCCCGAGCAGGTCAAGGATCGCAAATTCAATCGTCGCTAGAGGCGTGCTGATGGAAATGCCGTTGTAACGGAAATTGAAGCCGTAGATAAAAACCTTCTCCAAGAGGAGATCCAGGTCCCGAGCATCCTTGCCGATAAAGAACGGTTCCAGGTTGTAGAGAAAAATCGGGTAGAGCGCTTTCAGGAGACCATGCCCGACCGAAATGCCTTCCGCGCCGTCACGCGAGCGCACCCGACAAAGAAAACTGTCCTTATAGCGGAGCAGTTCAAGGCTCTCGATAATAACCGGGTCACGGAACAAATGGCGTCTTAACACTGGTTGCTTCAGGATTTCGTCTAGCTTCGCGTAGCGATCCTCCTGGCCTTTGGGCCTCGAGGGCTGAGCCTCCGCGCCAAGTGTCGATCGTGGCAGAACGGCCGCCAAGCTGCTAAGCAGATTGGCCCTAACGAACCAGCGTCGGTTGGTCTTCATTAAGTCTCCTTCCATCACAGCAGAGGATTGGCTAGTCTTCAAGGCGTCCCATGCGCTTCCCAGTGGAGCCGTGTTTTCCCTTTCGCTTATTCGTTGATTCAGGTTGATTAGGCACCATGCGTCAATTTGCAACCGTAACCGTCATCGGCCAGGACAAGACGGGCGTTATCGCCCGGGTCACCAGCTTTCTGTTCGAGCAGCACGGGAACATCGAGGCGTTGGAGGAACAGGTCACCCGCGGGCAGTTTAGCATGACCCTCCAAGCCTCGTGGGCTGGAGCAGATTGGCGCCCCGACCAGGTCCGGCGGGGTCTCGATGAACTCGGAAGGGCGCTGGGGATGGAGGTCAAGATGCGCTACCGGGAACCCAGGCGCCTGCAGCGATTCGCCATCCTGGTGACGCGCGAACCCCATTGTCTCGAGAGCCTCCTGGCAGCCACCAAGCGGGGTCAACTCCGCGCCGAACCGGCCTTAGTGATTGGCAACCGCACGGACCTGGGCGGCATGGCGCGGAAACAAGGTATCCCGTTCGTTCACGTGCCGTGGAACGAGCGGACGGAAGCCGAGGCGGTCGCGTTGGCCGAGCTCGAGAACAGAGAAATCGACTTCGTGGTGCTGGCGCGGTTCATGAAAATCCTCTCCCCCAATTTCGTTTGGCGATACAAGAACAAGATCATCAATATCCATCCTTCACTCCTGCCCAGCTTTCCCGGCCCGCAAGCCTACCGGCAGGCCTACGAGCACGGAGTCAAGATCATGGGAGTGACTGCACACTTCGTCAGCATGCATCTTGATGAGGGGCCCATCATCGCCCAGGACAGCTTCCGAATCCGGCACGGAATGACGCTCAAAGATATGGTAGCCCGAGGCCAATCCTTGGAAGCAAAGGTCCTGGTGAAGGCTGTCCGGACCTATCTGACCCAAAGACTGGATGTGCGCTGGGGAGTCGTGAAGGAAGTCTGAGACGCGTTAGCCCAAGCACGTAGACAGCAAGAACCCTCGCACGGAACTCGCCAAGTGCGCTGAAAAGGCGGTGGGCTCTGAACCCAAACCGCCAATCTCTCCGCAGGGAATGTGTTCAGTCATTCTCCTTCGCGTCCGCCGCATCATGCGTGCCGACTATAGCTACAACCGCCACGGTTAATCGGTGGGGTGTCCCAAGTGCTCCACAAAAAAGTCGGCGGCTCTGCCCCAAAGCCGCTCGCTCACTTGTGCGTCGTTGACAAGATGCGTAAAGCCGGCCAGGGGAAGAAACTCAAAATCTTTTCCTGAGCGCAGGAGCGCGTCCGCAAGCCGTATCGAGTGGCGAAAATACACATTGTCGTCCGCGGTCCCATGCACCAACAGCAAGGGCCGTGAGAGTCCGGACGCGTAGGTGAGAAGTGACCCCTCCTCATATGCCGCCTTGCCAGTCTCAGGCTGCCCGAGATACCGCTCCGTATAATGAGTGTCGTAGTCCAGGAAATCCGAGACCGGCGCGCCCGCAACTCCGACTTTGAAAATGTCGGGCCTGCGCAGGACAGCCAGCGCTGACATGTAGCCGCCGAAAGACCAGCCGAAAATCCCCACCCTCTGTAGGTCCATCTCCGGGTGCGCGCGGCCCAGTGCCTCCAGCCCCGCCACTTGGTCCTCCAGCGGCACGCTTCCAAAATGCTTTCCGATGGCGCGTTCCCATTCGCGCCCGCGTCCCGGGGTCCCCCGCCCATCCACCGACACCACCATGAATCCTTGGTCCGCCAGCCATTGGCCCAGGAACTGGGCGCCCAAAGACGTGCTCACCGTGTTCACATGCGGGCCTCCATAGACGTTCACCAAGACTGGGTATCTCTTGGACTCCTCAAACGCGTGAGGGCGGATGATCTTGGCATAGAACCGCCTCTCGCTCCCCACCTGGAGGATCTCGACGCGTGGTAGAACCTTAGGAGTCTCCGCGACCGATGGCAGATCACCCACCACGCCGCCCTCCACGCGCTCGACTTGGACTTTCGGAAGAGCTTCCAAAGTGGTCATCGAGTGCACATAGAACTGGCCGTCACGGGACACGCTCGCCCCGTGCAAACCCGGCGTGGGGGTGAGCACCTGCGGTTCGCCCCCGGCCAAGGGCAATCGATACAGATGCGCTTGGGTCGGATCGGTGCTGGCGAGGAAAAAGATCTGAGCAGTCGCATCGTTGAGCGAAGCCAGACCGCGGTACCCGAGATTCGGCGGGACGAGCACTCGCAAAAGACCCCCGTCCCTGCCACGCAACTCCAATTGCCACGCCCCCTCCCGCTCACTGGTCCAGAGGAACCCGCTTCCGTCCGCGAGCCACCGGGGCATTTCCTGGTCCAGATTAATCCAGGCGGAATCCTTCTCGATCAGAAGCGGGCGAGTGGTGCCGGTTCCCGGGTCGGCGCTCAAGAGCGCGAGCTCCTTTTGGTCGCGCGTTTCCACACTCAAGGTTAATCCGCCGCCCTTGCTCCAATCCACCCGGCACAGGTAGGGGTAACGCTCACTGTCCCATTGGACCCAGCGCGGGCGACCACCTTTTGACCGCACGATTCCCAACCGAACACGAACGTTCGCCTTGCCAGGACGAGGGTAGTAGGTGGGATTAGGTGCGCCTCCAGGGCTCGCGGGGTCGGCTACGTACCAGCGTTCCACTCCGCTCGCATCGGCTTCCTCAAAGGCCACCGAGCGGTTGTCCGGCGACCACCAGTAGCCTGCAAAGCGCAGCATCTCCTCCTGTGCGACAAACTCCGCCAAACCATGCGAAAGAGCCGGCCTGCCGCCCGACGTCAGCCGTCGCTCCCGATTGCCCTCCAGGTCGTAAGCGTAAAGATCATAGTCGCGCACGTACGCCACCGCGTTCCCACCCGGCGAAAATCGCGCATCCAGCAAACCACCGGGGCCAGCCCTGATCTCGCGCACCTCGCCGCTGGCAAGTCCGAAAAGATAGAGCCGCCCCCCCAAACTCAGAAGGACCTCCGACCCGTCGCTGTTGATTTGAAAATCGGTAAAGCCGCCAACCGTCACTCGCATGCGCTCGCGCCTGGCCCTCTCTTCGGCCGACAGCTGTTCCTGTGCACCGTGCAACACCGCCTCCGGAGTCAGTAGTTGGCGGGTTTGTCCGCTCTCGACATCGAACGAGAACAGTTCCTGTCTGGCCGAGCGTGGTTGCGCACGCAGAAACAGCACCTGCTTCGAGTCGGGCGTAAACAGCGCTTTCCCCGGGCGCCCGAGGTTGAACCCGCGGGTTTGGGCGTAATCGCGCAAGAAACTCGTGTCTCGGGTGGGGGGCAAATCGCTCGAGAGGCACTGCGGCGGCGCGGTTGCCACCATCGCAAGCAACCCCATCAACCCTACTGGCCAGGCTCGCATCCGGTGATAGTGGAAACTGTGCCCTGCTCGATCAAGCAACTTGTGGCGAGCGTTTTTGTCTCGCACCCATTGTCCGTTCCACAGCTAAATCCCCGCAGTGCACTTAGCTCACTTGCGCTTGCGCGATTTTCGCAACTACGCCCGGCTGGACGTGGACTTCACTCCCGGCTTCCAGGTGTTGCTGGGAGACAATGCGCAAGGCAAAACCAACGTTTTGGAGGCGATCTACCTCCTGGCCACACTGCGCTCCTTCCGTGGCGTGGGCGGCGCTCAGATGGTCCGCCATGCCCAGAAGGCCTACTTCGTCGGCTGCCAAGTCGTCGCCACCGGCGAACGCGACATCAAAATGTACTGGTCCGCCGCCGAGCGGAAACTGAGCTTGGATGGTCAGCCCGTCCGCCGCCTCATCGATTACCTGGGAGCCCTGCGAGTGGTCGTCTTCTGCACCGAAGATCTCCAGTTGGTCAAGGGCCCGGCCAGCCGCCGACGCCGTTTCTTGGATTTGCTCCTGGCACAAACCCATCCCACCTACCTCCCGCAACTCCAGCGTTATACCCGCGCCTTGCGCTCACGAAACACTTTGCTTAAACGACGCCCGGTCGACGAGGCAGCCCTGGAAAGCTTCAGCCACGAACTCGTCTCCGCCGGGACCCAGCTCACCGCGCTACGTCATGAGCTCTTGCCCCAGCTCTCGCCTTTGATCCAGTCCGCTTACCAGCGCATCGCCCATGACGCCGAGGAAATCCAGCTTGGATATCAGCCCAGTGTTAAAACGGACTTCAGAGTTCAACTGACGCAGTCCCGCGCGCGCGAACAAGCCTTCCGCACCACCGTCGTCGGCCCCCACCGCGATGAACTGCAACTCCTGGTAAATGATAAGCCGATCGCCCAATTCGGCAGCGAAGGTCAGAAGCGCTCGCTCGCAATCGCCCTCAAAATGGCCCAGGCCGAATACCTCGCCGGCATCCACGGCTTCCCTCCTATTCTATTGATCGACGACGTCCTGGGGGAACTCGACGCGCGTCGACGAGCGGGCTTCCTCCCCTTGCTCGAGCGGTCCCAGCAAGGCCGCGGGCAGGTCTTCATGACCTGCACCGAGGAGAACTGGCCCCGGGAACTGGGACCGTCCTCGCACCGCTGGGAAGTGCGGGCTGGCACAATTCGGCCCGCTCCCTAAGCGCCGAACGCCAGCAACGTCCGCCAGCTCTGTCGGGCCAGGGATTCCTTACTTGGCCGATTTCAGCCCAGCCACGGCTTCCTTCATCTCGTTCAAGTGGACGTCGGCACTGGCGTTGTCAGTGACATGCTGGATCACGCCCTTGCGGTCGATGAGAAAACTAACCCGCTTAGCCATGTTCTTGCCGGTCATGCGGACCCCGAACGCATCGGCGATCTTCCCATCCGTATCGACCAGGAGCGGGAAGTTGAGATGATATTTCTCGATGAAGGCCTGGTGGCTCTGCCCCGAGTCGAAGCTCACCCCAAGGACCTGCACGTGGTCCTTCTTCAGCTCGTCCATGCGGTCGCGCAGTCCGCATGCTTCCTTGGTGCAGCCCGGGGTATCATCTTTAGGATAGAAATAGAGCAGGACAACCTGCTTATGCGCCGCTTCGGGCAACTTCCATTCCTTGCCGTCCTGGTCCTTGCCGGACACAGCCGGGACCTTGTCGCCGACTTTAGGGAGTTCCGCCCTCGCTGCGACAACCCAGGTGAGCGCCGCCATCAGGGCCAAAGCAAAACCACTGCGAAGAGTAGTTGAGTGCATGCACTTATTATGGAGCGTTCCACGAGGATTGTCCAGTGCCCGAGCCAACCTGCCTCGGCCCAAAACATGAGCGCTGGATTCTCCCGCGGAAACGTCAAACCCTAACCCAACACCGGCAAACCCATCGTGCCGTTGCCAGCCGGCGCGCGCCCTATTTAGCCGAGAAGCGGAAAACCGTTGTGCTTGAGAATGTCTGCCCAGGCCGAAGGACAACCGAGGGGAACATGGGTTTGTTGATCGAGTCCGGGTAATGCTGCGTCTCCAGGCAGAATGCCCCGTGGCGCGGGTAACTGACGCCGCCCACACCCACCACGCTGCCGTCCAATCCGTTGGCCGTGTAGAGCTGCACCCCCGGTTCAGTGGTCTCCACCTCCATGGTTCGTCCGCTCGCGGGATCGTGGGCACGCGCTGCCAGGGTGAGCTTCTTGCCTCCCCCGTTGATCACGAAGTTATGGTCGTAGCCGGGGGGCGTCAGACCGGTTTGAGCGATCCGCGCGCCGATGGCCGTAGGTTTGGTGAAATCCAGCGCCGTCCCCTTCACCGGGGCAATCACCCCAGTCGGGATGAGCCCCTCGTCCGCCGGTGTATAGTGGTCGGCATTGATTAGCAACTCCTGGGCCAGCACGTCGCCCGATCCCGCCAAGTTAAAATAGCTGTGGTTAGTTAGGTTCACCGCCGTGGCCTTGTCGGTCTTCGCATGGTACGTCGTGCGAAACTCGTTGTGGCTGGTCAGGGTATAAACAACCGTGACCTCCAGTGTCCCGGGATAGCCTTCTTCGCCGTCGGGGCTGGTGTAGCTGAACTCCACTGACGCTTGGTCCGGAGCGGCCGGCAGGACCCGCGAATGCCACACCTTCTTATCAAAGCCCACCTTTCCGCCATGCAAGGTATGCGCCCCGTTGTTCTTGGCTAGAGTGTACACCTTGCCATCGAGCGTGAACTGCGCGTTGGCGATTCGGTTGGCCACTCGACCAGCGATAGCGCCGAAAAATGGATGGCCCTTCAGGTAGCGGTCGAGATTATCGAAACCGAGCACAACGTCCGCCGGGTGACCGTGGCGATCCGGAGCGTTGATCTCGGTGATGATCAGGCCGTAATCGGTGGCTTTGACCACCAACCCGTTCTGGTTGCGAAACACGAAGAGATTGACCGGGGTGCCGTCAGGCATTTTTCCAAACGACCGGCTTTCAACAAAGACTGGGGCGGAGGCGCTCATTTTAGGTTCGGATGCTTGGGTCGTGACGAGTGCCAAAATCGAGGCGATCGGACACAGGCCACGCAGCAGAGATGGTTTCATACGTGTGACCCCTCGGATCAAGCGCGATTACAACTCAATCCCAACGCGACACCGACGCAGCCGAGGATTGCCGTATTCTTAGGGACCAGCAGGCGACCAAGTCAATCCTTCAAATCCCGCGGACGCCGCGGACTTCGCCGCAAACCATTCTGCAGCCAGAGTCTCCAGACCATCCACAGCGCTTCCCGCACAATCTGGGAGGACATCTTAGACGTGCCCTGAAAACGATCCGTAAAGATGATCGGCACTTCCACAATTCGCATCCCTCTCATCCAAATCTTGTGAGTCATCTCGATCTGGAAGCTGTAGCCGTTGGAGCGGATGTTGCCCAGGTCGATCGCCTGGAGCGCCCGGCGCCTGAAGCACTTGAATCCGCCGGTGGGGTCACTGATCGGCATGCCGGTGACCACCTGCACGTAACGCGCCGCGCAAACGCTCAGCAGTAAGCGGCGCAGGGGCCAGTTGATCACCCGGATCCCCTTCGCGTAGCGCGATCCCAGCACCAGGTCCGCATCCTCCGCTGCCTTCAGAAATGCCGGCACATCGCTCGGGTTGTGCGAAAAATCACCGTCCATTTCCATAATGAACTCGTAATCCTTCTCCAGAGCCCAGGCGAACCCGGTGCAATACGCCCTCCCTAGCCCGTCCTTCTCCGGACGATGCAGGACGTGCACGAAAGGGTTTTTGGCGGACAGCTCATCGGCCAGCTTGCCGGTGCCGTCGGGTGAATTGTCATCCACCACCAGCAACTCGACGATGACGTCGAGGTTCATGAGCCGGTCCACCAGCGGAAGGAGATTCTCCCGCTCGTTGTAAGTGGGCACGATAACGAGGGTTTTGGCGCTCACAAACTCTTGGTCAATTCGCAGCAGCATACCGGAGTCCGCGTGGGTGACAAGACGGGAGTGAGCCGGGACGGACCGAAAACTTCGGCCGGGAATCGTTTGACAAACCCGGGCTCGGCATTAGAGTCCGTGCTTGCTTCTAGTGTCGGCTGGGGTCGTAGCTCAGTTGGTAGAGCACCACAATGGCATTGTGGGGGTCAGGGGTTCGAATCCCCTCGGCTCCACCAGCCTTCGCTCGGAGCGGTAGCGGAGAGCGAAGGCTGCCGCGCCGTAGCTTTAGCGGAGGCGGGCTGGCTAGCCATTCCAAAACGGGTCCGTTTCACTACGTTTACATTCTGGAATCGCAACTGGGCGGCAAACACTTCTACGTCGGATCAACCCAAGATCTGGGCAGTCGCTTGGCCAAGCACAATGCTGGCGAGGTCCCGCATACCTCCAAGTTCAAACCCTGGCGAATCAAAACCGCGATCGCATTTACCGAGCCCGATCGCGCCGCAGCATTTGAGCGCTACTTGAAATCTGGCTCAGGTCGAGCATTCGTGAAGAGCCATTTGTAGTCCTTCGCTCGGACTAGCGCGGGGGCTGACTGCCCCCCGATTGCCTTCACCCAACCTCTGTACCCCCCCTTCCCGGCTGATCGTTTTTCTTCCTATGCCTTCAGAATATCATCCCAGCCTTTGCGGTACTCGGGACGCTTGATGAACGGAGCTGCCTCCGGCGCGTTGGTCGCGCGCAGATTGACGTAATCCCACTCGATCTTTTTGCCGGTCCGGTAGGCTACGTTGCCAAGGTGATTCGCTTCGGTCGTCCATCCGGAATACTGGAAATTCGAGCCAGGCACCGGACCCTGGCCCTTGGCATAATTAACCCACTCCACCCAGTGGCCGGGTGAGCGCGGCAGCGTCTCGGCCGGCTTTTGAAAGTCTTTGAATCTCTCCTCGGGCAGCAACTTCCCGTTGCCGAGCAGCATACCCTTGTCGCCGATGAACAAACAGGAACGGCCACCCCAAGCCGGCACCCAGCCGGGTGGTTTGCTGTCGCCCTGATGCCAAATGAGCTTAAGGGCGGGTTGGGAGCCCACCGCGGCGTAATCAAAAGTCGCGGTCAACGTCGCCGGCGCCAGCTCTCTATGCGCGACCGGCACATTGGGCGAAATGGATTCGATCCGCAGCGGGGCCAGCACGGACCCGCCCTTCCCATCCGGGCGCTTAAGGTCCAACACGGTGTACGGCACGTCGTTATCGTGGCTGCCCAAGTCGCTCATCGTGCCGTTGCCGAAATCCCACCAGCGGTACCATCGCGGGCCAGGGAAGTAAGTGGCATGAAACGGCCGTGCTGGCGCCGGCCCCAGCCAAAGATCGAAGTGCAGGGTTGGCGGGATCGGCATTTCTTCCTTGAATCGGTCAACGATCTGAATGCCGTTGTAGAATCCATGCGGCCGGTCGAATTTTTCGGCGGAGGCCGTATCTTGGAGTCCCCACGCGCGGTCTGCCCAGACGTGGACTTCGCGCACCGGACCGATGCCGCCCGTCATGAGGATTTCTTGGATCGTGCGGCGCGTGGGCGAGGCATGCCCCTGGTTGCCCATCTGCGTCGACAATTTTGGGTATTTGGCGGCAGTCTCGCGGATGAGGCGCGTTTCCCAAACGTTGTGAGCGAGCGGCTTCTCGCAATAGACATGCTTTCCGTGAATCAGCGCCAGGTAGGTGGCGAAGGCGTGTGTGTGCTCTGCCGTGGAGACGACGACAGCGTCGAAGTCGTTCGGGCTATCGAAAACGCGCCGAAGATCATTGAAACGCTTCGCCTTCGGATACCGTTGGGCCGCCGAGTCCAGCACTGCCTGGTTCACATCGCACAGGACAGCGACGTTCTCGTCCGGATGCGCAGCGGCTGTTCCGTCGGCAACCGCGCGCTCGCTGCGTCCCGGGGTGAGCGTGAGTTCGCTCAGGCTGGCGTTTGCGCGACCCCCGGCAGCGATGAACGCGATGTTGAGCTTGTTGTTTAGGTTCTGGCCCCGCAGGAAGGCTGGCGCGCCCGCGAGCATACCGGCTGCGATCAAGGTCTTGCCGGCAAACGCGCGCCGCGTCAGCTCACGCGGTCTCGTGTTATTCGTGTTTGTCTTCATGGGGCGCGGTCTATCGGGAATGGGGTTCCTGATGACCATGGTTTATCCGGTCATTGGCCCGCCAAAATCAGGTCGAGCCGGTGGCTGCGTTCTTCATACGATAGACTGGCGTTGCTCTCGATGGTCATCCACCCATTATAGTTGATCGCCTCGATCGCCTGCCGCAGCACGGGCCAGCGGACGCTGCCTTCACGCAAGTTCACACCCGTGCCACGCCCCGCTGGGTCGGCCGGATCGAGCAAGTAGTCTTTGACGTGCATCTTCACGATGAGAATGTTGAGCGTAAGTATCCACTGCTCCGGCGGGGCGAACCGCACGTGATTGCCGATGTCGAAGTAAGCTCGGATCCACGGGCTTTGGAAGTGCCGAACGTAGTGTCGGAAGATCCCGGGCTGAACCCATAGGTTGTTGCCGACATTCTCTACCGCGATGACAACCTTCGCCTTCTCGGCAAACGGGATCAACCGCTTGAGCGCCTCGGCGGTTCGGTCAGTGGCGTTGTCGTGCGCGCTGATATACTCGGCATAGGGCGCGTTGTCGCCGAAGGCCACGCGCAGGAGATGTCCGTTCTTCTCGCTGAACTCGATCTGGAACTCCCAGGGCCGGGGCATCCGCAGGGCCGGGGCCTGCGACGCGCCCCGCCCGCCACCACCGCCGATACGGCCGGGGACCAGTAGGACAGTGTCGGCGCCGAACGCTTCTGCTGTGCGTAGTGCCGCCTTCGTCTCGGCGAAGGAACGTTCGACAACGCTCTTGTCGGGACTGTTGAACTCACCCCAGTTGTCGATCAGCACCGAGTGGATGCGCATCCCGATGTTGTCGGCGACGACGCGCAACTTCGCGGCTTCGTCCGGCGTGACGCTGCTTCGGCCCTCTACGCCTTCGAAACCAGCGTCCCTCAGGCGCTTCAAGTCATCTTCGGTAGGACGGGCGATCAGCGCCTTGTGCGGTTTCGTCTTGAACGTCAGCGGCATGGATTTGGCCGGCGCCGGGACAGCCACGCCCTCGCCTCCTCGCCCGGCCGCCGGCATCTGCGCGGCGCCTGAGCCGAGTCCAGCCGCGACTGCTGCCGAAGCCGCTATAAACTCGCGACGATTGATCAGTTTCTTCATAGAACCATCTCCCAAGCACCAACTGCCTGGTCGTGACTGTGTTCGTAGAAGTGAAGTCTTAACCACACTGGGATCCGGCACAGCTTGTCGCAAGTAGAATTTCGGCCACCGAAGTTGGCACGCCTCCAGACTCCAGCGATGCGGGCTCGCTGGTTCTGCACGGTATCAGTCGATGCCCGTCGCGGTGGTCGGCGCGGTGCTGGTCAGCACCCCGGCCTCGGACTCGGGAGCGGAGACTTAGGCTGCCACGCCAAAGCTTCCCGCAGCCGGACTTCCCGGATTTCCCTCACCCAATCGCTATTGACCAGGCGGCCGGCAGCAGCCAGTTTTAGATGTGAACTCGAACATCTTCCCCAAGCGGATGGGCCCGTTCTGGCTATCGGCAGGATCCATCCTCCTCGGGACGCTGGCGGCGCAAGCGCAATTCAACATCTCTCCCTTGGCGACCTTCGGAAGTGGCGGCTGGCTGGCCCCCAACGGACTCAATGGCAGCACCTACCAATACCTGACGACCGGCGACACCGAGCGCGGTTTGGCCTGCGGCCATGACCACCTTTATCTGGTGAGTCGGAACGGCGGCGACTTCATCCGCGTTTTGGATGCCCAGACCGGTAACGACGTGGGCGCGCTGACTTTGGGGAGCGGGGTTGTCACCGGCGGCACGTTTAACGTCAACATGGTTTCTGTGGGTGCCGACGGCGCCGTCTATGTGGCGAACCTTACCACCGGCTCCACGCCCTTCCAGGTTTACCGTTGGGCCGACGATCAGCCGAGCACAACCCCCACCCTGGTCTACAGCGGAACGCCCCTAGCTGGTGCGCGGCTCGGGGACAGCCTTGCTGCCATTGGCCGTGGCGCGTCGACTCTCCTGGCCGCTGGATTCAATAGCACGCCGGCAGTGGGTGGGAACAACGGCTACGCCATCATCGATCCGACTGCCGGCACGGCGCTGGCGGTAGGCTTTGCCGCCGCGCCGCCTAACGCCGGTGATTTCCGCCTGGGAATCTCCTTCATCGACTCCTCACACGTCATCGGCTCCCAGGGCGGCGCCGGCAATGCCGCGAGCTACACTAGTTTCTCCGGCACCATGGGAACGGTCTTAGCCAGCCTCACTCTGGCCTCGGTCGACGAACGCCCAATGGCCTTTGCCCTCGTCGGCGGCCTCCCCCTGTTGGCTGCGCTGGGCACCGCCGATAGTCATGTGACCGTCTATGACCTGACCGATCCGGCCACCCCAGTGCCCCTGGGCCAAGCCAACGCGACCACTGGCACCGTGCCCGCCGACTCCCGCAACACCGGATCCGTCGCTTGGGGGCCGCTTCGCGGGAACACCGCCACCCTCTACGCCATGGCCTCAGCCGGCGGCATTCAAGCCTTCACGGTCACTCTGCCGCAGCCTGAACCGCCCACCATTACCAGCCAGCCAGCCAGCCAGGCGGTGGCCGAGCTCGCGCCTGCCAGCTTCCAGGTCGGGGCGACCGGCAATCCGACACCGACCTACCAATGGTACCGTGGCAGCTCCGCCATCTCCGGAGCGACCAACGCCACGTTCAGTATCCCAGCAGCGCCGCTGAGTGCGGACGGCGCCGGCTTTTCCGTCGTGGTTGCCAACATCATCAGCAACGTCACCCACAGCGTCACCAGTCAGGTGGCTACCTTGACGGTCCTCGCGGATACCAATGCGCCGACTATCGAGAGACTGGTCCCCGCGGCCGGAGCCACCGTGCCCAACCTAACCGAAATCGAAGTCCATTTTAATGAAGGCGTCCAGGGCGTCACTGCAGATGATCTGCTCGCCAACGGCGTCCCGGCTACGAACCTCATCGCCTTCGCGCCCAACGTCTACGTGTTCGATTTTCCGTCTCCAGCAACGGGCGTGGTGCAGGTTGCTTGGAGCCTGGGAAACCGCATCACCGATCTCTCGGCCAGCGCGAACCGGTTCCCCGGTGGGAGTTACAACTACACCGTCGATCCCGCAGCAATTGCCACCGGAGTTGTCATTAGCGAGTTCATGGCCGCCAATAAACACACCGTTCGCGACGAAGACGGCAACTATTCGGATTGGCTCGAGCTTTACAACGGCGGCGCCGACGACGTGGACCTGGGTGGTTGGTATCTGACCGACGATCCCGCCAACTTGGCGAAATGGGCTTTCCCTCGTGGCGTGACTCTTGCCACCCACAAGTGGCTCCTGGTGTGGGCCTCAGGCAACGACCGGACCAACGCTGCCGCGCCCCTGCATACTAGTTTCAAACTCTCGAATGACGCAGGAGCTTATCTGGCTCTGGTCTACTCGGATCGTGCCACCATCATTTCAGCCTTCGCCTCTTACCCGGAGCAGTTCAACGACGTGTCCTACGGACGCGACCGTTTGGATCCGTCAATCGTTGGCTACTTTACCCAACCGACACCCGGTGCCGCCAACGCCACGTTGGGATTGAGCTTCGCCTCTCCCGTGGAGTTCTCTCCGCCAAGCGGCACGTTCCAGCAGCCCTTCAACCTGACGCTCACCGTGGCTGACCCCAACTCCGTCATCCATTATGTATTGGTCACCAACAGCCTCGCCGCTACGGTCACGAATATCCCGACCCTCGCCTCGCCTATCTATTCTGCCCCGCTCTTAATCAGTGGCACTGTTCAGGTCCGAGCGCGTGCCTTCCCTGTCGACGCGAACCGTTTTCCGGGTCCGCCCCACAATGAAACCTACCTGCAACTGGCGGCCAACGCGGTGAATATCAATTCAGACCTGCCGATCGTGGTCTTTCACGACTTGGGCGGCGGGGCGGTGGCTGCCACCGCCGACCAGTTCATGACTATGCAGGTGTTTGATAATAAGTACGGACGGAGCTCCTTAACCAATCCCCCTGACCTCGCGGTCCAAGGCTACTTCCACCGCCGTGGAGAGTCGACCTTCTCGGACCCCAAGCCTAACCTCCGGGTCGAGACCCAGAACGAATTCGGTGATAACCTCAACGTGCCCGTAGCTGGGCTCCCCGCCGAGAACGATTGGGTCTTTTACGGCATCGACCAGTACGACAAATCCCTCATGCACAACCCGCTCACCCACGAGTTGTACCGCGAACTGGGCCACTACTCCTCGCGCACCCGCTTTGTGGAAGTCTATTTGAAGCTTGCCTCAGGCACTGCCGGCCCGCTCACTGCTTCAGATTACTACGGCCTCTATGTCATCGAGGAGAAAATCAAAGTCGGCAAGAATCGCGTGGACATCGACACGCTCCAGCCGGAGAACACTAATGCTCCCAGCGTTACCGGCGGATACTTGCTGAGCATCGACAAGTCCAATGCAGGCAACCCGGCGTACCTGGCCAACGCGGCGATATGGTATTTGAATCCGGATTACTTCGCCATCACGTCCCCACCACGCGCACCACAGTTGAAGTATATCGACGATTATTTCACCGCGTTTTACACCGCGCTCACGGGGCCAAACTGGACCGATCCGGTCAAGGGGTACGCTCCATACATCGACGTCGCTTCCTGGATCGACTACCACCTGCACCAGACCTTTGTCTTCAACGTGGATGCCCTCCGGATCAGCACCTATTTCTATAAGCCTCGCAATGGCCCAATCGTCCAGGGGCCTTTGTGGGACTTCGATCGCAGTTTCGGCACCCGTACCCCCGACGATGGTCGCGGCTTCAATCCTCGCCGATGGCGCTCAGGAGAGGCGGACGGGGGCACCGATATGTTTAATCCAAGCAATACCTTCAATAATCCCTGGTATAGCCTTCTCTTCACCGACCCGGACTTCTTTCAAAAATGGATCGACCGTTACCAGGAATTGCGCACGACGGTCTATAGCCTCACGAATTTGATGACTCGGATTGACTATTACGGAGACCAGGTTCGCGAGGCTACCAAGCGCGAATACACCCGTTGGGCCGGCTCAGGCGCCTCGGATACGACTCCCCGCTCCGGTTCGGTCAACGCCGATGGCCTGACCTATGTTTTCCCCGGCACCTGGCAAGGCGAGATCAATTTCACCAAGTGGTGGTTTTCAAATCGCGTCGATTTCATGGATACCAATTTTCTTGCGCCGCCGGTCTTCAGCGCCCCGGGCGGGCCAGTGGCTTCCGGCTTCACGCTCACGCTCACCGCCCCTGCCCGTGAGCCTAACTCAACCATCTACTATACGCTCGATGGCACTGACCCCCGGTTGCCCGGTGGCGGTGTCAACCCTGCCGCCCGTTCCAGTCTGAATCAGGCCACCGTGACCATCACCGGAAACGCCCGCGTCTTTTCCCGCGACTGGAATGCCAACCACCACAACCTCACCGGCGCGAACAATCCGCCCATCTCCAGTTCGTGGTCGGGCCCGACCGTGGCCACCTTCGTCACCGCTACTCCGCCGTTGCGCATCACTGAGCTCATGTATAACCCGCCTCCCCCGCCGCTCGGCGATACCAACAACAACGACAGCTTCGAGTTCATCGAGTTGCAGAACATCAGCGGTGCCGCTATCAACCTCGCTGGCTACAGTCTCACCGGTGGCGTCCAGCTTGTTCTGGGCAACTATACCTTGGACGCTGGCGGGTACTGCCTGCTCGTCAATAACCTCGAGGCCTTCCATTCGCGCTACCCTGCTGCGACCAACATCGCCGGCGTCTACACCAAAAATCTCGGCAACGCGGGTGACCATCTAATCCTCACGGGGCCATTACGCGAGCCGATCCTTGACTTCACTTTCGATGGCGGCTGGTATCCGACGGCCGATGGCTTGGGCTTCTCTTTGGTCATCCGCGACTCCGCCGCCGGACCAGACTCGTGGGGCCAGAAGGCAAGTTGGCGCCCAAGTGCCGTCGTAAACGGCTCGCCTGGACAGGCGGACGATTTGCCACCTGTCCTTGCCCCGATCCTGGTTAATGAAGCTCTCACGCACCATACCAACCTGCTCGAACATGACACCATCGAACTCTTCAACCCCTCGCCCAATTCTGTTGACCTTGGCGGCTGGTTCCTCACCGACAATCGCCACAACCCATTGAAATATCGCATTCCCGAGGGCGTGACTATTCCCGCTGGCGGCTACCTGGTCTTCGACGAAACCCAGTTTGGCGTCGGCCCCACCGCCTTTGGACTCAGCTCGGTCGGCGACTCCGTCTATCTATTCTCCGCCGATGCCAGCACCAACCTGACCGGCTATGCCCACGGCTTCAGCTTCGGCGCGGCCCCGGCGGAGGTGACCTTCGGCCGCTGGATTAACAGCCAGGGCAGCGAGTCGTTCGTCCCGCAAAGCGCCTCGAGCCTCGGCGCCCAAAATCCCGCACCGCGCGTGGGGCCGATTGTGTTTTCGGAGATTATGTATCATCCGCCCGACCTCCCCTACGGCCAAAACGACGCACTCGACGAGTATATCGAACTGTTCAACATTGCTTCAACCAACACGCCGCTCTACGATCCGGTCCACCCCACCAACACCTGGCACCTCGACGGTGCCGTGACCTTTGCGTTCCCCCCCAATGTCGGCCTTCCGCCGGGCGGCCGCCTCGTCGTGGTCAGCTTTGATCCTTTGAAACACCCGCGGACTCTCGCGACATTCGTGTCTAAGTACGGCCTGCCGTCCAATGAGCCTGTCTTTGGACCGTGGACCGGCGCGCTCAACAATGGCGGAGAAACCATCGCCTTGACCTGCCCCGATACGCCACGCGTCGTGGGTGCGATCACGGAAGCCCCGTACTATCTCATTGAAGCGGTGAGCTACCAAAATACTAACCCCTGGCCGACGAACGCTGACGGCACGGGCGCCTCCATGCAACGCATCGAGCCCGGTCGTTTCGGTAACGATCCCGCCAACTGGCAAGCAGCCTCACCCTTCTCACGACCCATCGTCTTGCCTTGGATCACCCTCCAGCCCGTCAGTCTCAGCCTCGCCGTCGGCGCTACGGCTACCTTCATCGCCGACGCCCGCGGCTCGGATCCGCTGGCTTATCAATGGTTCTTCAAGGATACCAATTCCGTGCCTGGTGCCACCGGGCCGGCCCTGGTTATCCCCAATGTCCAATTGACCAATGCGGGCAATTATCACCTGGTGGTCACAAATTCTGCGGGCGCTGCCGTCAGCGAACTCGCCACCCTCGCGGTTACCAACCTCAACCCCAGCCTCGACACCGACGGGGACGGCATCCCTGACTCCTGGATGAACGAATTCTTCAAGCACCCCACCGGCGAGGCGAGCGACCGCTCCCGCGCCGGCGACGATGCCGACAGCGATGGAATGAGCAACCTGGAGGAGTACATTGCTGGGACCAACCCGCTCGATGCGTCAAGTGTCCTTCGTATCGAGTCCGTCTACGTGGACCAGGAGACCAACGCCATCCTGACCTTCACCGCCATGCCCGAGAAAACCTATAGCGTTGAGTGGCGAAGCGGCCTTGAGGGACCGTGGCAGAAACTAGTGGATGTAGGCGCCCTCGCGGCGGCTACCACTTTGCGCGTAACCAATCGCGTCGATCTGATTGACACCGCGCAATTCTATCGGCTGGTAACCCCCCGGCTTCCTTAGGGTCGTAGCTCAGTTGGTAGAGCCCCCGAATGGTTCAAATGAGGGGGGTGGCTCCGGGTGGATTTGCGGGAAAACTCCAACCCATCCAATCCACCGCTGACGAGGTTCATATACAAAGCGACTGTTGACGCTTTGTATAGCCAGCCGAGGAGCCAAACAATGCCCCGCGGCAATGATCAAAACCTCCAATACCCCCGCGCGCAACCGCGCAACCAGACTCCGGACTCCAGCCCCCGCCGGCAGCACTCTGCGACGAAGTGGCGACTTGACACCCCCCGCCGCTGCAAGCAATCCTAAAAGCGCGATGACCCCTCAGGATGGGCACCACCGCTCAACCTAATTAGGCACCATGGAAACCGATCGAAACATTCCCCTCTACCGTGTCTGGGGGGCTGATAACGTGGCCTATGGCCCGGTCGAACTGCCGACTCTTGTCAATTGGGTCTCCGATGACCGGGTTACCAAAGACACCTGGGTATTCCAAGACCTCACCGGAACCTGGCAGCCTGCGTCCAAAGTGCAGGATCTCAATACCATTTTCGCCCGCAAGGAACGGGGTCCCGTTCCCAGCCCGGCGACCCCAGGGCCGGGCGCGAAGGAACATGGACTAAGGCCCGCCGCGCTGCGAAGAGTCAAAGTGTTCGCCGAGATGGACGAGAAGCAATTGGATTCGTTCGTCCAGTACATGGAGGTCATCCATTGCCGCCAGTTCAGTTCCGTTGTGAACAAGGACAGCCATGGCGATGCCATGTACCTGGTCCTTGAGGGCGAACTCCGAGCCTTCACGCTGGTCGATGGCAAAGAATCTACCCTCTCCACCATAAACACAGGCGAGTTCTTCGGCGAGATCTCGCTCCTCGACGAAGGCCCGCGATCCGCCAACGTAGTCGCCAACCAGGACAGTGTCCTGCTCAAGATCTCCAGCGCCGCCTTCCAGCATCTCGTCAATGAGGCCCCCGCGCTCGCCTTGCCTTTCTTATTGGCTCTAAGCCGATCTGTCGTTGCCCGCGTCCGGACGCTCACGAAGCGCTACGAAGATTCAATTCACTTTTCGCGCACGCTGGGTAGCAAGCTCTAGGCACATAGGTGCCGTGATCGCCCACCCAGAGCAGCCTTCGCCGCCATGAGCACGCGGACCGATCTGCTGGCCTGGCTGGAGGACTCTAACCACCAGCGGTTCCCCATCGCGGGCACCTGCTCCTTCGGCCGCGCCGCCTCCAACCAGATGTCATTACCCAGCGATCTGGTCTCTCGCCGCCACGCCATTATCCAGACCCAGCGGGAGAATGAATATTGGTTGGTGGATTTTGGAAGCCGCAATGGGACCTACCTGAACTCGCAACGGATCCTCCATCCTACCCGCCTGCGAGACCGGGACAGCATCCAAATCGGGCCCTTCACCTTCGTTTTCCATCTACCTCGAACCGATTCGACGCTTCAGTCCACCACGGTCCTGGGCGAGAACACCATGACCGATTTCCGCCGCGCCAAATGTTGGCTCCTCGTGACCGATATCGTTGACTCGACTCGGCTCCTACGAAATCTGTCGCCTGAGGAAGTGCCTGTGGTCACCGGTCAATGGGTCGCCGAATGCAAACAGACGATCGAAGAACATGGCGGGCGCATCAACCAGTTCATGGGCGACGGCTTCTTCGCCTATTGGCACGACCGCGCCCGGTCTGAGATTCTGGTCCATAAGGCGCTGCAAGTACTCCGGCGTTTGCAGGACCATGCGTTCCCCGCCTTCCGGTTGGTCCTTCACTTCGGTGATGTCGTGATCGGCGGCGTGTCGGTGGGAGAAGAAGAGCGCATCTCCGGAGAACATGTCCACATGGCGTTCCGCCTGGAAAAGCTGGCGGGTGGCTTGGGAGAACTCCGGCTCATGAGCGAGCCAGCCTGGGAGCGCTTGGCGGCCTTGTTCGAAGCACGCGAACTTGGCGAGCATTCCGTGCCCAGCTTCGATGCGAAGGTTAAGCTCTATGCCTTCTGAGTAGCCCAGGACATCTCAGTCACCAGGACTTGGGACGCCAATTCCTTCGAGTTCCCGTCGTTTCTCTTCCCCCACAATTAGTTCGGTGCGGCGGCGTTTGGTGACCTAGACTCGGCCGATCCGAAACCAAACCCAGTCGCCACCATCTTCCCTTGCCATTCCCCGTTAAGATGAGGTCGACGGTCCGGCACTTGCCTGCGCGCTTGACACGACCTACGGGGTGTTCAGCGTTGGCTCATGCCTTCGCCGCTCCGGTTGGTCCACTTGCTTGTCGGACTCGGATATCTTTCTAGTAGTCTCCTTTTGCGGGCGGCACCGCTGCGCTTTGAGTCCGTCACCCTCAACGAAGGCGGGCCTGCCGCGACGCTGGACCTCCTATGGTGCCCCGGCGCGGTGTTGCGCCATCCGGTCATCCTCATGCTCGGCGCGCTGGACCCCGCCGCGCCGCCTCAATGGAGCACTAACCTCGTCCAGGAAGGCTGGATGCTCTGCGCCTTCTCAGTCGCGCACCCGCCCGATCCCGATCCAGCCAGACGCCCACAGTGGCTTGTCTTCGACGAGCGCTTCGCGCACAGCTACCCGCTGGCCGCCCAACGCGCCATCACCGACAGCCAACGAGTGGTGGCTTACCTGTGCGCCCGGACCGACGTGAACCCAGACAAGCTCGGTTGGTTCGGCAGTTCCTCAACCGGCATCCCCGGCCTCGCCGTCGCCACCCAGGGGCCCCGACTGGCCGCGGTCCTTGCGTTCGTCAGCACTGGTGCGTATCGCGCGTGGCTCGACACCTGGCAGCCGAACGGGCTGTGGCGCGGCGGCACCAACGGCTTCTGGCCTGAGACCGAACGCCTGCTCGCCACGGTGGACCCGATCCTTCACGCGTCGAACCTCTGGCCCACCGCCACGCTGCTCGTGAACGGCGGCGACGACAAGGTGGTGGACATCCGCTCAGCACGCGCCTTCGTCGAAGCCGCCCGGCCCGCTTTCACCAACGATCCCGCGCGCCTTCGGTTGGTGAACTACGAAGGCTTTAGCCACAACTTGCCGCAGGATGTGGTCCGCGATTACGCCGAGCGCTGGTTCCGTCTCTATCTACACCCGGTCGATCCGCCGCCCGGTCCGCCGTTGCCGATCCGCACGCTCGCCGATGCCGCCCGGCAGACGCAGATCAATTCCGCATCCCACGCCTCGGTCGTCGGGGCCACCGCCGAGACAGCTCTCGAAAAACCCATCGCGCTGGGTTCGCGTCTGGAGCTGTTCGTGGACGATCTGCTGGTCGCGAGGCTGGACGGCTGTTCGCTCAAGCTTCACGAACCCCAACCCGCAAACGTGGCGCTGCGCTTCGATGCGCCGTGGGAGGGCGCCTTCAGCGGCTACGTGACCGTGCTGCACGACGGCGAACATTTCCGCTGCTATTATCGAGGCAATCCCATCGCCGGCCGCGACGGCTCGGACACTGAGGTCACCTGTTACGCCGAGAGTCGCGATGGCATCAACTTCACCAAGCCCTCCCTGGGACTCTTCGAAGTCCACGGCTCTCGCAGCAACAACGTGGTGCTCGCCGGCCAGGCGCCGTACTCGCACAACTTCGCGCCTTTCTTCGACTCACGCCCTGGGGTGGCCGGCGCGGAGCGCTTCAAGGCCCTTGCCGGCACGTCCGAGCGCGGCCTCTTCGGGTTCGTGTCCGCCGACGGGCTCCGCTGGCGTAAGCTGCGCGAAACCCCGCTCATCACCAAAGGCGCCTTCGATTCGCAGAACGTCGCCTTTTGGTCTGCCAGCGAGCAGCTCTATGCGCTCTATCTGCGCACCTGGACCGGCGGCGCCTTCGCGGGGTTCCGCACCATCAGCCGCGCCACCTCGGCCGACTTCCTCGACTGGTCGCTGCCAATGGAGATGAGCTTTGGCGACACCCCGCGCGAGCATCTCTATACCAGCCAGACCCATCCCTACTTCCGCGCGCCGCAGATTTACGTCGCCACACCGATGCGGTTCCTGCCTGGCCGCAAAGCCCTCACCGCGGAACAGGCCCGTACTCTCGGCGTGGACCCTGACTATGCAAGCGATACGGCCGAAGCCGTCTTCATGACCACACGGGGGGGCACGAATTATACTCGCACCTTCATGGAAGGCTTCATCCGGCCCGGTCTCGACCTCGGCAATTGGGCCTCGCGCGCTGGCCTATCTGCTCTCGGCATCGTCCCGACCGGTCCAGCCGAGATGTCGCTTTACAAGCAGGCGCATTACGCGCAGCCGAGCAGCCATCTCGTCCGCTACACGCTGCGCACAGACGGTTTCGTCTCGGTGAACGCGCCGTTCGTCGGTGGCAGCTTGGTGACCAAGCCGCTCACCTTCACCGGCCGCGAACTCGTGGTGAACTTCAGCGCCGGCGCCGCCGGCAGCCTGCGCGTCGAACTCCAGGACGAAGCCGGAAAACCGCTTTCCGGCTTCGCGTTGGCAGACTCAGTGGAGCAGATCGGGGACGAGATCGAACGGGTGGTGACGTGGAAAAGCGGCCCTGATCTGAGCCAATTGGCTGGCCGGCCCGTGCGGCTGCGCTTCGTGATGCAAGATGCGGACCTCTATTCGCTCCGCTTCCGTTAGATCCCTCTCTCCTCTCTATTCCCAATGCCCACCCGGGCGAGGACGCTCAAATTAAGGCCAGTCGCACCCGCAAACTCGCGGATGCACATTACGAATATTCTTCACGGCCGTCTCTAACCGGCTGAACAGCCGCGATGCGGAGGCCAAGCGCGTCGCCGCTAGCGTGTCATCCATCCCGGTTGTCGAGCGATCGAGTAATTAGGGGGGGCGCTGTGATCTTCTTTCGCCCCCCGCCGCGTATTACAGGGAATGAAGGATCCATCCAAACTGTTCTTGACATGAGGCGCGATTGGGGGATGCTGCTATGCACATAGCACAAGCAGCCTACCGATGTTATGTGCTGGAAGCGTGTCGCCAAAACGAGCGCTTGGTGCATCAAGTGCCTTGGAGGGGTGTATGCCGCGAAGGATTCCCAGCTTGATAAGACGCCCCCAGTTCAAAGGGACGCACCCCGTGCCAGCCATGAGCTACGGGCGGCCCTCGCGACGACTCTGATGGCGGCGATGCTGATCCTGGGGGCCGGCTGTGCAACTCCTGCTCAAACCACCGGTCTGGGTCTAGGCATCGCGACAGGAGTAGGCGCGTACAGTCCGGATCGGGAAATCGAGCAGGTTTATTATCTCGGAGTATTCGATCCGCGGGAACAGGTAGACCCGACGATTTACCGAATTCGGATCCACGGCCAGGCCAGTTTCCTGAGCGCGGTTAAGTTCGCTTCGGGCTGGGTTCCAGCCGCGTTGATCGACTCGCTCACCGGGCGGCTGTTGCTCGACGCCAATGGGCAGGGAGATGTCCAACTGCTGCACCCTGACGCCACCAATCGGGTCGCCTTGCCCGCAGGTCGACAGTTTTGGGTGTTCGGGCCCGAAGGATTCCGGGAAACCCCCAAGGATTATCGCCTGGTGATCGTAATGGGCGGCAGCCCCGATAAATTCTTTCGGGAGATCGACCACGCCTTGGGCGACGTGAGCGGAGCGCAAGCTCAGGCACAGTCGGGCACGAGCGCGCTGTTGAACAGGGTTATCGAGGAACTGCTGAAGGTTGAAACCGAGCGGGTCCGCCTCCAAGAGGTGGAGCTTCAGGCTGCCCGGCAGCTGCCAGTTCCATGAGGACACGCGTCCAAAGAAGGCTAGCCGACTCAGTGGCAGCGGCGGTCGTCGCTTTGGCCTTGGCTGGCTGTGCGGTGATCACGGTGGATGTGGACGTCTACAAGGGGCCCCTGGCCAACAGCCGTGACACGCAGGAGGATCAAGTGATCAGCCTGGCCATGGGCGCCAAGCCACTCTTGGTCCAGCTGCGCGATCACCTCGAGGTGGCCAGGAGCCCGTTCGTCACGCGAGGCTGGGACGGGGTTCGGGGCCAGTTTGCGTTGATCCACTCGGACAGGGTTAACCGTCTTGCGGAGTTGCGAACCAACACCTGGTACCGAGCCAGCTACATCGATCTCACCTCGAATCCGTTGCGAAGCGAACTCGCGATTCAAGTAAATGAGATCCTGGGGCTTTACGAGAACCGGACTGATTCACGCCTGGCGACGCTCTTTCGGGAAGCGCAGATTGCCCTGGCGAACTACGCTAAAGCCGAAGCGGTTTTTAACCCGAGCACCCTTCGAGCCGACCTGGAGTTCTGGAGCAGCCTCACCAATAAATTCCGGCCCGGAGTCGCTACAAACACCGTGGAAGCCTGGTTGCATTTGCTCGTTCCGCAGCGCGAGGCTGTCGAAAGTCGAACCGAGTTCTGGCGGGATGAATCCGGCATCTTCCTCGCGGAGCTAAACAAAACCGGCCCGCTCACCAACGAAGTGGTGCTGTATGCCTCATTGTTGGGAGCGGACGGCTCGTAAGTCGCGGAACTAGGGGCCAATGAGTTGTTTGGCGAGGGCGCGGACGATAAGGAAGCCGATGCCAAGAGAGCCATGTTCATCGACCGTGTTCACTTGATTGCGAAAAGCTATTTGGACGCGAAAACGGCGCTTCGCCAGATGCTGCGCACCTGGCTCGGCGCGCTGGTCGCACTTCCGTTTGAACGGCGGCTGGGTAAGGGCGAGCGCGAGGAGGTGCGAAGGGTGATCGCGGAAAACGTGGCCCGGCTGATTCGAGACCAGGCGCTCAAACAGGCGCTGGAGGCCAGCGAGAATGCAACCAATGCTGCCTCAGGCTCTCTCCTGAAACTGCTCAGCTCACTGAGGGAGGTCCGTGGCATCGCAAGAATGGAGGGCGAGCTTTCTGAGTTCGAGACGCAGGTAGCGGGAGCACTCAACGCGGGAGACGGGGCACTGGCGCTCGAATTGCTCAAACTCGACGACGATTTGGCAGCCGTCGACAAGACGGGGCTGGCACTTCTGCCTTCTGATGACGACTCCGCGCGGGCCGGAGACAACATGGGCAGCAGAGCGCTCCTACCAAAAGGAAGGAGATTCTCCGCACGAATCGAGACGAGCCTGCAGGAGCGTCTGAGCGCAGTCGTGAGAGGGAGCCTTGGGGGCGGGCGGCCTTCGGAGGGCCTCGAATGGACCATCGAGCATTGTTCCCGTGCGGGTCCGGAATCGCACGTTGGGGCCACCGACCAGGTTCAGGACGCCCTCAACTCACAACTAGTCAATTTTGCCGAGAAAATCGTGGTCCTGGGGAATTTCGCACCGTTGTTCAGCGCTGAGTCCAGCGCCGGTGTCGCGGGAGAAACCCGCGAATATGTCCGCGTTCTCCAAGCGATCGGCAACAGCATCATCATTCAGCAGGATGAAAACAGGCGATGGGAACGGCACCAAGCCGCGCTTGCTGCCGACGGCACCCGGGTGAAAGAGGCGCTTCTCAAAGCAGGTTTTACGAACGAGTTTGCGATCGAATTGGGCACTACCGCTCTGAATGCGAAGGAGGTTGTCGCACAGCTCGAGACCGTGTTGCGGGCGGAATATGCCAAGGCGTTGAGGGATGAACAAGAGCGCTCGGCCCAAACGACCCGAGGTGTGAGCACTACCCCCGGGCAAGCTAACACGAGCACGGCAACGGCCCGCTCGGAGTCGACCCGGGCAACCAACGCCCCGCCCTTCACTCCCGGCGCAGATCAACCTGCCGCCGCCTTGGCCTCAGGCGCTCCAGCAGGTCCCCAGACCACTGCTGAGCATACCGCGTCTCTATTGGCCGCAATCCGTGCGGTCACCGAGATGCGCCAGGACCTGATCTATCTACGACCGGCGTCGGCCTATCTCCGAAGCAGCTTCCCTGCGTCGACGGTCATGAACTGCGGGGCGAGCGGGTGGCGCAACATGTTGCAGCAGCATGCGCTGAATCAATTGCCCTTTGCCGACATCTACTACCGGATCGGCGTCAATCGCCGAGTGCTGCGCGAATTGGACAATCAATCCTGGCAGAACGTCAATCAAGTGCGCTTGGCCGGCAGCGGCACCGTCAATTACGCAATCGCCAAAGACGATATTGGCAACTGGTACGTCAAGAGCTATGGCGCGGACGCGAGCAACATTTACCAATCGGCCATCAGGCTGGGCGCCTACGCCTCAGGCGGCGGATTCGCTCCCACCCTGCTGAACCGAATGCAAACCACCGCGACGGCGGCTGCCGGCCAAGCGCCATCGCCTGTCCAAAAACAGTTCGATGCCGTGATATCCGACTACACCAACGCGGTCGCATCGGCGTTCACGAACCTCACCAGCCGCCTGCGCAATCTCAGAAGCGACCTCTCTGATGCCTGGACCAACAACTCCGCCCTCACGACCTCGATAACCAAACTGAAGGATTTGCCGGAAAAACTCGCGTTCACAGACGAGCTTGCCGAAGCCGAAGAGAGCTCAAAATCGACCAACTCACCCAGCGTGCTTGATACCCAGGCGCGATCCCTCCTGGGCAAACTGCTCAACGCCGAAAAGGACTTGGAGGGGCGAATTGTTGCCCTGCAGTTAGGCGACGCGCCTGAGAAAACCGCGAAAGAATCCCTCCAGAAGCTGATCCGCAACTTGGTCAGCGAACACATCGACAAACGCCGTCAGGTCATCGATCGGTACGTCACCAGCCTGGCAATCGTCCAAAAGGGTCTGAGTCCGTAACCGATGCGTGGGACGACCCAACGGCTCGCCCCTGCCGACGCCGCCGGGTTGCTAAAACGGTGATCGGGCCCCCCAGCCCAAACACTCGCGCATGAGACTAGCCCGACGGCGTCTCCGGTGATTTCCTATCATCCACCTCCGCCGCCATACCAGGGCCACCGTTCACCTCAGATCGATCCAGTCATCCCACTTCAGCATCCGCAATGCTCAAGGCCGCATCGATCGCTTCAATCAAGAAGTCGATCTCCTCGTGCCTAACGATCAGGGGCGGGACCACCCAGATCCCGAACTTATCGGATGGCACATAGACTTGGCGCTCGTGCAGCAGAAACTCAGACAGCCTGGTAACAATGGTAGGTGTATATTTCTCCGTCGCCCGACGCAGCGGTTCCTTGGTGGCACGGTCCCTGACCAATTCCAGCGTCCAGAACAAACCCAGCCCCCGCACATCGCCCACGCATCGATGCCGCGCTGCCATCTCTCGCAAACGTTCTCCTAGGTATTCGCCTTCGCGCCGCACCTGTTCGAGGAAGCCCTCGCTGTGCAGGACCTCAAGACTCGCCAGCGCCGCGGCGCACCCGAGCGCGTGGCCGGAAAAACTCTGGCCGTGGCCAAAAAGGTTCTCGTCGAACGACCGTGAAACCTTTTCGGAAAAGATCGTAGCGGCCAGTGGACAGTAGGCGCCGAGCGCCTTCCCGAGCACGATGATATCCGGTTCGACTCCATAGTGCTCGATCGCAAACATCCGCCCTGTGCGCCCCATGCCGGTCATCGTTTCGTCGGCGATCAGCAGCAGTCCCCAATCGTCGCAAATTCGCCGCAGGCCCTCGAAATACCCTGGCGGCGGAGGGATAATCCCGTTGCTCCCAACCACAGGTTCCACCAGCACCGCCGCAACCTTGTTGCTTCCCCCCTCCTGCTCGATGATGTAATCGAAATACTCCAAGTTCGCGCGAACGCCCTCCGGACCCGTTCCGAAGGCCGAACGGTAAGCGTTGGCGTCCGGCGCAAACACCACACCTGGCACACTGAAGGGCTCCTGGAACCAGCGCCTTGGATCACCGCTTGCGGACGCCGCCGCGGCCGAAGACCCGTGCCAAGACCGATAGCGGGAAATGATCTTATAGGGAAACGGATACTGCATCGGGGCATCCACACTCACGGCAGCCGAGCCGGGCTTAATCACCGTGTTGTACTGATAGAGCCGCGCCCCTTTGATCGCGGCCTCGACCGCTGCCGCCCCGCTCTGAGACAGGAAAACCTTCTTATTAGGGCTGCCCGGTGCCAATTGCGCCAGCCGCTGACACAGCTCCGCCGTCGGTTGTGTCGCAAAATCATCAGTGACGTAAACCACTTTCTCCATCTGCCGCCGCATCGCCTCAAGCACCTTGGGATGGTTGAACCCGAGGTTGATGCACTCGTGCGCACTGCGCAGATCGAAAATCCGACGCCCGTCCGTGGTGTGTATCCAACACCCCGCCGTCTTCGCGACCGGGATGGGCGCGTATCCTTTCTGGGCAGACCAGCACTGCATCAGATGTCGCGCCTGGACCTCGGCAAATCCTTCGTCGTTCATGGCGCGTGATTCTTCCAGGACACTCGCGAATATGCGAAACCTTCTTGATCAAAGGACCCCATAACCGCCCAGGATCACCTCGGACCCAACCGCACGCCTCGGCCAATTCCCCCGCTCTCAGCCGGCAACCATCCGACACTCCCCGGCCTACCGGGAAGAACATCAGCAAGAACTCAAGCTACTTCAGGGACGAAATCCAAAACCGAAATGACCGAACCGGAAGCCGAAGGAGACGGCAGGGAACGGAACATAGTAACGCGGATAGGAGTAGTAAACGTAGGTGGGCGGCGCCACGTACACCGGAGCGGAGGCCACGTAAGTCGGTTGCGGTGGTGGCGCTGGCTGAGGCGGTGGGGTGGCTGGGGGAGTCTGCGGAGGCATGAAGGTCGGCGGCGGGGCTGGCGGGCTCTGGGGCATCTTGTCGGCCAGACGTTTCCGCTGCTCCAGCATGGCCGTGATCACCCGGTCGGACACGCCCCGAGAGCGCAAATACACGATCTCCTCCACGCTCAGGTTATAGATCCTCCCCGAACCTTGAATGTAGGCGACGATGGCGTCCTCCCCGATCTGGGCGTCCGCCAACTTCAAAATGTCAGGGACACCCCATGAGAGCTTGGCTGGCGCTGGTGGGCTAGCTGGAGTGGCCGCAGCCGGCGTCGACTGAGGAGAGGGGGCTGCGGAGTCATCCGCCAACAGGGTGCCCAAGCCAAACGAGATCGAAGCCGCGCAAGTAATTGCTGGTAGATGCCTTGATAAGATTCTCAGATTCATATCCGCTTTTCGTTAGCTAGCTGAATTTCGCACTCGTCGAAGCCACCGTCAAGCCATCGGGAGGTCGGCACTGCGATTCAGACAGTGGAATGGGGAATATGGGAGATAGCGGGAGTGGATGGGTTGGGCGACAGGTTGGGGGCGCGCTGGCTAGGGGCGAGCGCAAAGCGGCAAGGGTGACCTTTGGGTTGGGGGC